>JAABUX010000174.1_pt1 | contig 112911 bp, 103 predicted proteins | sample 5561851 | NCBI WGS metagenome assembly JAABUX01 (sample SAMN10711883, study PRJNA513361) | rock metagenome | isolation source: Antarctica rocks | place: Antarctica: Victoria Land, Richard Nunatak red sandstone | collected 2016-01-03
GTGGCAACGCGGTACGAAAAGACAAAGCGCAACTTCTTATCGTTTGTTCATCTGGCATCGGTGATGATCCTGATGCGATAGCCCAGACCCCGCAAACTCTCTCAACGCTGTCCACATGGCCTAGTACTAGATAGGGTGTGGAATCAACCAAGGCTTATCACATCCTCAACCTCGGGGCCGGAATTCAATCGACAGCCCTGTACCTCATGTTCGTCAACAACGAGTTCGACGAGAAGCTCGACTACGCCATCTTCGCCGACACCCATGAGGAGCCCGAGAGGGTCTACAAGCACCTCAATTGGCTCCGCTCTCTCAATGGACCGCCGATCCTAACCGACACCGCCGGGAAGTTGGGCGACGACCTCATCCACGGGAAGAACTCGACCGGCGGACGGTTCGCCTCGATCCCGGCTTTCACGAGTGCCATCCCTGGCAAGACCGGCGGCATGCTCCGGCGGCAATGCACCGCCGAGTACAAGATCGACGTCTGCGAACGCATTATCCGCCGCCAGGTCGTCGGCCTAGAGCACCGGCACCGGATGCCCAAGAACGTCAAGGTCGTCCAATTCTTCGGCTTGTCCTACGACGAGCCAAGAAGAGTCAGCAAGGTCAAGAACCGCTTCGTCGGCCACCCTTGGGGCGAGGGCCGGTTCCTTTGATTTAACATTTTTATAATTCAATATCAGGATTCCAGCCGGTTGCAGCAAGCTTCACGGCCTCCCGAATCGACTTCAAATCGACATGTTGTCCGATGGTTGTCTCATCCGGCAGGTCCGGTCGCGGATCGTCCACCCCGTAGAGATGCCGGATGACGGCACCGCCGGTCGTCGCCGCCAGGAGGAGTTCGGCATGTTGCTCGGGGCGGCGGGCCAGCTTGCGTGTTCGGAGGTAGGCGGCCAGGACCCGGCACGCCTCGGCGAACAAGGTGTCGTAGACCGCCTTGGCATGGGCGGGAGAACGGGCCGCGGCGGCAAGGGCGACGCGCTGGTAGCCGACGGCATCTCGCCAGCAAACCAGCTCCAGGAAGCGGCCGCAGAAGAGCGTAACCGCCTCGACCGGCTCGGCGGCATAGAAATCCGGGTCCCGGAGTTTGCCCAGGAACAGCCCCTTGATCAGCTCGACGACCGCCGAGAACAGCTCGTCTTTCGACTTGAAGTGGGCGTAGACGGTCGGCTTGGTGGTCCCGGCCTTCGCCGCCACGTCGTCCATGCTCGACGCATCCAACCCCTTCTGCAGAAACACCCGTTTGGCGGCCCACACGATGCGGTCCCGCCGCTCGTCACGGGAGAGGGACCGGAACTGCGGCTCCTCGCTGGTCATGAACCCCTCTTCTTGACTTGACTGTAAAGTAAAGATAGCTTAGCATTCCTCGCGTCACGGGTCAACCTGAATAGAGGGAGCCGAAACATGCGTGTCTTCGTCACCGGGGCCACAGGCTTCATCGGCTCTGCCATCGTTCGGGAGCTCATCGGCGCCGGCCATCAGGTGCTCGGCCTCGCTCGCTCCGATGCGGCCGCCAAGTCGCTTGCCGCCGCTGGTACCGGGGGCGCATCGGGGTGCTCTCGACGATCCTGACAGCCTGAGGTGCGGAGCGGCTGCATCGGATGATGCCGGCAACCTGCATGTCCCTCGTATTGCAGGGCGTCCGTGACCGCCCAAGCATGCTGGATCTCAAACCGAGACACGACCAATCTTAACAGGAGGCACCATGATTATCGTCACCGGAGCCAACGGCCAGCTCGGCCGGGCTGTCGCGGAGCGGCTGCTCCAACTCGTCCCCGCCGGGCAGATCGGCGTGAGCGTCCGCGACCCGGAGAAGGCGCGGGAACTCGAAGGGCAGGGCGTCCGCGTCCGCCGGGGTGATTTCGACGACCCCGCGAGCCTGGCCCACGCCTTCGAGGGGGCATCGCGGGTGCTGATCGTTTCGGCCAACAGCATGGGCGAGACGGCGGTCCGCCAGCATTGCGCGGCGATCGATGCGGCCAAGGCGGCCGGCGCTGGCCGGATCGTCTACACGAGCCATATGGGCGTGGACTCGGCCTCGCTCTTCCCCCCTATGGCCGACCACGCGGCCACGGAGGCCGCGCTCCGGGATTCCGGCGTGACCTCCACGGCGCTCCGCAACGGCTTTTACGCAGAGTCGGCGGCACTGTTCCTCGGCAACGCCATCACGACAGGCGAGCTGGCCGCGCCGGAGGACGGGCCGATCGCCTACACCTCCCACCCCGACCTCGCCGAGGCGGCGGCGATCGCCCTGACCGGGGAAGGCTTCGACGGCGCGACCCCCGACCTCACGGGCTCCGAGGCGGTCGACTTGGCCGGCGTCGCGGCGCTCGCCTCGAAGCTGGCGGGCCGCCCAATCCGGCGGGTCGTCGTGTCCGACGCCGACTATCTGGCCGGCCTGGTCGCCAAAGGCATCCCCGAGGAGAGGGCCGGCATGCTCCTAGGCCTCTTCGCCGCCAGCCGACAAGGCCGGTTCGCCCGGGTCGACCCGGCGCTCGCCCGCCTCCTCGGCCGACCGGCGACGCCCTTGCGGGACGTCCTGAAGGCGGCGATCTCCCCGGCCGGGTGAGGCCCCCGGCGCCGGTGAAAGGGCGAGGCCGGGTTCACGCCCAAGGTCTGGTCGACATGTTCGGGTAGGTCGCCGCGGGATCGATGCGGCCGAGCCACGGACCCACGAATCGACGACTCCGTGCACGTTCGCGGTGTGGTGCGGTGACACCCTCAAGCCCGCGATTATCCGGCGATCCGTCGCGAAGCATCGATCTCGCTTGGAACAATCGATGTGGCACATGGGCGGCGTCCGGCCGCGGACTCGTGGCCGGGTTCTTTCGGGCAGGGCGACGAATAGCGGGGCGAGAAGGGTGACATTCACCGGCGAAGTTAACAGACAAGAGGGGCCTTATCGACCTCCAAGGTCTTTTTTCGGGAATGACGCTCCGCCGAAGCCCAATTATCCAGGGCGACACCCGCGAACGACGCTCCGGCCCGGCAATGTCGGCCTCGTCCGCTTCTCAAACCCGCACCGCGACACTAGACTGGCGGCTGGGTTGGAGTGGCGATCGATGGGGCGTCGGAAGGGCTTGCGCATGGCGACCGAGACCGAAGGCCGGCGGGCGGTCTTGCTCCGCGAGGACGACAACGTGGCGGTCGCGGCCCGGCCGATCCCGCGCGGGTTCGCGCTGGAGGTGGGCGGGCGGACGGTCGCGGTCCGCGAGCCGATCGCGCTAGGGCACAAGGTCGCCTTGGTCGACGTCGAGGTGGGGTCTCCGGTCCGGAAGTACGGCCAGATCATCGGCTTCGCCTCGCGGCCGATCCCGAGCGGCTCCTGGGTCCACGTCCACAACCTCGCGGCCGACCTCTTCGAGCGGGATTACGCCCACGCCTCCGAGGCCGCCCCCGCGTTGCCCGTCGTCGGCCGGCGGACGTTCCGGGGCTACCTCCGCCCGGATGGCCGGGTCGGGACCCGGAACTACGTGGTGGTCATCAGCGCGGTGAATTGCTCGGCGAGCACGTCGAGGGCGGTGGCCGAGCGGTTCCGCGGGCCGGAGTGGCGGCACGAGTTCCCCAACGTCGACGGCGTCTTCGCGATCACCCACAAGGGGGGTTGCGGCATCCCGACGCGCGGGCCGGACCACTTGCAGCTCGAGCGGGTGCTCGCGGGGTTCGCCAACCATCCCAACGTCGCGGCCTGCGTGCTGGTGGGCCTGGGTTGCGAGGTCAGCCAGGCCCGCGAGATCGTCGAGGTCCACGACCTGACCTCGTTCGGCCCGGCCCGGCCCGGCGGCGATCGGCGCCGGCCGCGCGTGCTCAACATCCAGGAGCAGGGCGGGATCAGGAAGACCGTCGAGGCGACCTTCCGGGCCGTCCGCGAGGTCCTGCCCGAGGCCAACGCCTGCGAGCGGACCGAGCAGCCCGCCTCGAAGCTCTGCCTGGCGATGGAATGCGGCGGCTCCGACGGCAACTCGGGGGTCACGGCGAACCCGGCCCTGGGGGTCGCGGCCGACCTGGTCGTCGCCCACGGCGGGACGGCCGTGCTCGGCGAGACCAGCGAGATCTACGGCGCCGAGCACCTCCTGACCCGCCGGGCGGTCCGCCGCGAGGTCGGCGAGAAGCTCGTCGAGCGGATCAAGTGGTGGGAGTGGTACGCTGGGGTCTTCGGGGCCGTCCTGAACAACAACCCGTCGCCGGGCAACAAGGAAGGCGGCCTGACGACGATCTACGAGAAGTCGCTGGGGGCGCTGGCCAAGGCCGGCTCGTCGCCGCTGGTCGACGTGGTGGGCTTCGCCGAGCGCGTCGAGGGGCCGGGCCTGATCTTCATGGACACCCCCGGCTTCGACCCGGTCTGCACGACCGGGCTGGTCGCGGGCGGGGCCAACGTCCTGGTCTTCACCACGGGGCGGGGGAGTGTGCTGGGCCTGAAGCCGACCCCGTGCATCAAGCAGGCGACGAACACGCCGATGTACGACCGGATGATCGACGACATGGACATCGACGCCGGGACGATCCTCGACGGCGAGTCGGTCGAGGACGCCGGCCGTCGCCTCTTCGAGCTGATCCTCGAGGTCGCCGACGGGACCCGGACCAAGAGCGAGGCCGCCGGGATCGGCGAGGAGGAGTTCGCCCCTTGGTTCATCGGCCCCCAGCTCTGACGGAGCCCGCCCGGCCGATCGGCCCGATCGCGTTGATCGCGCTGGCCCTGGTGCAATCGGCCTGGTTGGCCTGGTTCCTCCTCGAGCCCTTGCCCAACGCCGGCAACGTCGGCGGTCGCGGGCTCTGCCGGCTCAACCTCCTGGTCCGGGCCGTGCCCGAGATCATCCCGGGCCTCCGGTTCCGCGATTCCTACCTCGGCGGCGCCCTCGGCGAGCTGAGCCACCTGGAGAATCTCCCCCAGCGGCTGCCGATCGCGCTTGCCGCCGCGTTCATCGTCGGATCGGCCCTGGCCTCGGGCCGGCTCACCCTCCGCGGCTTGAACTTGCTCCGCTGGCCGAGCACCGCCGAGCGGGTCGCCCTCGCGTTCGGGCTCGGGACGACGGCGCTGGGGCTGGCGACCCTCACGGCCGGCCGCCTCGGCCTGCTCCAGCCCTGGACGACCCGCGCGGCCCTCGCCCTGCCGATCGTGGCGGAGTCGGCCCTCGTCCTGATCGGTCGGCGGAGGTCCCCCGCGCCGGCGGTCATCGACGATCGGCCCGGCCGCCGGCCGCTCGGCCCGACGATCGGCTGGCTCGCGGTCGCCGGCCCGTTCCTGCTCATCATGGTCCTCGGCGCCATGCTGCCCACGATCGACTTCGACGCGATCGAATATCACCTCCAGGGGCCGAAGGAATATTTCCAGGCGGGCCGGATCGCGTTCCTGCCGCACAACGTCTACACCAGCATGCCGTTCGCCATCGAGATGCTCCACCTCCTGGGGATGGAGGTCGTCGACGACTGGTGGCTGGGCGCCCTGGTGGGCCAGACGATCGTGGCCCTCTTCGCGCCCGCCTCGGCGGCGATGGTCGCGTCGGCCGCGCTCCGCCTCGGCTCGCCCCGGTCGGCCTGGGTGGCCGGGGTGGTCTACCTCTCGACCCCCTGGATCTACCGGATGGCCGTCCTCCCCTACGTGGAAGGGCCGCTCTGCTTCTACCACGCGGCCCTGATCTGGGTGGCGGCCCGCGCCTGCGGCCCTGTCGGCCCGACGCGGCCCTCGGCCTTCGCCCTCGGCTCCCTGGCCGGCCTGCTCGCGGGCGGGGCGATGGCGATCAAGTACCCGGCGCTGATCTCGGCCGTGATCCCGTTCGCCGCCTGGGCCGCCGTGGTCTCCCGTCGAGACCGGACCTGGCGGCTGGCGTTCGGTTACGCGCTGGGGGTGGCGGTGGTGATGGCACCCTGGCTCGCGAAGAACGTGCTCGACGCCGGCAACCCGGTCTACCCGCTGGCCTACCGGGTGTTCGGCGGCCCGGAGTGGGACGCCGCCCGCGACGCCCAGTGGTCGTCGGCGCATGGCCCCCGGCCGATCGAGGCGTCGGCCCTGGTCCGCTCGATCGTCGACGTCGCCGGCCGATCCGACTGGCAATCCCCCCTCTACGCGGCGCTCGCCCCGCTCGCCCTGCTCCGGCCGGGGTGGAGGAAGCGGGCGGCCTGGCCCGCCGCCTTCGCCGTCTACCTGTTCGCGACCTGGTGGCTCCTGACCCATCGCCTGGACCGGTTCTGGCTCTCGATGCTCCCCCCCTTGGCCGTCCTGGCAGGGCTCGGGGCCGACTCGATCCGGGGCCGGGCCTGGACGGCCTGGCTCGCCGCCATCATGGCCGTCGGCGTCGCCGCGAACGCCGTCTATTGCTCGACGGCGCTGGCGGGCCTGAACGAGTGGACGGGCGACTTGCGGGCGCTCCGGCCGGGCGTCCCGAAGATGCTCAACCCGCCCCTGGCCCGGATGGACGCCACGCTCCCGACCGGGGCCAGGGTGCTCCTGGTCGGTCAGGCCGCGGTCTTCCACCTCGACCGACCGATCGTCTACAACACGGTCTTCAACCGCGAGACGATCGAGCTGCTGGCCGAAGGCCGCTCGCCGGAGCAGGTCCGCGAAGCTTTGCGGCGGCGGTCGATCGACTATATCTACGTCGACTGGTTCGAGATCGAGCGGTATCGTTCGCCGGGCAACTACGGGTTCACGCCGTTCGTCACGGCCGAGTTCTTCGCCCGCCTGGTCGGGGCCGGGGTGCTCGGCCCGCCGACGCGGATGGGCCTCAAGCAAGACCTCTACGAAGTCCGGCCGGCCCCCGGGGCGGTCGGTCCGGCGGGGCGGTAGACGCAATGGATGCGGAGACAATCGTGACGGGCGGCGCGGGTTTCATCGGCAGTCACCTCGTCGACCGACTGGTCGCCGAGGGCGATCGGGTCCGGGTCGTGGAGCGACCGGGCGCCGACGCCTCGCACCTCCCGGCCGGCGTCGAGGTCATCCGGGCCGACATCCGCGACCGCGAGGCGACGCGGCGGGCGGTCGCCGGCGGCCGACTGGTCTACCACCTGGCGGCCAATCCGAACCTCTGGGCCCTCGATCGCGGCGAGTTCGACGCGATCAATCACCAAGGCACGATCAACGTCCTCGACGCGGCCCTGGTGGGCGGGGCCGAGCGGGTGCTCCACGTCAGCACCGAGAGCATCCTCACCCGGGCCCGAGGCGCCGGCCCGATCGCCGAGGACGTCGGGGTCGACCTCGACGATGCCATCGGCCCCTACTGCCGTTCCAAACTCCGCGCCGAGAACGCCGCGTTGGGCCTCGCCAGGGCCGGCGCGCCCGTCGTGATCGCCAACCCGACGATGCCCGTCGGCCCCGGGGACCGCGGCGTCTCCCCGCCCACCCGCCTGATCCGCGACTTCCGCGACGGCAAGCTCCCCGCCCTGATGGACTGCACGCTGAACCTGATCGACGTCCGCGACGTCGCCGACGGCCTGGTCCGGGCGATGCGCATTGGCCGCCCCGGCCGTCGCTACCTGCTCGGCGGCGAGAACCTGACGCTGGTCGGCCTGCTCGGAATCCTCTCCGAGTTGACGGGAGTGCCCGTACCCCGGTGGATCGTACCCTACCCCGTCGGGCTAGCCGTGGCTTATGCGAGCGAATTCTGGGCCGATCACGTCAGCCACCAACCCCCCCGGGCGACCGTGACCGGCGTCCGACTCACGCGCCGGACGATGCACTTCGACGCCTCGAAGAGCCTCCGGGAACTCGGCCTGACACCCCGGCCCATCCGCGACTCTCTGGCCGACTCCGTCCGCTGGCTCGACTCCCGACCCTGACCCCCTCCGCATGGCGGTCCCAAAGCGTGGTGCGGTGACCTCGCGTCGCCGCGGGCCGATCCGAGAAGTCCCCTCGAGTGTCCGCCCCTAATGGGCGTGTTGACGGTAAAGGTTGTTTTTTTGTATGGGTTTAGGGCCAGTTTGGCCCGCCAACCGTACTCCCGAGCCCGCCGCAGCCCATGAGATATGCCATCACCGACGGGATCTGGGACGTCATGGGGCCGATGGTCCAACGCTGCAAATCCCCCGTCGGGCCGGCCCCCGACCTGCCCGACCGTCTGTTCTTCGAGGCCGTACTCTACTGGGCCCGCGTCGGCTGCCCCTGGCGCGACCTGCCCGGCGACTTCGGCGGCTGGTCGGCCGTCTACAAGCGGCTCCGACGCTGGATCGACTCGGGCCGCCTGAGGAAGCTCTTCGAGGCGATGGCTGCCCAGCCGGCCTGCGACGACACCCTCAGGGTGATGATCGACTCGACGATCGTGCGGGCCCATCAACACGCCGCCGGGGCCGCCGGGGAGAATGGGGGCTCGGGCAACGCGATCGGCCGGTCGCGGGGCGGCCTGTCCACCAAGATCATCGCCGTGGCCACGGACGAGGACGGCGTGATCGCCGTGGACGTCGCAGAGGGGCAGCGGAATGATGCCCTGCTGGCCCTGCCGGTGCTGGCCCAGGCCAAGGCGGCGTTGGGCCGGCTCGACGAGGTCTTGGGCGACAAGGGCTTCGACTCCGACGAGATCCGCGACGCCTGCTTGGACGAGCACGACGCGTTGCCGGTGATCCCGAATCGGGTGAATTACAAGGAGCCGTGGCCGTGGGACGAGGTCATGCGGGAGACCTACAAGCAGCGGAACCGGATCGAGCGGGCGTTCGCCAAGGCGAAGCAATTCCGGCGGTTCGCGACCCGCTACGAGAAGCTCAGGGAGGTCTTCCTGGGGCTGGTGCGCTTGGTCTTCGGCTTCATCCACGTCAGGAAGATCGCCCTATCCGTCAAGGCACCCTAGGAGGACGAGGGAGAGGATGGTGTAGCGGCGCATGGCTCCTCCGCGCGGGGCGTGACGACGAGACGGAAGCGTCTCAGGGCGACGGCCAAGACGATCGCGAGCACGATTAGGGGTCCGGAGATGGCCACCCCGAGCACCGCCGGCAGAACCACCCATCGCTCGAACGACGAGTCGAAGGTCGTCGAGATGCCCGCCGCGAGGAGCACCCGCGCGAAGAGGCGAAACGCCAGCTCGACGTAGTCTATGAGGAGGCCCGGGGCGAACGCGACGAGGATGCCGGCCGCCAGCGTGGTCGGGAAGCACGCCGCGGCCATCGCGGGCCAGAACCTACCCGCCGGCCGCCGCCGGATCGCCACGCGGAACCTCCCTGCCGTGACGTAGAGGGCGATGAGCTGAATGTCCAGCAGCGGCAGGAAGCCGGCGACGTGCAGCGGCCAAGAAGGCTCCTCCTTCGGGAGGAGCATCTTCAGGGCCGCGAAGTTGATCCCAAGCAAGGCCACCAAACCCATCAGTCTCGCGATCGAGAGATGTCGCATCGCCACCTCCGGCCCGGCATCATATCGTCGGCGGGGTGGGCACGCATGCCCAATTCCTACGGAATCGTCGGGGCGAATCCTCGTCAGGGCTCGACGATGCCACTCGTCATCCGCCTGGCGGGCCATGCATCATCACGAGCCGACCCTACAAACCGTCAACACGGTCTAATCTCCCATTTGATGGGGAGTCGTCTTGTGGCCGGGATCTGTTGCACGTTCCCGTCCGTCACGGTAGGACGGTCCGATGGCGCAACCGGCACTCCCTTCGGTTGATACCACCGCGAAGGAGGCCATCGGGACTATGTGGCGTTGGACCCGGATCAACGGCTGGTCGCGTGCGCGGTGCCCGGCGAGAGGGCGGCCGAGGACGCCGTGGCCCTGGTCCGGGACTCTCCGACGGCTCACTCCCGGCCGGCTCATGGGCCCGATCACCACCGACGAGTACGCCCCCTGCCGTGGGGCGATCTTGGGGGCGTGCGGCGAGACGGTCACGTCACCCCGGTCGGGGAATCGAGGGCGGCCCCGCAAGTCGTGCAAGGTGCCGCCCGCCGACCTGACCGATGCGACGGCCCCCGGCGATGGCGGCCGGCCCGGCCGATCACGTCTGGCCTCTCTCGGAGCGGTCGACGCTTCCCGCCATCCATCAAAAGAAGGCCTCAAGGTAAAATTCCTGTCACGCTGCAAGATATTTGTTGCACTCTCCGGGCGATCTGCTAGGTTGACCCTCGTCGATCAGTCTAGTTAAGGCACCCTCCCCGGTGCCCCGCCGCTCCGGGCCGGACATGCCCGAGGCCGAGACGTTTTGCCGATCCGTTGAGATCTCCCGCAAGGCGTCCGAGCCCCACCCGACTCAGCGGCGACGGGCCTGCTCTCCCCTCCCGAACTCGTCTGACGATCAGACCAGCCTTCCGAGGAGCCGAGAGGCTCAATCCGCCGTCCCCCCGACGGCCGGAACGGTAAGCCGATCGCGACCCTCCCCCGAAGAGGTCTCGACTCCCCCCGTCGCGCACCGTGACACCGCTTTCGCGGCGTCATGGGGCCCGGTGTCCCGCCCCGCGGCTCGTCGGGCCGCACGCCGACGGCCGCGATCATCGCGATCGTTCAGTCACGTCTTCAGGAGAAGAGATCCCAATGAGAGTACGTTCTCGGCCCGCCTTCACGCTGATCGAGCTGCTGGTGGTGATCGCGATCATCGCCGTGCTGATCGCCCTGCTCCTCCCGGCCGTCCAGGCGGCACGCGAGGCCGCCCGCCGCGCCCAGTGCATCAACAACCTCAAGCAGCTCGGCCTGGCCGTCCACAACTACCACGACACGTGGGGCTGCTTCCCCCAGGGCGAGTCGAACGGGGCCCTCAACCCCAACGTCACTGTCCTGCCGTTCGTCGAGCAGACGAACATCTACAACGCGATCAACTTCAACCTCGGAGACCGCTGGATCTGGACCAACAGCGCCATGCTGACCGCGGGCCGGGTCCGTGTCTCGGTCTTCGTCTGTCCGTCCGAGGTCAACTCGGCGAACAACAACGACGGCACCTACAACTTCTATGGCTCGAACTACGCGTGGAACGCCGGCACGTGGTTCCCGCGCAGCCGGACCTGGGACGGCCTGTTCGGGCGGTCGTATAACGACGACCCCGCGGTCGAGCCCTACACGAATGCCCTCTACTCGATGGCGTCCGTGACGGACGGTACGAGCAACACCCTGCTCTGTGCCGAGGTCGCCCAGGGCCCCGACAACAACTCCGGCGCCCCCCGGACCCGCGTGTCCGACTGCTACCACATCGCCGGCATCACCCCCGGCCCCACCGGCGCGACGCCGGCGGACGTCCAGACGGTCGTCGGCCAGTGCAACGCCCTGAGCTGGCAGACCGGCCCGATCCCCTGGACCAACACCTGGCGGTTCAAGGGCTACCCCTGGATGGAAGGCTCGATGTGGCGCAACTGGTTCAACACGATCCGCACGCCGAACCAGACCTGTTGCACGATGGACAGCATCTCATGGTGGTATATCATGAAGCCATCTTCGAGTTACCACCCCGGCATCGCCAATTCCGCGATGGCCGACGGCAGCGTGAAGGCGTTCAAGGAGTCGGTCAACCAGACCGTCTGGATGGGGCTGGGCACCCGGGGGGGCGGCGAGGTCATCTCTGCCGACTCGTACTGAGAGACGCCCCGGACCCGACGACCCGAACCGCCGGCCCGGGGTGCGGACCGCCCCGGGCCGTCGCCCCCGATTGGCGCCGAATCGCTCGAGGACCACGACCCGATGAGGACGCTCCGCCGCTCGATCTGCACGCTCTGCCTGGCCGTGATGCCGGGCCTCGCTTCCCTGACGATCTCCGGCTGCGGCGACCCGGCTCCGCCGCCGTTGACTCCGGAGAATTTCGCCGCCGGCAAGAAGGAAGCTGAGGTAATTATCCAGAAGGAATACGGGCCGAAGGCCTTCAACAAGAGCCGGGCGGCCGAGAAGGCCCGGAGCAAGTGACGGGCGATGCGGGGCGGTCGCCATGGCACCGGCAAATCGCAGGACCGGCGCGTCGTCGCGGCACCCTTTCGGGCGCCGCCCGGCCGCCCGGATCGCACGGGCGCACGGCGCGACCGCCCCGGTCGCGTCGTGCGGCCCCGGGACGGTCGCGGACGTCCCCCGTCCCCCGCCGGATCGCGCCCGCAACGACGTCCCCCGGCACGACCGGGGAGACGGAACCTTCCGCGATGTGACCGAGTTAGCCGGCCTCGGTCGCTCCCCGTTCCGGGACGTCGGCGCGACCCGGAGCGACGCCGACAACGAGCTGTTCCGCAACCTCGGCGACGGCCGCACCGAGGCCGTGCCATCCCGCCGGCCCGAACCGGCCGCGCCGGACATCCAGAGGCGACCCGTACCATGACCGATCCGATCCCGGCCGCCGTGCCGCCCCCTCCCCCCCGCCGCGCCCGCCCGACCCCGGCGAAGATCCTCTTGGCCCTCGCGCTGATCGCGACCGCTGGTGGCGTCATCTGGAACTACTACGGCTACAAGATCTGGGAAGAGTATCAGGTCATGCGGTCCGAGGTCCGGGCTTCCGAGGACTCGACCCCGGTCGGATACATCGGCCTGAACTACCGGCGGAGCTACAACGACCGCCCGCTCACCTTCCAGATCGAGAAGGACGGCAAGAAGCTCCTCTTCGCCGCCAAGCGCGAGGACGGTACCGTCGATCACTACGACATCACCGAGGCCGATCCGGCCCTGGACGTGACCTGCCTGGAAGGGGGGTTCGGGCGCGACTCGATCCCGGGGATCGACTATCCGGTCTTCGAGACGCCCGGGAGTCCGAAGGGCTCGACTTTGCGCGACCGCCACACGGTCTTCGGGGTCGTACTCGGCGGGGAGGCTCGCGCCTACCCGAGGGACCTGCTCAAGAAGATCGAGGTGGTCAACGACCGGCCCGGTAACACGCCGGTCGCCGCAGTGTACGACCGGAGCCGGGGCGTCACGCTGGTCTACGATCGCACCCTCCGCGATGGCGTCGTCACCTTCGGCACCACGGGGTACTCCTGCAAGGACCGGCCCCTGCTCTACGACCGGAGGACGAACGGCCTCTGGCTCTTCCGGGGCGACGACCTGGCCTGCGTGAGCGGCCCGCACAAAGGGGAGGCCCTCAAGCCGATCGCCAGGCCCGTCGCCATGTCCTGGTCGGACTGGCGGCGGGGCCGGGAGAGCACGGTGATCGTCGGCAACGATCGGACGAAGTCGATCCCGGTCGAGTAATGATAAACAATTCAACAATAAATTATAAGATGATATCCCACGCTTGCCGAATGAGTGCTCGCAGTGGTGCAGGATACGTGCGCGAGTCGGTACAATCCACCCGGACTTGATCGCGGCTTAACACCCGACGAGTTGTGGACGATCATCACGATCATCGGAGGGTTCCTGACCTTCTTGCTCCACGCAATCCAGGCAGCCCGCGAGGCCGCGAGGTGTGCCGCATCCGTGAACGATATCCGGCAGCTCGGGACTCTCCCAAAGTGGTCGCCGCCATCCGCCGTCCATCAGAAGCAGCTCTTAAGGAAGGGTTGCGACCCGGCCGGAATTCCGGCGGGCGGCCTGGCACGAGGCGTGGTTTTCCACTATCTTAGAGTGTGACGGCCCGCAATCAGCTCGGACCGTCCCCGGGTTGGAAACGACCCATGGGACAGGATGTGCCCTCATGCCCGCTCGCCTGGTGGCCCTGGACGAAGGCTCCGATATTTCCATGGATCGGACCATGGTCGTCGTCGGCCGTCACCCATTATGCGACATCCGGCTTGATTCTTTGCGAATCTCGCGCCACCATTGCTGCATGAGCCAGGACAAAGACGAGGTGGTCGTCCGCGACCTCGGGAGCACCAACGGCATCCGGATCAACGGCGAGCGGGTCGAGCGTGGGCGACTCCGCCTCGGTGATGAACTCTCGATCGCCCATATCCGCTATCGCCTCGAAGATGGCCTGGCCCACGAATTGACCCTGGCCGATCCGGGCAACTCGCTGCACCACGGGTTGCCGGGCCCGCCCGCAGGCCGGGCCGCCTCCTCCCCGGCCGAGGGCGACCCCCTCGATTAACCCCTGGGCGAGGTCGTCCGCAATGCGTTGGGCGGCGTCCCCGATCATTGCCACATCCAGGTCATCGTCCGGATGAAAGAAGCGGATGTCGAGGTCGATCCACTCGACCCATCCTGACCCGATCGGGGCCGGATCGATTCCGGGTGGCTCATGGCAGCGCAACTCATACCGATCAACGCGGCATCCTCGCATGCCGTCCAGATCTCGCGCCCGGTGATCCTGATCGGCCGCCACCCGGACTGCGACGTCCGCATCGACTCCCCGAAAATTTCCCTCCGCCACTGCTGCCTGGCCATGGCCTACGACCGCCTGGTGATCCGCGACCTCGGCAGCCGCAACGGGATTCGCGTCAACGGACGGCTCGGCGAGGAGTTCCTGCTCCGACCCGGCGACGAGGTCGCGATCGCCCATCTCCTCTATCGCCTCGAAGCTCCGCCACCCGCCGCGCCACCGCTGCCCCCGGCTCGATCCGCCCCGTCACGGCCTCCGCTGGACATCGATCCGGACGACGATTTCATCCCGCTGGATGACTGAAGTCGAATGGGTGCTTCGGCTATCGGCACCGGGATTGCATCTCATTTCCGGAAGCTCGACCGTGATGATTCACGAGGATCGTCCGGGCACGATCGGGGTTTGACGGTCGTCTACCCATCGATCGTGGCCCTCGCGTTCCCAATTCAGCCCCGCACCGGTGTTCGCGAAGGAGGCCTGTCCCATGCTTCGAAGCATTCGGCTGATTATCACTGGGGTCGCCGTCGTGGCGGTATCGGGCCTGGAAGCCCGCGCCCAATACTACTATCCGTATGGATATGGGACCGCCGGCTACGGCTTCGGCGGTTGGGGCGGGACGTCCGCCATCGGCGACATCGCCCGAGGCTCCGGTGCGTTCGCCCAGGGCGAAGGCGTTTATGAATACGATGACGCCGTCGCCGGCTCGATCAATACCGACACGATCATGCGGTACAATCAGTACCTCTACAACTCGCATCTCGAGGCCCAGAAGCGGTACAACGCCTATCAGACACGCCGCCTCAACCTCGACAAGGCCCATTACGACGCCCGCCAGGCCCGCATCCGCGACACGCCCGGCAACGAGGACATCGACAGCGGCGATGCGCTGAATGTCATCCTCGACCAGTTGACCGACCCGAAGGTCACGCACGGGTCGTCGCTGCGGCTCGCCAACGCGAACGTCAGCCCCAAGGCGATCCAGGACATCCCGTTCCGCGACGAGACGGACGCGATCACCCTCTCGCTCGACCAGTTGACCGACCCCAAGAGCTGGCCCCTTCCGCTCCGGTCGGACGCCTTCACGCCCGAGCGTGAGGCTTATCGAAAGGCCGTGGACGACGCCTTGGCCGAGGACAAGGACGGCGGTTCGTTGAAGCCCGAGACCATCGCGAAGGTGAGGGATGCGGTCTCGCGCCTCTACCAGAAGGTCGGCGACGCGATCCCCAAGACCAAGCAGCCCGACCACAACCAGGCGATGAACTACCTCAAGGGCCTGGCCGGGCTCTCGAAGATGCTCGAGAAGCCCAACGTCGAGGCGATCCTGGCCGAGTTGGAGAAGGTCGAGAACACGACCGTCGGCAACCTCATCGGCTTCATGCACGCCTACAACCTGCGGTTCGCCACGGCGGAGACCCCCAAGCAGAGGGCCATCTATCGGGACCTCTACCCCCTGATGGCCGCGTCGCGCGAGAAGATCCTCGGCAAGCCGGGCGAGGGGCAGGCCAAGGCCGACACCCCGCCGCCGCCCCCCGACGACAACCCCACGGCGCTGTTCCACGGGATCGACCCGACGCACCTCAACCCGAAGTCGAAGGACGCCAAGCCCTGATCGCAGGCCCGATCGTCAGACCACGCGGCATCGAACGACCCCGGCCCACCTCGGGGTCGTTTCGTTGCCGGAGCTCCCGACCGATCGGCCTTCCGAGGCGGTCGAGGCCGCCGGCCCGTCGAGTCTTCGGGCCGGGCTGCCCGCGTTGACAGCCCGGCGAGACACCGCCTATAATCCGTGCTTCGGTCGCTCGTCCAGGTGGATTCGCGTGCCTGGCCGCAGTGAGGATCGGCCGACGGAGCGTCCCTCAATCATGGCGGTCTCCGCCCGGCCATTGAACGCATAGCCAGGAGTTTGGACGCATGGCGGTTCGAGTCGGGATCAACGGTTTCGGTCGGATCGGTCGCCTGGTCTTCCGGGCCATGGCGGCGGCCCCGCAAGAGTTCGAGGTCGTGGCGATCAACGACCTGTCCGACGCCAAGCACCTCGCCCTGCTGCTGAAGTACGACAGCGTGCACGGCCGGTTCGACGGGACCGTCGAGGTCGCTGAGGGCGGCTTGGTGGTCAATGGCCGCCACATCAAGATCACGACGGAACGCGACCCCGCCGGCCTCCCCTGGAAGGCGCTGGGCTGCACGGTCGCGCTGGAGTCGACCGGCATCTTCACCAACAAGGCGTCGCTCCAGAAGCACATCGACGCCGGCGCCGAGCGTGTGATCCTCTCGGCCCCCGCCAAGGACAAGCTGGACGCCACGATCGTCCTCGGCGTGAACGACCACATCCTCAAGGCCAGCGACCGGATCATTTCCAACGCCTCCTGCACCACCAATTGCCTGGCCCCGATGGCGAAGGTGCTCCACGAGACGTTCGGGATCGAGAAAGGCCTGATGACCACCTGCCACGCCTACACCAACGACCAGCGCGTGGCCGACCAGGTCCACTCCGACCCGTACCGGGCCCGGTCTGCCGCGGTCAACATCATCCCCTCCTCCACCGGCGCGGCCAAGGCCGTCGGCGAGGTGATCCCCGACCTCAACGGCAAGCTGACCGGCTACGCCCTCCGGGTCCCGGTGCCCGACGGCAGCATCACCGACCTGACGTCGATCCTCAAGCGCGACGTCACCAAGGAAGAGATCAACGCCGCCTTCAAGGCCGCCGCCGACGGCCCGCTCAAGGACATCCTCGAGTACGCGACCGACCCGCTGGTCTCCAGCGACATCATCGGCAACCCGCACTCCAGCATCTTCATGTCCGAGTGGACCACCGTCATCGGCGGCAACATGGTCAAGACGATCGCCTGGTACGACAACGAGTGGGGCTACTCCAAGCGGACCGCCGAGCTGATCACCAAGGTCGCCCACCTACGCTGATCGCCCCGGGCGACGACTTGCCGTCGGCCCGGGCGGGGCGGGAACCGGCCTGGCCCAACCCGTCCCATCCCGGGCCGCATCACTCGCGTTGAGGACCACCGCCTTGGCCAAGCAGACGATCCGCGACCTGACCTTGGACGGCCGCAAATTGTTGGTCCGGGTCGACTTCAACGTCCCCCAGACCAAGCAAGGGGAGGTGTCCGACGACCGCCGGATTCGCGCCGCCCTGCCGACGCTGAACCACGCCCTGGAGCAGGGCGCCGCGCTCCTCCTGGTCAGCCATCTCGGTCGGCCGACGGGAGACCCCGCCGCCGACGCCCCGTTCCGGCTCGACCGCGTCGCCGCCCGGCTCGGCGAACTGCTCGGCCGCCCGGTGAAGACGGTCGGCGACACCGTCGGCCCCGAGGCCCAGGCCGCCGCGGCGGCCTTGAAGCCGGGCGACGTGCTCGTCCTGGAGAACGTCCGGTTCAACAAGGGCGAGAAGAAGGGCGATCCCGCGTTCGCCGGGCAACTGGCCACGCTGGCCGACGCCTACGTCAACGACGCCTTCGGGACCTGCCACCGCGATGAGGCCTCGATGGTGGCCGTCCCCGAGCAGTTCGCGCCCGAGGCCCGCGGGATCGGCTTCCTCGTCGAGAAAGAGTTGCAGATCCTCGACACGCTCCTCAAGCATCCGAAGCCGCCGATGGTCGCCGTCATGGGCGGGGCCAAGGTCTCGGACAAGATCGGCGTGATCGAGAACCTCCTGCCCAAGATCGAGAAGCTCCTGGTCGGCGGGGCGATGACTTATACCTTCCTCAAGGCCCAGGGCCACTCGACCGGCAAGAGCCGGGTCGAGGCCGACAAGCTCGACGAGGCCCGGCACATCCTCGGACTCGCCGGCGCCAAGCTCGTCCTGCCGGTCGACCACCTCATGGCCGAGTCGCTCGACCCGTCCTGCCGGACCTGGGTCGTCGCCGGGTCGGACCTCCCCGACGACGGGATCGGGATCGACATCGGGCCCGCCACCGTCAAGCTTTACGGCGAGATCATCCGCGCGGCCGGCACCGTCATCTGGAACGGGCCGATGGGCAAGTTCGAGGACGAGCCGTTCCGCCAGGGGACGCTCGGCGTGGCCGAGGCGATGGCCGCGTCGTCGGGCGTCACCGTCGTCGGCGGCGGGGAGACGGCCGAGGCCGTCGAGCAGTTCGGCTTCGCCGATCGGGTGAGCCACGTCTCGACCGGCGGCGGGGCGTTCCTGGAATGCCTCGAAGGCAAATCATTCAACTCCCTGCGCGTGATCCCCGATCGTTAAGGGATAAGGGAAGGTCCCGCCCGGGTGTCCGGGCGTCGAAGCCGGCCCGCATCGTTCCTCGGAACCCGAAAGCGAATCGACGGATGGGGGACGACCTCAGGTCTCCGGCAGGGCGTCCGTCCCGGCTCCACGCCTGGGACCAAGCGATCCGCCCTCTCGTGACGCCCTCCCTGCTCAACTGCGACTTCGCCAGGGTCGGCGAGGATCTCGACGCCCTCAAGGCGGCCGGGGCCGTCGCCGTCCACCTCGACGTGATGGACGGCCACTTCGTCCCCAACCTCTCCTACGGCGCCCCGGTGATCGCCGACTGGCGGAAGCGGACCGACTTCCCGTTCGACGCCCACCTGATGATGTCCGACCCGGCCCGCTACCTCGACGACTTCGTCAAGGCCGGGTGCGACGTGATCATCGTCCAGATCGAGGCCGTGCCCGACCCCTCGGACCTGATCCGGCGGATCAAGGCCGCGGGGTGCCGGGCCTCGATCGCGCTCAACCCGCCCACGCCCCTGGCCGCGATCGAGCCGTTCCTCGACGCGGTCGACGCGGTCCTCGTGATGAGCGTGATGCCCGGCTTCGGCGGCCAGAAGTTCGACGCCTCGGCGCTCGACAAGGTCCGCGCCCTCCGCTCGGAGCGGCCGGGGCTCTGGATCTCGATCGACGGCGGGATCAAGCCCGACACCGCCGCCGAGGCCGCGGCGGCCGGGGTCTCGCAGATGGTGGTCGGCTCGGGCGTCTTCCGCCCCGACGGCGACTACGCGGCGGCCCTGGCCGAGTTGGCCGGGGCCATCCGCCGCGGTGGCGAGCGAGGCAGTGCCCCGGCCCCATCGGCCGGGCCGCCGGCACGCGAATGACCCAGGTCGTCCTGATCCGGCCCGGCGCGACGGTCTACGACGAGCAGAACCGCGTCCAGGGCGTGCTCGACGTCCCCCTGAGCGATCGGGGCTGGGCCGAGGTCGCCGAACTCGTCGAGAAGCTCTCCGAGCCCTACCTGGGCGTCGAGCTGTCCGCCATCTACTCCGGGCCGAGCGAGAACGCCGTGCGGACCGCCGAGGCCGTCGGCCGCGCCCTCGGCCTCCGCCCCCGGCGGATCGAGGAGCTGGGCAACCTCGACCTCGGGCTCTGGCAAGGCCTCCAGGTCGAGGAGATCAAGCGTCGCCATCTGAAGGTGTTCCGGCAGTGGATCGAGGACCCTTGCACCGTCAGCCCGCCGCACGGGGAGTCGGTCGAGGGGGCGATGGGCCGGATCAGGGCCGCCCTCCGGCCCCTGATCAAGCGCCATCGCGACGAGGCGATCGGCATCGTGGCCTGCGAGCCGATCGCGCAATTCATCGCCTGCGACCTCCGCCGCGACCCCCGCGTCCAGCTCTCCGACCAGGTCCCCACCGGCGGCTTCGAGCGGATCACGGTCGGGCCCGAGTGGGGCCGCAACGGCGATCCGAACTGATCCCGAGACGACCCATTCCTCCCCCATCGGAAGGCTGGATGCCGCGATGCCGGACGCCACCGAAGGAACCACCCGTACCATGCCCCGTCCACCCGGAGGCCCGCCCAACGCCTGGCACGGCCACTTCGAGCCCAAGCGGGTCCCCGAAGGGGTCTGGATGCGGTGCGGCGGCTGCGGCGCCACGCTCTTCCGCAAGCAGGTCGTCGAGAACCTCGACGTCTGCCCCGAGTGCGACCACCACTTCCCGATCTCGGCCTACGACCGCGTCGCGCAGCTCCTCGACGCCGACACCTTCGAGGAGTGGCACATCGACCTCCGCCCCGGCGACCCGCTCGGCTTCAACGACCGCCGCCCCTACCCGGAGCGGGTCAAGGCCGAGCAGGATCGGACCGGCCTGAGCGAGGCCGCCATCGTCGGCCAGGGGTTCATCAAGGGGATCCGGATCGTCTTCTGCGCGACCGACAGCGGCTTCATCATGGGGAGCATGGGCTCGGTCGTCGGTGAGAAGCTGACCCGGGCGATCGAGGAGGCCACCCGCCAGAAGCTCCCGCTGGTGATCGTCTCGGGCTCCGGGGGCGGGGCCCGGATGCACGAGGGGATCTTCTCGCTGATGCAGATGGCCAAGGTCTCCGCCGCCCTCGCCCGCCACAGCGAGGCCGGTGCGCCCTACATCAGCGTGCTGACCCACCCGACGATGGGCGGCGTGGCCGCGAGCTTCGCCTCGCTCGGGGACGTCATCCTCGCCGAGCCCAAGGCCCTGATCGGCTTCGCCGGCCCCAAGGTCATCGCCCAGACCGTCCGGGTCCGGCTCCCCGACGGCTTCCAGACCAGCGAGTTCCTCCTCGAACACGGCTTCCTCGACCGGATCGTCCCCCGCCGCGAACTCCGGGGCCTGCTCGCGCAACTGATCGACTACGTCTCGCCCTGACGGTCGGCCCGCCGGGCGAATCCCCCCGACCTCACGCCCCCGGGCCGACCCCTGCCGGTCGGCCCCGGCCGTCCTGCCCGATCATCGCCAGCAGCGCATTGTCCTGCGGGTAGGCGTGGCCCACATACTGCCGGAAGGCTTCGGCGGCGGCGACGCCGATCTCCGACCCGCGCCGGGCGTCCCACCGGGCCTGCGCTTCGAGATACTCGTCGATCCCGTGCTGCCGGAGCAGCCAGTCGCGCTGGCTGGCGTGGCAGGCGAGCATCCGCCGCTTGAGGTCGGCCACGCCCGCGATGTCGACATGGAAGCCGGCCGGCCGGGCCCGGCCCTCGCCGTCGTGCCCTTCCAGGGCGGCGACGAAATAGAGGTGCGGGACCCGGGGCAGGGCGGGGGCCGGCTCCCACCGCCGCGTCTTGTAGTTCGGCAGCGTGGCGGCGAAGCAGGCGTCGCGGACGAGCCGACTGGTCGCCTCGTGGTCGCAGAGGTAGTCGACCGGCGGGGCGGTCAGGACGACGTCGGGGCGGGCTCGCCGGAGCGCCTCGACGACCCGTCGGCGCGACTCGTCGTCGTCGAAGATCGCCAGGTCGCGGAATTCGAGGCAGGTGTAGTCGGCCCCGACCAGCGCGGCCGACGCCCGGGCCTCGTCGCGACGGACCGCCGCGATCGCCTCGGCCCCGAGTTCCACGCTGCCGCAATCCCCCGGGGTCATCGTCGCGAGCGTCAGCGAGCACCCCGCCGCGGCGAGCAGGGCCAAGGTCCCCGCGCACTGGAACTCGATGTCGTCGGGGTGGGCATGGATCGCGAGGATTCGCGGCTTCGGCGATTCGGGATCGGGCACGGGCATCTCGGGCTCTCCCCGCTCGGGCGACTGGACGCGACCCGACCGAGATTTACCCCGTCGATGACCGGCCCGCAACCCCGCGACGGGCTCGCACCCACGGTCGGGCCGAAATTTCCCAAAATGTTCTCGCGTGCGCCAGGCAACCTGTGTACATTAGCAGTCAAAGGGTCAGATGGTGATCGCCCGTCGTGTGGTGGCCATCCGATCGCAGGCGAAGGTCGCCCGCAACGCAGACCCGCCCCCGCCGCGACGGCGAGGGCCTTGACCTCGGAGGGTCGAAGGATCGACCTTTCCTCCTTCCGGAGCACCCGCCCATGGCCGACCTCGAAGCGCTGACCCAGCGGCAACGCGAGATTTACATCTTCATCCGGAGCAAGATCCAGGGCCGCGGCTATGGCCCGACGGTCCGCGAGATCGGCAACCAGTTCGACATCAAGAGCCCCAACGGCGTGATGTGCCACCTCAAGGCCCTCCAGAAGAAGGGCCTGATCAGCCGCGAGCCGAATCAGTCGCGGGCCATCTCGCTCTGCGACGACCCGACCAGCGCCCCGGTCGCCACCGGGATCAAGCTGATCGGCCGGATCGCCGCCGGCTCGCCGATCGAGGCGATCGAGCAGGTCGACGAGGAACTCGGCTTCACCGAGTGGGAAGGGGCCGACGACAAGTTCGCGCTCCGCGTCACCGGCGAATCGATGATCGAGGAGCACATCGCCGACGGCGACTACGTGATCATCCACCGCCAGGAGCAGGCCCGCGACGGCCAGATCGTCGCCGTCCGCGACGACGACGGCGAGGCCACGCTCAAGCGGATCTACAAGGAGAAGAACCGGGTCCGCCTCGAGCCCGCCAACAAGACGATGAAGCCGATCTTCCGCGACAAGGTGAACATCATCGGCGTCCTCGTCGGCGTCGTCCGGAAGTATTGAGCCCGGGGGCACGCTCGGATAGCCTGGGGCCTCGACGACCCGGGTCGTCGGGCGGACACGTCGTCCGCCCGGGTCGTCGCGGAATCTGAGGATCGTTCCCAGGATGACCCCCGAGCCCGACCCCACGGCCCCCGCCGACTTCGTCCGACTCTTCACCGACGGCGCCTGCAGCGGCAACCCCGGCCCCGGCGGCTGGGCCTACATCCTCCGCCATCCGGCCAGCGGGCGGGTCGTGGATGCCTCGGGCGCCGAGCCCGCCACGACCAATAACCGGATGGAGCTGACCGGCGCCATCGAGGGCCTGGCCTCGCTCAAGCGGCGGTGCCGGGTCGAGCTCGTGACCGACAGCGAATACGTCGGCAAGGGCCTCCGCGACTGGATGCCGAAGTGGAAGGCCCAGGGCTGGCGGCGCAAGGAAGGCAAGGGGTTCAAGCCGGTCGTGAACCTCGACCTCTGGCAGCGGCTGGACGCCCTGCTCGCGGAGCATCAGGTCCGGGTTTCGATCGTCCTCGGCCACAACGGCCACGAGGAGAACGAGGCCTGCGATCGGATGGCGGTGGCCGCCTACAAGGCGCTCGTGGCCGACGCCCGCGGCTGATCGCCGGGCGGTCGGCCGACCCCGATGGCCCCTCGCCGGACCGCCCTCGCGCGAGATTCGGGCCTTCGTCTCCCCTTCACGACCGGGCCGCCTCTGGCGTAGGATAGCGGACCGGGCTTGAGTCGCGGGCCCGCCACGCCCGGATCGGCGGGATCTCGAGCCCCTCAAGGCACCAAGGCACCCATGACTCGACGCACCCGAGGACGCGAGATCGCCCTCCAGGTCCTCTATCAGCAGGAGCAGAACCCCGCCCAGGCGGCGGACGAGGTGGGGCGGTTCATCCAGCGACGGCTCCGCGAGCCCAAGCTTTGCGCCTTCGCCAACGCCCTGATCGCCGGCGTCCGCGACCATCAAGTCCGGATCGATGCGGTGATCTCCGACGTCGCCGAGAACTGGCGGCTGGACCGGATGGCCGCGATCGACCGCAACATCCTCCGCCTCGGCGCGTTCGAGTTGCTCTATTGCGCCGACGTCCCGACCAAGGTCGCCATCAACGAGGCCCTGGAGCTGGCCAAGCGGTACAGCACCGCCCAGTCGAGCCGGTTCGTCAACGGGATTCTCGACCGCCTCCAGGCCGCCGACGCGGCCCGGACCGCGGCGGAGCAGCCGGCGAAATCGGCCACGGTCGCCGATGTCTTCCCGCCCGAAGATGATCCGGCCGAGCCGGGGATCGAATCGCCCGCCTCGGGGCCGAACCTCCCCCCGACCGAGGGAGATTGAACGCCTTGGGGAGATCAGGCGTGGTCGCCCGGGGCCTTCGAAGGGCCGCACGGCCCCCGGCGGCCGACCTCCACATCCACACCACGCATTCCGACGGCGGCTGCTCGCCGGGCGAGGTGGTCCGGGCCGCGGCCAACGTCGGCCTCTCGGCCCTGGCGATCACCGACCACGATACCCTCTCGGCGATCGCCGTCGCCCGCCCCGAGGCGGCTCGGCTCGGGCTGGAACTGGTGCCCGGCGTCGAGTTGACGGCCGTCCGCGACGGCCGCGAGCTGCACCTCCTCGGCCACTTCATCCGCGACGACAACCCCGCGCTCGTCGCCGCGACCTCGGCCCTCCGCCAGGCCCGGGCCGACCGGATCGCGGCGATAGCGGCACGCCTGGTCGAGCTCGGCCTGCACGTCGACCTCGGGGCGATCCGCCGGGTCTTCCCCCGCGCCACCCTCGGTCGCAAGCATCTGGCCGACTGGTTGGAGCGGACCGGGCAGGTCGCCGGCCGCCGCGAGGCGTTCGCCCGCTATCTCGGCGACGGCGGCCCCGCGGACTCCGAGAAGCCCCGGGTGCCCTGGGTCGAGGCCATCGCCCTGATCCGGGGCGCCGGCGGGGTTGCCGGCCTGGCGCATCCGCCCTATGATCTCCGCTGGGAGAGCCTGCGTCAGCTCGTCGACGCCGGCCTCGGCTCGATCGAGGTCGACGGCCCGGGGATCAACGGGCGGCTGGGCAGTCGTTGGCGAGATTGGGCGGGCCAGCTCGACCTGATCCCGATCGCCGGGACCGACTTCCACGCCCCCGACCGGCCCGGCCGATGGGTCGGGGCCATCACCACGCCGGGCGCCGACCTCGAGCGGCTCCGCCGGCGTCGACCGGCCGGGCCCGACGCGGCCCGCTGATCCTCCCGTCCCCAGGGCTCCGTCCCAGCTCACTCCCAGCCAGAAGACACCGGGCATCAATGGCGTTCAAGAATCTCTTCGATCGGTTCAAGAAGGGCCTGTCGCGGACGGCCCGGCTCTTCGACTTCCGGGCCTGGATCGGCCAGAAGGTCAACCAGGACTTCCTAGACCGGCTCGAGTCGACGCTGATCCGGGCCGACGTCGGGGTGTCGGCCACGGCCAAGGTGATCGATCGCGTCCGTGCGGCCTACGCCGATCGGACGGCCGACGAAGACCTGATCTCGCTGGTCAAGGGGGAACTCAAGGCGCTGCTGGCCGACCCGAAGGCGGGCTCGCTGATTGTCGCGTCGACGAAGCCGACGGTCTACCTCGTCGCCGGGATCAACGGCTCGGGCAAGACGACCTCGATCGCCAAGCTCGCGCAGCGGCTCAAGGACGAGGGCAAGTCGATCCTCCTGGCCGCGTGCGACACCTTCCGGGCCGCCGCCGCCGACCAGCTCACGATCTGGGCCGAGCGGTCGGGCTCGGACATCGTCCGGGGGGCCCCCGGCGCCGACCCCGCCAGCGTCGCCCACGACGCCTGCGACCGCGCCCTGGCCCGCCAGGTCGACGTCCTGATCGTCGACACCGCGGGCCGGCTCCACACCCAGTCGCACCTGATGCGCGAGCTGGAGAAGGTCCGCCAGGTGATCGCCCGCAAGATCGCCGGGGCGCCGCACGAAGTCCTGCTCGTGCTCGACTCCACCAACGGCCAGAACGCGATCCGCCAGGCCGATGTCTTCACCAGGTCGATCGGCTGCACCGGGGTCATCCTCACCAAGCTCGACGGGACGGCCAAGGGCGGGGTCGTCGTCGCGATCCGCCAGGGGATGGACCTGCCGGTCAAGTTCATCGGGATCGGCGAGGGGATCGACGACCTCCAACCCTTCGACGCCGACCTCTTCGTCGAGTCGTTGTTCACCTGATCCGCGGCGGCCGGCCGAGGACTTGCACGCCACGACCCGCCGATCATAATGGGGTCGCCGTCTTCCTCCGACGTCGCCCGATCGCGGGCCCGCAAAGGGGATCGTCCCATGGCGAAGCTCAGGCCGGTGGGCGACTGGATCGCCGGCCGTTTCGAGGTCTTCGCCGTCCACCCCGGCGGCATGGGCGTCGTCTACGTGGCCCACGACCATCAAGGGCCGCCGGGCCGCAAGGTCGTCGCGATCAAGACGCTCCGCGACGAGTGGCTGCCGGATGCCGAGTGGTGCGCCCGCTTCGCCACCGAGTGCGAGCTCTGGGTCCGCCTCGGCTCGCATCCGAACATCGTCCGGGCCCACTCCGTCGAGGTCCTGGAGGGGAAGCCCCACATCCTCCTGGAGCTGATCACCGGCGGCGACCTCCGCCGCCGGATCGGCACGACCGGGCTCGACGTGGTCCGGGCCCTCGACCTCGGCGTCCAGTTCTGCCTGGGGATGGAGCACGCGATCCGCCAGGGGCTGAGGTGCCATCGCGACGTCAAGCCGGGCAACCTGCTCCTGACCGAAGACGGCACGCTCAAGATCACCGACTTCGGCCTCGCCGTGATCCGCGACGAGCAATTCGCCGACCTCGGCCCGACCCGCCCGCCCGGGCTCGACCGCCTCATCCCCCTCGACGGGGTCGCGGGGCCGATCCGGCCGACCGAGGCCGGGCCCGTCGACGACGAATCCCGGTCGTTGACCGTCGATTACAACCCCGGAACCGACCCGGCCGATGGCCCGCCGCACCTCCGCCTCACGCAGACCGGCTCGCTGATGGGGACGATGCCCTACATGGCCCCCGAGCAGTTCCGCGACTCGAAGGCGGTCGACGTCCGCGCCGATGTCTATGCTTTCGGGATCGTGCTCTTCGAGGTCCTGACCTCGAAGCTGCCCTTCCACGGGCGGACCCTGGCCCGGCTCAACCGGGCGCACTCCCGGTACGCCCCGCCTTCGGTCGTGCCGTCGATCCCGAAGAAGCACGCCCGCGAGGCCGAGGCGATCGACGAGATCGTCCAGCGCTGCCTGAAGAAGGAGCCCGACGAGCGTTACGCCTCGATGGACGAACTCCGTCGCGCCCTGGCCCAGGTCCTCAGGCGGATCGACCATCGCCATGCTTCGGCGAGGTGAGCCCGGCTCGCGAGGATCGTCCCCCGGGGTGTGCCCCGATTTACTGGCGGAGCCACGCCGCCCCCCCACCCCAGCCCTCCCCTACGAGGGGGGAGGGAGTCTGTCGTCGGCGGATCGGCCACGCAAGGGAGTCTCTTCCGATCTGGTCCCCTCCCCCCTTTGTGGGGGAGGGTTAGGGTGGGGGGCCGAGGACGTGGCATCACCAGAATCCTCGGCCCCACCCGTTCCCCGGTTCCCCACGCGGCACGCCTTTTCGCTTGACGGCTCCCCCGATTCCGCCACAATGGCTTGGGTCCGACCCCGCCGCCGGCCTTGAGAGCATGGAAGGTCCGTCCCCGCCATGAAGCTGATCATCGCGATCATCCAGCCGACCAAACTCGAGGCGGTGAAAGAGGCGTTGTCGCAGGTGGAAGTCTTCCGACTCACCGTGACGGACGTCCAGGGGTTCGGGCGTCAGAAGGGTTATACCGAGGTCTACCGCGGTCACGAGATCACGGTGAACCTGCTCCGCAAGATCGAGCTCCAGATCGCCGTGAACGAGGATTTCGTCGAGCCCACGGTCAACGCCATCATCCAGGCGGGCCGGAGCGGGCCCGACGGCAAGATCGGCGACGGCAAGATCTTCATCCTGCCGATGGAAGACTGCATCCGAATCCGGACCGGCGAGCGCGGGCCCGAGGCGATCTGACCGGGCGGGATGTCGACGAAACAGGGGGTCCGGTCGGGCATGATTCGCGCGGTGATCTTCGACTTCAACGGCGTGCTCGTCGACGACGAGATGGTCCACTTCTCGCTCTTCCGCGACGTCCTCGGCGCGGAGGGCGTCGTCATCGACGAGCGGCGATATCACGACGACTACCTCGGCTACGACGACCGGGGCTGCTTCGAGCATGCCCTGGCCGACGCCGGCCAATCGGCCGACGCCGCCCGGCTCGACGAGCTGGTGGCCCGCAAGGCCGGCCGCTACTTCGCCGCCGCCGAGGTCGGGCTGACCTACTTCCCGGACGCGGCGCGGGTCATCGGCGACCTGGCCGACCGCTGGCCCCTGGCCATCTACTCCGGCGCCCTCCGCCCCGAGATCGAGTGGGCCTTGGGCCGGCTGGGCGTGCTCGACCGCTTCGCCGCGATCGTCTCGGCCGAGGACACGACCCGGTGCAAGCCCGACCCCCAGGGCTACCTCATGGCCCGCGACGCCCTCCGCGCCCGCGACGGGCTGGCCCTGGCCGACCTCGACTCCGGCTCGTGCCTCGTGATCGAGGACAGCCTCGCCGGGATCGCCGCGGCCAGGGGGGCCGGGATGAAGGCGATCGGCGTGGCCCAGACCTACACCGCTGCCGAGCTGGTGGGCGCCGGGGCCGACGCGACCATCCCCGGCCTGGCCTCGTTCACGCCCGGATGGGTGGAGCAGACGTTCGATCGTTGATGCGAGGACGACCCGATGAGCGACCCCGCCAGCATCCCCACGCCCGAAGGGCCCGCCGGCCTGCTCCTGAGCCGCGACCTGATCTTCACCTCCAAGATCACGGGCACGGCCGCGGCGATGGGTCACCAGGTGATCGTGGCAGGGGACACGGCTTTGGCCTCGGCGATCCTGGCGAGGTGGAAGCCGGTGGTCGTCTTCGTCGACCTTGCGGCCGGCGAACTGGTGGGCTCGCTGGCGCTCCTACAATATCAGGAAGTCGTGGGGCCGGGCACGCCTTTCCTCGCCTTCGGCTCGCACGTCGACGTCCAGGCCCTCGCCGTTGCCGCCGCCGCCGGCTGCGACCCGGTCATGCCCCGGAGTCGGTTCACCGCCGAACTCCCCGCGCTGATCCGCCGCTATTTCGGAGAGGGCTGACCCGAGGAGAACGCCTCGTGATGGCAAGGCAGGTCCCGCCTCCCGTCCGGATCGACGCCGACGGCCGCCGCCTCGCCACCTGCGAGCTTTGCGGCCGCGACCAGCCCCTCACCTTCCACCACCTCATCCCCCGCAAGAACCACCGCAAGGCCCGCTTCCAGCGGCGTTACTCCAAGCACGAGCTGCACAACCGCGGCCTCTACCTCTGCCGCCCCTGCCACGTCGGGGTCCACGACATCATCCCCGACGAGACCGTGCTCGGCGAGCGTTACCACACCAGAGACCTGCTCATCGCCCACGAGGGGGTCGCTCGCCATGTGGCCTGGGTCGCGAAGCAGAAGTGAGCACTTCTTGTCGGGTGGATTTCATCCACCCGACAAATGATGACAAATTTATTAATCGCCCGGCTCGGCCAGGGATTCGGCCACCGCGCGGAGCCAGACCACGACGGCCTCGGCCCCAGGGTCGGGGTGGCCCAGGGCCCGGTCGCCGAGGTAGCTCGACCGCCCCTTTCGCGGCGGGAGCGCCGCCGTGGCCTTCGCCCCGGCCTCGGCGGCGGCGACGGCCGCTCGGGTGGCTTCGTTTGGGGGAGAGCCGGCGAGCCGGGCGGCGGTCAGGGCCTCGGAGGCCGGGACCAGGGCGTCGAGCATGGTCCGGTCGCCGGGCTTCGCCCCGCCCAGCTCGCCGATCGCGTCGCAGCCGGCGTGGAACGCCTCGGCCCAGGCGTTGGGTTCGGTTTTCAGGAGGGCCGAGGCGCGGAGGAAGGCGACGGCGTAGAGCGGGCCGGAGGTCCCTCCCAGGGAGCGTTGCAGCGTCATCCCGAGGGCGAAGAGGGCGGCCGAGGGGTCGTCGAGGGGCCAGGTCGTCCGGGCTTCGAGGATGGCGTTGGCCCCCCGGGTCAGGCTGGCGCCGAGGTCGCCGTCGCCGACCGCCTGGTCGAGTTCGGTCAGTCGCGAGGACTCGGCGATCAGGGCCGAGGCCGCCCGTTGCAAGGCCGAGTCGAGGACACGACCGATCGGCGTTCGCGGGGGAGTGGCCGGGCCGGTGCTCGTCCGGGGGCCGGGGGCTGGGGGTACTTCTCGGGGGTCGATCCGCGAGGTGGGGGCCGCGTTCGGCCAGGCGGGCGCCGCGGTCGGGGCATCGAGCCGGGCGAGCCGGGCGTCGTCGACGATCAGGATCGAGAGGGAGACGCCAGCCATCTCCAGGGCCTAGAGGAACGTCCCGGCGAAGGCCCGCTCGACGGTGATCCCGAGCCCCGAGAGGTGGGCCAGGGCGTGGCGGGCGACGATGGCCAGCTCCATCGCGGTCGTCCCGCCCAGGCCGTTGACGAGGAGGGCGACGCGCGCCGGGCGGGCCGGGAATCGGTCGAGGATCGCGCCGAGCAGGCGGTCGGCCAGGGTGTCGGCGGATTCGAGGGGCGCCCGGCGGACGCCGGGCTCGCCGTGGATGCCCAGGCCGAGTTCGACCTCATTTTCGCCGAGGATGAAGCCCGGCTTGCCGGCGGCGGGGACCGTGCAGGCCGAGAGGGCGACGCCCATCGTGCCCACCGCGGCGGCCGTCGCGCGGGCCTCGGCCGCCACCTGCGCGAGCGGGGCGCCGGCCTCGGCCGCCGCGCCGGCGATCTTGTGGACCAGGACGGTCCCGGCCAGGCCCCGGGGGCCGGCGGTGTGCTCGGAGGCGGGGAGGGCGACGTCGTCGGCGACGACGACGACCTCGACCGCGATCCCTTCGGCCCGCGCCAGTTCGGCGGCCAGGCCGAAGTTGAGCCGGTCGCCGGTGTAGTTCTTGACGATCAGGACCGCGCCGGGCGGGCCGGCGACGGCCCGGATGGCGGCGAGCACGGTGTCGGGGGTGGGGGAGGTGAAGACGTCGCCGGCGACGGCCGCCGAGAGCATCCCCGGGCCGACGTAGCCGGCGTGCGCCGGCTCGTGCCCGCTCCCGCCCCCGGAGATCAGGGCGACCTGGCGGTCGCGGATGGCCTCGGCGCCGGCGCGGACGATCACCGGGTGATCGGCGAGGAGCCGGAGGCGGGGATGGAGCGCGACCAGCCCTTGGAGCAGCTCCGGGACCACCGCCTCGGGCCGGTTGATGAGCATCTTCATAGGCGTCGGCCTCGGTCGGCGGCCGCCCGGGTGGGTCGGCCGGAAAGGCGGCGGGCCGTCGATCGAGATCCGATCGGCGGCCCGCCGGGCTGGAGCGACGTTCCCGACGGAAAGGCGGGTCAGACCGAGACGAGTTCCTGGGCGTCATCCTCGACGAGGGTGAGCAGGAGCGAGCGGGACTTGTCGCGGGTCTCGCCGATCGCGGTGACGTAGACGGCGGGGTCGTCCTTGACCGGGCATTCGTGCTCGCAGATCCCGCAGCCGATGCACTTCTCGGGGTCGATGAACGGCCGCTTGAGCTGGAGCGTCGCACCCCAGCGGTCGGTCACGTCCACGTTCCGGGTGAAGATGGCCTTGGGGCTGACCGGGCAGACCTCCTCGCAGACGACGCAACTGGTGTCCATCGCCCAGGGCAGGCAACGCCCCTGGTTGTAGAACGCGGTGCCGGTCTTGATCGGACCCTTGGACTCGAACGGGCCGACGCCCAGCTTCTCGGCGATCGAGATCTCGCGGATGGCCCCGGTCGGGCAGACCTGGCTGCACAGGGTGCAGTTCAGCTCGCACCAGCCCATCTTCGAGATCATGATCGGGGTCCAGAGGCCCTCGACCCCGCCTTCGAACAACGCCGGCTGGAGGACGTTGGTCGGGCAGACCCGGATGCACTGGTCGCACTTGATGCAGCGGCGGAGGAACTCGTCCTCGGCCACCGAGCCGGGCGGGCGGATCACCGCGCGATTGAAGTTCTTGCGGACGCCGCCGGAGAGCCGGGCCATCGGGAAGAAGAGCAGGCCGAACGCGCCGGCCAGGAGCATCTGGCGGCGGCCGACCTGCGGCAGGGCGATCTCGCTGGCCTTGCGGGGGAGGAAGCGGAACTGGAGGGCGTCGTGCGGGCAGTCCTCGATGCAGTTCAGGCAGACGAAACATTCGCTCTTGCGGAGGTCGGCGTGCGGGTCGGACGCCCCCTCGCACGACTTGATGCAGAGGTCGCAGTCGGTGCAGCGGACCGGGTCGCGGTCGATCCGCCAGAGGGCGAAGCGGCTGAAGATGCCGAGGAGGGCCCCCAGCGGGCAGATCGCCCGGCAGAAGAACCGGGGGATGTACCAGTTGGCCACGAGGAAGCCGAAGAAGATCAGGCCGACGATCCAGGCCTGCCAGTACTCGCGGGGCTCGGTGTAGATCCCCTCGGAGGCCATGTGGACCGTCGGCAGGACGCTCGTCGTCATCGACCGGACGGTCAGCGCGATCGGGTCGAGCAGGCCGATCTGGAGGGTGCTGGTCCCCCCCTTGTGCTCCTCGGCCGCCTCGCCAAACCCGGTGCTCACCGCGTCGGCCACCCGGGTCGGCCCGGCGAGCAGGAGGCCCGCGAACAGGACGACGCCGAGGCCGAGCATCACCCCCTTGCGGGCCCGGGCCGGGATCAAACCCCGCTTGAGCCTGGTCGCCGCGTACTCGTGGAGCTTGCCCAGCCCGAAGACCAGCGCGGCCACGACGAAGAGGCCGCCGACCGCCGGGCCGATCCGGAAGCTCGAGGCCAGGGCCGGCTGGTCGCGATAGGCCCGGGCGATCTTGCCGGGGGCGTCGAGCGTGGTCGGGATGATCCAGAGGCCCGCCATCGCCAGCATCGCGGCCAGGATGTAGTACTTGATCGCGTAGATCTTGCGATAACGATTGACCTCGATCATCTGCTTGGTGTTGCGGCGATTGCCGATCCAGCCGAAGAAGTGATGGAGGATGCCGAACGGGCACATCCAGTTGCACCAGACCCGGCCGAGCATCATCGTGATCGCGATGACGACGAGGCCCCAGACCAGGTTGCGATACAGGGTGTGGGTCGTCAGGGCCGTGGCCAGGGCCACCAGGGGCGTGGCCTCCAGGAACAGCGAGACCGGCCATCCCCTGAGGTAGCGGAGGTCGGTGATCAGCAGGAAGAAGAGGAAGAGCCCGAGGAAGAGCACCTCGTAGGCCCGGCGGATCTTGACCATCTCTCTGTGTCTCCGGCCGGCGGCGATACGGTCGGGAAGGCGTCCGGGGCGGGGCGGGGCGGGAAACCCATCATACGAAGGAACGACATCCCTGTCACGGTGCTGGCGGGGGGCTCGGCGTGGCGGGCCCCCTCGCCGACGCCGCGATTCAGACGGAGATCTCGCGGGTCCACTGGGGCCGCCAGTCCTTGCCGAGGCCGCGGGCGATGACCTTGTCGAGATAGATGATCTCGTGCCGCTGCTTGCCGAGCAGGCGGGTGACGCACCAGGAGTCGACCGAGGTGCAATCGGTCCCGACCACGATCGTGTCGGACTTCTTGACGTCGTTGAGGCTGCCCCCGGTCGGCCCGTTACGCATCAGGAGCTTGCGGCCGTCGGCGATGACCAGCGTCGGCTTCATCATCAGGGCGAAGTCGGAAATAATCCCGTGGATATTCTGGTGGAACTGGTTGCGGGGGTTGCCCAGGAGCCCGTACCAGTTCTTCATCGTGACCGTCGCCTTGCAGAGGTTGTGGTCCTTGACCGGCGAGATCCCGATGACCTTGGTCGCCTCGCGGAACGGCCGATAGAACATCCGCCAGGTGTTGGTGATGGTCTCGCCGCCGACGTAGAGCTGTTCGAAGTAGCTGTCCTGGGGCATCATCAGCTCGGCGCCGGCGCGGAGCGCGGCGTCGCCGACCTTGGTCTTGAAGAAGCAGCTCTCCGGGTTGTTGATCGGGTTGTCGGCCACGATCACCTTGCGGGCCCCGGCCTCGAAGCAGAGCTTGACGACGGCCGAGACGGTGTCGGGCTGGGTGGTGGCGCCGAGGTCGGGGTTCTTGTCGAAGGCCACGTTCGGCTTGACGACGACGACGTCCCCCTTGGTGATGAAGTGGCGGACGCCGCGCTCGCCGCCCATCTCCTCCATCGCCGACTTGACCATCCGGTGGGCCTGCTCCTCGCGGGCGAGGACCTCCTGCTCCTTGGTCTCGTAGTCCTCGGCCTTCAGCGGGGCCGAGCGGACGACGACCATGCTGGGACGGCTGGGGTGGAGCGCGACGGCGTAGTCCTTGAGCCGGACGGGGGGCGGGGGCTTGACGCCCTCCATCCCCCAGCGGTCGCGGAGCAGGAGCCCGGCGCCGACCGCGCCGCCGGCCACGGCCGCGAAGCCGCCGACCTGCGAGGCGAACTGCCGCCGCGAGAAGTGCGCGTCGGCCGGGTTCACGCCGCCGAGCCTGTCGAAATTCTTCTGCTGGGTCCGCGTCAGCTTCTCGCTCATCGGAGGGCCTCGTGGGCAAAAGGTTCCGCTCGGGGGCGAGGAGGAGGGGGCCGGCCGGCGGTCGATCGTTCGGGGATGATGACGGCGAACCCCGTGCGACCGGGGTCCGGTCGGGTCGGTTATTTCGGGGCCGTCCCGGGCTTGGGGAGGTCGGCCGGCAGGGCCTTGACGAAGGCCCGGGCGAAGGCCTCGGCCTTGACGGCCTCGGTCGAGCCGTTGGCGCCGCCGACGAGGTTCCCCTTGCGGAAGACGACGTCGACCAGGCCGACGTTGGAGTTGACGACCATCTGGTCGGCCCCCTCGGACTCCACCGGCTTGGGGTCGCCGCCGTCCTGCTTGGCGGAGGCGAGGTACTTCTCGAAGACTTCCTTGGCCTCCTCGGCCGAGGCATAAGGGCGGAGGAACCCCTGCCAGGTGACGGCCCCCTCCTTGTAATCGGCCATGAAGACGTCGGACAGGAATCCGTAGCCGAAGACATCCTGGGCGACGAACTTGGGATCGGCCCGGCCCGGCCCCGGGGGCAGGAGGGCGTAGATCGCCTCGGCCTTCATCGCCGGGCTCTTGGCGGGCCCGTTGCCTTCGCCCTCCTCGCCGGTCGCCGCAGGGGCCTGCTTGGCGGCGATCCGCTTGGCGACTTCGAGCGAGAAGGCGGCGAACTTGGCGTCGTCCTTGGTCGAGACGATCTGGGTGTAATAGGGGTCGACGAAGAACAGGAGGCTGCCGGCCGAGGTGTAGCCCTCGGTCCCGACCGCCACCGGGGCGATGGTGTCGGGCTTCTCGGAGCTGTACTTCGACTGGGCCCGGAGCGGCTTGGAGTGGTCGAACTCGAAGATGTAGACCTGGACCTCGTTCGAGTCGTCGCCGACGGGATGGTACGAGGTGTAGGCGGTGCCGATCACGTTGTTCTGGGTGAAGCTCTCGGCCCGGCCGTCGATCTTCTCGTAGAGGTTGTCGGCGTTGAACGTCTCCAGGTGTTTCGAGCCGTACTTGCTCACGGTCCAGCCGGCCGGGATCTCGACGAGCGGGAGCATCGACGCCAGGGGGCGCTGGGGATCGGGCACGGTGGCCAGCTCGGCGTCGGCCTCGGCCTTGGCCAGGCCGGCGGCCGGCGTGGCGGGGATCGGGGCGTAGGCCGGCGCCGGGGCGGAGGCCGTCGCGCCGTTGGCCGCGACGCTCATCGCCAGCGAGGTGCCCTGCGGGAGCGAGGCGGGCGGGGCCGTGAAGTCCATCAACTGCTGGGGGCCGTCGAGCCGGATCGCCTTGCGGACGCCGGCCAGCCGTTCGAGGACGCTCGGGATCGTCTGGGCGACGGCGGGCGACTGGCCCGAGGCGGCGCGGAGGACCAGCATCGCCTCGTCGAGCTTCTTGACGCCGTCGACCAGGTTCTTCCGTTCTTCGGCGAGGCGGGTCATCTCGAGCTTCACGGCCAGGTCGGCCTCGCGGAGCGAGCGATAGGACCGCCCCTGATCGAGGACCGACCAGGTGGTGTTGGGGTCGAACTCGTAGCGGTTCTTGTCGAAGTCCTGGCTCTTGATGACGAGGGCGGCGAAGATGGCCGGGATGCCCATGACGAGCATCATCCCCACGACGATCGAGGAGAACTCGGGCTTCATCATCACCCGGCCGCGGCGGGACTTGAACCAGTCGAGCCGGCCGAGGACCGCGAACGCGATCGGCGTGCTCGCCAGGGCGACGAGGGCGGCGATCAGGGCGAGCGCCTTGACGGGGTCGGTGGTAAAATAATCATTCAGCTTGGCGATCACGGGCGAGCCCTTCGTTCGCCCGATCCGGCCCCTGGGGCGGATCGGCTGGTTAAACTTCGGTTGCACCGGGCCAGTTGAAAGATTATAGCCGGGCCTCCGGACGGGCGGCAACGAGTTTATCGAGCGTCAAGCCGGGCCGGGCCGGCCCGGACGCCCGCCGCCGGGCCGGGATTCGACCCGGCCACCATCGATCGAACCCGAGGCGCCCCGAGCGGGGCGAGTTGACCCGATGTATATCCCCGTGGGCCGGAGGACCGCCCGACGACCCCTCGGCCGGGTGGCCGACTTCTGCCCGCTCTGCCGGGGCTTCCGGCCGTTCCGGGTGTTCCGCTCCGAGCTGGCCCAGCATTTCTACAATATCGCCGTCGGCGCCCGCGTCCCGGTCGGCTTCGCCAAGCGGTGCGAATCCTGCGGCCTCGACAGCAACGCCGACCCGGCCAACTACCGGTCGGTCTCGCACGACCCCGATGCCGACCTCGACCGCCTGATCGCCGAGACGAACCCGGAGATCGGCCGGACCTGGGCCGCCCGGATGCTCCTCGAAGACCGGATTCAGGCGCGGAAGCTCTCGGCCGGGGAACGCTCCACGCTGCTCCGCGAGCCCTTCGCGATGGCCGAGGACGTCATCGCCTGCCGGAACGCCGAGGGGACGCTCGACCTCCCGAGCCACCTCGGCTGCCTCGGGAGCCTCGCGGTCCCCGTCGCCTGCCTGCTCCTGCTCCCGCTGGCCTGGAATGGCCCGGGCGAGGCGATCGAGACGGCCACCGTCGTCGTCGCCGGGCTTTTCGTCGGCTTCACCTTCCTGGCCATCATGTCCGACGCCCGACGCCACGCCAAGAAGGCGGTCGTCCCCCGCCTGGTCGCCTCGATCCGCCCCCTCGACCCCTCGCAGGAGGAGGTCGAAGAGATCCTCGCGTCGCTCCGGGCCGCAAAATCGCCGCTGGCCGAGGTGGTCGGGGCCCGCGAGATCAGCAACGCCTTGCTCGAACGCTGGGACTGAACGGGTCGCCCCGCCTCGCTGCGGATCTCGGCCGAGGGCGTGTGACCCGCCAGCAAATCACCAACCGTACTTTCGTCTAGCTGGCCGGATGCCTGCCTTTTTGGCATCATCAACCGGGTACCCGCGCAATTGAAGCCCGGTGGACGACCAGGGCGAGACGCGTCGTCGGGACGGAGCTTGATTTTGCCGTTGGTTGAAAACATCGCACCGCCCGGCCCGATCTGGGAGCGGGTCCGCAAGCCGCCGGCTGTCCGTGCGATCAACGCGGCCGGCTCGGGCCTCCGGAAGCTCGGGGTCACCCGGCCCAGGGTCGATCCCGAGAAGATGATGGGACGGGCCCGACAGCTCTCGGGCCTCTCCGACTTCGGCAACGACTCGTTCCGCGAGGGCCTCGAGGCCCTCGCCGACGCGTTCAACCGACGCGATTCGGCCAACACCTTCGGTCGGATCGCCTTCCGCCAGTACGTGACCGGGCTGCTGATCACCCGCCTGAGGGTCGAGGACGAGCTGGCCCGGCATCCGGAGATCCTCGAGGTCCCGGTCGACCGCCCGCTCTTCATCACCGGCCTGCCCCGGAGCGGGACGACGTTCCTCCACCGGCTGATGTCGGAGGACCCCGCCGGCCGGCCCCTGCTCTACTGGGAGGCGGTCGCCCCCGCCCCCGCCCCCGAGCCGGAGACCTACCGGGCCGACCCGAGGATCGCCCGGGTCCGCCACCAGATCAGGCAAGAGCATGCCCTCTCGCCCCGGCTCGCGGTCGCCCACGAGACCGAGGCCGAGAGCCCCGAGGAGGACAACGGCCTCCACGCCCGGGATTTCGTCGCCCCGTACCTCGGCTTCCTCTTCGACGTCCCGGATTACGTCCGCTGGCTCTCGGAGGTCCCGCCCGACCGGCTCCTGGAGAACTACCGATATGCCCGCCGCCAGTTGCAGCTCCTCTCCTGGAAGGTCCGGGGCGACCACTGGGTCCTGAAGTCGCCGACGCATCAGTACTCCCTCGACGCGCTCCTCGGGGCCTACCCCGACGCCCGGATCATCGTCACCCACCGCGACCCCCGCGCCGTCGTCCCGTCGCTGAGCAGCCTGGCGGCCTCGGTCCGGGGCATCTTCGCCGACCGGCTCGACCTGCGGGACATGGGCGAGGAGTTCCTCGGGGCGGTCGCCCGGGGGACGACCGACGCCATCGAGGCCCGCGAGTCGCTCGACCCCTCGCGGTTCTTCGACGTCGGCTACGACCGACTGGTCGCCGACCCGGTCGGGGTCGTCCGCGACGCCTGCGCCCATTTCGGCCAAGACTTCGGCCCGGCCTTCGAGGCCAACGCCCGCCGCTGGTTGGCCGGCAACCCCCAGCACAGGCGCGGGGTGCACCGCTACCGGCTGGAGGACTTCGGGCTCGACGGCGAGACGGTCGACCGCCACTTCGCCCGCTACCGCGAGTGGCTCGAACGTCGGCCGGAGCTTGGGGTCAAGTTCGAGGGATGAGCCGGCCCGACCCTCGCAGGATCCGGGCCCGCGGCCTGGACGTCCGACCTCGCCGGGACGAGATGGCCGACTTGCCGTGTCGCACCGCGTCGCCGGGCGCCATCCCGCATTGCTCGAGCCCCTCCCACCGGCTCGGACCGGGCGGGTCCTCCGGCTCATCGCAGAGAGAGCACGGCCGCCCCGGCAAAGTCCGGCCCGAGGTCATGGCCGGGAACAAGACGGATGACCCCCTACCGCGATCCGAACGTCTTCACGTCGATGTAGCGGTACGAGCCCCCGGTCGCCTTCGCCAGCGATCGGAGCGGGGCGGAGCCGCCCCCGAGGCCCCCGGCGAGGCCGAACTCGACGGCCTGGATCCGGGTCTTGCCGGTGATCGCGAGGATCTCCTCAACCTCCTGGCGGGACATCAGGTCGGCGTCGGTGAGGAAGAAGATCACCTCGGGCCGGAGGGCGAGGGCCGTCCGGAGCGCGAGCATGTGGTCGGTCCCGGCGTCGGGCAGGATCGAGCTCAGGAGGGTCCGGACCCGGGCCTTGTTCGCCGGGGTGGCCGCCATCATCCCGGCCCGGCCGGAGGGGTCGGTGAAGACCGTCGCGTCGATGTTGTAGAAGACGACGGCGAACCGGGCCTCGGGCGCGACCTGCGCGAGGCTGGCGAGCAGCTCGCGCTTGGCCACGTCGAGCGAGCCGCGGGCGGTCATGCTCCCCGAGCGGTCGATCACGTAGGCGAACGAGCCGCCGCGGTCGCGCATCCCGAAGAACTCGGTGCCGGGCCCGGTCCCCTGGCCCACCCCCCCGCCGGAGCCGCCCCCCTGGCCGGTCCGGTCGCCGGCGCTGGTGCCCGAGGGCATGCCGATCCCGCTCGTCGACGGGCCCGGAAGGGTCTGCGAGACCGGCTCGGCCGAGGCCCGCGTCGGGAGGATCTCCGAGAGCAGGGCGTCGGTCGCCGGGTCGCGCGACGGCGGAGCCGGCGCCCCCCGCTCGGCCGAGAGGTCGGCCGGGTCGCCCGCCGGCTCCCCGCCGCCTCCCCCGCCCGCATCGGAAGGGGCCCGATTGTCGGTGGGCTCCAGCGAGCCCGTGAGGACCCGACCAGGCGCCGGCTCGTCGCGCGGGGCGACCGAGCGTAAGGCGACCACGGAGGCGATCGCCAGGAGCGTGACATGGATGACGAACGAGCTGGCCAGCGCCCGGGGGTCGGTCAGCGGCGACCGGCCGAGTTTCGCCGGGGCCGATGCCGTCGACGCCGGGTCGGCCGCGGCATCGGCCACCTTCCGGTCATCGGTGCTCATGGGCCGGACCTCCATCCTCGTCGACGTCGCTGTCGGCCGACGCATCGCCGTCGAGGAACTCGGGGGGCGGCTCGTGGGCCGGGGGCCGGCCGGATGGGCGCGAGAGATGCCGCCTCGCCAGCAAGATCGAGACGATCGCGGCGGCCCCGACCCCCATCAACCAGTCGGAGGGGGAGCCGGGCAGGCCGAAGGCGGGCGACGGGGTTGGCTTCGGCTCGGGCGGCCCCGGGCCGACGATCAGCGGGGCGAGTCGGGGCGTGTCGCCGCCCCGGTATCTGATCCGCCGCAGGAACGTGCCGACGAAGCGCACGTCCGAGCCGACCTCGGGCATCGCGGCCCCCGGGCCGTCGGCGAAGACCAGGCAGGACGGGTCGGCGGCGGGCGTGACGATCCAGGCTTCCGCGAGCGGCGGGAACTCCCCCATCCCGGGCTGGCGGAACAGCCGGACCACCTTGCCTTCGACCCGGACCCGGCGGCCCGCATAGGCCCCGGGTCGATCCCAGAGGTCGCGGAAGGTGGCTGTGGTGGCGGTCCCGGCCGGCCCCGGGCGGAAGGCGAGGCGGTACGCTTCGAGGTCGGCGAGGGTGAGGGACGAGTCTTCGGCCGGGGTCGCGGCGGGCGCCGGGGCCGACAGGGAGGCGAGCAGGAGCCACGAGAGGGCCGTCGTCATGGCCCGGGCCTCGGCGGTTCGAGCCCGGACGAGCCGGGGTCGGCCAGGCGGATCGAGGCGACTCCCGCGGCGTTGCAGGTGCCGATGATCCGGGCGGCGACTTCGTAGCGGAGCCGGTCGTCGGCCAGGAGCCGGACCCGGAGCGGGCGGCCTTCGAGGACGGCCGAGTAGCGGCGGAGCCGGTCGGCCAACGCTTCGAGGTCGGCCAGCGGGGCGTCGCCGAGCCGGAGGGCCTTGAGTTCGCCGAGGTCGTCGGCCTCGGCGCGGATCTTGAGGTCGTTCTCGAGGTCGAGGTCGGCCCGCCGGGGGGGGGTCGCCCGCGCCTGGCCCCGGGCCGAGCCGGGGAGGGCGACGGGGGCGGCCGGCAGATACAGGTCGAGCCGCGTCTCGGTGGTGGGCGACTGGAACGTCAGGATGAAGAAGGCCAGGAGCTGGAACGCCATGTCGAGCATGGGCGTGACCGGGAACTGGACCTCCTCGGGGGCCGAGCCTCGCTTGGCCCGGCGTCGATCGACGCCGCTGGTCATGGGTTCGGCCCCCGGAGCACGACGAGGGTGAAGCGGGCGAAGCCGGCCTCCTGGGCCGTGGCCAGCAGGCCCCGGACCGAGCCGAACGAGGCCGCCTTGTCGGCGCGGACGACGACCAGGGTCGGAAGCTCCTCGCCCCGGGAGCCGATCGAGGCCAGCCCGGCCTGCCGCTTGCGGGCCTGCTCCGACCACCAGGCTTTGTCCGACCCGTCGTCCAGACTCCCCCCGTCGGCGATCATCCGCCCCTTGGGGTCGACGCTGACGACGAGGCGGTCGATCCCGAGGTCGGCGCCGGGGAGGGCGGCAGGTGCGGTCGGCAGGCGGATCGCCGCCGAGGCCCCCTCGATCTTGGCCCCGAAGTGGATCAACATCATGAAGAAGGTGATGAGCTGGAGCACCACGTCGAGCAACGGCGTCAGGTTCAGGGTCAGCGGCCCGTCGGCTCGCGATCGGTTGCGGTAGGCCATCGATCCTCCCGTGACGATCGATCGATCAGCCGTTGTTCGGCGAGGTCCCGGCCAGGGGCGCCCGTTGCGGCCCGAGGGCCGAGGCGGCGAGCGGGTGGGGGACCCGGACGCCCGGGGCGAACTGCTCCAGGAGCGTCTCGGCGGCCATCGCGACCTCGAGCGAGAGCCGGGCGATCCGGTTGCGGAACATCGCGTGGAAGAAGATCGCCGGGATCGACACGGCGATCCCTTCGAGGGTGGCGAACAACGCGGTCGAGATCCCCGCCGCGAGCTGGCTGGCCTGGGGCGAGGCCCCCGCCGTCGCGATCACCCGGAAGCTGAGGATCATCCCGTAGACCGTGCCGACGAGCCCGATCATGGGCCCGAGGGTCCCGACGGTGGCCAGGTAGGTCGTCCGGTGCTCCATGGCCATCGTCGCGTCGTCGTTGGCCAGCTCCATCGCCTTCTGGGCGGGGGCGAGGCCGTTGGGGAGCTTGCGGACCCCGGCCGCGAGCACCCGGGCGAGGAACGAGGGGTCGTCCGAGAGCCGCTGGAAGGCCTCGGTGTACTGCTTCAGGGCGAGCATGTCGCCGACCTCGCGGACCAGCCGCTCGGGAAGGGCGACCGAGCGGCGGTATTCCAGCGCCATCCAGGCGACCAGGGCGATCAGGTAGAACGACATCGCCAGGATGACGACCCCGATCGGCCCCGACGCCTCGCCCATCCAGCGGAGGAACGACTGCGACCCCTTCGCCGGCGCGGGGTCCGCGGCGGCGGCCTCGGCGTTCGCGTTCGCCTCCTGGGCGACGACGGGGGCCGACGTCGCCAGGGCGATCAGGCAGCCCAGCGCGATCGGGGCCAGCAAGGCCCGGGGGCGGACGCTCGTCGTCATGGGAAGTGGCTCTCTCGCGACCGATCCGGCCCGACGGCTCGGGGCATCCGGCCCTCGATCCGGCGAATTCTAGACGAACCCAGCGTCGACGACAACGCCCGCGACGTGGACCCGGCCGACGAGGAGGGCCACGACCCCTCGCATCCGGGGGGCGTGGCCCTCGCGTCCTGCCCGGGAAATCAGCGTCGTCGGCTCACTCGCCGGCCGGGACGAGCCGGTGAATCCGGCCGTCGATGGCGAGGATGAACAGGTCGCCCTTCGAGTCCTCGCCGAAGGCGGCGATGTTGATCGGCTTCGACTTGCCGATGTCGATCAGCTCACCCCCCTCGATCGCCTGACCGTCCTTGGCGCGGACGCCCCAGATCCGGCCGGACTGGTAGTCGCCGTAGACGTAGACGCCGACGAGGTCCTTCAAGTCCTTGCCGCGATAGACGTAGCCGCCGGTGATGCTCTGGCCGAGGTCCTTGCGATCGGTGTTGTAGTTCTTGTCGATGCCGTGCGGATACTCGGCGATCGGCTTGGAGATCGGGCTGGCCCTGTCGGGCTTGGTGCGACGTCCGGGGCCGAACGGGTGGGTCGCCTCCACGATATTCCAGCCGTAATTGCCGCCGTTCTGGATGATGTGGACCATCTCCCATTTATTCTGGCCGACATCACCGGCCCAGAGGGTGCCGGTCTCGCGGTCGAACGTGAACTTCCAGACGTTGCGGAGGCCGATGCAGTAGACCTCGGGCGCCCAATCCTCGAACTTCGAATCGCGGAGCTTGGGGTTGTCGGACGGGATGCCGTAAGCCTGACCGTCGGCCGGATGGTCGACGTCGACCCGAAGGATCGAGCCGAACCAGTCTTTCGGGTTCTGGCCGGTCACCTTCGGATCGTCGCCGGCGCCACCGTCGCCGAGCGAGATATAGAGATACCCGTCGGGGCCGAATTCGATGCAGCCGCCGTTGTGGTTCTCGAACGGGTCCTTCTCGGAGACCCAGATCCGCTGTTCGCTGGCCGGGTCGGCCTTGCGGGGATCGTCCTTGGAGACCTTGAACCGGGAGACGACCGAGCGCCGGCCTTCGGGGTCCCTGGCCGAGTAGTAGACGAAGAACTCGCCGTTCGCCTTGTACTTGGGGTGGAAGGCCATCCCGAGCAGCCCTTCCTCGTTGCCCCGATTGATCGGGTCGGGCAGCTTGAGGAACTCCTGCTTGTCGGAGGCGTCCTTCTCGTCGGTGAACGACTGGATGGTCGCCTTGTACTGCTCGACCACGAAGAGGAGGTTGCTGCCGTCATTGGGATAGGCCAGCGCGACCGGGCGGTCGAACCGGAGGTTCGGGAAGGCGACCTCGGTCTTCAACTTCGGCAGGCCCTTGGCGGCCTCGTCGGCGGCGTTGGCCGTCGGGACGAGCGAGGCGGCCAGCAGGGTCGGGGCGAGGACGAGGCGGGCGAGCGGGACCCGGCGGCCGGGTCGGGCGTCGTTCAGGGGCATGCCGTTCCTTTCAATGCGATCCCGACCGATCATGAGCAGGGTGCGGCGGGCGGCGGCCGCGATCGGGCGGTTTCCTGGCTTCGGCGGACGACTCTCCGATCCTGACCGGCCGTCGGGGCCGTGCCGGGAACGATGAGGGTCGTGAAGATCCGCCGAGGGTGACGAGCACCGCGACTATTAGACCGAACCCCCGGCATTCCGTCAAACCCTCACTCCGACCGGTCGCGGGTTCGGCACGGGGACTTCGAGCCGAATCGGGAGGGAGCAGGGATAAACAACAAGACCCGGGAAATGCCCGGGTCTTCCGTCTCAGATTCAGCGAGGATGACGGGGCTCGAACCCGCGACCTCCGGCGTGACAGGCGGCCCAGAATGACGGGAGGAAAGCCGCGTAAGTCCCGTCATGACTAGATCATAACCGATGAAGTGTCCATTCGCAATCCCACGCGATCGGATGCGAAAAACCGCGAGAAAACGCGGTATCATCGACCCGATTCCGGTAGTAATCCGGTAGTGAACCGGGGCCTTAAATCCATGCATGCTTGTCCGGGTCGGTCCGCTCCGATAGCGTGGATCGAAATTCGCCCCCTCGCGTTCGTTGCCCCTCTCGACCCCGATCGGGGTGTGGGTCGTCGATGTCGACCGGCCCGGCCGAAGAATTGGAATGGCAGACGCGGAAGGAACGCCTCGGAACTAAGCTGGTCGTGAGGGGGATGCTTGCCAGCTTCAATCCCCCAGCCATGCACTACTGGCCTGTGGACCAATCGAAAACCGCCGAGAGGATTGCCGCGTAGTTCGCGTCCAGGGCAGGTTTTAGCAAGATGAGGGCCGCGATCCGCCGGGCCATGTCGCGGACCTCGCGGGCTTCTTCGGTCCGGAGGGGACGTCCCAACAGGTCGCGCTCGCGGTAGCTCAGCCACTTCTTGATGACCTGATAGCCGCCGATGGTGTAATCCCAGACCTTCTCCGGGACGTTCTTCCAGTAGGCCACGCCGTTCAGGTACAGGTCGAGGGTTGTTGGGCCGAGGAGTTCGAGGGCCCTCTCCCCGGCGATGCCGAGGGCGCCGGCCCCCTGGCGAATCGCCTCGATCTCGCCGGGCTCGTATTCACGCCGGACGACCTTGCCCCTGCCCGGCATGACCTTGCCCACGCCGCCGGGATGCCCCCAGCCAACCGTAATGGCCAAGTCTTCGGGGTCCGCTCCCAGCAACCCGCCGCCGGCCCGGGAGACGCCACCGATCACTTTCAATTCGGGGCGGAAGGGCATCGCCGTCACGCCCGGGACGCGGCCCTCGGCATCCAGCAGGGCGGCCACGCGGCGGCCGAGGGACGCGGAGGCGGCCAGGACTTCACGACCGGCCGGGAGGGGGATTCGGGGCCAGTCCTGGCGGATGCCGTCGCCGTTCTCGGCGAGATAGGCCGGCGAGTAACCGACGGCTAGGACGTGCATCCAGACCAGCCCGGCCGACTCGGCGTCGCGGTCGGGATCGTCGATCGCCAGTGTGGCCAGGTAGGACCGGGCCGACGGGGAGAGATTGGCCCTCAGGGCGGTTTCTTGCTCGGGTCCGGCAGCGAAAAAGCTTGGCCCGCTGGCCTTTTTGCTATTCTTGTCTGCAACCGGGCGTAGGCGAATCGGGATGGCAACAGCATCCGGCGAGAGCAAATGGTCATCACTGAGCAACGGCGTGAAGTAGAAGGGAGGGCCTTCGGGGTCCTTCGAGGCGGCAAGCCGGGTCAGTAGGAATTGGTTTCCTTCCCAGCATTGCGCCCATAGGGCGGGCCTCGGCTCGTTCCAGACCGGACGGACGCCTGTGTAATAACACCACCGCGTTTCGAAGGGCCTCAAGGCGTACCGAACGAGCTTTTTCGCATCAAAGTTCTCTGCGGAAATCGCCTTGACCCGAGCGGCTTCGGGGTCGAATCTCGCTTGACTGTCGGTGAGCCCGTGGTTGCGAGCCTTGTACTGGACCCAAGTCAGTTGAGGGTCGAAATAGGCCGACATCCGCGTTGAAAGCGAATCCCGATCGATGTCGATCAACGCCCCACCACGCTTCTCCATGAGCCCGTTGCTCGGTGCTTGCGCCCAGAGATCCGTCATTTTGGGCCATTGATGATACTCGACACCCGAGATCGAAGGCCGGAACGAGAAGCGGTTATCCTGGCGTGGATCTATGACAGCGTACCCTGCTTCGATGTTGGCAGCTTCCAGGGATTTCAAGAGGTCTGCCCGCTTGGTCGCTCCCCAGAACTGCCGGAAGCGGACGGCGGGCCGCTCGCTCCGCTCGGCCTTCCGGACCATGAGACCGATGGCCGTGCCGACGCGAATGCCCTCGCGGTTGTAGTCGGTGGAGAAAACGCTCGGGTCGGGCTTGCCCTCGGGCGTGAGCTTGCCGGTCTCGCGGCTGTCCCCGTTCAGGCCGTCGAACCACAAGGAATCGAACTCGGCCAGGAACCGCTTCCGCATGACCACGAACGACGGGTCCCCGAGGTACGAGGAATTCGATATGTAGCAGACCACGCCCTTGCCGGGAGTCTTCTCGGCGATCCGGCGTTCGGCCAGTCGGAAGAACCGGACGTAAAGATCGTCGAGGTTGAACTTCTTGATGCCCCACTCGGTATTGAGCCCAGCCTTGTAGGGATCGATCAAGACCTGTTCCTCGGTCGGGCTCACGCCCGCGAAGGCGTTGTAGGGCGGGTTCCCGAGGATGACGAGGATGGGCATCTCGCGCTTGACCCGCTCGGCCGCGTCGCGTTCCTCCTCAAGCTCGGGATAAATGAGCTTCTGCTTCGGCCCCTTCGGCGGCTCCCAGCCGGTCAGGGCGTTGGTCAGGTACACCCCGACCCGCTCGTCGGTCCCGTCGTCCAGGGGAACGCCGAGGTTCTGCAACTGGAGCCCCATTTGCAGGTGGGCGACCACGAACGGGGCCGGCAGGATCTCGAAGCCGAAGACCCGCCCCATCACCGCCCGCTTGAGGTCGTCCCCCATCAAAGCGTCGCCGCCCTGCTCGGCCAGCGTCGCGGCGATCTGCTTTACCGTCTCGACGAGGTAGGCCCCGGTCCCGCAACACGGGTCGAGGATGTAGACGCGGGGGTCGGCCAGGCCATCGGGTACGTCAAGCTCCTGGCGGAGGACCGTATCGACGCGGGCGACCATGTAGCGGACGATCTCGGGCGGGGTGTACCAGACGCCCAGATCCTTCCGCAATTCCGGGTCGAAGTTCTGCAAGAAGGGCTCGTAGAAGTATTGGACGGCGTAATCGGCATCGAACCTGGCGAAGAACGCCTCGCGGACCACGCGGTTCAGGGCGACCTCGGTCCAGTCGAGGACTTCCACCAGGTCCAACGCCCCCAGCTTTGCCGGCGTAGCGACTTGCTCGAATAGGGCCCGGATCATGGGGACGTGGAGCGACCAGGCGGCCTCGCGCCAGTGGAACCGGGCCGACGTATCGGCGGCCGGGTGTTTCCTGCTCCATAGGACCCACGCGGAGAACACGCCATAGAACAGGGTTTGCACCAGCGTCGAGCGGAAGAAATGCTCCCCCTTGCTCTCCTTGAACTGGATGCCGAGCGCTTGTTCCAGGGCAGCCCGGACGGACGCAAGGGCCGGCAGGTTGCCGCCCGTGGCGCGGGCCTTCTGCTCGATCCTGGCCTTCGCGTCGCGGGCATACGAGGCCAGGAACCACGCCACGTCCTCGGGCGCCGAGAGCGGGGCGGCGTGGAGCATCACGCGCTTGAGATATTCGATGAAACGCTCGCCCTGTTCCTCGACGATCCGCTCGGGCGTCGCGGCGGCGGACCAGAACGCGGCCTCGCTCGGGGCCAGGCGGAAGGTTTCCAGCATGACCCGTTGGCCGCTGGCGGACCGCCCGACGAGCCGGAAGTCCCGGTAATTCGTGACGAGGACTTGGCCGTACCGCTCCCAATATTTCATGACCTGGACGCTGTCGGCGATCTCGTCCACCTCGTCGCCAGTCCCCTTGACCTCGAACACCCCGCGAGCCGGAACCTGCCCGGTCAGCATCGGGGTATCTCCCGCCCGCTGGAGTTGATCCGACGTGAAGAGGCCGCCATCGGGTATGCCCGCGCTGCGACCCTGAATGTTGATGACGCACCGGACGCGCGGCTTGAGCATCTTGCCGACCGCGTTGAATAGGTTCGCCAACGGCCCGTAATACGACGTCTCCTTGACGGCCGCGCCGGAGGATCGGATCTCGCGGAGTTCCCGGAGGTACGAGGCGAACGGGTCCGTCATGTATTCTCCCGTCGAAGTTGGGGTGACTTGGCTCGAACCTCGGGAAAAGGGCTTATCAACCATAAACCTGAGAGGCTGCAAGCCGCCCCATCGTCATCGATCGAGGGACGCGTCGCAACTCCGTCGAGCAAGCCATCACCATGACCAACACCGCCTCGCCTGGCTTGGATCAGTTCTGGCCCCCCCGAGAATGCAGTCCCCTTCAACCGACGTTGACCTGGTTCTCGGCCACGTTGATCCGGATGTCCGGCCGGGCCAGCTTGCGGATCGTCGCCAGCGCCCTGGCCGCCTGCGAGAAACGCCGGTTCGCCCGCTCGCGATACCGGCCGTAATACTCGGCATTGGGGTTCGCCGCGTTCGCGGCGAGCCGGGTGTCGGCGTCGGTCGCGTCGAACCAGGTCAGGGCGACCCGCTCGGCCATCAGCCGCTCCAGCGGCGTCGGGGAGGCCCCGGCGAGGTCGTCCCGGACCCGCTCGATCTCCCGCGTGAACAGCTCGGCGAGGAAGACGTCCCCCGCTGCGGCCTGCGCCACGAGGGCCCTGGTCGCATAGCCGGCTATGTCCATGCGGCCGAGGTAGTTCGGGCGGCGCTCGACGAAAACGCGCAGCGCCGGGAGGGCCGACCGGCCGCCCGCGGTCGCATGGCCGAGGAGGTCCTTGACGAGGGCCGCGATCAGCTCCTGAATCTCCGCCTTCTCGCCCCCCGTCGCCCTTTCCAATTCGTCGAGCAGGACGGACATCTCGGGCCCGGTCGTCACCCTCGCGACGGCCCGATCGTCCCCCTTCCCGCCCCGCTCCCCGCCCGTCGCCCCGATCGCATTCATCGCCCGAGCCCTCCGCCATCGCCCGCTGTCATTCGTCCCTTCGTCACCGCCCCCCGCTCGTCGCTCATCGCCTCTACGGGCCAGGCGACTTGGGCCCGCCGACGTCGCCCCCACCGCTCGGGGAATCGGCGCTCGAGGAACCACGCCGCGGCCTGCCAGGAATTCCCGGCCGCCAGCCGGACCCTCTCCAGCGCCTCGCATTCGGCCTGAGCCGACGCCCTTTTTACCGTGTGAAAGAAAGCACGAAAACCGGCCGCGTCGGGGTGACGATTCCGCGCCTTCCGCCTCCAATGATAGAAGCAGCTCGGGGTAATCCCGGCCGCCCGGCAGGCCGTGGCGAGGAACAGCCCGGCCCGGACGCCCTCGACGATCTTCGACCGGACCTCGGCCGAGAGGGCGCGGGGACGGCCGGGTCGCGCGCGGGAGTCGCTCATCGGCGGATCTCCGACGGTCATCAAGCCGGGCCTCCCCGCCTACCGCCTGGGAGGGGGACGGAAGCCCCGTTGCTCCGCGTAGGCGATCAGCGATTGGCCGATCGTGTCGGCCGTGCTGAGCCCGCAATGCCTGGCGAACTCGTCGAGCCACGTCTTGAACTCGGGCACGCCCTTGAGGGCGACGATCGTCCCGCGCTTCACGTCCACCTTGGGACGCCCCATCTTCTTCGCCATCGGTCCCACCGCCTGCATGATTGGCCCCCACTCAACGAGGCGTCCCCATCGAACCCGCCGCCATCCGTGATTCTATCACGTTCTCGACTTTCGGTAAAGTTTACGGGTAGCGATTATTTCCGGGTGGATCGCCGCTATCATCGCGGATTTTTATTTTTGGTATACCCGCAATGTACCTATTGACCAGAGATACTTTTAAGGTATACTAAAAGTGTCAAGCGGGGGGATGACCCCCGCGAGACGAGAAGGGGCCGTGAGCGTGGTTCAGACGCCCCCGGCCCGATGAAAGCCCTGCTGTTACCAGGAGCCTTCGATGTCGATTCTTGCCGCCCCCGCCCCGATCGTCAACTTCGACTTCCCTGCCGTCGCCACCGAGGCCGACGACTTCCGCCCGACCGCCGGGCCCGATTACATCCCGACCGCCGAGGAGGAGGCCGAGGCCGCCGAGCTGCTCAACGGCGACGACGCCGAGCCGGACGACGCCTATTGGGACGCCCGGGCCGACGACGCCCACGCCCTGGCCGTCGTGTCCTCCGGTTACGCCTGGCTCTGAGCCCGACCAGGGGCGGGGGATTGGGCCCCGCCCCGCCTTACTGCAAGCACACCCGGGCGTTGAAGGCTTAGGGTATGCTGGGCTGGGTTGAACCGAGCATGGAGGCAGCCAGACCCGAGGACGGAGTTTTCCCGCTGAGGCAGGTCGGCCGCCTCCGGCTTCGGTGAGTGATCCCGGCGGTCGGCTGATGAGGAGGGGGCGGGCGAGGTCAGGCGGGATCTTTGCCGCCGACGTGTTGCTGGCCCACGGTGGACGATCCGGCTTCGCCGTGCGTCTTCGCTGGTGGGCTGGAGATCGTGGCAACGGTCAGTTGTGCGATCACGTCGTCCTCCTTCAGCCCGAAGGTGAACGGACCGACGTTCGCGATTTCCAGCGTCACGTTGCCACTCCACCCCGCGTGAATCGTGGGGGCGGTCAGGTGGACGATCAACCCCGCGCGGGCACGCGTGCTCTTGCCATCGACAAAGCAGATGTACCGAGGATCTTCGTTGGGCGTGCCGACCCACTCCTTGGTCTGCCAGAGCAAGAAGCCGCCCGGTCGGATGAACACCTCCTCACCGTTCTGGAAGACCTTCTGGCCGGTCTCACCGGCCCTGCGCGTGGGGGGCTCCACGAGGAATTTCGAGAGGTCGCCGAATTTGAACTTCATCGCCCCGACGTGGAGGACCGGCTCATCGTCCCCCGAAATCTTGATCTGGTTCTTGTAGGCTTCTATGTCCCAGACCTTGGACTCGGAGATGCGATCCAGGCGGAGGTCGATCGAGGAAGGGTCCACTTTCGGGGGAGAGACCCCGTCGGGGACCTCGACGATCAGAAGTTTCCGATCGATCGCCCATTGGATGTCGCGATCAGACAGGTACATACTTCGATTTCCGTCCTGGCGCCTGACGGAACGGTACCTGGGAGAGGTTCACGCGGACGGCCTCACCATCGGGCAACTCGACGGTCGCCTGGTCGCCCCCGTTGGAGATCAGGAACGCCTCGACGAAGCCTTCGATGGCATGCCCCCTCGGGGGCTGGTCGCGTCCAAGGGTCGCTTGTTCGGCGGTGAAGCAATAGCGCACCGGCGCAACGCCCGAATAGTCGGTCGTCCCGTCGACCAGCTTGAGCCGGAAGACTCGTTCGCCCGAAAATGCCCCCGCCTCGATCGTGCAAGACACGAGTACCATCTGACCACGTTCCATGTCGAAGCTCCCCTCATGGGATCGGACGGCCGCATCCTCTGGACACCCCGACCACTCGGATCTGATCGGCATTCAGGGGCGGCCGACATGCGTGATCTTCGCTCGGGAGCCACTCCTCGCCTCAGCTACAATCCGTCCGGGCCGCGATCAAATCCGGAGCGAATGTACCGTATTCGTTCGGTCGAGCGATATCAAGGGACCGATCGTCCAACACCCGACTGCCGACAAACCGAACATACCTCAGCGGAGGACTCGCGGAAACGATCCCAGCGTTCCTTCCGCTCGAATTGCTCCCCATTAAAAATCCGCCGGGCCTGGGCCGGCGGCAATCGAGAGAGGCCGCACCGAGGTTCACGAGGAGTTCGCCACGTTGACCTGACTCTCGGCGATGTTGACCTGAATCGCCGGCAGGGCGAGCTTGCGGATCGCCGCCAGCGTCCTGATCGCCGAGAGGAACCGGCGATGGGCCGCGTCGATCCGGCGCTGCTGATGCTCGGCATCCCGGAACGCGAGACGGGACGCTTGCGCGAAGGCGTTCTCGTACTGGTTGACCGTCAGCCAGCAGATCGCCGCCCGTTCGGCAAGCAGCCGCTCCAGCGGGGTTGGATTCGGGCCCTCCAGCTCCCTCCGGACCTCGACCAGCTTCCGCCGGACCGACTCCTGGATGACGGGGTTCTTCGCATACCAGCCCAGCAGCGAATCGGTCAGGTGGCGGGCCGGAGAGCCGTTGGCCCTCGCCAGGGCCGGGACGGCGTCCAGGAGGCCGCGGACCTCCTCGGCGGTCAACGTCTCATCGCCCCCCTGGGACCGGCGGATGATCGACTCGATCTCGGCGTCCGTCGGCCCCGCCTTCGGGAGCCGCGGGGCCGTCCGGCTTGGCGTTGTCACGTCGCTTCCTCCATTCGCCGCGGTTGTGCTGCCGATAACCCGCCGCCACCAGGGCCGCCCGCGCGACATCCTCGACGGCATCGTACCATTCGACGATCGCCCGCTCGGCCGCGTCGGACGCCTCCCGCTCGGCCCGCACCCGTCCTCGCTCCTCCGCCTCACGCCGCCTCGCCTCCCCGTCGAGGAAGGCGAACGACGCGGCCAGCTCTCCCCGCCCCATGTATTCCGACCGGACCCGGCTTCCCTCGCGCACCGACCGATAATAATACGTCCTGCCGGCGATCTGTTTCAGGCCCATTTTTACCCTACGCCCCCGCGATTGCCCCGCTTCAGAGAGCTATGGCCCGGCCGAAGATCGGCCCGGCCCCTCCAACACCGTGACGACCGGCGAGACCCCCGGACGCCGCGCGACCCCGACCAGGCCGGCCCGTGCCAGGCGATCCAGGCCCCGCCCCGCCCCGGTCCGGGACAGGCCCAGCCCCTCCCATTCGCCCAGGGCCAGGTCGAACGACGCCGACCGGCCCCACCCCGCCACCAGCCAGCAGGCCGTCGCCGTCTTCAGGGCCGGGCCGTCGAGCCGGAGGGCCGTGAGCCACCAGGCCCAGGGGACCGGCCCGAACAGCGGGGGGCGGGTCGGCCCGGGAGACGGCCCCGGGAGTTCCCGGATCGACACGGACAGCTTGCATCCCGGCTCCCGGTCGACCGCGAGCAGGCCGGCCAGCTCCGCCGCGTGGAGGCCGCGGCGGGCCGTGTCGGGGGAGACGTGCAACCCTCGGGCGATCGACTCCAGCCCCCATCGATTCTCCCCCCGATAACGGACGCAGAGGAACCGGAACGAGGTGGCGACGTGGAGGCCGGCGCCGGGGAGGCGGCAGGCCGCCGATATCCAATCATACGGGATCGGGCCGCGGAGGAACGGATCACCCTGGCGGTGTCTAGGGGGGCGCCTCGACGGCTGGACGTCCCCGGTCCGGTCGGCCGGGAGCCGGAGCCGCTCGACATCCCAGGGGTCGCCAGTTGGTCGGCGGGGAGGGTCCATCGTCGTCTTCAGAAGACATACCAGAGAACAGAGTTAGACGGGGGTCGCAGGATTGCACGGGTCCCCCCGCAAAATTGCACGACCACCCCTAGCAGAATTGCACGGGTCCTCCGACATCCGAAGCCGACCAATCGAACAACGGCCCGGCCGACGCGCCGGCCTCCGGCCGGGTGGGCAATCGGGACATGACCCGGTCCCAGAACCCCCGCCCGCGATCGTCCATGTAGCGATCGGGCCAGCGGACGACCCGGGCATCCGACCGGAGCCGGAAGCCGCCCAGGACGACCTCCGACGCCTCGGCCATCGCCCCCCTGGTCTCGGCCACGACGGCGTCGATCGCGTCGGCCGGCGCCTCGACCATCAGGGCATCGTGGACCGGCGCCACGACGGAGAGCCCCCGCTCCGTCGCCAGGCAACAAGCCAGGCGGAGCATCTCGGCGCCGTTGGCCTGGCACGGGAAGTTCCGGAGCGACCGGGTATTGGGCTCCCTCCCGGCCCGGACCGTCCAGCCGAAGACGGTGTGGAGGTCGCCCCGGAGCAGGGCGTGATTCTCGGCCCCGTCCGACCAGGCCCAGAACGTCGGGTAGGTCTCCCGATGGAGCCGGAGCAGGTCCCTCGCCAGCGCCTCGGGCCCGCCGATCCGCCGGGCCAGCGCCCCCGGCCCCATCCCGTACTGGACGCCCAAAACGCACGCCTTGAACCGCTCCCGCTCCCGCCCGTGGCTCTCCCTGGTCCCGTCGGGCGGGATTCGTCCGGCCTGCTTGCCGAACGCGAGGTAGGGGTCCCCCGATCGGTAAGCCTCCGCCATCGCGGCATCTCCCGAGAGGGCCGCCGCGATCCCGAATTCCTGCTGGCTCCAATCGACGTAGGCGAGGGCCCGGCCCGGGCCCGGCCGGATCAGCCCCCGGAGCCAGCACGACGGCCCGAAGATGAAACCCGAGCTGGACGGCTGGTTGCGCCCCGTCCTGGCCCGGAACGGGGAGAGCATCGCCCGGTTCCGCCCGTCGGGGCCAACCGCCAGGTCCGTGAGCCGGAGCTGGTCGAGCGAATGCCGAAGCTCCCGCATCAGGGCCACGTCGGGATGGGACCGCGCCATCTCCCGGAACGTGTCGTCGTCCAGCGCCAGCCCGCCGCGATCCGCCGCCGGCCACGCGATGCCGTTCCGGGCCACCCAGCCGGCCCAGCGATCCACCCGGAACGTCCGGCCGTCGAACACGCCGAAGCGGGCGTCGACGTCCCGGATGAGGCCGTCCCGGATCGCCCCCCAGCCGGCCCGGAGGCGATCGAGCGTCGGGAGGTCGATCGGGACGCCCGCATCCTCGATCCGGGCCACGGCGCCCATGTAGCGGCCCCGGAGCAGGGCGCGGGGGAGGTCGATCTCCGGGAGCATCCGGGGGAGCAATCGGGACAGGGCCTCGACGTCGGCCGCGCAGTAGTCCGACAGGGCTTCCCGCTCCGACTCCGTCCAAGGCCCGCCCCGGAGGGCCAGCGCCCGCATCGAATCCTTCTCGGCGGTCCCCATGACGTCCAGGCCGTACCAGGCCGAGGCGCCCAGCAGTCCGGCCCCGTGGGGCGGGTCGAGGCCGTTGGTCCGGTTGCGGAACTCCGCGTAGAGGTCCAGGACGCGGGCCGGGAGGGGCCACCCCAGGGCGAGGTGGCATCCCAGCTCCGCCGAGGCGAGGTAGGCCACGAACAGCGAATCCGGGCCGACCGGGTAGGGCGGCTCGCGCCGGCCCCGGAGTTCGTCCCGCCAGAGCCGGAGGGTTCGGCCGGACCGGAATTCCCGGGCCGCCAGGCAGACGGGGACGGGCCGTCCGCCCGGCGGGGCCGAGAACTCGAAGTCCGCCAGCCAAACCTCCCGGAAGGCCGAGAGGTCGGTCGGCACGGCTCAGACCTCCCCCCTGAGCCGCCGGAGGACGGGGTGGTCGAGGGAGTCGATCACCTTGTCGCGGAAGGCGATCGCGAGAATCTGGCCGAGGCTGAGATCGGGCCAGACGGGCTCGACCAGCGAGGCCGTCGCGACGGACACCTCGTAGGCGCCGAGGCTCATGCTCGCCGACACCCGGACCCATCGGGTCCGAGCGATGTCGGCCGCCTCCATCGCCGAGCGGCTCCAGCTATCGAGCTTGCCGTCGGGGCCCGGGAGGCGGATCGGCCAGAGCGTGGCGATGCCCGCCCTGTTGACGGTCGTGATGAGGAGCCGGGGGCTGACCGTCGCCTCGGAAGACAATTCGTCCCAGAGATCCCGGGAGACGAGGTACATCTCCTGGTCCTCCTTCAGCTCCAGGACGTAGGTCGAGAGCCGATAGGACTCGTCGGGATGGGTCCGGACGAACGACTCTTTCGAGGGCTTGCGAACCGGGATGGTAGTGAGGACCCGCTTGACCCCCAGGCTCGCCGCGTAGTCGGGGGAGAGCCGGAGCCGCGTCGGGTCGAATGGGTCGAGGTTCGGCCTCGGCTCGATCTTCGCTTGCTTCGCCCGGATCACCGCGTCCAGGTCAACTGGCTCGGGTGTCGGCCCGGGCTCGGGCTCGGGCTCCGGGGCGCCGGTTGCCACCTCGATCGGACCCTTCGGCGGGCTCGGGGGATTGCCGCCCAGGCCGGCGGGCGAGGTCGAGGGCGTCGGATCGTCCCCCCCTTCATCGATCCGATTGAACAGCGAGGCCGGCTTTGACTCGACGGGTGGGGAATCGGGGTTATCGTCCCGATTGACTTGCTTGTTGTTCTGCCTAGGATTCATCGCCTTGTCCCTCTGATTAAAGCAGTTAGGGCGACTTGGCTTGTGGCTTCGGGGCCGCCAGCCCCGATCCCTCCGGACCGTCGGGGCCCTGAACCCCGGCGGTCTTTTCGTCGGCCGACCCGCCTCACTCGCCAAAACGGCGCATGGACGGCGAACCCGGCCGGGCACGACTTGGTGCCGGGCTCTAGGCGCCCTTTTGTTCGAGTTGCTTACCCGCCGCCTCGCTCTGGCGGGTACGGCGGGCGATCGAGCGTGGGGCCGCGACGGGCACGGGGCCGCCCCGGTCGCCACTCGACAGCCGCTCGAAGAAGCGCTGGAGCGCCTCCCGCGAGGTGCAGCGGGTCGCGCCGATCTGGATGGTTTCGAGCTGGACGCCCCGGCAACCGGCCGTTGCCCAGCGGTAGAGGGTCGAGACGTGGGTCTTCCGGCCCCGGCGCCGTCGGGGCTGTTCGTCGGCCGCCTGGGTAAGGGGGATTGGCGCTTCGGTGGTCGTATCGATCATCGTTCGCTTCGCCTCGGAGTGGTTTGAGATGGTCCACACCCGAAGGCAAAACTAATCACTGGAGCATCTGGGTGGAATGAATTGAATTGAACGGAGGGTGAGCGCTCAATCGGAGGTTGTCAAAGATTTTTTCGCGATGGGGGTTCAGGCAAATCGAATTTCTGCGCGTACCGTCGCGCGCATGCCCTTATGCCCTGGACCGACGAGATGCGAACCCAGCCTGTCTTGTTTTTTAAATTGGAAATTATAACTAAATGTGCTGTCCCTTTGCAGCATTCTTCATAAACCCATCGATCGCGGTCATCATTGTGTCCTTTCGGCAAACCATCCTGGCGGATTCCGGGCATAAGCTCTTCAAGCAATAATCCATGACGTTGCAATAAATCTTTTATGCGTCCAGGGGGGTTCGGGAAGGTTTTCAATGCCTTCACGAATGCCTTGCAATGCCTCTTGTCATCCGCCGGCAGGATTGCAAACTGCAATCTCAAGCAAGCGACATCGAGCAGGATTCGCTCCTTTTCATGCTCAATACAGGCACGCTGGAGCTTATGTCTAATCTCCAACAAATATATTATCTGTGGTATAATCAACGATCCGGCCTCTTCGTAGCTCAGGCCGTGTTCCGCCATGAAGTAATCTTCGACGTCCTCTAGCTTGACACTGCCAATCACCTTTTTTTGGAAATAGGTGAGTGGGCCCAACGACTCTCGGATACGAGGCCGCAAGGATTCAAAGACTTTTAGCCGCTCGGCATCCGTCATTTGACCGAATTTCTTGTCGGATGAGTCATTAGGCATGTTGATATCCCATATAGCCGGCACATGAACGGGCCGGCCATTGAATCGATTTTTATCCAACCCTTTCCATCGCTTCCGCCGCCTTCGTCAAATCCAACTCCGCGTAAACCTCCGTGACCGCCGGGGACGAGTGGCCCAGGACGGCCCGGGCCACGTCCAGCCCGAATTCCTTGCGGAGCTGAGTGGCCGCGCTGTGCCGGAGCTGGTGGGGGTGCCACTTGGGGCCGTCGGCCCGCTTGCACCCGTAGGCGATCGCCCTTCGGTAGGACTCGACCGTGTAGGCTTCGCCGGGGGTCTTGGCGGGCCTGGCCTTCGCCCGGCCTCGCTGGGAGGGCTGGACGGGGGTCTTGCGCCTCGCCCGCTTGACGGCCCGCCGCTCGGCCGTCGCCTCCGCCGGGGAGAACAGGCACGCCGAGAGGTCGGCCCGGAGCCAGGGGCGGAGGACGGCCTGGGCCCGGGGCCCGAGCTGGATGGCCCGCGGGCGGCCATGATGCTCCGTCTTGTGGCTCTCGGGCGTGTACGTCCAGACCCGGCCCGACGTGTCGAGGTCGATCGTCCGCATCGAGACGACCTCCCCGGGCCGCATGCCGGAGAGGCGTTGCAGCTCGACCATCGCCCAGACCTGGCGGGCCACGAACGGCCGGATCGCCTCGACGAACGCCTCGGGGACCGGCCGGACCGGCTTCGACTCCCGGACGTCGGCCCGGCCCCTCCGGAGGCCCGAGACCGCCTTGAGGCCGTGATGGACCGAGGGCGGGACCATCTCCTCGGAGACGGCCCACTTGAAGGCCCGGGCGACCTTGCCGACCCGCTTATTGACCTCGTTGCGGCACAGGCCGGAGTCGATGAACGCCTTCCGCACGGCCTTCAACGACAGCGGGCCGAAGTCCCGGGCGAGGGTGTGGCCGTAGAGCTGGCGGAGGGGGCGGATCGCGTACCGGATGTCCTCCGGCTCCTTGGTCGGTCGCCCGTTCTTGGCGTAATAGGATTCGGCGTGCCCGAGGTAGGCGACCAGCATCTCATTGATCGTGAGGTCCGACCCGCCGCCGGACGCGGCGACGTGGAGGCGCCGGCCGTTGGTCAGCCACTCGGCGATCACGCGGTCATACTCGGCCCGGCTCTCGGGGGAGTCGTGGCGGCCGAGGTAGAAGTCCCGGCCGTCGAGGGTCACCACGGCCTGGCCAGTGGGCTTGTGGAGGCGATAGGAGGGGGTTCGGGATGTGATGGTGGACACGGACCAATCTCCCAATCCGGTAGTCTACCGGCTTTCGAGGAGTCTTGGGCCGCGCCGTCCTGGGTCGGACAGGTACGCTAAGTCTAGCGTTCGGCGGGTTTTACATCAGCGAGGATGACGGGGCTCGAACCCGCAACCTCCGGCGTGACAGGCCGGTGCTCTAACCAATTGAGCTACATCCCCTCTCGCAAAGGGCGTGAGATCAAGATAGCGATCGAGTTGGCCCGAGTCAAGTATCCCGCCTTGCGGTCGCTCGACTTGACCGGGGAGGTCTGATAGGATCGGCGTCCCGGAACGGCCGGTCGATCTGAGGCGAGCGAGGGAGGGCGGACGTGCGGATCACGAAGGCGGTCATCACCGCGGCGGGCCGGGGGGCCCGGCAATATCCGGCCTTCGACACGGTGCAGAAGGCGATGCTGCCGCTGGTCGATCGCGACGGCCTGACCAAGCCCATCCTCCAGATCATCGCCGAGGAGGCGCTCGAGAGCGGGATCGAGGAGATCTGCGTCGTCACCGCCCCGGGGGACGAGGCGCATTATCGCCGCCATTTCGGGACGTTCGCGGGCAACCTCCGCTCGGCCTATCCGGGCGTCGAGTGGGCCGAGGAGCAGGCCGGGCGGATGGACGACCTGGCGCAGCGGCTCCGGTTCGCCGTCCAGGACGAGCCGCTCGGCTATGGCCATGCCGTGTGGGGCGCCCGCGATTTCGTCGCCGGCCAGCCGTTCCTGCTGCTCCTGGGCGACCACCTCTACGCGACCCGCGAAGAACGGCGATGCGCCCGGCAACTGATCGACCTGGCGGTCGCCGAGCAGTGCTCGGTCTCGGCGGTCCAGTCGACCCGCGAGCACCTGATCAACCAGTACGGCACGATCAGCGGCCGGCGGATGCACGACCGGCCCGACGTCTATGCGATCGAGGAGATCCTGGAGAAGCCGAACCCGACGATCGCCGAACTCCGGCTCCAGATCCCCGGGCTCCGCGCCGGGCATTATCTCTGCTTCTTCGGGATGCACGTCCTCACCCCGGCCGTGTTCGATCTCCTGGGCGACCTGGTGGCGAAGGACCGGCGCGAGCTGGGGTCGATCCAGCTCACCACCGCCCTCAACGAACTGGCCCGCCGCGAGCGTTACCTGGCCCTGGAGGCCCGCGGCTCGCGGTACAACCTCGGCGTCAAGTTCGGGTTCGTCGAGGCCCAGATCGCCCTGGCCCTGGCCGGCGTCGACCGCGAGCGGATCTTGACGACCCTGCTGGAGTCCGTGGTCAGGATCGAGCAGGACTCGCGCTGAGCCGCCGTCCTCCCCGAAAGCTCGGACTTCCGGCCCAACCACCCTTCGAAGTCGGGAATCCTCCCGACCGGGGGGATTCCGAGGAGCGCCCGCCGTGTCGGCCAGGACGACCGCCCCGAACCCGCTGATCGAGACCATCACCAGCCCCGATCCCGCCGCCCGCGATCGGTCGATCCAGGACCTCCTGGCCGGGCTGTCGACCGCCGACGTCATCCGGCTCTCCGACGAGCTGGACGGATTTCGGCTGGACTCGCGGAACCTCTACGAGCGGGTCCGCGCCTCGATCTTCCTCCACGCGATCTACCGGTATCGGCTCCAGGACTCGCCCGACCTGCCCGCCGGCGGCACGATCCCCTTCGACGGGTTCGTCGACCTGATGGAGCGGCGGTTCGAGCAGGCGATCACCGGGTTCCGCGCGGCGATGGGTCGAGAAGGCCCCAACGGCTCGATCGCCAGCGCCCTGGCGCAGGCCTACGAGCGGATCACCTACCAGACCCTCGCCGACCAGGTCCGGCGGTCGGTCCGGAGCTGCAACGGCAACCGCTGGATGTTCCGGGTGGGCCAGGTCGACGAGCTGCCGCTCCGGCTCCACCCCCGCCTCCTGCAACGGTCCTCGGACGACGGCCTGTTCCCGATCCTGATCGAGCGGACGCCGGTCCGGCTCGACCTTTCGCACTCGGCCTGGTCGGACATCTTCTTCCTCGGGATGGACTATCCCGACGGCGCCCGGGTCGTGAACATCTCGGTCGACCTCGGCGTCCACGGCCGCGACTCCCGGCCCGTCCCGCCGATCGAGACGCGGGTCCGGGTGATCGCCGAGCCGCTGCTCCGCCTGACCAGCATCGACCTCGACGCCTGCAAGGACGTCACCTCGCTGCCCGAGCTGTTCAACTTCGGCAACGACTACCTCGGCCTGGTCAAGGCGGGCGTGATCGCCTCGGGGCTGGTGCCCGCGTCGCTGGAGGGGACCTCGGTCGACCTGGCCGAGCTGCTCGCCGCCGTCGTCCGCCCCGGCTACGGGCTGGAGGTCGTCAGCAAGGTCAACGACATCCCCAAGGGGTCGCGCCTGGCGGTCTCGACGAACCTGCTCGCCTCGCTGATCTCGGTCCTGATGCGGGCGACCGGCCAGTCGAGGAACCTGACCGGCCCGCTCGGGCCCGAGGAGGCCCCGGTGGTGGTCGCCCGGGCGATCCTGGGCGAGTGGCTCGGCGGCTCCGGCGGCGGCTGGCAGGACTCGGGCGGCGTGTTCCCCGGCGTGAAGATCATCCAGGGGGTCGTCGCCGCCGAGGGCGACCCCGAGTCGGGGATCAGCCGGGGCCGGCTCCTGCCGTCGCACGAGATCCTCGACGGCCGAACGGCCGACCCTTCGACCCCCGACTTCCACGCCGCGCTGGCCGAGAGTCTGGTCCTGGTCCACGGCGGGATGGCCCAGAACGTGGGCCCGATCCTGAACATGGTGACGGAGAAGTATCTCCTCCGGAGCAAGTCCGAGTGGGCGGCCCGCCAGGACGCCCTGCGGATCTTCGACGAGATCGTCCGCGCCGTCCGCTCGTCCGACGTCAAGGCGCTCGGGGCCCTGACCAACCGGAACTGGGAGGGGCCGATCAAGGGGATCATCCCCTGGGTGAGCAACCAGTTCACCGAGACGATCATCCGCGAGGCCAAGGCGGCCCTGGGCGACGACTTCTGGGGGTTCCTGATGCTCGGCGGGATGTCCGGCGGCGGGATGGCCTTCTTCGTCGCGCCCCACCGCAAGGCGGCGTTCCTCGACGAGGCCGGGGCGATCATGCGGCGGGTCAAGGGCCGGCTCGACGACGCCCTCCCGTTCGCGATGGAGCCGGTCGTCTACGACTTCCGGATCAACCCCAATGGCACCTTCGCCGAGCTGGCGGTCGACGCCGAGGCGATGATGCCCCCCCGCTACTACACCCTGCAAGTCCCCCGGATGATCGCCGAGGGGACCGCGGCGGTCCAGACGCTCCGCAAGTCCGACGTCGACCACTTCGCCAACCACTGCGACAACACGGGCGAGCTGCTCCGCGTCTTCCGGACGATGATCAACAACCTCTTCCCCGTCACCCGGGCCGCCGCCGACGCCCCCGCCGACCGTCGCGACGACGCGGCCGGGGCGATCCGCCGCGAGAACGGCTTCGACCCCGTCCAGCACGAGCAGCTCCGCGACGACCTCCGCCGCGGCCGGATCGGCCTGGCCCGGAACCGCCTGCCGGTCGACGTCGACATCCGCGACGTCGACGACGCCGACCTCGTCATGGCCCGGGGGCCGATCGCCGGCCGGGCGGCCCGCCGGGGCGAGTCGGCCCTGCGTGGCGGCGAGGTCGCCGTCGTCTCGCTCGCCGCCGGCGTCGGCAGCCGATGGACCACCGGCGCCGGGGTGGTCAAGGCGGTCAACCCGTTCGTGATGCTCGCCGGCAAGCACCGCAGCTTCCTCGAACTCCACCTGGCCAAGACCCGCCAGGCCCAGCGGCGGTTCGGGGTCAAGATCCCCCACGTCGTCACGACCAGCTTCCTGACCCACTCGGCGATCGAGCACCACCTCTCGCAGACCGGCAACTACGGCCACGACGGCCCCGTGATCCTCTCGCGAGGCCAGTCGATCGGCCAGCGGCTGGTCCCGATGGGCCGCGACCTCACCTTCCTCTGGGAAGAGGGGTCGCACGAGGTCCTCGACGAGAACAAGCAGAAGGTCCGCGACGCCGGCCGCCGCGCCATCCTCGACTGGGCCCGGTCGAAGGGGGAGGGGGCCGACTACACCGACAACGTCCCGATCCAGCGGTTCAACCCGCCCGGCCACTTCTACGAGGTCCCGACCCTGCTCCGCAACGGCGTCCTGGCCCGGCTGCTCGACGACTGCCCGAACCTGAATTGGCTGATGGTGCACAACATCGACACCCTCGGCGCCAACCTCGACCCCGGCGTCCTCGGCCTGGCGATCGAGTCGGGCTCGCCCCTCGGCTTCGAGGTCATCCCGCGGCGGATCGAGGACCGGGGCGGCGGACTGGCCCGCGTCAACGGCCGGCTCCGCCTCCTCGAAGGGCTGGCCCAGCCCCGCGAGGACGTCGAGTTCCGGCTCCGCTACTACAACACCCTGACGACCTGGGTCGACGTCCGCGGCCTGCTCGACGCCTTCCACCTGACCCGCGACGACCTCCGGTCCGACCCCGAGAAGGTCGCGGCGGCCGTCCGGACGATGGCCGCGCACGTGCCGACCTACGTCACGATCAAGGATGTCAAGCGGCGCTGGGGTCACGGCCAGGAGGACGTCTTCCCCGTCGTCCAGTTCGAGAAGCTCTGGGGCGACCTCACCTCGCTCCCCGACCTCTCGTGTGCCTTCCTCGCCGTCGATCGCCACCGCGGCCAGCAGCTCAAGGACACCGCCCAGCTCGACGGCTGGGCCAACGATGGCAGCCGCGACCATATCCTCTCGCTCTGCGACTTCCCCGGCTGAAGCCCGGGCAGTCGAGGCGGAGGCACGTCAGGTCGTGCACAACCCCGCCAGGTCTCGGAGGGCGGCGTTGGCCACGGGGCCGGGGCAGGACCAGACGAGGAAGAACAGGGCCTGCCGGGCCCACCGCTGGGCGGGCTCGTCGCGGAGGAAGCCGGAGCCTTTGCGGGCCGTCAGATAGGCCTGAGTGGACCGGAGGACCAGGGCGTTGGCCTCGCCGCGGATCGTCGCCGAGGTCGGGGCCCCGGGCCGGGCTCCGGCCGTGGCGAGGAGGTCGTCCCAGAGTCGTTGCCAGGACTCGCGGAGCGCCTCGGTCGGCTCGGCGAGGTCGACTCGGCCCTCGGCCTCCAGCCCTCGGACCGCGGCGAGGGCCTGGCCCATCGCGAGCGCGGACGTCTCGAGCCCGCCGGTCCCGGAGGCGGCGGGGTTGGCCATCACGTCGGGAACGGGGCCGGCCAGCAAGTCACCGTCGGTGACCTCGACCGCCTCGCAAGCGACCTCCGCCGTGCACGAGGCCTGGAGCGCCGCCAGGGCGAACGGGGGGTGGGCCGTCACCCCGGGCCGGTCGAAGGGCAGGGCGATGAGGAGCTGACGGCCGTCGTCGGTGGCCGCGCCCGCAACTAAGCCGTCGGCGTGGCCGGCCGCCGTGACCCAGGGGATCACGCCGTCGACCCGGTAGCGGCCCGGGCCGACCTCGACCGCCCGGACCGCCTGGGGGCCGAGCCGTCGGGAAGTTGTCAGTTGCGACAGCCCGACCGTGACGAAGGATCGCCCCTCGGCCACCGCCTCCAGCCAGGCTTGGGCCACCGGGCGATCGGCCGCGGCCAACAGCCGCCGGACGCCCGCGTCGTGCTGCGAGAGGATGAAGGCCGCCGTCATCGACCCTTCGGCGACCCGCGCGTACCTCGCCAGGAGGGTCTGGCGATCGAGTTCTTCGCCGTCGAGGGAGCGGGGCAGCGCCCATCGCAGGACGCCGGCCGCCTCCAGGGTCGCCCAGAGTCCGGCGGGCCAGGTCCCGGCATCGTCGGCCGGCCCATCAGCGCGCGCCAGGTCGGCCACCAGGGGGGACAACTCCGCCGCGCCGGGGCCGAAGGGATCGGGAGGTCGCATCGAGGTGGATTTCCTGTAAGATGACCCGTCGGGGCGGAGCGGACGTCGCCGGCCGGTCCAGAAGTCCTGGGAGAGCACGGGCCATGCCGCCGCCCTACTGCTACGATCATCCCCGCCCGGCCGTCACGGTCGACCTGGCCGTCTTCGCCGTCGACGGCGACGGACTCCGGGTCCTGCTCGTCCGCCGCAAGCACGACCCCTTCGCCGGCTCGTGGGCCCTGCCCGGCGGGTTCCTCGACGTCGACGAGCCGATCGAGGACGCGGCCCGCCGCGAACTCGCCGAGGAGGCCGGATTCCGGGCGGACGGCCCGCTCTCCTTCCTGGGCGTCTACGGCGACCCCGGTCGTGACCCTCGCGGGCGGACGATCAGCCTGGCCCACGTCGCGGTCCTCCGCGGCCCGTGCCCGGCCGTCGAAGGCGGCGACGACGCGGCCGAGGCCGCCTGGCGGCCCGCCCGCGGGCCCGAGGTCGCGCCCCTGGCCTTCGATCACCGGGCGATCCTCGACCGGGCTTTGGCCTGGCTCGAAGCGGGGATTCGGTCCGGCCCCGTCGCGCTGGCGATCCTGCCCGAGGAGTTCGACGAGGCCGGCGTCGAGGCCCTGTTCGTCGCCGTGTTCGGCGAGCCGAGCGGGGCCGCCTCGTGGCTGGGTCGGATGGCCGGCGAAGGCCGGATCGCGCCGCAGCCCGGGGCGACCCGGGCCGCCGGGGACGGGGTCAGGAATTGAGGTCGGCCTCGGAGAGGATCTCGAACCCTTTCGAGTGCAGCGACACCCCCGCCTGCTCGATGTTGTCGACGTGGATGGCCAGGGCGGAGCGGCCCCGGGGGTGGACGATCAGGGGGTAGGCGTAGTGGATGTTGATCTCGGCCTGGATCAGCGCCGAGCAGAGTTCGACCAGCGAGTGGGGGCCGGTTGGCATCTCGGCGATCAGGAGTTCGTTCTCGGCGAACGCCACCTTCTTCAGGCCGAGGATCTCCCGCCCCTGCTCGGGATGGCTGAGGATCAGGCGGATGATGCAGCAGTCGGCCGAGTCGGAGATCGACAGGCCGACGATCTTCACTTTCGACCCCTGGAACGCCCGGACGACTTCGAGGAGCCGGCCGACCCGATTCTCGAGGAAGACCGAGAACTGGGTGACCGAGGGCCAGTTGCGACCTTGCATCGTCTCGAAATCAACCTCGCTGCCCCCGCTTTCCCCGAAACTCATGATCGCCCCCGCTCCACGGCACGGGTCGACGGGCACGAAGACGTGCGGTTCCGTCCCCCGGAAATCCTGGGTGCAAGCCTTGGGACAGTCTACAAGTCGCCAACTTGGCGGTCAATCATCACCCGGCCGGCCGGCCGACGCGGGGGCCAGCCCCGGCTTCCACCGGGCCGATCCGCTCGCCGGTCTCGGCGTCGAAGAAGTTGGCCCGCTCGAAGTCGAGCGTGACGGTCGGGCGGTCGCCGACCCGGATCGTCGCCCAGGAGGGGAGGCGGGCCGCCAGGGTGTGCGGGCCGAAGTCCAGCTCGGCGATCGTCTCGTGGCCGAGCGGTTCGAGCCGGCGGACGACGGCCGTCCCGACGGACGACCCTCCGGCGTCCCTCCCGGTCACGACCGGGCCGATCGTCACGTCCTCGGGCCTGAGGCCGAGGACGACGCGCGGCGAGGCGTGGTCGAAGAGGGGCGAGGCCCAGGGGGTCGAGCGCGGGAACGTCCACGGCCCGACGTCGTCGAGATGGACGATCCGGACTTGCAGGTCTTGGCCGTCGCGCGAGGCGAGGCAGGGCAGGAAGGCCATGGTCGGCTGGCCGACGAAGCGGGCGACGGCGCGATTCGCGGGCCGGTCGTAGATGGCGAGCGGGGGGCCGACCTGGGCGATCCGGCCCCGGTCGAGCACGGCCACCCGGTCGCCGACCGCGAGCGCCTCGGCCTGGTCGTGGGTCACCAGGACCATCGTCGCTCCGAGCCGACGGCGGAGGTCGACCAGTTCGGACCGGGTCGAGGCCCTGAGGGGGGCGTCGAGGCCGGAGAACGGCTCGTCGAAGAGGAACAGCTTGGGCCGGAGGACCATCGCCCGTCCCAGCGCCACCCGGCGGCGCTGCCCGCCCGACAGCGTCGCGGGGGGCCGGCGGAGGCAATCCGAGAGCCCGAGGACCGAGGCGTTGGCGAGCACCAGGCCCTCGATCTCGCCGGGCGGGAGCCGGCGGGCCCGGAGGCCGAAGGCGATGTTCTCGTAGACGTCGAGGTGCGGGTAGAGCACCTGCTCCTGGAAGACCATCGCGACGTCCCGCCGCCTCGGGGGGAACCGGTCGATCCGCCGCCCGTCGAGCCAGATCGACCCGGAATCGGGGGCCTCCAGGCCGGCGATCATCCGGAGCAAGGTGCTCTTGCCCGAGCCCGACGGGCCGACGATCGCGAAAAGCTCGCCGTCCTCGACCGCGAGGTCGATGCCCCGCGTCGCGGCGATCCCGCCGGGATATTCTTTCGCGACCCCTCGGAGCTCCAGGCGGGCCAAGATGTGCCTCCCCTTCACCGGGATCTCAACGACCGAGGCCAAGCCTCTGGCGATGGTACGCCAGCCTCTGCGTGACGTCCATCCGCGAGAAGTCGGGGAGGCCGTCGAGCTTGCTGGGGAAGCCGTTCGTCGAGGGCGGGCCCGGGGCGACGGTCGCCGTCGCGCGGCCGACCGCCCCGTTGGACCCGGTCGGCTCGTGGTCGTGGCACCGGCAGGCGGGGGCCGCGGCCGAGATCGGCGTGGAAGCGGCCTCGGGCCGGGCGGGGACGGTGACGGTGGTCCCGGTCCCGCCGTAGCTCATGGCGAGGGTCTGCACGGCCAGATCCTGGTCGAGCGGTCGCCTGGGGGCGATCCCCAGCTTGCCGAGGACGGCGTGATACGCCTTCACGGCCTCGACGGGGCCGATCACGCCGTCGACGATCAGGCGGAGGAACTGGATGAAGGCGAGCTGGTTCTCGGCGTTGTTGATCTTCCGGCCGTAGAGCGCGACCTTGGCGCCGTACTTCTGGGCGTCGGCCAGGAGCTGGAAGGCGTCGCGGGTGGTCCCGGCCGATCCGCCGAGGATGCCGACGACGAGGTGGGGGTCGTAGCGGACGAGTTCTTCGAGGGCCTTGGGGCCGTGGTAGACGATCTTCAAGAACGTCGGGCGGCCCGCCGGGGCGACGCCGGCGAGCATCCGCGCGATCATGTCGTTGAGGTAGTGCGGCAAGACCTCGGGGGCGACCGCGCCCGGGATGTTGGGGTCGAACACTTCGAGGAAGTAGCGGAACCGCTTCCGCTCGGCCTCCTGGCGGAACTCGTGGAATCGCTCCAGGGTGGCGAGGTCGAGCGCGAGGTCGTTGTTGAAGGTCACGCTGTAGAGGCCGAGGTCCGCCCCCAGCGCCCTCTCGTCGGTCGAGCAGTCGAGGTGGCCGCACTGGATATGGTCGAGGCTGGCCGACCGGAACGGGCGGGCGGGCCCTTCGGCGTAGTGCGAGCCCCGGGCGATGTGGACGTCGGTGGTGTCGTTGGCGCGGGCGGCCGGGGTGATCGCGGAGTTTTCGAACAGGCGCTCGCGGATCGTCAGGGCGTGGTTGGTGTGCGTCGACATCAGCATGATGTCGACGATCCCCTGGCCGACGATCGCGCGGATCTGGTCGCGGTACTGCTCGAGCGTCTTGAACCGGGCCTCGCCGGCGTGGGCCTCGGGGGATTGCCCCGGGGCGCCGATCCCGAAGGCCATGTCGGCGTCCTTGGCGTCGGCGAGGATGAACTCGCGCGACGACGGGTCGGCATGGATCGCGGCGAGCTTGCGGTCGAGCGTCTTAACCACGACCGCCTCCCCCTTGGCCCGAGATCGTCACACGCGACTTGCCGCCGCCGCCGTTGCCGCCGGCCGACCCCATCGTCACCCGGACCCCCGACCCCTGGCCCGCCGCGGCGGACGACGCGGGCGCGGTCGGGCGCGGCGCCGCGCCCTTGGCGGCATTCGGGTTGGTCTTGAGGACCAGGTCGATCGTCTCGCGGAGGACCTGCCCGGAGCGCTGGAGGGCCGAGACCTCCTTGGACCAGAGCTCGATCTCGAGCTGCCCCTCGACCCCCTTGCGGCCGAGCACGGTGGGGACGGAGATGCAGACGTCGCGCATCCCGTAGGTCCCGTTGACCAGCGAGGCGACCGGCAGGATTCGCTTGCTGTCGAGGGCGATCGCGTGCACGACGTCGCGGATCGCCAGGCCGACGGCGAAGCCGGCGCCCCCCTTGAGCTTGATCACCTCGGCGCCGCTGCCCTTGGTCTTGGCGAAGAGGGCGTCGGCCGTGCCCGAGGTCCAGCCGGGGAACTTCTCCAGCGGGAGCCCGGCGGCCTGCGCGGCGGACCAGATCGGCACCATGCTGTCGCCGTGCTCGCCGAGGATGGTGGCGGTGACCTGCGTGGGCGGGAGCTTGAGCGACTCGGCGATCAGGCTGCGGAACCGCGCCGAGTCCAGCTCCGTGCCCAGGCCGATCACCTGCGTCGAGGGCAGGCCGAGCTGCATCGTGGCCAGGTACGTCAGGACGTCCACGGGGTTCGACACGACGAGGACGATCGCCTCACGCTTCGGGCCGGCGGCCTTGACCTGGGCGAGGATGCCCAGGAACAGCTCGACGTTGCGGTTGATCAGGTCGAGGCGGCTCTCGTCCGGCTTGCGGCGGAGCCCGGCCGTGATGCAGATCAGGTCGCTCTCGGGGATCGCCTCGTAGCCCGTCGCCCGGATTCGCTGGTCGGCCGCGATCGACGAGCCGTGCAAGAGGTCGAGCGCCTGCCCGCGGCACAGGTCGGCGTTGACGTCGATCAGGTCGATCCCGCTCACCACACCGCCGCACTGCAAGGCGTAGCCCGCGCACGAGCCGACCAGCCCGCCCCCGCCGATGATGCTGACCTTCATCAGGAAACCCCCGGATATCAGGACGCGAATCTCAAATTGTCGACGCGAGACGGTGGGCGGCGGATCTCGATCGGACGCGGGATCGGACCTCAGACCCCGCCCGAGACGCCCGACGCATATCCGCCGTCCTTGACGACGGACGAGCCGTTGCCGTTGGCCTGGCCCGATCCGTTCATGAACCGCATGACCTGGTCGGTGATGGTCTGGACCATCGCGTCCATCGGGTCGCCCGCCTTGGCGGCGGGGGCCGGGGCCGGTTTGGTGGCGGGGGCCGGGATGGCGTCCTGGTATTTGGCGGGGACGAAGGCCTGGTGCTCGGGCTTGAACTCGGTGTAGCCCTCGCGGAAGAGGCTGTTGCCGCAGAGGTCGCAGTTTTCGAGGCCCTTCTCGAGCCGGACGTCGCGGATGCCGAGGGCGGGCTTGATCTTGATCAGCTCGGCGGCCTTGGCGTCGTCGTAGTAGTTCACCCGGCCGAGCTGCTTGGTGAGGATCAAGATCCGGCAGTAGGCGTCGATGATCTCGGTCTTGAAGTAGGCGTCGGTCAGGTCGGCGCCGATGGTGATGGTGCCGTGGTTGGCCAGGAGGATGACGTCGGTGTCCTTGACGTAGGGGATCACGGTGTCGGCGAACGCCTGGGTGCCGGGGGTCTCGTACGGGGCGATGGCGACCTCGCCGAGGAACACCTCGAACTCGGGCATCGTGCACTTGGGGATCGGCTCGTGGGCGACGGCGAACGCCGTGGCGTGGGGCGGGTGGCAGTGGACGCACGCCTTGACGTCGGGCCGGGTCTTCATGATCGTCAGGTGCAGGAGGATCTCGCTGGACCGCTTCCGCTTGCCCGAGACCTGCTTGCCGTCCATGTCGACGACGCAGAGGTCGTCGGGCTTCATGAAGCCCTTGGAGACGCGGGTCGGCGTGCAGAGGACGCGATCCTCGCCCATCCGGAACGAGATGTTGCCGTCGTTGGCCGCGGCGAACCCCTTGTTGTAGACCCGCCGGCCGATCTCGCACATCTCTTCCCGCAGCTTCCACTCGCTCATCAGGTCGCCGTTGCCGGACATGGCCGTTCCCTCGGGGCTGGGGTCTTGGGTTCCGATCCGAATGATCTCAAAGGTTGATGCGATCGATCAGGCAGGCGCAATAGGCGTCGACCGGCTTCTTGGCGGGGCGGAAGGCGTTGGCGGCCTCGCCCCCCTCGCTCAGGCCGATCAGGGCGCCGGGGCCGGCGCCGAGGTCGTCGTAGGCGATGACCTCCTCGCCTCGCGCCGGCGAGTCAGCGTCGAGCGCCTCGCGCGGCATCGGCAGGGCAATCACGAACCGGGCCCCGCGGAGGCTGGGATGGGCCCTCGTCAGAGTCACCCGGCCGATCACCTCGGCGATCCTCATCGCGTCACCCCGTTCGCATGGAAGGTCAGGCCGGCGAATTCCGACCCTTCGGGGCACGCGGGCGCGCCCCCGAGGCGGAACCGCTCGCCGATCTGCTTCAGCAGATAGATCGACTTGCCGGCCGGCTCGACCACGATCACGTTCGCGCCGAGGTGGCGGATCGCGCGAGACACGGCGTCGGGGTCGCAGGCCGAGGCCGCGCGGACCCCTTCGACCCGGCTCGCCCGCCATGTCGCGATCGACGCCTCGTCCGCGACCACCAGGGCCCCCCGGCCTTGCCCCTCGACGACCCAGTGCGCCGGGTCGGGGCCGATCTCCGACCAGTTGCGGCCGTCGAGCAAGATCCGCCGGAGCGCCTCGACATGGCCCGACCGCGAATCGACCGCGAAGCCCCACTCGCCGCGGTCGCGCCCTCGGGAGAGCTCGACCTCGCGCCCCGAGACGATCCGGATCACAACCCGCTTGCGCCGGAGGAGGTCGCGGGCCAGCGGCGTGACGACCGTTCCGGCGACCACCCGGACCTCATCGGCGTCGTCGCCGACGGCCTCGGCATGCCGGAGCGCGAACAGCCGATCGACGAACACGTCGTCCCGACCGGCCGGTCGACGACCCGAAGGCCGCCGCGATCGGCCGATATCCGCCAGGGCGGCCAGGACGGCCGCGTTGACCTCGGGCCACGTCGGGTTCATTCGTCGGGCAGCCCCATCACGCTCCAGCGCCCCGGCGTGTCCTTGCCGAGCTGCTCCTGGAGCATCTGGCCGTCGCTCGTCACGATGACCCGATCCCCACGCCCCGCGCCCAGCCGGTCGAACACGAGGACCGGCTCGCCATCCGCCCGGCCGTCGACCCCTTCGAGCTGGACGACGAGCAGCCGCTCCCCCCGGAACGAGGGATGCTTGATCGTCGTCGTCGCCGTCCCGAGCACGCGGCCGAGTTGCATGGCGGGGTCAAACTCCTCGAAGCAATCCTGAGATTTGAGATCTTGCAATCTTGGATCTGGGTAGCTCAGACGAACCGCATCGACCCGACCACCGCGGTGCGTCGCTGGCGGCAGAACGTCAGCGGGGTTGTGACCCCCTCGCCCGTCGGCCCGGCGATCGAGAACGACAGGACCCCTTCGCCGCCCAGGCCGAGGCCGGCGGTGCTGGGGCCGTTGATGACGAAGACGGTGCAGTCCATCCGTCTGCCCATCCGCGACATGACCGACGTGTCGCGCGAGTGGAGGATCGCGGTGTGGCCGTAGCCGTGCTCGCTGGCGTGGGCCAGGTCGATGGCCCGATCCACGTCGGGCACGCGGACGAAGGGGATGAAGGGCATCATCTGCTCGTGCTCGACGAACAGGTGATCGGCCCCGGTCTCGCCGTAGACGATCTCCGTCCCCTTCGGCGCTTCGGCGCCCGCGATTTTGGCCAGGACGGCGGCGTCGCGGCCGACGAGGTCCTTGTTGACGTGGAAGTGCTTGTCGTCGCCCTGGGTGAACGCCTGCCTGGTGAGGGCGTCGATCTGGGCGGCGGCGAGGCGGAACCCGCCGTGGCGGCCGACGGCCTCCATCAGCTTGTCGAAGACCTCGGAGACGGCGAAGACCTGCTTCTCGCCGATGCAGAGCAGGTTGTTGTCGAACGCGGCGCCGGCGACGATCGACCGGGCGGCGTTCTCCAGGTCGGCCGTGGCGTCGACCACCACGGGCGGGTTGCCCGGCCCGGCCACGACCGCCCGCCGCTTGCTCGCCAGCGCGGCGCGGGCGACGGCGGGACCGCCGGTGACGACCAGGAGCCGGACGCCCTTGTGGTCGAAGAGCGCGGCGGCCGATTCCAGGGTCGGCGTCTCGATGATCGTGATGAGGTCGTCGAGCCCGATCGCCTGGCGGATCGCCCGGTTGAACCGGCGGACCCCCTCGGCGGCGACCTTGGCCCCCGAGGGGTGGGCGTTGACGACCACGGTGTTGCCGGCCGCCAGCATGTTGATCGCGTTGCCGGCGAGGGTCGGCAGGCTGTGGGTGACGGGCGTGATCGCGCCGATGACGCCGAAGGGGGCGTAGTCGGTCAGGGTGATCCCGTCGTCTCCCGACCAGTTGTCGGTCCGGAGATACTCGACGCCGGGGGCGCGGGGGATGGCGTCGCGGAGCTTGGCGATCTTGTGGTCGAGCCGGCCGATCTTGGTCTCGTCCAGCTCCATCCGGCCGAGTTCCTCGGCCTGCTCGACGCAGATCGTGCGGATGCACTCGACCGCCTTGCGGCGGCAGGCGAGCGGACGCTTCCGGTAGTGCTTGAAGGCGGCCTCGGCCGCGAGCACGGCGGCGTCGGCGGTGGGATAGACGCCGTCCTTGCCGCCGGACGGCCTCGGCCCGGCGCCGTTGGTCGCGGGCCCGCCGGTGCCCATCTGGGTCAGGACCTGCTGGATGACGTTGCGGATCAGGTCTTCGGTCATTTCCATGGGCGGGTACCGTCGCGATTGAGGGCCGGGGCTTCGGGTCTTCGGCGATTAATCACGGGTCGAGAAGATCGTCCGACCGTCCACGTCCAGCGTGTCGATCAGGCCGATCACCACGGCGTCGATGGGCAGTTTCTCGGTCTCGGGCGTGAGCCGGGCGCTCGACCCCTGGCAGACCAGGACCATCTCGTCCAGGCCCGCCCCCAGGGTGTCGACCACCACGAATGTCCGGCCGGTCGGGACCAGGCGGTCGCGATCCTTCTCGTCGACCCGATAGGGCTCGACGACCAGGAGCTTGTGCCCGGTCATCGACGCCACCTTCTGGGTGGCCACCAGGCTGCCGGTCACTCGGGCGACGAACATCGACGCGACTCCCCCGGTCGGACTTCAGACGATCTCATCCTCGGAAATTCGTCATCTCATCTCTTGTAGGGTGGACGAAATCCACCAGGCCATCGGCATGGCCCTGGCCCGTCTCGGGCGGGCGGGCCGGGCGCAACCGACCAACCCCTCCGGCGTGGCCCGAACATCGGTGGATTCATCCACCCGACAGGATTTGTCATTCCTTCATGCTGATCAGCAGGTCTCGGACCTGGCGGGCGACGACGATCTCTTCGTTGGTCGGGACGGTCCAGATCTGGACGCGCGAGTCGGGGTCCGAGACGACCCGCTCGGCCGGCCCCGAGGCGTTGGCCGCCGGGTCGAGCGCGATCCCCAACCAGTCGAGGTCGCGACAGACCCGCTCGCGGATCAGGACCGAGTTCTCGCCGATCCCGCCGGTGAAGGCGATGGCGTCGGCCCCGCCCAGCTCGACGAGATAGGCGCCGAGGTGGTGGCGGACGGAGGCGATGTAGACGTCGAGGGCGAGCCGGGCCCTCTCGTTGCCGGAGCCGGCGGCGGCCTCGATGTCGCGGAGGTCGTTGCCCGCCCCGCCGATCCCTTCGAGGCCCGAGCGGTTGGCCAGGGTGTCGAGGGCCTGGTCGAGCGTCAGGCCGGTCGCGCGGAGGACGGCCGGGAGGGCGAAGACGTCGAAGTCGCCGACGCGATTGTTCTGGGGCAGGCCGGTCTGCGGGCTCATCCCCATGCTGGTCGCCACGGACTTGCCGGCCCGGCTGGCGCAGAGCGAGGACGAACCGCCGAGGTGGCAGGAGATCAGCTTGAGGTCGTCGCGGCCGAGGAGTTCGGCCATCCGACCGGCGATGTAGCGGTGGCTGGCGCCGTGGAACCCCCAGCGGCGGATGCCGTGGGCGGTCGCCCACTCGTCGGGGATGGCGTAGCGTTGGTTGGCCTCGGGGATGGTCCGGTGGAAGCCGGTCTCGAAGGCCGCCACGAGCGGGAGGCCCGGGAACCGGCCGCCGAGCATCCGCATCGCCTTGATGTACGGCGGGTTGTGGGCGGGCGCGACGTCGGCGAACGCCTCCATCGCGGCGAGCACCCGCTCGTCGACGAGCTGGACGCCCGAGACGTCCTTGGCGTGGACCGCCTTGAAGCCGATGGCGGCGACCTCGGAGGCGTCCTTGAGCACGCCGGAGGCCGGGTCGGTGAGCTGGTCGAGGCAGATCTGGACCGCGTCACCGTGGTCGGCGATCGGCCGGCCCACCTCGGAGTCGCCCTTATCCGACCGGGTCGTGACCTTGGCGTTCTCCGAGCCGATCCGCTCGACGGCCCCGCGGGCGAGCAGGGCCTCGCCGCGGGAGAGGTCGTAGAGGCGATACTTGAAGCTCGTGCTGCCGAGGTTGGCGACGAGGATCTTCATCAGCGGCCCCCGCCGAACGTCGCGGTCACCCGCTCGCCGGGCCGGGGGATGACGTGGGCGGCCTTCAGCTCGCCGACCCGGCCGGCGGCCTCGGCGCCCGCCTCGACGGCGGCGCGGACGCTGCTGACGTCGCCCCGGATCATCACGCTGACGATCCCGCCGTCGAGCTTGATGATCGAGCTGGCCAGCTCCACGCTCGCCGCCTTGAGCATCGCGTCGACCGCGTAGATCAACCCCACCAACCCCTGCGTCTCGATCAATCCCAGAGCGTTGTTCATGTCTTCCCTTCGATGGGACCACCGGCGATCAGCCGATGAACGTCCGGAGGACCGCGTCGTCGGGGCGGGGGATGACGTGGGCGCTGACGAGCTCGCCGACCCGGCTGGCCGACTCGGCCCCGGCCTCGACGGCGGCGCGGACGCTGCCGACGTCGCCGCGGACCATCGTGGTGATGTAGGCGGCGCCGATGCCGACCCGGCCGACCAGCGTCACGTTGGCCGCCTTGAGCATGGCGTCGGTCGCCTCGATCATCCCGACGAGGCCCTTGGTCTCGATCAGGCCGAGGGCGTCGCCGTTCATCCCGCCGGGGATCGCCCCCTTCGAACCGCGTTGCGTCGCGACGGCCATCGTTCAGGCTCCGTTTCCGGTGGTGGTGGGCTTGGAGGCGGCGGAGGGGGCCGGCTTGGTGAACGAGAGGATGCCGGCGAGGTCCTCATGAGGCCGGGGGATGACCTGGACGCTGACGACCTCGCCGATCCGGCTGGCCGCCGCGGCGCCGGCGTCGACCGCCGCCTTCACGGCCGCGACGTCGCCCGAGACGAAGGCGGTGACTAGGCCGCTGCCGATCTTGTCCCAGCCGACGAGGTCGACGTTGGCCGCCTTGAGCATCGCGTCGCAGGCTTCCACCAGCGCGACGAACCCCTTGCACTCGATCATCCCCAGCGCTTCAACGGTCGAACTGGCCATCAGAGGCCCCCTTGGTCAATCCGGTCGGGTGGTGGAACGTCCTACGGTCGGTCGGTCGGACTCATTCAAGCCTTGACGAGCGACACCTTGGTCGCGTGCGTCAGGTCGCTGCAATTCGCCTCATCGGTGTCGATGTGGATCTCCAGTTTCCAGTCGGGGTGGGTCCGCACGAGCAGGCCTTCGAGCGTGGTGGGGCAGGGGCCTTCGACGCGGAGGTTCATCCGGTCCTTGGCCTTCACCCCGTAGAAGTCGGCATCCTTGGGCCCCATGTGGACATGCCGCTCGGCCTTGATCACCCCCTTGGGCAGGACCAGGCTCCCCTTGGGGCCGATCAGGAGGCACCCCGGCGACCCCTCGACGTCGCCCGAGAGCCGGACCGGGATGTCGATCCCCAGGCTGATCGCGTCGGTGATCGACAGCTCGACCTGCGAGAACGCCCGGCAAGGCCCGAGAATCCGGATGGCCGGGATCATCCGCTGGCGGGGGCCGACGACGGCGATCGTCTCGTTCGAGGCGAAGTCGGTGTCCTGGTAGAGCCGCTTCATCTGGGTGAGCTGGTAGCCCTGGCCGAAGAGGACGTCCACGTCCGCCTGGGTCAGGTGGGCGTGGCGGGCCGAGATGTTGACGACCAGCTTGGGCTGGTGGCCCGCCGGGCCCGGCCTCAAGGAGCCGTTGGAGCCGGCCTGCTTCTCGAGGATCGACCGGACGAGACGCTCGATCTGCGAGCGGTCGGGCGTGGCGAGCGTGCTCATGCTTCGTTCCTCGATCCGTTGACACGCGACGGTCCGTTCGATTCGCCGGGTAGGACCGCGAGGTGGACCGTCACCCCGGCGGCTTCGAGCATCGCCCGATCCCCCTCCGACAGGCCGGGGTCGACCACCAGGTCGCGGATCGCGTCGAGCCCGCAGAGGAAGGCCAGGGAGAGCCGGCCGAACTTCGAGCGGTCGGCGACGATCGTGATCTCCTGGCCGCAGGCCATCATCTGCCGCTCCGTCTCGACCAGGAGCAGGTTCGAGTTGTACACGCCCTCGGCCACGATCCCCCCCGCGCCCAGGATCGACCTCCGGACGCGAATCCCCTGCATCATGGCGATGGCCAGGGGGCCCAGGGCGACGCCGGTCCTGGGGTAGACGTAGCCGCCGATCAGGATCAGGTCGGTCTCCTTGCTGGAGGCCGCGAGCTGCGCGATCGGCAGGCTGTTCGTCACGATCTGGACGGGCCGGCCGAGCAGGGCCCGGGCGACCTCCAGCGTGGTGGTCCCGCCGTCGAGCAGCACGGTGTCGCCATCCTCGATGAGGTCGGCGGCGGCCCGGCCGATGGCCCGCTTCTCGGCGGCGAAGCTGCCCGTCCGGTCGTCGAAAGCCGGCAGCGCCCGGGCCTCCGTCGACGAGTAGACCGCGCCGCCGTGAGTCCGCTTGACGACGCCGGCCAGGTCGAGCGCCTCCAGGTCGCGGCGGATCGTGCTCTCGGAGACGCCCAGGGATTTGACCAGCTCGTCGAGCGTGGCGAAACCTTGGCGGGCGATCCGATCGATCAGGAGCCGACGTCTCGGTTCGACCAGCATGGGGGATGATCTCGGACGACGAGCCGCACGACTCGTCGACAGCTTGCCCCGGCCGTCACGACCTGTCAAGCAACTTGACCACAAATCAACGGAATATCGTCAAAGTCACTCCTTTTCGAGCGATTTGCGGTGGTGGTACCTGAAAAGCAACAGTTTCCGTATCCGGGATCAGGCGAGTTCGAGCGTTCGAGTTTACAATGAATCGACCAGCCAGTATCAAAGGAGGGATCGATGCCCGAGTTGCCCGAGGTCGAGACGATGGTGCGAGGGCTCCGGCCCGCGATGGAGGGTCGGTCGATCGCGACGCTCACGGTCCACGACCCGTTCCTGCTCCACGGGGGCACGGCCGAGCAGTTCGAGGGACGGGTGGTCGGTTCGGGGGTGCTCCGGGTCGGTCGCCGCGGCAAGTGGGTCGTCATCGACCTGGCCGAGGGCCGTGGTACCATCGTCATCCAGCCGCGGATGACGGGAGGATTTTGGCTGGTCGTCCCCGACCGGCCCGAGCACGTCAAGCTCACCTTCGGGCTGGGCGAGGCCGGCGCTTCGGTCTGGTTCTGCGACGCCCGGCGGCTGGGCAAGATCGCCTGGTATGAAGGGGACGAGCAGGCCGAGGCGGCCTTCGCCCGATCGCACGGGCCCGACGCCCTGGAGATCGGCCGCGACGACCTCGGGGCCCGGCTAACCCGGACGGGCCGGGGGATCAAGCCCACGCTGATGGATCAGAAGGTCGTCGCCGGGATCGGCAACATCTACGCCGACGAGATCCTGTTCCGTTCGCGAATCCACCCCGAGCGGCCGGCCTCGGCCTTGACCGGGGCCGACGTGGCGCGGCTCCATGAGGCGATCGGCTCGGTCCTGGCCGAGGCAATCGCGGCGGAGGGGTCGAGCTTCGACGCGGGCTATCGGACCGTCCTGGGCCTCGAAGGCGGCTTCCTCGCGGTGAACGCGATGTACGGCCGGGGCGGCCAGCCCTGCCCGTCGTGCTCCGGGCCGATCCTCAAGGCCAAGATCGCCGGGCTGATCGGGCGGCCGACGCACTACTGCCCGACCTGCCAGGTGCTCGAGCCGACCCGGGCCGGAAAACGCGGCCGACCTTGACCCGGCCGGCCTCGGGTGCCGATATTCCTCGACTGGCCGGGTAACCGGTCTTCGGTTAACCTGGCGCCAAGAGACCGTGGCGGCCCGTCGCGCCGTCGCGATCGGCCCGGGAGGGATGGAACGCGATGTCCTACCGCACCTTCAAGCACCTGCTGGGAGAGACCAGCCTGGAGCGGAAGTGCCGATTCATCTTCGGCGGCGGCATCCTCCTGCTGGTCTCGACGAGCTTCTACTGGTACGGCCAGAAGACCGAGATGCTCGTGATCGGCCAGACCACCCAGACCGCCCGGCGGCTGGTCAATCCGACCATCAAGGACATCCACCACGAGTCCGGCGAGTTCGTCAATCGGGACACCGCCCGGATGTTCGAGCGGCTCTCGCGGAGCTTCAAGACCGACGACGGCCTGCCCAGCTTCGAAGGCTCGATCCTCAACCCCTACGACGCCGGCAAGGGTGGGAATCGCCCGCGCGACCCGGACTCGTTCGAGAAGGACGCCCTGGCGCGGTTCCTGGTCTCGGCCTCCAGGCCGTCGACCGGCCCGAAGAAGCCGTACACCTTCGGCGACGGCACCTCGATGGAGCAGGAACGCTTCCTTCTGGGCCGGACCAAGTACCAATATATCCAGGCCGTCCTATTCAAGCAGGAATGCATCGACTGCCACGAGTCGCACGGGACCCGCCAGCTCGCCAGCGGCAAGTGGGTCGACATCCAGCCCGGCGACCTCGCCTGCGCCGCGGTGATCCACCTGCCGATGGCCCAGATCAACAGCGACATCAACCGCAACCGCGCGATCCTGATCTCGGCGGCCCTGGTCACGGCGATCCTGGCGATGGTGGCCTCCTGGACGATCGTCCGATACGTGATCGTCAAGCCGGTCAAGCACCTCCGCGACGTCTCCGACGCCATCGCCGCGGGCAAGCTCACGATCCGGGCCCAGATCCAGACCGGCGACGAGTTCGAGGAGCTCTCGCACGCCTTCAACCGGATGCTTCACAACCTCGTCTCGATGCAGCAGGAGCTCCGCGACGTCAACCACGACCTCGACCGCAAGGTCGACGAGCTGGCCCAGGCCAACCTCGCCCTCTTCGAGATGAACCGGCTCAAGAGCGACTTCCTGGCGACGATGAGCCACGAGCTCCGGACCCCCCTGAATTCGATCATCGGCTTCTCCGAGATCCTCTCCGGCTCCGAGCAGCTCGGCGACCGCCAGCGGCGGTTCGCGGCGAACATCCAGTCGTCGGGCAAGATGCTCCTGGGGATGATCAACGACATCCTCGACCTCGCCAAGATCGAGAGCGGCAAGATGGAGGTCCGGACCGAGGACTTCTCGATCCGCGACGTCTGCGAGGCCCTCGCGTCGCTCGCCCGCCCGATCGCCGAGCGGAAGAACATCGACCTCGAATGCCGCCTCGACGACGCGATCCCGCTGCTGAGGCAGGACCCCGGCAAGCTCCGGCAGGTGCTCTACAACCTCCTGTCCAACGCGATCAAGTTCACGCCCGAAGGGGGCCGGGTCTCGCTCCGGGCCCACGCCGAGGGGCGGTTCGTCGTGCTCGCCGTGGCCGACACCGGGATCGGGATCGCCGAGGAGGACCGCGAGACGATCTTCGAGAAGTTCCGCCAGGCCGGCCAGCCCGGGCATGGCGACGGCGTCCTCACCCGCGAGCACCAGGGGACCGGCCTGGGCCTCTCGATCGTCCGCGAGCTGACCAAGCTCCTCGGCGGCGACGTCCACCTGGAGAGCCGCCCCGGCCAGGGCAGCACCTTCACCGTCAAGATCCCGCTCCAACTCCCGGGCAACCGCAAGTTCGAGGTCAACCTGTCCGACGAGCGGATCGACCTGAGCAAGGCCCGCCGGGTCGACGCCCGGGTCGCCCTCGGGCACCTCGGCCTGATCGGGCCCGAGGCCGCCTCGCCCCGCTGGTCCCCGGCGGAGCCTGTCAGCAAGGCGGACTGAACGCGACCGGCCGCCGGGGCATGAGCCCCGGAGGTTGACGGAGCGTCCGGGGTCGACATAAACTCCGTCTTCCAGCGATCCATGCCCGCACTCGCCGGCCCGGACACTCCAGGATGGGGTGGCAAGCCTCTCCGACTTTTCGCGACGCGGGCGTCACGACTCGACGGAACACCCCTGTATGGCACCCAAGAAGACCTCGCGGACGCGGTCACCTTACGACACAATTCATCGGCTCGGGGACTCTAAGTGGTCGGCCTGGGCCGCGTTCGCGATCCTGGCCGTCGCGGGGCTCGCCTGGCACGCCTACTCGTCCGCCGACCCGATCGAGTCGCTGCGTTACGGCCAGTTCAAGCAGAAGCTCGCCCGGGGCGAGGTCCGCTCCGCCCGGGTCGGCCCGGCCGAGGTGACCGGCGAGTTGACGACGACCCGGCCCGACGGCCGGCACCGGAAGTTCCGGGCGTCGAGGGTCGGGATGGAGCGGGACGAGGAGCTGACCCTGCTCCTCGGGGCCCACGTCCCCGACGGCAACTACGACGCCGAGGCCGCGCCCTCGACGGCCCGGACCGTCGCCCTGCCGGTCCTGGTCCTGGCCTTCGCCTTCGCCATCCTCTTCCTGGCCTCGCGTCGGGGCGGCGGGGTCGGCTCGGCGGTCGCCTTCGTCCGGAGCCGCCACAAGGTCTACGACAAGGGCCGGGGCCGGGTGACGTTCGACGACGTCGCCGGGAGCGACGAGGTCGTCACCGAGCTGCGCGAGGTCGTCGATTTCCTGCGGACCCCCGAGCGGTTCCAGGCGCTCGGCGGCCGGATTCCCAAGGGGGTCCTCCTGGTCGGCCCGCCGGGGACCGGCAAGACGCTCCTGGCCAAGGCGGTCGCGGGCGAGGCCGGCGTGCCGTTCTTCTCGCTCTCGGGGTCCGACTTCGTCGAGATGTTCGTCGGCGTCGGCGCGGCGAGGGTCCGGAGCCTGTTCGCGGCGGCGACGGCCAAGGCCCCTTGCCTGGTCTTCATCGACGAGCTCGACGCCCTGGGCAAGGCCCGCGGGGCCGGCGGCCCGGGCGGCAACGACGAGCGCGACCAGGCCCTCAACCAGCTCCTCGTCGAGATGGACGGCTTCGCGTCCGACCTCGGCGTGATCGTCATGGCCGCGACCAACCGGCCCGAGACGCTCGACCCCGCGCTGGTCCGCCCCGGCCGGTTCGACCGCAACGTCAGCGTCGACCGGCCGGACATCACCGGCCGCGAGCAGATCCTCCGGGTCCACACCCGCAAGGTGGCCCTCGACGACCAGATCAACCTCCGCCACATCGCCGCGATGACCCCCGGCTTCGTCGGGGCCGACCTGGCCAACCTGGTCAACGAGGCCGCGCTCCTGGCCGCCCGCAAGGGCAAGCCGAAGGTCGGGCGGGTCGAGTTCGAGGAGGGGGTCGAGCGGGTCGTCGCCGGCCCCGAGAAGAAGCAGCGCGTGCTCCGGCCCGACGAGAAGCTCCGCCTCGCCTACCACGAGGCCGGCCACGCCCTGATCTCGCGGAGCCTGCCGCACACCGACCCGGTCCACAAGATCTCGATCATCGCCCGGGGCAACGGCGCCCTCGGCTACACCATGACCCGGCCCGAGGACGACCGGCTCATGCACACCCAGAGCTGGCTGGAGAACAACATCCGGATGCTCCTGGGCGGCACCGTCGCCGAGGAGCTGATCTACGGCGAGGTCTCCGACGGCGCGACGTCCGACCTCCAGAGGGCCACGGCGATCGCCCGCAAGATGGTCGCCGAGTTCGGCATGAGCCCCCGGCTCGGCCGGGTCAGCTACCAGACCGAGGGCCGGAGCCCGTTCCTCCCCGGCGGCGGCGGCAACGCCGACGCCTGGAGCCAGGAGACCGCCCGCGAGATCGACCTGGAAGTCCGCCGCGTCCTCGACGAGGCGTACGAGGCCGCCCGCGTGATCCTCTCGCGCCGGCGGATGGCCCTCGAAGACCTGGCCACCCTCCTGATCGACCGGGAGACCGTCGACACCGCCCAGCTCGAGGCCGTCCTCGTCCGCCATCCCTTCGACCTCGCGCCCCTCGCCGCCCCGACGTCGAGGCCGACCCTCACCCCGCCCCCCGACGACGACCTCCCGCCCTTCCGCGCCGATCACCGCGGCTGAAGGCGACGGGGGCGGGAGGGCAGCTTGTCAGGGGCACGGGGGGAAATTCGCGATTCCAGGTCCCGAATCTCAAATTGCAAATTGAAATCCTGAAATGATTTGCAATTTTAGATCTTCAACCGGAAATCCCGATCAAGGTGGTCGGATTCCGGGTTGGAATTCAATGATATTCTGATATTTTTACATTTTGGCCGGGGTTTCAGCCGACCCTCTCCACCGCCTCGGCCTCGCGCCGGGCCCCCTCGGGGGCCTTCGCCCGCACGGGGGCCATCGGCCGGCCGTGGATCAGTTGCTCGACGGCGACGGCGGCCGTCCCGCCGGTCATCCGGCCGGCGGCCCGATCGAAGCGGAGCCGGGTCTCGATCACGATGAGGATCGTCGAGGCAACGAACAGGCCGTTGAAGACGATCTCGGAGCCGAGTCGGAAGCTCATCGGGAACCAAGGCGTCGACTGGTAGCTGACCATCCCGAGCTGGATCGAGTAGAGCCAGCCGAAGACGCACGCGATCGCGACGGCGACGCAGGCGACGGCGGCGGTCGCCTTGGCCAGCAGGTAGGCCCCCAGCCAGACCCCCATCGTCGCGCCCATCGCCCGGGTGGCGGTGGCCGACCGGAGCGACATCCGGACCCCGACGGCGGCCATGAAGGTGCCGACGCTCACCAGCCCGGCGATCAGCTCGACGAACTCGCCGACGAGGAGCCCGCCCATCGCCGCCGCGAAGCCCCAGGCGAGCACGGCCGATCCGATCAGCCATCGGAGGGCGTACAGGCTCCCCCAGAGCTTGCCCCGGACGATCTCCGATCCCTCCAGCGGGCTGGTCAGCAGCGCATCCCACGTCCCGCGCTCCCGCTCCGACGCGATCGCCACGGCGGCCCTCAGGCCGATCGCCCAGACGATCAGGAAGGCGATCGGCCGCGACGACCGGCCGTACCAGGCCGACTGCCGCTCGACCGCCCAGGTCGTCCACGAGCCGTCGGAGCCGGAGAAGTCGTCCCAGGCCGCCACGCCGGCCAGGGCCAGGCTCCCCACCACCAGCCAGGCGACCAGGCCCGAGCCGATCCAGCGGCCGGCCCGGCCGAGCGTCCCCACGCGCTCGATGTACAGCTCTTTCCAGAGCATCGGCCGGTCGTCGATCGGGGGGACCCACCCCTTGCGGCGGGCCTTCTTCCGGCCGGCCGCCTCGGGCCCCTCCGCCAGGCAGGAGGGACGGAGCCGCCAGGCGGCCAGCGCCAGGCCCGCCAGGCCGAGCGAGGTCCAGGCAAGAGCCGTCGTCGCCGCCGGGCCGGCCTGCTCGCCCCACGTCAGCGCGGCCAGCGGCTCGAACGGGCTCAGGTGCCCGACCCATCCCGGCCCGGACGGGCCGACCAGCGGGCTCAGGAGGAACAGGACGTAGATCAGGTAGACGAGCAGGAGGGCGTCCCGGCCGCGTCGCGACATCGCCGAGGCCGCCAGCGCGATCCCGCCGCCGCCGAAGCTGACGGCCATCGGTAGCGCGACGGCCATCAGCGTGGCCGACCAGCCGAGGCCGGAGTAGGTGGTGAAGAAGAGCAACACCGGCACCGCCGCCAGCTCGATCAGGAGGACCTGCGAGAGCCGGCCCGCCAGCCGGCCCAGGACCACGTCGAGGGAGTTCACCCGGGTCGTCAGGAGCAGGCCGATCGAGCCCCGCTCCTTCTCGCCCGCCAGGCTCCCCGCCAGGACGGCCGGCGTGAGGATCATCCCGCAGGCGAGGATCATCCCCTCGATCAGCTCCAGCGCGTACCGGTTCTCCGCGAACGGCAGGTGGTCCGCGTCGATCGCCCGGCCGATCTCCCCGACCCAGAGGGCGACGAAGGCGACGGCCCCGGCCGCGATCGCGGGCAGGAGCCGGACCCAGATCAGCCACCCCCGCCGCGAGGCCCTCCGGCATTCGGGGCCCGCCAGCGGGCCGAGCCACTGCGTCGTCGCGTCGATCACGGCAGGTATGACTCCTTGCGGGTGCCCATCGCCAGCGACGCCCTGACCCCCGGCCGGCCGAGGAGCCAGAGCGAGATCGCCGGGTAAATCGAGCCCAGCGCGATCATCGACACGGCGAGGATCAGGTTGGCCACGGCGTAAATCTTGGTGAGGTCGGCGAGCGTGGGGCCACGCCCTTGGGGGAAGGGCATGGTTCCGATCACGTACCGGCCCATCCCGTCCGACAGCGCCGGGATCACGGCGACGATGAACCCACCCCAGACGACCACCAGGCGGACGATCTTGGCCCCGGCCAGCCAGGTCCACCACCGGGCCCCCCACGACCGCAAGTTCACCAGGCCGATCCCGGTGGCGAACATCAGGGCGTTGAGCACCAGCCCGGACGCGGCGTCGATCGCCGCGAACCGGAGGAACTCCGGGATGTCGATGCCCATCAAGGTGGACGACTCGACGGCCGGATTCCGGCCGGGCGCGGCCGTCGCCACGGGGTCCGGCCTCGGCCGGTTCGCCTTGGAAGCGACGATCGCGATGCACCAGAGCACCGAGACGAGCAGGCAGAGGCCCATCACCGTCGAGACTGCGATGTTGAGGACGCCCAGGGTTTTGACGACCTCGGGCCTCGGGATGATTGGAGCCGCGGGTCGGTCGACTTCGGTCGACATGGCCGGTCCTCTCACCTTGGGTCAAAGTCGGTCCCGAACTCGCCCGGCCCCCTCGGGGGCTTCCCGGCCCGGCAGGCCGCCCTGGCCCCCGCCCCGTTGAGCATGATCATCAAGATGACCGGGAAGGTGGAGCCCGCGAGCAACTGGCCGATGACGAGCGGGCCCGTGAAGCCCTCCATCGCCTTGGCCATCTGGAGCCCGGCGTTCGCGCCGGCGTTCGCGGGCGTCGCGGCCCCCCCCTTCTTGACGTCGGCCTCCATCTTGGCCAGGACCTTCTCCTGATTCGCCCGGGTGATCGGCAGCACGTAATAGTAGTTGAGCGCGGTGACGACCAAGAGTTGGGCGATCTGCAAGCCGGCCCACGTGACCGCCAGCGATCGGCCCCAGGCCGTGAGCCGGATCAGGCCGATCCCGGCGACCATGAGCATGATGTGGAGGAGCAAGCCGGTCCCATAGGTGAAGTAGGAAAACCCCATCACGGTCGGGTCCCTCACCATGTCGGTCACGGCGCTGATGTCGACCACCGGCGGCTTGGGCTGATTGACGACGGCGTCGCGCTCCGCCTTGATCGTCGCCTTCTCCTCGTCGGTGGTGGCGGCCTTCTCGCGGTCCTCCAGCGTCTTCAACTGCGACTTCTGCTGCGACTCGACCTTCTCCTGGCCGACCTTCACCGTGGTCTGGGCGAACTGCATCAGCGCGGGTGCCGCCAGCAGGCTCCCGAGGCCGCAGATCCCGATCAGGATCAGGATCACGGAGAAGATCACGCTGAGGATGCCGAGCGTCTTGGGGATGCCGGGCTTGGGGAGGACGTAACCGTCGGCGGTGGCCATGCGTGTCTTGCCTCATAGGTTGGGCGGTGTATAGGGGAGGCGCGGGCGAAGGCCGGGCGGCCCTCAGGGTAATCGTCGCCGCCCCGGACTTATTCAGCGGGACTTGCCGCGGGCGACGACCGGGCGGACCGGCGTGAGGTTGCTCACCACCCGGGGGTCCGTCGGCGTCGACGCCGGTCCGCCCAGGCTGAGCGCGACCGAGAACGGGCTCCCGTCGGTCAGGCCGGCGGCGGCCAACTGCTCGCGGTCGATGGTGACCATGAGCCGGGTCGAGCGACCGGGCTCGACCTCGACCAGCTTGTGCGCGACGTGGCCCCCGCCCGGGAGGTAGACGTTGACCCACCAGTTCGACCCGGACACGGGGAGCGGGTCGAACCATCGGGCCGCGATCGGGACTTCCAGGAAGGTCCGGCCCAGGCTGGCCGTCCGTCGCGCCGGGCCCGCCGCGTCGCCGAGGGTCGCGAGCTGACCGGGGGCGATCGCCGGGGTCTCCAGGCGGTTGTCGACGCTCGCGACGAACCAGAGCCCCTCCAGGAGCCGGTCGGCGGCCCGCCGCGCCGAGGAGTCGGCGACGGGGCCGCTCAAGGTGACGGCGGCCCGATCGGGGTCGTAGGCGACCCGGACGCCGGCCGGGCCCGGCCCGGCGGCGAGCCGCTTTTTCACGAGATCGGCGCCGGCCTCGGGCGAGAGGTCGAAAACGGGCCGGACGCCGACGAAGGGGTCGGGCCCGACCTCGTCGGCCTTGGCCGCGGCGACGGCGGGCAAGGGCGACGCCGGCTCGGTCCGGAAGTGGCCGCCCATCCGGACGAACTCGCCCGAGGCGGGGTCGGTCGCCCACTCGGCGGCGTTGCCGTAGGTATGGAACAGCCCGAACGGGTTGGCCGCGAAGGTCGGGGCCGCCTCGACGGGGGTGCTGGGGGCGGTGGCGTCGCCGGCCAGCGCGGGCTCGGGGCCGAGGAAGTTGGCCCCCTCGGGGTGGGTCGGCTCGTCGCCCCACCAGAAGGCGGACGCCTTGCCGCCCTTGGCCGCCGCGACCCACTCGGCCGCCGTCGGCAGCCGGTAGGAGATCCCAGCGGCGTCGGCCTGGGCGAGCGACCGGAGGTATTCTTCGGCCCGGGCCGGGGTCAGGCCGATCGCCGGCTGCGCGGGGTCTTCGAGGGTGAACTCGTCGGAGCGGCCCGCCTTGGGGTCGTAGCCCGCGAGCCGGTCGGCGACCTGCTTGACGGTGGCCTCGGTCGTCGCCGCGAAGAAGCCGGCTGGCCCGGGTACCCGGACGAAGCGGAAGCCGTCGGGGCCGGGTCCGGGCAGGGACCGGTCGCCGTCGTCGAGGGGCTTGCCCCGGCCGAACGGGCCGGGGTCGACGGCCGAGGCGTCGCCGCGGGGGCGCGGGAGGTCGGAGATCACCGCCTCCAGGCTGTTGCTCAGGGCGGCGCCGGTGGCCGCGTCGACGACCTCGACGCCGACCTTGACGGCCGATGGCGTGAGGTCGCGGAGCGGCCCGGCCGGGACATAGACCAGGAACCGGCGGTTGCCCGGCGGGCTGTCGACCGGATACGGGCGGGTCTCGACCTGGCCCCCGGGCAGGGTCGCCCGGATCGAGTAGCGGGCCGGGTCGCGGGCCGCCGAGCGGTCCCATCGGCACTCGGCGACGAGCTGGATCAAGTCGCCGCTCATCCCCTGTCCGCGGACCATAACCCCCGGCCCGGCCCAGCCTTCGAGGACCACCGTCGGCCCCGCTGCCTGCCCGAGGGCCGGCCCGGCACCCACCACCGCCAAGACGAACCCAATGACCCCGCGCGTCGCCACGGCATGCCCCCGCTCGAAGAAGAAAGCCGGGGCTCGTCGCCCTTCGACGTCGAGATCCGCCCCGACAACCAAGATTACCCCACCCGAGCCCGCCGTCCCACGCTTATACGATGAATTCGCGCCGATCGTGATGGGCCGGGGGGACGACCCGCCGAAAAAACGAACCCAATCCCTGGCCGGTACTGGTTCTCGTGCCCCGATCCGTCGGACCCGCGGACCTGTCGGGTGGATGAAATCCACCGATCCTTCGGCGCGGCCCGAACCGTTGGTGGACTTGATCCACACGACCAGACGCATGATCGATGATTTCCTTGATTCTTCGGACTCCTCTTTAACTCTCGCCTTCGCCGAGCCTCGGCAAACCGCCTTTCGGGAGGCTCGGCGGCGATTGTCGCGGTCCGTGGGGTCGGCATAATAAGTGGAACTGGGTCGGAGGTTCGAAAAGCTGGGATGCGAGGCCGTCGCCGATGCCCGCGCTCTATCGGATGCCCGTGTTCTATCTGGCGGTGCTGGTCGGCGTCGCGGCGTATGCGCTGGGGCGTCGGACGCCCGAGCCTCCGGCGTCGGAGGCGGCCGGCGAGGTGGTCGCGGCGGCGCCTCGGATCGCGCCGGAGACGGTCGAGGTCGAGGGGGGATCGGTCGACGACGGCATTCTCCGGACGGCCGACGGGCTCCGGCGGAAGGTGGTGGTCAAGGACCTGGCCGTCGCCTGCCGGGCGAACCCGGGGGGCGGGCGAGGGGTCGGGGCGCCGCTCGATTACTTCGCGATCCGCTATGTCTTCGGCGCCGAGCCGGGCGATCGACCGACGGAGTTCCGGGTGGGCCCCCGGGGAGGCCCGCCCCAAGGGTGGGTCCCGGCGTCATCCGTCCTGGAGTGGGACACCCGGCTGATGGCCCGGCCCACGCCCCGTGCCGGCCGTCCGCCGCTGGTGATCTATCGCGACGAAGTTTGCCTCGTCGACGCCCTGGCCGGCCGGGCCTGCCCGCGACATCCGGGCGGCTGCCCGACCGAGGGCGAGGAGGCCGCCCCGGCCGGCGAGGCGCCCGCCGGGGCCGAGGCCGACGGCCCGCCGCTGGGGTTCCCGATCCTGGGGTCGAAGGCGGTCGAGGGGCGGACCCTCTTCGAGGTCGCCAGCCTGGTCAAGGACGCGGCCCCGGCGCCGATCCTGCCGGCCGAGCCCCCCGCCGACCTCCGGCGCCACCTGGAGGCGGTCGACGTCGCGTTTGCGATCGACACCACGGCCTCGATGCAGGCGACGGTCGACGCCGCCCGGAAGCTGGCGGGCGACCTCGCGGCCTCGGCGGCGCGGCGGTACGGCGACGTCAGGCTCCGGTTCGCGCTGGTGGAGTATCGCGACGCCGCGCCGCACTACGGGTTCCGGGCCCGTCGCGTCACCCCGTTCACCGACGCCGCCGGCTTCCTCGCCTCGCTCCGGCGGACGACGGCGGCGACCCGGGGCGACGGGAGCGTCGACGAGCGGGTCCTCGACGGCGTGGCCCTGGCGCTCCCGCCGGCCCCGGGCGACCCCGCGGGCGAGCACGTCGACTGGCCGACCGGTCGCGCGGGCGAGCTCGCCACCAAGCTCCTCGTGCTCCTGGGCGACGCCCCCGACCACGACCGCGGCCTCGACCGGACGCGAGCCCTGGCGAGCCGGGCCCGGTCGGCGGGCATCACGATCGCGACCGTCGCGATCGAGCGGCCGGGCGTGCTCTCGCGCGACGAGCAGGCCCGCTATCGGGCCCAGTGGCGGGCCCTGGCCGAGGAGTCGTACCGCCCGCCCGACAAGGCCGGCGGGTTCGCCGGCCCGATCGCGCCGCTGACGTCCTCGCTCGGGGAGGGGGACCGGCTGGCCGAGCGGCTCGGGGCGCTCATCGACGACCGGATCGAGCATGCCCGGTCGATCGCCGCGCTCGCGGCGGCGGAGGCGGAGGGGAAGCTGGCCGCCTACGTCAACGGCCAGGGGCTGACCCTCGACCGCGTCGCCCCCGTCCTCGTCGACCTCCATCGCGGCGACGCCGCGCGGGTGGCCCGCCCCGACCCTCGCGCCGACGGCCGCAAGGCGCCGTCGGTCCGCCGGGGCTGGGTCGCCGAGTCGATCGGGGGCCGGGCGCTGGTGACGGTCGAGATCCTCATGTCCCGGGCCGAGCTGACCGCGCTGATCGACGAGCTGAGCCAGCTCCAGCAGGCCTCGGCGGGGACGGCGCGCGACCTCGTCGAGCTGCTCCAGATCGGCACGGCCGCCGCCTCGGGCGAGACCTCGTTCCTGGCCGCCGACCGGGGCTCGCGGACCTTCGCCGACCACCTCCGCCGCAGGCAAGGGCTCCCGCCGCCCCGGCCCGGCAGCCTGCTCGGGCGGAGCCAGGCCGACCTCCTCCGCGCCGACGACCTCGGCCTCGCCGCGCTCGACGCACGGCTCCGCGACAGCCTGCTCCGCCTCACCCGCCGGCTCGGCGAGCCCGCCTGGCAGGACCCGAAACAGACCATCGACGGCATGGCCCTCGTCCCCTTCGACGCGATCGATTTCTGAGTCATCGGCCCGGCCGACGTGTCGCGGCGAATCGACCAGGGTCGGCACGGCGCTTGCCCCAATTCCAGATGTGGCGAACGCGCTTCAGCGACTTCGAACAGGAACTCTCCCGATGTCCGACGCCAAAGACAAGATCGAAGCCGGGATCGAGCACCTCAAGCAGGGGGCCGAGAAGGCCGGCAACAAGGCCGAGGAGGCGACCGAGAAGGCCGCCCACAAGACCTCCGAGGCGGCCACCGAGGTCGGCAACAAGGTCAAGGAAGCCGGCCAGAAGATCAAGGATTCCGGCCACTGAGCCGACCGGTCGGATTGGGATGCGAGAGAACGCCGAGGGCCCGGGACACGTCGTCCCGGGCCCTCCGTCGTTTCGAACGCCGCCGAACCGAACCGATCCGATCAGGGTGAGAGCGGCTTGATCCAGATGTTGCGGAACTGGACGGCGTTGCCGTGGTCCTGGAGCATGATCGGCCCCGGCCCCCCCTCCATCACGTCGCCGACGCCGCCGGGCGTGGGGGAGATCTCGCGGTCGTCGATGATCGTCAGCCCGTTCTGGACGACGGTGAGCCTGGCCCTGGCGACGACCTTGTCCCCCTCGCGCCTCGCGGCGTGGAAGAGGATGTCGTAGGTCTGCCAGCGGAGCGGCGGCAGGCAGGCGTTGACCGCGGGGACGACCTGCTTGTAGATCGCGCCGCAGTCGTTGTCCTGGGGCGTGAGGCCGTAGGAGTCGAGCACCTGGAGCTCGTAGATCCCCTGGAGGTAGACCCCGCTGTTGCCGCGCCCCTGGCCCTTCTGGTCGGGCAGGTAGGGGACGTTGAACTCGACGTGCATCCGGAAGTCGGCGAACTTCTCCTTGGTCCGGATGTTGCCCTTGCCCACGGTGGCCACGCCGTCGACGAAGGGCCAGTCGGCGGTGATCGCGCCATCGCCATTCCCCTTGGACCAGGCGTCGATCGAGTCGCCGATGAGCACCTTCGCGCCTTCGGGCGGCCTGGCGCCGAGGGTCTTGCCGCTGGGCGCCGGGCCGTCGGCGAGGGCCGCGAGGGCGGGGCAGATGGCCAGGGGGAGGATCAGGAAGAGCTTGCGCATGGCGGTCGGTCTCCGTGTCGGTGGGCGTGTCCTCGGGGCCGTCCGCGCCGATCCGGGCGCGAGCCGGCGTGACCCGTCGGCGAGTGTAGCGGTCGCGTCGACGCGGCGGAAGGAGCACGGCCGATCGCGTCGGACGACGCTCGTCGCGCGTCGGCGCGGTGGCCTCGCGGCCGACGCGCGACGGGCGCCGAGGTCGACTCCCGCGTCCGACTCGGGAAAATTCCGGACGTGCCCGCGGATATTTTCCGGAGCCGCTCTCGCGGTCGTTCAACCCGGCCGATCGACGAGGCCGGCCGACGTCGGCGGGCTCGGCGGCGGGGCCTGCTCGCGGGGAAAACCCGCAAAAAAACGGGGAAAAACGGGGATGCCGACCGATCGTCATCGAATATTCAAAATATTGAATTTAAGAATATGAATCAACTGCAATTAATTACAAACGAGAACTTCGCCGCCGAATGACCCCGGAAATCCGCGGAAAACCGGCGGAATTGGCCTCATCGTGCCATTCTTCGACTTCACGGGCGTGATATATTTCGCTAAGAAATCACCAGGGCGGCCGGTCGCGCGATCCCGGCCGCGGTCATCTCTCCCTCACGGTTGGAGGTCCGAGCACCGATGGCGGTCAAGAAGAGCAAGCCCGAAGCGGCGGCGCCGAAGGCGCCGGAGAAGAAGGTCGCGACCAAGTCGTCCGCGTCCCCGAAGTCCTCGGCGGTGAAGGCGAAGGAGGCCGCCCCGGCCGTCGCCACCGACACCGCCTCCAAGGCGTCGACGCCCAAGCCGAGCCCGGTCGACGCCAAGGCCCCGGCGGCGAAGGCCGCCCCCAAGAAGGTGGCGGCCCCGGTCAAGCTGACCGACCGCCAGGTCGACTTCCTCAAGCAGATCTACGGCGCCAAGGACGCCGGCTACCTGCTGGAGAAGAAGGCCGAGCAACGGACCATCGACGCCCTGCTCGACCGCAAGCTCATCAAGAAGGGGGCCAAGGACAAGACCAGCGGCCACTTCCGCTACATGGTCTCCAAGGCCGGCGAGAAGCACCTCTCGACCCTGCCCCCCGCCTGATCCATCGATCGATCGATCGTCCGCCCTCGAACCATCCGCCGACGGCCCCGGGCGTCGCCTCCGCCCGGGGCCGGTCCTCGTCGACGTTGATGTGGCGTCGGCCGCTCAGGCCTCCGCGAGGGCCTCGGGGTAGAGCGAGCCGCAGTCGACCAGCCGGGACGAGTCGCCGTCATGCACGGCCATCCTGGCGCCGGCCCAGAGGCTGGCCCCGGCGTATCGCCCGTCCTTCGTCACGCAGTAGAACTTGACGTTGAAGTTGGGCCGACCCTTGGCGTCGCGGAGTCGCGGCAGCTTGTTGGTCGCGGCGATCCGCCGGCACACCTCGATCAGCGCGTCCTTGGGTTCGAGGCCGCGGCGGAGGTTGTCGACGATCGCGTAGCTCGACAGGTTGAGCAGGTTGGCCTCGCCGCGCCCGGTCGAGCCGGCCGATCCGACCTCGTTGTCGAGGTAGAGCCCGGCGCCGAGGATCGGCGAGTCGCCGACCCGGCCGGGGATCTTGTAGAAGAGGCCGGAGGTGGTCGTCACGCAGCCGACGTCGCCGTGCGTGTCGAGCGCCGAGCAGTGGATCGTGCCCTGCTTGCGGATGCCGAAGAACCGGCGGACGACGTCGTCGAGCTCGTCGTCGGGCGGCGCGAACCGGTCGTCGTCCTTGCCGTTGGTCTCCCGCCAGTGGAGCCAGATCCGCCGCGAATCGTCGGTGAGCAGGTCCTGCTCGGGAAAGCCGTGCATCCGGGCGAAGCGGAGGGCCCCCTCGCCCGCGAGGAGGCAATGGTCGGTCCGCTTCATGACCAGCCGGGCGACGGCGGCGGGGTGCATAATGTTGCGGATCGAGGCCACGGCGCCGCCGCCGTGGGTCGGCCCGTGCATGACGGCGGCGTCGAGCTCGACCACGCCGTCCTCGTTGGGGATGCCGCCGTAGCCGACGGTCCGGTCCTCGGGGTCGGCCTCGACGATGGCGACGCCCGCGACCGCCGCGTCGAGCGGGTCGGCGCCCGATCGGATCAGCTCCATCGCCTTCTCGACCGCCTTGAGGCCGTTGGCGCTGGAGACGACGACCGGCCTCCGGGGCCCGACGGCGCGGGGCGGCGACGCCCCCAGCATCGCCGAGGCCCCGAGGCCGACGGCCCCCGAGGCCAGGAAGGTCCGGCGGTTCATGTTCTCGGACATCGGCAGGTCCCTCGATGGGTCGCGGTGGCTGGTCGATCCGGGCGGGCCCGACGACCCGAGGATAATGCCGACGGCCGCGGCGGGCCACAAGGTGGTCGTGCCCGGCGCGGGGCGGTTGGGGTTGCCAGGATCGGTCGGGGGATTAAGATGCCCTGCCGCCCGGGATTCACCCCACTTCGCTCCGCTAGGCTGCGACTCCCGATCGAAACGGGACGAGAGCGAGAGTCGCGGGGGGCGTCCCCCTCGCCGACGATCCCCCATCGGTTCCAATCGCCTCGAATGGCGGGTAGAGGGCGAGGCTCATGCAAGGCGAGCGACCGTCACCGCGACTCTGGGCCCGCGCGGCCATGACCCTGGCGGTCGCCGCGACGGCGGGCTGCGCCGGGAGCCAGGGGTTCCGGTTCCGCGGGACCACCGCGGCGAGCTTCCTCCGCCAGGTCAACGAGAGCCGGGACCCGAACGTCCGCTACGCCGCGTACGACAGCCTGGCCTCGATGCGCTGCTACGACGACGAGGACCAGAAGGCGCAGGCGGCCCGGGTCCTCGTCGAGAAGATGCACTCGAACAAGGAGCCGGTGGCCACCCGCGCCGTGATCTGCCGGACCCTGGGGATGCTCCGCAAGCCCGAGGCCCGCGAGGCGATCCTGGCGGCGACCGGCGACGAGGACGCCCTGGTCCGCGCCGAGGCCTGCCGGGCGCTCGGCCGGGTCGGCCGGGCCGAGGACGCGACGGTCCTCGCGCGGGTCATGACGATCGACGTCGCCGGGGAATGCCGGGTCGCCGCGATCGAGAGCATCGGCGAGCTGAAGTCGGGCGACCGGCGGATCACCGAGTACCTCGTCGCCGGGATGGAGCACGACGACCCCGCCATCCGCGTGGCCTCGCTCGCCGCGCTGCGGTCGATCACGGGCAAGGACCTGGGCGTCGACGCCGTCGCCTGGAAGAAGCACGTCGAGTCGATGTATCCGCCCGTCGCGCCCACCGCGACCGACCCGGTCGCGGCCGACGCCAGGGCCGCCGACCTGCCCTCGCCCCCGCGCTGACCGATCGGCGGACGCCACCCCTTGCCTCGGCCCACCTGGCGGCTTACACCGAGCCCGTGCGATAATCGGGCCGTGCCGAACGTCGACGTGTCGCACGGTGGTCCGGGGCACGGGTCGGGCCGGGGGGGTGGGGCCGCGCGAGGGGTCATGGATACGCATACGCTCGAACTGCTCGATTTCGCCAAGGTCCGGGCCCTCGTGGCCGCGCTGGCCGCCTGCTCGCTCGGCAAGGAGGCCGCGCTGGCGATGGAGCCGAGCCTCGACCCCGGCGAGGTCCGCGCCCGCCAGGCGCTCACGACCGAGATGGCCGACGCGCTGGCCTCGGGCCTGACCCCGCCGTTCGGCGGCCTCCACGACATCCGGCCCCAGGTCCGCCGCGCCCAGGTCGGCGGCGTGCTCGACGCCGAGGAGCTCTCGGCGATCGTCGAGTCGCTCCGGGCCATCGCCAACCTGGCCGTCTGGCTCGACCGGATCGGCGACGAGTTCCCCCGCCTCGGCGGGATGCGCCGCGACGTCGGCCAGTTCGACGGCGCGGCCAACGCGATCGAGTCGTGCATCGACGAGCGCGGCAAGATCCTCGACACCGCCAGCCGCCGGCTCTCGGCGATCCGCCGCGAGATGGGCCAGGTCGAGGACCGGATCAAGGACACCCTCGGCCGATTGCTCCGGTCCAACGAGATCAAGCGCATCCTCCGCTACCCCAACTTCACGATGGTCGGCCACCACTACGTCCTGCCGATCGCCAAGGAGCATCGGGGCGAGATCCAGGGCTCGGTCCACCGCACCAGCGCCAGCAACGAGACGGTCTACATCGAGCCCCAGGCCATCGCCGAGCAATCGGCGCAGCTCTCGTACCTCCGGGCCAAGGAGGCCAAGGAGATCCGCCGGATCTTGCGATGGCTCAGCGCCCAGGTCGGCCAGGTCTCCGAGTCGCTGCTCGGGACGCTCGACACCCTCGCCGAGCTCGACCTGGTCTTCGCCCGGGGCCGGTACAGCATCGACGCCCGCCTGACCCCGCCCGACTTCAACGTCGAAGGGAAGCTCCACCTCCGCGGGGCCCGCCACCCGCTCCTGGAGTCCCTGTTCCGCCAGGAGAAGAAGGACGCGGCGGCGAAGGCCCGCGAGCCCGTCGGCGAGGTCGACCCGGCGGCCTCGTCGCCCTCGCCACCCGCGCCGCCGTCGCCCCCGGCGGAGCCGCGGACGGTCGTGCCGATCGACGTCCACCTCGGCTTCCAGTTCCGGACCCTGGTCGTGACCGGGCCGAACACGGGGGGCAAGACGGTCGCCCTGAAGACGGTGGGTCTGCTGGCGATCATGGCGCAGGCGGGCCTGCACATCCCGGCGAACCAGGGGTCGCAACTGCCGATCTTCGACGACGTCTTCGCCGACATCGGCGACGAGCAGAGCCTGGAGCAGTCGCTCTCGACCTTCTCGTCGCACATCCGCCGGGTCTCCTCGATCTTCACCAAGGCGACCGAGCGCTCGCTGATCCTGATGGACGAGATGGGCGCGGGGACCGACCCCGCCGAGGGCGCGGCGCTGGGCCGGGCGATCCTCGACGAGATCGACTCGATCGGCTCGCTCGCGATCGTGACGACCCACATCGGCGACCTGAAGACCTACGCCTTCTCCAACCCCCGGGCCGAGAACGCCGCCGTCGAGTTCGACCTCGAGACCCTCCGCCCCCGCTACCGGCTCCACATCGGCGACATCGGCCAGTCCAACGCCCTCCAGATCGCCCGCCGCCTGGCCTTGCCCGAGCACCTGATCCAGCGGGCCTCGAAATACCTCCTCGAAGGCCAGGGCGCCGCGCACCCCGAGCTCGCGATCGTCCAGAAGCTCCGCAAGGACGCCGAGGACGCCCGCCAGTCGGCCCTGGCCGCGCAGGCCGAGGCCGATCGGAGCCGCGACGCGCTCAACCAGCGCCTCGGCGACCTCCAGCGCCAGGCCGAGAACGACGCCCGGATGGTCGACGCCCGCGCCCGGCTCCAGCCCGGCGACCGCGTGGTCGTCCCCCGCTTCGGCTACGACCGCCCCGGCCGGATCGTCAAGCTCGACGCCCGCAAGAAGACCGCGACCGTCTCCATCGGGATGATGAAGTGGGACGTCGCCATCGCCGAGCTGATCCCCCAGATGATCCGCCAGCCCGAGGTGCCGGTCGCCAAGGACAAGCCGGGCTTGGTCGTGACGAAGCCCGGTCCTCGCCTGGATGATTTCGCCGAGGAGCCTTGATCCGCCTCAGCCGTGCTGGAGCTTCAGGAACACCACGCCCAGCGGCGGGACCTTGAGCGAGAGGTGGAACGGCCGGTTGGACCACTCGCCGGGGTGCGCCCAGACGCCGCCGTAGTTGCCGGCGTTGGAGCCGCCGTAGCCTTCGGAGTCGGAGTTGAAGATCTCGCGGTAATAGCCGCCGGCGGGCACGCCGATCCGGTAGTCCTCGCGGACGACGGGCGTGAAGTTGCAGACGACGACGACGGCGTCGTTGTAGTCCTTGCCGCGGCGGAGGAAGGCGAGGACGCTGTTCTCCCAGTCGTGGAGCTCGAGCCACTCGAACCCCTGCCAGTCGAAGTCGACCTGGTGGAGCGCCGGCTCGGACTTGTAGAGGGCGTTCAAGTCGGAGACGAGGCGGAAGATGCCCTGGTGGTCGCGCCACTGGAGCAGGTGCCAATCGATCGACCGGTCGTGCTTCCACTCGCCGCGCTGGGCCAGCTCGTCGCCCATGAACAGGAGCTTCTTGCCGGGGTGGCCGAACATGTAGCCGTAGAGCAGGCGGAGGTTGGCGAACTTCTGCCAGTCGTCGCCGGGCATCTTGTCGATCAGCGAGCCCTTGCCGTGGACGACCTCGTCGTGCGAGAGCGGCAGGATGAAGTTCTCGGTGAAGGCGTAGATCAGGCTGAAGCTGAGCTGGCCGTGCTGATACTTGCGATAGACCGGGTCCTCGTGGAAGTAGCGGAGCGTGTCGTTCATCCAGCCCATGTTCCACTTCAGGCTGAAGCCGAGCCCGCCCAGGTAGGTCGGCCGCGAGACCCCGGCGAAGCTGGTCGACTCCTCGGCGGCGGTGATGATCCCGGGATGCTCGCGGTGGCACAGCTCGTTGAACTTCTTGAGGAAGTCGATCGCCTCCAGGTTCTCGTTGCCGCCGTGGATGTTGGGCACCCACTCGTCGGCCTTCCTCGAATAGTCGAGGTAGAGCATCGAGGCGACGGCGTCGACCCGGAGGCCGTCGATGTGGTAGCGCTCGAGCCAGAACAGGGCGTTGCCGAGGAGGAAGTTCCGCACCTCGGCGCGGCCGTAGTTGAAGATCTTGGTGCCCCAGTCCATGTGCTCGCCGAGCCGGGGGTCCTCGTGCTCGTAGAGGTGGGTCCCGTCGAAGAAGCCGAGGCCGTGGATGTCGCGCGGGAAGTGGCCGGGGACCCAGTCGAGGAGGACCCCGTAGCCGTGGCGATGGAGGGTGTCGACGAAGTAGGCGAAGTCGTCGGGGGTCCCGTGCCGCGCGGTGGGGGCGAAGTACCCCACCGGCTGATAGCCCCAGCTCCCGTCGAAGGGGTGCTCGTTGATCGGCATCAGCTCGATGTGGGTGAAGCCGGTCTCGCCGAGGTAGTTGACCAGGGCGTCGGCCAGCTCGCGATAGTTGAGGAAGCGGTCGCCGTCCTCGACCTTCCGCTGCCAGGAGCCCAGGTGGACCTCGTAGATCGACATCGGCGCGTCGAGCCCTTGGCGGGCGGCGCGGGTCGCCATCCAGTCGTCGTCGCCCCAGGCGAACCGGGTCACGTCCCAGACGACCGACGCGGTCTTGGGGCGATACTCGGCGGCGAAGCCGTAGGGGTCGGCCTTCTCGACGAGGTAGTCGTTGACCCGGCTCTTGATCTCGAGCTTGTAGACCTCGCCCTGGGCGAGTCCGGGCAGGAAGATCTCCCAGATCCCGCCCGAGCAGGCCCGCATCGGGTGCTGGCGGCCGTCCCAGTGGTTGAAGTTGCCGACGATGCTGACCCGGAGCGCATTGGGGGCCCAGACCGCGAAGTGCACGCCCTTGATCCCGTCGCGGGTCAGGACGTGGGCGCCGAGCCTCTCGTAGCTCTTGTAATGCGTCCCCTCGCCGAGCAGGTGCAAGTCGAAGTCGGTCAGGACCGGGCCGAAGCGGTAGGGGTCGACGAACTCCCAGGAGTGCCCCTCGTGGTTCTCGACCGCGAGCCGATAGGGGATCTCGGCCGCCGGGCCGGGGACGACCAACTCGAAGAAGCCGTCGGGGTGGATTCGCCGCATCGCGAGCCGGACGCCGGGCTCCCCCTTGGCGAGCGAGACGACCCACGCCTGCTTCGCCCGGGGCAGGAACGCGCGGAAGGCCCGCGCGGGCTTGCCCCCCGACTCGACGGCGTGCGAGCCGAGGATCGAGAACGGGTCCCAGTAGTTGGCGTGGACGAGGTGGTCGACGGCCTCGACGGGGGCGGTCGGCGCGGCCGAGGTCGTGGTGGGCATCGGCTTGGGCTCGGTCACGCGGTTCATCGTCGAGGCTCCAGAACGTCCCGATCAGGGTATCCGTGCTGCCCTAGGGTCGCAACCATCATGCCCGGCTTGCGACTCCGGCCGAAACTCGCGACGTTGCCTCCGCCTCGCGTGAATCAACCGCCCGGCCCGGCCGCCCGGAGCGTCGCCTCGGCGATCGCGGGGAGGTGGTCCGAGCCGAGGTCGGGGCCGATCCACGCGCGGGCGAAGGCCCAGTGCCGGCTGCCGAGGATGTGGTCGATCCGGACCCAGGGGACCCCGGTGGGCCGGGTGTAGCCGTAGCCCCAGCCGGCGGCCTCGAAGGCCGAGGGGTACATCTGGCGGATCGCGGCCATCGCGGCGTAGTCGGCCGGCATGTTGAAGTCGCCGCCGACGAGCAGGGGCAATCCGCCCGCCTCGTCGAGCTTCGCGACCATCCGGGCCGCCTCCTCGTCCCACCAGGCCAGGTGGCGGCGGAAGCCCTCGACGTCGCCCGCCCGGAGCCGGTTGAAGCCGCGGCGGGGGGCCGGCAGGTGGGCGGAGCCGACGAGGAAATCGAAGCCGTCGGGGTGCCGGAGCCGGGCCAGGTAAAGGATCATCGTGTATCGCTCGTCCGACCTGTTGACGTCGACCGACCGCCCGAAGTCCTCGGCGATCGGGTACCGGCTCGCGATCCGCCGCGACCGGCCCACGTGCCAGCCCTCGGCGAGGACGGCGTCGAGCGCCGGGTTCGGCCCGGGCTCCTGGAAGCAGAGGACGTCGACCTCCTGTCGCTCCAGGTAGCGGACCAGCCGGGGGACGTCGAGCGTCCCCGAGCCCTGGTTGAAGGTCATGATCCGGACGCGAGGCCCGCTGCCGGCCGGGCCGGTGAGCCGGTCCCACGGGATCGCGAAGCCCATCACCGGACCGGCGACGAGCGTGGCGTCGAGCAGGACCACGGCCGCCACCGCCGCCCGCCTCGACCGGGCCGCGCCGATCGCCATCGGCAGGATCGGGGCCAGCAGCAGCCATCGCGGCATGAAGATCAGGGTCGACACCGCCCACCAGCCCAGGGCCATCCGGCGGATCACGACCAGGGCAACGAGGAGCGCGACCGCATACAGCGAGGCGAACGCCAGGGTCCGGCCTCCCCGCCGCCTGCCGGGCACCGCGGCCACCGGGGCGGGCGTCGCTTCGGTCGGCGAGTCCGGCGGGATCGGTCGACCGCAGCCGAGGCAGCGGGTCAGGTATCCCGCCCGGGGGTTGGGCGTCCCGCAGCGTCGGCATCGCCAGAAGGCGGCGGTGGGGTTGGGCGTCGTCGTCGGCATCGTCCGTCCCCGAGGCGATCCGGCCAAGGCCCGACCCGGCGGCGGGGCGGGCTTCCCGGGCCGTCGAGCCGTCATCATAGCGGGATCGAGGCGGGGCGGGGATGGGACCTGGTCACGTCGATTCCGCGCGTCGGGCGGGGCTCCCGTCGCGTCGAGCCCCGGCCCCTGTTATTTTGGAGGGGGGCGTTGCGGCCCGGGGATCGCTCCCGCCCGGGGCAAGGGCCGGGCATCACGTCGCGAGGGGTCCGGCGCATGAGTACGGTGCTGCTCGTCGACGATAGCCCGTCCGACCGGGCCCTGTTCCGGACCATCCTGGGCCGGGCCGGGTTCGCCGTGCACGAGATCTCGAAGGGGCTCGACGCGGTCGCCCGGGCGCGCGAGATCCGGCCGCACATCGTCGTCCTCGACATCAACCTGCCCGACACCGACGGCCATGCCGTCTGCCGGGCGATCCGCGACGACCCGGTCTGCTCGGGGCTCCCGGTCCTCATGCTCACCGTGAAGGGGCACGACGACGACATCCTGGCGGGCCTCGACGCCGGCGCCGACGACTACCTGGCCAAGGACGAGGCCCCGGAGATCATCCTGGCCCGGGTCCGTCGCCTGGTCCAGTTCCGCAAGATGGCCACGATCTCGGTCCTCAACGAGCAGCTCGCGCAGGTCGGCCGGCTCGTCGCGGGGATCGTCCACGAGATCCGGGCCCCGCTGACCGTGATCCGCGGCAACGCCGAGATGATGGGGATGGAGCTGGGCCCCGACGACCCGATCTACCAATGGGTCGAGCCGATCCTCCGGAATGCGAAGACGTTGCAGCTCCGGCTCGACCACCTGATGGCGGCCGTCCGGACCGGGCCGAGCGACCCCAGGCCGCTCGACGTGGTGCCGCTGCTCCGCGAGGCCATCAGCCTGTTCCTCAAGGGGACCGACGCCCGACGGGGCAAGGTGACGGTCGAGTTGCAGGCCGACCCCGCCGTCCCGATCGTCCGGGCCGACGCCGGCCGGCTGATCCAGGTCGTCTTGAACCTCCTGGCCAACGCCCACGAGGCGATCCTGGCGGATCGGGCCGCCGGGCGGATCGTCGTCCGGGCCCGGACCGTGGCCGAGCAGGACGACTTGAAGGTCCGCGTCGACGTGATGGACGACGGCCCCGGGATCGCGCCGAATTACCTCGACCGGATCTTCGAGCCGTTCTTCACGACCAAGGACGGCGGGACCGGCTACGGCCTGTACCTGGCCTCCGAGATCCTCCGCGAGCACGGCGGGCGGCTGACGGCGGAGAACCTCGACGAGGGGGGGGCCTGCCTCTCGGTCTGGCTCCCGCTGGCCGAGCCCGGCCCGGCCCCGCCTCCCCCCCGATCGGCCGAGGCCTGAGCCCGGAGGCGTCCGCCCGACGATGAAACGAACCCGACCGAGGATCTCGGACCACGCCCGACGCGCCGCGAGGCTCGCCGACTGGGCCTGGATGGTCCCCGCCATCGCGGCCTGGGCCGTCGGCTCGGTCGTCGCCGCGTACACGGCCGGGCCGGAGGTCGCGGCGACCGTCTCGGGCCTGGGGGCGTCGGTCCTCCTGCTGGGCCTGATCGCCTGGCGGCGTCGCGAGCGGAGGCGGTGGATCGAGCCGGTCCGCTCGCTCGCGAGGGCCCTCGCCGCCTTCAACGAAGACCCGGCCGAGGCGTGGGACCTCCCGAGTTCGCCGACGCTCGCGGACCTGATCCCGCCCGTCAAGGACCTCCAGGGTCGCTTCCTCGCGCTCCGGACCCGGCTCGCCGACCTGGCGGACGACCCGCCGGGGCCGGTCGACGCCGACGAGATGCCGTCGATGGCCCCCCTCGACGCCCGGATGACCTGGAGCGGGTCGTTCGAGCCGCCCGGCGGCCTCCACTTCCATCCCATGGCCACGGGCGAGTTCGCGACGCTCGACATGATCAGCCGGCTCGAGCCCCGGTCCCTCCGCTGGCTGGAGTCGAGCCCGGCCGAGCAGGAGTTCCTCGGCTGGTCGCAGGAGCAGCTCCGCCGCAAGTCCTTCCTCGACATCGTCCAGGCCGACGACCGCGAGCTCGCCCGCCAGCAGCTCCGGACCGTCGCGGCCCGCGGCGAGGGGCACGGGATGATCTACCGGATCACCACCGCCCGGGGCGAGACCCGCGCCGTCGAGCTGAACGTGGGCGTCCGCTACGGGCCCGATCAGCGGGTCCTCCACCTCCGCTGCCACCTCGCCGACGTCACGGCCAAGATCCGCGACGAGAACGAGCTGAAGCGGCGGACCCAGGAGCTGATCCAGGCCAACGACGAGCTGCGCCGGACCAATCGCGAGCTCGAACAGCTCAAGGATCGCTACGGCGACCTCTACCAGAACGCCCCGGCGATGTACTTCACGGTCGACCGCCGGGGTTATTTCCTCGAGGTCAACGAGACGCTGATCCGGACCCTCGGCTATTCCCGGAAGGATCTCCTCGGCTACTCCTCGACCCGCCTGCTGGCCCGGGGGAGGACGCCGACGGCCGCCGACCGGTTTGCCGAGCTGGCCACCCCCGCCGGGCCGATCGAGTTCGAGAGCGAGTGGGCCCGCGCCGACGGCAACCCGATCGAGGTCTGGGTGACCGGCTCGGCGATCCTCGGCCCCGAGGGCCGGGCCCGCCAGTTCCGCTGCGTCGCCCAGGACCTCACCGCCCGCCGCGTCCTGGAGGCCGAGTTGCAGGTCAAGAACGAGCGGCTGGCCCTGGCCAACGCCGAACTCTCGCGGAAGAACAAGGAGCTGGATGAGTTCACCTACGTCGTCTCGCACGACCTCCAGGAGCCGCTCCGGACCCTCATCGCGTTCTCCGACTTCCTGATGCGCGACCAGGGGGACCGGCTCGACGACGCCGGCCGGGAATACGTCCGCTATCTGGTCGAGGCCTCGCGGCGGCTCCGGGCGTTGATCCAGGACCTGCTCTCGCTTTCCCGGGCCGGGAAGGTGACAGCCGACTTCGCGGTGGTTAACCTGGACGAGGTCGTCGAGATCCTCAAGGCCGATCACGCCGAGCTGATCCGATCCCGGGACGCCGAGGTCCGCGTCGTCGGCCCGCTCCCCGAGGTCTGGGGCGACCGCGATCGGATCGGCCAACTCCTGGCGAACCTGGTCGGCAACGGCCTCAAGTACAACGGGCGTGCCGACCCCCGCGTCGAGATCCGGGCGGAGGTCGACGGGTCGGGCCGGCAGGTCGTCCTCTCGGTCCGAGACAACGGGATCGGCATCGACCCCCAATTTCACGCCAAGATCTTCCAGCTTTTCCGCCGGCTCCACACCCGCGAGGAGTACGAGGGGACCGGCGCCGGGCTGGCGATCTGCCAGAAGATCGCCCAGGCCCACGGGGGCCGGATCTGGGTGGAGAGCGAGCCCGATCGGGGAGCGACCTTCTTCGTCACCCTGCCGATGCCCCCCCAAGGCCTTCCGTCGAGGCGGATCGAAACCCTCCATGCACCCTGACTTCCACATCCTGCTGGTCGACGACAGTCAGGCCGACGTCAAGATCATCGAGCGCGCCCTCCGCGAGGCGAGCATCCAGCATCGCCTCACCGTGATCCACGACGGCCGACGCGCCCTCGACTATTTGCAGAGGCTCCGCGACCCCGCCACCCCTGTCGACCGCGAGCCCGACCTCATCCTCCTCGACCTCAACCTCCCCGGCCTCGACGGCGGCCAGATCCTCGCCGAGATCAAGAACGACGTCTTCCTCAAGAGCATCCCCGTCGTCATCCTCACCACCTCCCGCCGCGAGGAAGACGTCGCCTCCACCTACCTGGCCGGCGCCAACACCTACATCCAGAAGCCCGCCGAGTTCCCCCGCTACCGCGACCTGGTCGTCACCCTCCGCGCCTACTGGCACGAGACCGCCTTGAGGGCCCCCAGGAACCGCCCGCGCGATTGATCGACCCCCTTCGAAACGACGAAAGGGGCCGCGGGATTACCCGTGGCCCCTTCGGCCGATGACCAGTACCCCCACGGGGACTCGAACCCCGGTCCCTAGGCTGAGAAGGTAGCTCGTCGGTGTTGGGCTCGTTGAGGTTGAGGGATGGTTTCGCGTGGCAAGTTGCCGTCCCGCGGGCACTTAGGCGGATTCTGCGTTGAGTAAGCGTGGGTGTTGCCTTGGTCTTTCGTGGTCAATGGCGTGTCAGATTTGTGTCATGGCACCGCCGGCTTGGACACCTGGTTCTCGGACGAATCGGCCGATCCTTATCCGGCCGGTGAGGATTCACCCGATCCCCGGGGTGGAGTAGTAGGGAAAGACCCCGGGGCCGAAGACCAGTCGAGGACGGAGGAGATGACCGCCGCATAGTTGGCGTTCAGTTCGGGCTCAAGCAGCAGGAGGGCCGCGAGGCGTCGGGCCGTCTGGCTGGCTTCGCGGGCCTCGTCGGGATGGAGGGGGCGGTTGAGCCAGGATCGATCGCGGTAGCTGAGCCACTTCTTGATGACCTGATAGCCGCCGATCGTGTAGCCCCAGACCCGCGCCGGGACGTTCTTCCAGTAGGCCACTTGGTTCAAGTAGACGTCGCGGGTAGTCGGGCCGAGTCGTTGAAGGGCCTGCTCCAAGGTGAGGCCAAGGGCTTCGGCTCCGGCCCGGATCGCCTCAAGCTCGTCGGGGGCGTATTCCCGCTCCTTGATGGTCCCCTGGCGGGGCATGCAGACGCCGCCCTTGCCAGGCCGGCCCCAGTCGGCGGTGATGGCCAGATCGTCGACCCCCGAACCCAACTGGCCCCCTTGGACGTGGGTGACGACGGCGATTGTCTTCATCTCCGAGCGGATGGGCCGGGTCGTGATGCCGGGCACGGTGGCTTCGGGGTCGAGCAGGGCGGCCACGACCCGGCCGAGGGTCGCGGACGCGGCTAGGGCCTCGCCGGAGGCCGGTAGAGGGATTCGGGGCCAGTCCTGGCGGATGCCGTCGCCGTTCTGGGTGAGGTAGGCCGACGAGTAGCCGATGGCCAGGGCGTGCATCCAGAGCAGATCGCTCGTCCACGGGTTGGTGTCGGGATCGGGGACGCCGATGGTCGCCAGATAGGCGCGGGCCCGATCGGTGAGGTTCGCCCTCGGATGGCTGGCGGCCGGGGCCCCCCGGTCGAGTAGCGGGGTCGCCTCGGCCGTCAGGCCGTTCCTCGTGATCGGGAAGCAGATGCTCCCCGGGCGGGTCATGTGCCAATCTGGCAGATGGCGAGTGACGAAGAACGGAACCCCTTCGTCTGTCCGCTCGCCCGTCTGCCGCGTGGCGAGGAAGAGATTGCCGGCCCGCGATGCGCCGAACAGATCCTCGCGCTTCCGATCGATCAGCTTGGTTTCGGCGTGCCAGTAGATGTACCGTAGGTCGAAGGGCTGGTAGCAGTATCGTGCGAAGTGGCCCGAGCCGATGCCCCTCCGCAGGAGTTGGGCGCGAGTGGCCACCGCATCGAAGCCCCCTTCTACACCCATCAACGAAGGGGCAATCTGCTTGATCGCCTCATCGCTCCTGGACGGGTCGAAGTACGCCGTCATCCGCTCGACCAGCCTATCGCGGTCGATCGCCACAAGCTCAAGATCCCGACTCGTTTTGACCCCCGGCGAGAAGGCCGGGAAGAGATCGGGCAACTTCGGCCATTTCTCGTAATCGACGTTGGACGTCATCGGCATGAACGGCAGTCCGAGGACGAGCGGGGGCTCGATCGTCTCGTAAAGCGCCGCGATGTCCTGGCCCATCTGGGCCAGTAGATCGGCCCGCTTCTCCTTGCCCCAGAGATTGCGGAACCGGACCGCCCCGGCTTCGGCGTGGTCCTCCTTGCGGACGAGGAGCGTGATGGCGGTCCCCACCTGGATGCCGTCGCGGTTCCACTCGGTCGAGAAGACGCTCGGGTCGGGCTGGCCGTCGGGGGTCCGCTTCCCCGTCCGGAACTTGTCGCCGTTGAGGCAGTCGATCCAGATCCGGTCGAACGACTTCAAGTACCGCTCGCGCATCCCGGTGAACGAGGGCTTGTCGAGCCAGGAATAGTCGGTGACGTAGCAGATGACCCCCCGCCCGGTCCGCTCGACGATCCGACGTTCGGCCATGCGGAAGAACCGGACGAATAGGTTGTTCAACCCCTGGCCCTGCGGGGCCGGCGCCCGTTCGGTCGTCCGGTAGGCTTCCGAGAGGTCGCGCTCCTCGTCGATGGCGATGTCGGCGAAACCGTCGTAAGGCGGGTTGCCGATGATGACCAGGATCGGCGAGTCCTGCTTGATGTGATCCGCCGCGTCCCGCTCCTGCTCCAGTTCCGAGGAGATCAGGTGTTGTTTCGGGCCCTCGGGCGGCTTCCAGCCGGTCAGGGCATTGGTCAGGTAGACGCCGACTCGCTCCTCGCTGTCGTCGTCCAGGGGGGCGCCGAGGTTCCGCAGCAACAGGCCCAATTGCAGGTGGGCCACGACGAACGGCGCGGGCAGAAGCTCGAACCCGTATATCCGCTCGATCGCGGCCCGCTTCAAGTCGTTGCCGGCCAGCGCATCCCCACCCTGCTCCGCGAGGGTTTCGCCGATCCGGCGGATGACCTCGACCAGATAGGCCCCGGTGCCACAGCAGGGATCGAGGATGAAGACGCGGGGGTCGGCCAGGCCGTCGGCGATCCCCAGTTCATCGCGGAGGGTCGAATCGACCCGGGCGACCATGTACTTGACGACCTCGGGCGGGGTGTACCAGACCCCGTAATCCTGGCGTAGTTTCGGGTCGAAGGCTTCGAGGAACGGCTCGTAGAAATACTGGACGGCCTGCCCCTCGTCGAACCGCGAGAAGAACGAGGCGCGATCGACCCGGTTCAGGGCCGCCCCCGTCCAGTCGAGCACTTCCACCAGCCCGAGCGGCCCCAGTCGCGAAGGAGTGGCGACCTGCTCAAACAGGGCCCGGATCATCGGGACGTGGAGCGACCAGCCGGCCTCACGCCAGTGGAATCGGGCCGTCGTATCGGTGGGCGGGTTCTTCTTGCACCAGAGGACCCACGCCGAGAAGACGCCGTAGAAGAGGGTCTGGACGAGCGTGGATCGAAAGAAGTGCTCGCCCTTGCTCTCGCCGAAGTGGATTCCGAGGGCCTGTTCCAGGGCCTTCCGCACGGTCGCCAGGGCTGGCAGGTTGCCCCCGGTGGCGTTGGCCTTCTCCTCGATCCTAGCCTTCGCATCGCGGGCGTAGGAGGCCAGGAACCAAGCGACGTCCGCCGGGGCCGAGAGCGGCGCGGCATGGAGCATGACCCGCTTGAGGTATTCGATGAATCGCTCGCCTTGTTCGTCCGCGACAAGCTCCGGGTTCGCCGTGGAGGTCCAGAACGCCGCCTCACCCAATGCCAGCCGGTAAGTCTCCAGCCTGATCCGTTGACCATCCGGGGCTCGGCCCAAAAGCGTGAAGTCCCGATAGTTGGTCACGAGGACTTGGCCGTAACGCCCCCAGTAATTGACCACCTGGACGGTGTCGGCGATCTCGTCCACTTCGTCGCCGGTCCCCTTGACCTCGATCACGCCCCGGGCCGGGACCTGCCCGAGCAAGGGGGCCCCCTCCGTCGCCCGTTGGGCCTGTTCGGTCGTGAAAAGGCCCCCGTCGGGCTCGCCGGCCCCTTGGTTCCGGATGCTGATGACGCACCGGACCCGGGGCTTGAGCATCTTTCCGACTGCGTTGAGCAAGTTTTCCAAAGTCCCGTAGTACGACTCCTCCTTGACCCCCGCCCCGGTGTTCCTGATCTCGCGGAGGTCTCGGAGGTAGGTGACGATTGGGTCCGGCATGGGAAATCCGATCGGATTCGGGGCGGGCGCGACGACCGAATTCGCCGCTTGCGAGTCACGCCATGAGGCTAAGCCCCATCGTCTTCGATCATGGCCAATGCCGCAACTCGCTCGATCGGGTCGGCATTGCCCCAAATGGGCCGAATGACCCTCGGCCCAATCCAACATCCCTTGACCAGCGAAGCGTTCCAGGCTCCCCCCGCCGTCTTTTTATTGGGCATCGGTCGTGACCCCCGACGACTCGGGGTCGGGGCAAGGGACGTCGGCCGTCACCGACCTGTGATGACCGACTGGGTCTGGACCAGGGTGGCGGTTGAAGGCGACTGCGACTGAATTTGTCCGGCCCTATCCCGACTCCTCGACCAGCCCCTGGGACGATCCCTCGCAGGAATCGTCGCGGGCCCGGCCCGGTAAACTCCCGATCGCGGCGGCCGGGCCCGCTCCTCATCACCTTTCCCCCAGCCCCTCCGGCTCGCCGGGGTCTTCGCCGATTGATCCCTGAAAGCCGGGCGTCTTCACCGTGATCCGGCGGTGCCGCAGGACCCTCGACAGGTCCCGCCGGTGGGCCAGGGCCAACGTGACCGCGACGGCGGGCCACTCATGGCCGGTCAGCAAGACTAGGCCGACGAAGACGGCCGGCCATTGCAGCGTCCTGATGAATTGAATGAGATCCTTCATGCGTTCCTCATAGATGGGTGTGGGCGAGTTGATCCTTGATGGCGGTCGAAATCCCGGGGGAGCGGACCGCGATCGGCGCGCACCGATGGCGGTCACGGCCTGGGTTGGCGGGCGTGATTGATTCGTCGGCCGACGTGGTGCGCATGGCGACGGGGCCCAAGCCCGGGCGTGGGATCGACTGGACGGTCGGGGGGCGTTGGTGGTGTTGGGTCGGTGAAAGTCGGGGAAGTGCGCGGGTTCGGGTTGGCGGTCTGCGGGCCTGAGTGCTATCCCTTGGATCGGGCGCCCTTCGTCCTCCACTGGCGGGCATGACGCCTAGCGTTCCACCGGCTCCAGGCCATCGGCTCGTTGCCGTTGACCAGGGAGCCCGCGATCATCCGACGATACCAGGGCGGATACTCCGCCATGCGCCGATGCATCTCGCCAGCGTAGCGGTAGATGGCGTCCTTCTTGAGCCCGAGCACTTCCATGATCGTCGGAACCCGGATCTCTGCCCGGAGCATCCGGACCAGCACGAGCTTGCTGGCGGAGTTGATCTCGCCCGGTTGGGGAGTCCGGGCCGGCCGAGGAGCTAGGCGTTCCCGGTGGCGCCGGACCCACGAATCTGAGACTTGGAGCACTTCGGTGATGACCCCGAGCGGGAACCCGTAGTCGTCCATCACCTTGATGGCGAACACCAGGCCGTCCTTGACCTCGGAAGACATCCTAGGGGCGTTGTTCATGATGCGGCTCCGATCCGGGAAGAGGACCATCATGGGCGCAGCAACGGACGTCGCGGCGTCGATGACGTCGTGATGATACTGAACGGGCGTGATTTGCGTGAGGGTTAGAGTGGAGGGAAACGACAACGCGACGGCTGGCGGGGCCGTCGCGTTCGGGTGTTCTTCCTCTACCCTTAGCCAAGGAACCGGCAAAACCAGGGGGGTAATCGGCCGTAAGATATTTGCTGGCTGGGAGAAGAAATTTTTTCGGGTTTCTCGCGTCACGTCGAATCCACGCGAACCGGCCGCGCTACTCCCTAGCCCGATCCAGGACCCGCTTGACCTGCGAAGCATTCCAGACCAGCCCCCGCCGCGTCGTGTGGCCCTCGCCGTTGAGGACATCGGCGATCCCCCGGAGCGTCATCCCGCCGGCCCGTAGCTCCCGGAGCCTCGGGACCAGGTCGGCATAGGCCGCGTTGGCGACGGCCCGGGACCTCTCGCCGGCCCGCCTCGCCCCCTTGGCCCGGCCCTCGGCCGTCAGGTTGTCCGTGCCCAGCTTCCCGCCACGGGCCTTGTACGCCCCCAGGGCGGCCGTCGTGCGCTCGCTAAGATGACCTCGTGTGAAGGCCGGCCAATTGGGCGACGGTGGGCGCTCGAATTGGGCGACACTCGGCCGGTCTGCTTCGTCAAGCCGGGGAGGTCGTAATGGCCGACAGGTCTTGATTATTCGTCTCAAGGCCTCTTCAATTGGGTCCCAGACGGGCGACGCCTCCAGGACCGACCAGGTGTCGCCCAATGTCACCGCCGTTCACACCTACATCTTCGAGGACGTGGGGGTCTCCGCCTACCACGGGGCCGCGCCGCTGCTCCGCAACGGCAACATCCTGAGCGCCGCGGCCGGCATCCTCGCGGTCGAGGCCTACCACTCCGGCTCGATCCGTACGCTCCTCAACGCCTTCGGCCAGATGCCCATCGACGCCACCGCGGCGATCTCCGCGGTCCGGCTCGCCCTCGGCGGCGGCGTCGATTACGGGGTGGCCCAGGGGATCGTCGTCGCCGACGGCAACGCCCTGGCCCCGAGCCGGTCGTACCGCCAGGTCCTCAACATCGTCTACGGGGCTGCCGGGGCCGCGAGCGGGCTCTTCTTCCCGAACGGCGTGAACGGGCCGCTCCACGCCTGAGCATCGCGAGTTCGTCCCCGGCGGCGTGGGCCGTCGGGGTGACTTCCGCCCGACCTCGCACCATCGGTCCCCCACCTTTCGCGAAGGATCATGCCGCCATGAGAACATACCCTCAGCGGATCGCTGCCGGCCTCATCGCCCTGCTCGCGCTCTCCTGCCCAGCCTCGTCCCGGGGCGACTTCGTCCTCGGGGTCACCTACCTCGACAATCAACTCGTCTCCATCGACACGGCCACCGGGGCCGGCACGATCGTCGGCCCGCTCGACACGCCGATGTCGGCCTATGGCCTGTCCTCCGTCAACAACAAGCTCTACACGTTCGACTCGACCGCCGACGTCATCCGCCAGCTCAACCCGTCCACCGGGAGCACCCTGTCCACCTTCAACATCGGCCTGGCGCCGGGGGCCTTGCTCGGCCAGGGAGGGTTGGCCTTCCAGAGCGGCACCGTCGGCTACCTGACCTCCTCGCTCGACCCGACGACCCTCAACCCGCTCAACAACCTGTATCGGTTCGACCTCAGCACCGGCCAGACGACCCTCATCGCCCCCCAGGGGACGACGGACTCCCTGGAGGCGCTGGCCTTCAACTCCGCCGGGACGCTCTACGGGCTCGGCAAGCTCGACGGCAACCTCTACACGGTCAACACGTCCACCGGCGTCCTGACGGCCGTTGGAAACGTCGGGTTCAACGTGGGGAGCCCCGTCGGCGGCCTGACCTTCAGGCCCGACGGGACGCTCTATGCGACCATCGATGACGCCCTCTACACGCTCAACACCGCCAACGGCCACGCCACGGCAGTCTATGCCCCCGACCCGACGTCTCCGCTCGGGAACCCTACCGGGGTCTTCTCGATCTCGGGGCTAGCCTTCGCCGCCGCGGTCCCCGAGCCCTCGTCGTTCCTCCTCTGCGGGGTGGCCGCCTCTATCGCCGGAGCTTGTCGACTGATCCGGCGTCGGGCCTCGGCCTGACTCGAGTCGAACTCATCACCGATCTCGCCGACGCCCGCCATCGCTCCGGGGATGGCGGGCGTCGTCTCCTTCGAAGGGGCGATTCAGAGCGAGTCGGACGAGACGACCTCGCCGCCGGCGACGGTCCCGAGGGCCCGCCAGGTCAGGCCGCTGATGGTGTCCTTCATGAACTTCACACTGCCGTCGCCGAAGAGGGCGTTGACCCCGCCGGGGTGGAAGCTCCGGGCGTTGATCGTCGCGAAGGTCGGGCCGCCGTTCTCCTCGTTCATCCCGTTGAGGTCCAGGTCCAGCCCGGGGTAGGTCACCCGGCCGATGATCCGCTTGTTCGGCGGCCAGGCCGTGGTGAACCCGCCGGTGTGGACGTGCCCGTCGGACCACTCGGTGTGGAACTCGGACTAGAATTGTAGCGGTATAGCCCAGATCGTCGTAATCTGGCGGACCAACAGGAGTCCGCCATGCTCACCCTCGACGCCCTCCGATCCCGGCCCGCCGCCTTCCGTTCCCTCACCGGCCCGGGCGTCGAGGACTTCGACACCCTCCACGACGACTCCCTCGCCGCCCGGGCCGCCCGCCGCCGGGCGGCCACCCGCACCCGCGACGGCCGGCCCCGCCGCCGAGCCTACGGCGGCGGCCGCAAGCCCGACCTCGACGACCGCCATCGCTTGCTCATGGCCCTGGTCTGGCTCCGCATCGACCCGACCTACGAGCGGCTCGGCCTGCTCTTCGACCTCCACAAGCGCAACGCCCGGATCCACGCCCGCGACGCCGTCGAGACCCTGGCGACGATGGGCCGCTTCCCCTTCGAGCGGCCGCCGGCGGGCCGCAAGAAGCTCGGCTCGGTGGCCGCGGTGATGGACGCATTCCCGCAGGTCCGCCTGGTCATCGACGCCCAGCAGTAGCGGGTCGAGCGGCCCGGCGGCGAGGCGAGGCAGGAGCCGTTCCCCTCGGGCAAGAAGCGATGCCACACGCTCAAGACTCAGGTGGCCGTCACGCCCGACGGGGCGATCGGCGCCATCTCCTCGAGCGTGCCGGGCGGGGCCTGGCACGACCTGACGCGGCTGCGGTACAGCGGCGTGCTGTCGCGGCCCGACGCCGACGCCGAGGAGGGGGCGATGCTCGACAAGGGATACGTCGGGGTGCGCGAAGGCCGGCCCGAGTTGCCGCTGTTCCTGCCGCACCGGGCGTCGCGCGGGCACCCGCCGGGCGAGGAGCAACGGGCGGAGAACCAGGTCATCGCACGGTATCGGATCGTGGTCGAGCACACGATGGCTCCGCTGAACAAGTTCGGGGCGTTGAGGCCGGTCTGGCGGAGCACCGTGCCCCGGCACAGCCGGGCGACCCGGGCGGTGGCGATGCTGGTCGACCGCCGGATCCGAGCCGTGCCGCTGAAGAAATACGCCGTAAGATGAGAGCCACGGGAAGAGGGCAGCGCAGCCCTGG
>JAABUX010000175.1_pt1 | contig 112493 bp, 113 predicted proteins | sample 5561851 | NCBI WGS metagenome assembly JAABUX01 (sample SAMN10711883, study PRJNA513361) | rock metagenome | isolation source: Antarctica rocks | place: Antarctica: Victoria Land, Richard Nunatak red sandstone | collected 2016-01-03
CCAGCCACGCAGAAGCGCGCTACCGCAAAGCGTGTGGATCAACCGACCTATCGACGACGGCGCAGCAGCCTGAGTACACGCTATACTAAACCAACGTCCGGTACCACACGGCTTGACAAGTTCCGGATGGAAATTCAGGCCTACGATAAGCTTATCGCGGAAGAGCGCTATGATGACCAAGGGTTCGTCTTTGCGGGCGAAGAGGGTGGATTACCGTCCCCTGGGGCCATGTCGCATGCTGTGCGCCGTATAGCCGCACGTGCGGGCCTTTCGACGCGTGGCATCCACGCGATTCGCCACTCCGTTGCGACATGGCTCATCCGCTCAGGAACAGACGTCCGCACCGAGCAGGCGCTCCTGCGCCATTCGGTCGCGTCGACCACCCTCAATACGTACGGTCACGAGGTGGCGGGTGCCCAGGCCGAGGCCGTGAAGAGCCTCCTCGGAAGCGATGGCAACCGAATGGCAACCGTTCATTCTATGAAAGTCAAAAAAGTCGCATTCTAAAGGGTTTGTTAGCCCCCGTAAGCGGGTTCGAATCCCACTCTCTCCTGAGTTCGGTCATGGGGAAAGTCCTGCGATCCCTGGGGCGACGTTTTTGCCGAATCGTTAGAGGAACTGTCCGCAACGCCGGACGGATCGGGAATGCCGTGTCGGCGAACGTTTCCCGGCGGCGAATAACGCCATAGAGACGCTCGTTGAGGACGGTGTGCCCGCGCCGTCGAAATCTCAGCGACGGAATCGGAGGTTTTGCGGCGCGTCCACCGATCGACGCATTCGTCATGTTTCGAACGACGGCTCGCCAGTCCGGCAGGTGCTACGCGATTTTCTGAGCCGGTCCGGATCGAACCGAAGCGCCGCCCATGAGATCGCTCGGCGCGGCCTCGCGCGGCGTCGCGATCTTTCGGCAACTTGTTTTGCGAGAGCCGTCTTTGGGGTAGCCACCTAGCTGCGCTACGTTGCGCCTTCGCTCGAAGTGCTTCGTTCGTAGTCACATATTTTCTGCCGAGGTGTCCCCGTTGTTCCTACAGCCGTTTTCCTTCGTGCTCAAAGTCGCCAAGATCGGCTTATCGATCCTCGGCACACCCGCTAAAGCGCCTGCGCCGCGCAACACGCAGCCTGCAAGCGCGATGCCGGCCGCATCAGCCTCCGTAAAAAGCGAGGGACAAGGCGAACGCGTCGTGGCATCTGCGTCCGCACAAGCGCTCGCGACGGCACTCGTGAAGGCCTACGACGCGACGGTGGCGGCACTCGATCCGCGCGTGGTCGACCTCGAGGCTTGCGAGCAACGGGATAAAGAAGCCGCCGAGTACGCGGAAGCCCTGCAAGCCCTGTATTCCTCGACGTCGTCAGACGTGCCCGAAGCCGTCAGGAACGAGTACGGCACGCTCGTCGAGCGTGTGGCGCAGGCGCAGCTTCAGATCATGGCCTTTGCGATCAACCGTAAGAACCGCGGCGAACCCGATTCCGCGCAGACGGAAGCCGAGCAACGCGATCGAGATGAATTCAAGCGAGAAGTCGCTCCGACGTACGGCGCAGTTCTCAAAGCGCTCCGAGGTTAGGTAAGAACGCCAAATCCCTCAGACGACGTGCGCTTCCACGCGATGGTAGCCCGTCGCGCCCTCCGTTTCGGCGCCCCGCACGGCCGCAGTCTGCACCTCGCCTCGCGCGTCGGTCGCACGTACCGCAAGTCGATACGATCCGGCGCGCGGCGGCCGCCAGTCGTAACGCCAGAGGCGCCACGCGAGTTGGCGGTAGGGCGACGTAAATGTCGCATTGCGCCACGTCGCGCCGTCATCGGTGCTAACTTCGACACGCCGGACGCCGCAATCGCCGCAAAACGCAACGCCGCGGAGTGCGATCGGGCCGCGGCGCAGCGGCTTACTGAAATCCGGCGCATCGAAGCGTGCATGTTTCGGGATCTCGTAGTGCGGACCCCAGCCCTGCCGTTCGTAGAAGCCTTTGAACTCCGTCGTCTCGACCGTAATGCCGGTAAGCCACTTGATGTTCTTCTCTCCGAAGAGTCCCGGCACGATGATGCGTGCGGGAAAACCGTGCCGCGGTAAGAGCGCCTGGCCGTCCATCTCCCACGCCACGAGCGTCGTCGGCTGGAGCGCTTTGGCAAACGGGATCGTCTCGATGTAATTGTCCGCCGCATGCAGTGCGATGCGCTTCGCTTCGCGGGCGGGTGCGGCGGCCGCAAGCAAGTCGCGTAACGGTACGCCGCGCCACATCGCATTACTCATCAAACCGTACGTCGAGCCCGTAACGTAATCGGCGCTCGACGATGCGAGCAAGAGCGCGAGTTCGGCAATTTCTTCGGGCGAGCCGCCACGTCGCAACGGAATCGTCGCTTCATCTTTCGCAAGTTTTGCGGGATCGTCGAGGTCGGCCTGATTCATCGGCGTCAGGATCTTGCCCGGCGCGATGCCGTTGACGTTGACGTTAGGGCGCGAGTTCGAGCGCGAGGCAGCGTGTCAGATTTCGCAATCCACCTTTGCTCGCGCAATACTCGCTCGCTCCGGCGCGCGGAATCTCTTCGTGTACCGAACTGATGTTGACGATCTTCCCGCGAACCTGGGCCGCGCGCAGTCCCCGAACGAACGCACGGGAACAAAAAAACGGGCCCGTGAGATTGGTGCGTATCGCGCTACGGCGGCGATTAGAGCGCTCCGGCCGGTTTGGGTACTTGCGGACCGATGGGGCTCGTGTCCATGAAGGCGAGCGCCGGACAGTTGATCACGATGTTGACAGGGGTAACGGGCAAGACGCCCCCGGGCGACGTGAGTACCTTACGTACGGACAATTGACGAATGCGATTGGCATCCGTTTGCGTGCGGTTGAGTCCGGCAGCAACCGCTGCCGGCGAATACACGGCGATCTGCAGGTCCCAAAGCGGACTGTAATGCGCGGCGAGTGCGGCATTCGGAACCGTCGGCCAATTGTCCAGGACGTTATGCGCGTCGCCTCCGGCACGCAGCGCCGCAACGACCGTTCCGTCCTTGAAGCCCGCGTCTTTCGCATTGGCGCCACTGACGATCACGTGCGCCAAGCCTTGCCCGGGGGGACTCGGATTGGCCACTTTTCCGTTGGCCGTCGCGAAGATTTCAGCACGCGCCGACGTGTCGGGGTAGGCGCCTCCGCCCGCGAACGGCGAAAGCGCGAGACCCGGGACGAACGTCGCGCGCTCGATCGTCGCCGTCAACGGATCGGAGGCTTCCGAACTCAGATACATGATGCGCTTGCCATAGGCAAACGCGCGCACGACCAGCAATTCGACCGTCATTTTGGCAGGGTCGATTCCGAGTACGCGATCGGCCGTATTCGTATGTTGCTCGACATCGAAAGGCGCGTTGCCGGTGGCGACGATCGAGGCGTTATACACGATCGGATTGCCGGCAATTTTCACGAACGGACTATAGTACAGATCGCCCTTGGCACCCGGTTGAACCGTGACCGGCGGAAACCCGGTCGGGCCCGGAACGAGCATTCGCATGGGAGCAAAATCGGGAACGCCCGCGAATTCGACGTTCGCCGCTCCGAGAAGCGGAGCGGCTGTCTTGACGACCTGCGCGCAACCGGGACAGCCCTCGGTAACCAAAGCGAGCCGCGGCGCAAAATTGACGCCGAGCGCGCGAGCCGCCGAACGATTCGAAGCATCGGTGATGACGTAGTAAACCGGCATTCCTTTGAAGCTGCCCTTATGAAGCGGCAGCGTGGCGGTCCCTTTGTCGGTGTCGATACGAAGCGTGCTCCTTATCGCAAAGTGAGACCTCGCCAACGAGTGGCTGGCGGAAGGCGACGATGCGGCGAGCGCCGGAAGCGGCGCGAGCGTCAACGTGCTAAGCGCGAAAGCGGCCGTAGACCGCTGGAGGAAGGGATACACGTGGGAACCTCTTTCTGCTACGTTTTAGGCCGCGCCGGAGTTCGCGCCGGCGACGCGCTGGACGATGCCTTTGCCGCGAAGCGCAGCCGCTGCGTCGGTAAAGTACTCGCGGACATCGACGCGCGTTCGAATCCATTGGAAATAGCTTGCGATACCCGCATCCAGAGACACGTGCGCGGTATGGCCGATCGACGACAACAGCGTCGTGTCCGAACGTAAGTCCCGCATCTCGCCCGGACGAAACTCTCCGCTGACGATCGGTTCGATCGATACGCCGAGGCCGCTCGCAAGATGCTGCGCGAGCTCCCGGATCGTGACGGCGCGTCCGCTGCCCACGTTGACCGCCCGACCGTCGAGCTGATCGCTGAGTGCCACCGCGAGGTTCGCACAGGCGACGTCCTCGACGAAGCTGAAGTCGCGAGTTTGCGCTCCGTCCTCATAGAGAATCGGCGCCATTCCGTTGAGCAGCCGCGTGCAGAAAATCGCGATGCCACCCGTATACGGATTGAAGATCGACTGTCGCGGACCGTACGTGCACGAGTAGCGCAAAGCGATCGTCGGAATGCCGGTTTGCCGTCCCCACATCAACGCCAGCCGCTCTTGATCGACCTTGGTCAAGGCGTAGACCGTTTGGCCGTCGAGCGGCGCGTCTTCAGGCGTCGCGACCGGCGTCGTCGTCGCGCCGCACACCGGACACGGTACGCTAAAATCGCCGCGCCGAAGACGTTCGAGCGCGCGCACGGGTGGGTGAAGCACGCCGTGCACGCGGCACGAGATGCTGCCTTCCGGGTAGACCGCCTGCGAGGAAGCGACGATCACCTTGCGTATCGGAAGGTTACGGTCGCGAATGATTTCGAGCAGCTGCGCGGTGCCGAAGCTATTGACGGCGACGTACTTGGCGATCTCCGGCATGTAGCCGCCGTACGCCGCTTCATGAAAGACGACATCGATATCTTGCAGCGCGGTCTCCATCGTCGTGCGGTCGCGCACGTCGCCGCGTACGAATTGCGCAGCCGGCGCGAGCCAGTCCGGGGCGCCGTCACGGTGCGTTTGCGGTTCGAGATTGTCGAGCACCCGAACGTGCCAACCCTCGTGCAGCAGCAGATCGACGATATGGGAGCCGATGAGCCCGGCGCCGCCGGTGACGAGCGCGCGCATCACGACGCGCTGCCCGCGAGATAGCGTCGCGTGACCGGCGCGGCATAACCGGGACCCCTTTGCGATCGCGACAACTCGCTACGTAGCATCTCTAATCCCGCGGCATCGTCGACGTCGTACCAGCCTTCGAGGATATCGATCGCAACGCCGCAGGCGCGGGCTCGCTCGCAGGTCTGTTCGAAAACGGCGCTCGTGCTCCAGGCGATGTCGTGGAAAAGCGCGCGCAGCCGCGACTTTACGCCGAGCAGATAGTATCCGCCGTCGAGTGCCGGTCCGATGACGATGCGCTCGCCCGGCTTTGCGAGGCGCCGCACGGCTTCCGCAAGATACCGCGCGGGAAGCGTCGGGCTATCGGAATCGATGAGGCAGACCGCTCCGTAGCCTTCAGCGAGCAAGTCGTCGACCGCGTTGAAGAGCCGGTCGCCGAATCGGTCGCCCCGCTGTGCGAGATACGTAAACGCGGGACCGAAGAGTTCGCTGCGTTCGGCCATCGGCGCCGGGGGCGTATACACCGCGACCGGCACGGCGCCGCAGGCATCGGCGACGTCCCCGACGTTATGTGCCGTATCGATGAGAAAGCAGCGGCTCAAGGCCGCGGCTTCCTCGGCCGTCAGCGGCGGTACGAGGCGCGTTTTGCAGGTACCGGCACGCGGAAGCTTCGCCATGACTGCGAGCGCGCAACGCCTGCTCAGCACATCGTCCCTCACGGCGCCACGAATGCCGCGTTGACGGCTCGGCGCTTCGTGCTGCGGTAGAGCGCGTAGAGTCCCCCGACGATTACGGGCGCGTATTCGACGGCTCGTACGCAGGCGTCGCGCAACGACCCTCCCGCGTACACCAGCGGCGCCCCATACGCCAGCGGCGCGCTCATCGTCCAGCCCACGAGGCCCAGTGTAAAGGAGCGCTTGGGTCCCGCGAAAGCGCCGGCCGCCAGGGGCAGTAGCGCGACCACGATCGTCAGGTACCACGGCAACACGTTTGGAGCGACGGCTAGAAAAACGACTTCGATTGCGATGACGCACCAAACGAGCGGGGCGCCGCGGTACCGCGCGCTCGTACACGCGTAAACGGCGAGGCCCAGCACCGCGATCGCACCCGGTGCGCGTAGCAAGAGAAACAGCGTGTCGTTGAACTGTTGATGGGCCGCGTAAGCGCCGAGCGACCCGAGCGAACCGTGCGAATGCACGAGCAACGGGACGTAAACTGCCGCGACGATCGCACACGTCGCAGCGAGTCCTGCGGCGTTGCGCGCGAAGACGACCGGCAGCAGTACGAGCGGCGTTAGCTTCGTCAGAATCGCAAGCGCCATGCCTCCGGCGCAAACGGCGTGCGCGCGCGGCGCGGCGAGCGTGGCGAGCACGATACCGGCGACGGCCCAACTCTCCACGTGACCGCTCCAACCGAATTCGATCAAGACGAGCGGGCTCCAAGCATAGAGCGCCGCGCGCCCGAGCGGAAGTCGCTGCTTTTGTAATCCGACGAGCACGGCGGTCAGCGCGCCGACATCGCCGACTGCGAGTACCGCCTTGATACCGAGTACGCCCGCACCCGGTAGCAGGGTACCGGCGACGAAGAGCGCGTAGGCGAGCGGCGGATACAACGATGGGATGTCCCGCCAGTAGATGTACCGATATAGCGCACCGGTTTGAAAAGCCGAGAGCGCCGGATCGCTCGGTGCGACGACCAGCGGATCGATCCCGTTGCGGATCAGTTGCGCATCCCACACGTAGCGGTACGCATCCAGGGAAAAAAACGGCGCGCTCCCGAGCAGGGCGAGACGCGCGCCCAGCGCCACGACGACGAGCACGACGATACAAAAGCGGTCGCCGCGCTTCCAGAGGAGCGCGGCTCCGCCGGCTGCTCCGAAGGCGAGAATGAGGTACAGCATGGCGATAACGGTGACGTTGCGCGCTGGGTCCGCGACGCGGGCCAGACCGTACGCCGCCGACAGGACCAGGACGCCGCAGCTCGCGATCGACGCGTTCGCGCGAAAGCCGTTCATCGCCTCACTATACCGAGCGGGAGAGTACGCAATCTGCCGCCGAAATTGTAGCGAAGTCGTAGCACTGCCTAGCGGCCGAGGGTAAGGATGGGTTCTTCGCAACGTTCGCGAGTCGATTCGAACGTCCCGAGCTTCTCCGCGGTGCTCGGCGACTTGCTGCGCCGGCCAAACTATACGGCCACGCCGGGCCTGCTCAGTAAACTCTCGGGGTTGTCCCGAGCGACCATCATCAATTGGCTCGAGGGACGCGTCAGCAAACCGCGGCATTGGCAAGATCTCATGAAGGTCGCCGACGCGCTGCGGCTCACCGATCCCGAGATCGAAGCGCTCTTAGAAGCCGCGGACCATCCGCCGCTCGCGATGCTGCGCGTCCACGAGCCGCTCGTCGAAGAAGGCAACGTCGGCGCGCGGGCACCGCATCGCTCGTCGCCGTTGCCGCTGCAACTGACCGAACTCATCGGAAGAGACGTTGCCTGGACGGCCCTTCGCGAGCGGATCTGCCGCCCCGACACGCGCTTGGTAACGCTCGTCGGCACCGGCGGCGTCGGTAAGACGCATCTGGCGATCGCTATCGCCGAGGGACTTCACGGCGTCTTCACCGGCGGCATCGTTTGGGTGCCGCTCGCCGTCGTTGACGATCCGGCGCAGGTCATGTCGAAAATTTTGCAAGCGCTCGGAATCCGCGAAACGAGCGCCGCACCTGCGACGAAGACGCTGATCCAGGTGCTGCACACCGAACGCGTCTTACTCGTGCTCGACAACTTCGAGCAGCTGCTTTCCGCCGCGCCGGAGCTCTGCGAAGTCCTGGAAAACACCGAGCACGTCAAGATGCTGGTCACGAGTCGAGCCGGGTTGCACGTGCGCGGCGAGAGCGAATTCCGCGTCGTTCCGCTCGCCTTACCGGATCTCGCGCATCTGCCGCCGATCGCGACGTTGCAAGAGTATGCCGCCATCTCGCTCTTCGTCAAGCGCGCGCAGGCGTACCGCAGCGAATTTATGTTGACCGAAGATAACGCACGAGCCGTCGCAGCGATTTGCGCGCGTCTGGACGGTCTCCCGCTCGCACTCGAGCTGGCCGCGGCGGGAACCAACATTCTCGAGCCCGAGGAACTGCTGCGCCGTCTCGAAAGTCGCCTGACGCTGTTGACCAATGGCACGCGCGATTCCAACGTTCGCCAGCAGACGCTACGCAATACGATCGCGTGGAGTTATACGCTGCTTTCGACGGAGCAGCAGCAGCTCTTTCGCCGGCTCGCCGTCCTTGCCGGTGGGATCAGTGTTGCCGCCGCCGGGGCACTCGCGGAAGTCGACGTGGAGGGCGATCTGCGCGTCTCCAACACGCTATTTCAAACGCTGGCCTCCCTCGCCGATCAAAGCCTGCTCTCGACGGCCGCTTCGCCGGGCGATCGCGAACCGCGCTTCATGATGCTCGAAACGATTCGCGAATACGCGCTGCAACTAGTTTCCGACCACGCCGAACTGGAGCACGCACAACGAGTTCACGCGGATTACTTCTTGCGCTTCAGCGAGTCATCCGATGCTCGCTTCGCGACGGAACCCACGATCGCGTGGCTCCAAGCGTTTCAACTCGAATACGAGAACATTCGAACGGCGCTGCACTACTTCATCGACGAAGCGAACGATATCCAACGCGGCGCCCGGCTCGTCGCATCGCTCGGCAGATATTGGTTCGAACGCGGCTTATTTCACGAGGGCCGGCAATGGCTGGAACGCGTTCGGCGTGGGTCGCCGGACATCGAAACTGCAACGGATGCGAAGATACTCCTATACCTCGCGTTCGTAGCGAACTATGAGAGCGACTATCGAGCGGGTGCCATCGCCGCCGGGCACGCTCGCGACGCGTATACGAAGTCGGGCGATCGAATCGGCGTCGCACAGGCAAGTAACGCGCTCGGTATCGCCGCGATGTATACCGGTCGCTACGACGAAGCCGAAGTCTTCTTCGACGGTGCGCTGGCGACGTACCGGGAACTCGGCGACGATCGCGGAGTCGCTGTCGCGCTGCACAACTTAGGAGAAATCGCTTCCGAATGCCGGTTGGACTTCGCGACCGCGGAGTCGCGCTACGAACAGAGCCTCGCAATCTTTCGGCGCCTGGGTCATTCGATGAACGTCGGCAGCACGCTCGGCGTGCTCGCGGATATGCGCGCGCATAGCGGAGATATCGCGACGGCGCGCGATATCTCGCACGAAGCACTCGCAACGTTTCGGCGCATCGACAACCAGCCGCTGATCGCTGAAGAGTTGACGCGGCTCGCGCGGTACGAACTCTCGACGGGAAGGGCCGACGAAGCGCGTTCGCTACTGCGCGGGGCGGTGGAGCATCTCAAAATGTCGTTTCACGCGCGCCACATCGCGCGCTGTTTCGAAGCCTTTGCGGGCCTCGCGCTGCTGGTTCAAGCGTTCCCCCAGGCCGCATATTTCCTGGGGTTCAGCCAGAAGATGCGGGACGAACACCTGCTCCCACGCCTGCCGGCATGGGAACGGGATTACGAAAAAATGGTTCGGACGGTCAGCGCCGGCCTACCGTCCGACCAATTTACCGCGCACCTCGAACGGGGCCGAAAGCTCGACCTCGACGATGCGTTCGAGGAAGCCGCCCGAATTTAGGAAGCGGGCGGTTCGATGTTACATCCCGTTCTTGTGCATACCGCCGGACATCATCTTGGCGCCCATGCTCAGCGCCTCCGACTTACACATCGAAACCATGTTCGATTGCGGCGCCGGCATCGCACCGGCGCCGGCCGCGGCGTCGTCGCCCTTCGCGCTCTTCGCGCCGCCCGGCTTCATCATCGCCATTTTCGCGCTCTTATCGACCATGCAACGTCTTCTTCGATTTATCGACCATGACGTTCGGATCGCCGGGGCTGCAGCGCGCTTTCGCACCTACATGCTGGACGCCGTTCATCGTGCCGGTCGACTGCGCCCAAGCCGTCCCAAATGCGACGATCGGACGGGTCGCCGCCATGGCGGCTATCGACAATAATTTCATGCTTAATGTTTCCCTGGCAATGCGCGCCCAAACGTAGCGCTGGGGCGGTTCGTCCGCTCTGCGGCAGCTAGGCCCCGTAATTTTAATCGGTGAGTCGGCCACATTTTCGGGTACGAAAGTGCGACGCCTAGCTCGACTGGGCGCTCTCAACTTACCATCTTGAGGATCTGCATGGCCAAATCTCCCGCCACGCGTAAAGCAGGTACGCCTGCGCCCCAGACAGCCGGCAAGACGGGGTCATCCGAGGCACCGGTCGCGCCGTCGGCAAAGGTCGAAGCTCTCGCGCCCTTCCGCGCGGATCCCAGGGGCAAAACCTTGACGACCAATCAAGGCTTGCCCATCGCCGATAACGAGAATTCGTTGCGCGCGGGCGAGCGGGGACCGACGTTGCTCGAAGACTTCATCCTGCGCGAAAAGATCACGCATTTCGACCACGAGCGCATTCCCGAACGCGTCGTCCATGCTCGCGGCGCGGCGGCGCATGGCTATTTCCAGGTGTACGAATCGATGGCCGGCATAACGCGCGCCTCGTTCTTGCAAGATCCGAGCGTGCGAACTCCGGTATTCGCGCGCTTTTCGACGGTCGGCGGCTCGCGCGGCTCGGCCGATACTCCGCGTGACGTCCGCGGGTTCGCCGTGAAATTCTACACGCCCGACGGCAACTACGATCTCGTCGGCAACAACATGCCGGTTTTCTTCATACAAGACGCGATCAAGTTCCCGGACTTCGTGCATGCCGTCAAGCCGGAGCCGCATAACGAGATCCCGCAGGCTTCATCGGCGCACGATACGCTCTGGGATTTCGTTTCGCTAACCCTCGAGTCCAGTCACATGATGATGTGGCTCATGTCGGATCGCGCGCTTCCGCGTTCGCTTGCGATGATGGAAGGCTTCGGCGTCCATACGTTCCGTTTCATCAACGCGCAGAACGAAGCGCGCTACGTGAAGTTCCACTGGAAACCGATCCTCGGCGCGCATTCGCTCGTTTGGGACGAGTCGCAGAAGCTCGCCGGGAAAGATCCGGATTTCCATCGTCGCGATTTGTTCGAAAGCATTCAGAAGGGACATTTTCCGGAGTGGGAACTCGGCGTACAGCTTTTCGGCGACGCCGAGGCGGATACGTTCGATTTCGATATATTGGATGCGACGAAGCTGATTCCTGAAGAGCTGGTTCCCGTGCAGCGCATCGGCAAGATGGTCCTCAACCGCAATCCAGATAGCTATTTCGCCGAGACGGAACAGGTTGCGTTCTGTACGACCCATCTCGTGCCGGGGATCGGCTTCACCAACGATCCCTTGTTACAGGGCCGTAACTTTTCGTACCTCGATACGCAAATATCGCGGCTCGGCGGCCCCAACTTCCACGAAATTCCGATCAACCGCCCGATCTGTCCGTTCAGCAACGGCCAGCGCGACGGCATGCACCGGATGGCCATCGATACGGGCGATACGTCGTACTCGCCCAATAGCCTCGATGGCAATTTCCCAACGCCGAAGGACGTCGAGGCCGGCGGCTTCGCAACGCTGCCGGATCGCGTCGACGGAATCATGCGCCGCGTACGATCGGCGTCGTTCGGCGACCACTTCACGCAGGCGACGATGTTCTGGAACAGCATGTCGGCTCCGGAGAAAGAGCACATCGTTTCTGCCTTCTCGTTCGAGCTGGCGAAAGTAAATCGCATCGAGATTCGCGAGCGCGTCCTCGGAGCGATGCTCGCCAATATCGATTCCGAACTCGCGCGCATGGTGGCCGAGAATATCGGATTGCCCGCTCCCGAGCGCGCGAGCGCGAACGGAAAGCCCGCCACGAAAGCGAACGGCAAACCGGCTGCGTCCTCTCCATTGCTGAGCCTGCTCAATCCGGCGACCGGCGTTCCGGGAAATACCACCGGTCGCAAGGTCGCCATCATCGTCGCCGCAGGCTCGTCGTCGAGCGACGTTACGACGATGAAAGGCGCGCTTGCGAAAGCCGGTGCCGAAGGACTCGTGCTCGCAGCGAGGCTGGGTGAGCTCGAAGGCCAGGGCGGTCCGATCGAGGTCGACCATACGATCGTGACGATGCCCTCGGTTGCGTTCGATGCGGTTTACGTTCCCGGCGGAACGGCGGCGGCGACTCTCGCAGCATCGGGTGATGTCCGGCATTTCGTAACGGAGGCCTATAAACACGCCAAGGCAGTAGCGCTCGGCGACGGCGCGGCGGCGATTCTGGAAAAAGCCGGTATAACGGCGCACGACGATGCCGCGAGCGGCGTCGTCATGGGCGACGCCGCTGCGATCTCGGAGCGGTTCGTCGAAGCGATCGGCCAACATCGCGCGTGGGCCCGCGCGGACCTCGACGCCGTTCCAGCGTAGATCCTCGGTCGCGTTCACCGCGATGGAAAAGCGGAAGAGGCCGCAATCGTACGATTGCGGCCTCTTCGTTTGCGACGTCCCGAACGCCGCAAGGCGCTAGGCGACTAGAAAGCGCCTATTCCGTTCGGCGTTCCGAGCCCCGTCGGGCCGTCGTAGCCGACTTCGCCGTTGCAGAGATACGCAACCGTGCAACTGCCGTTAGAGCCCGACGTGACGTCGTGGAGACTGGCCTTGTTCGCATACGTGTACGACGCCGGATAGGTCGTGGTGCTCGTGTTACTCGCGAGCGCGTAGATCGCCGCGATCGCGGGCGACGCGACGCTCGTGCCGCCGAAGACGAGCCAGCCGGATTGGCCGCGGTACGCGAACGAGTCGTAGACCGCGACGCCCGTGTTCGGGTCAGCGTCGTAGGCGACGTCGGCGATGATGCGTTTCGTGCAGCCCGAATTATACGGGTTCTGCCACGTCTGCTGCAGCTCGTAGGCGCTGCAACCGCTGCCGGCGCCGCTCCACACCGTTTCGTCGACGCGGGTGGTGCCGGAGAGCGTGAGCGACGTACCGCCGATCGCGACGACCGTATTGAACGAAGCGGGCGACTGCGCGCCGTAGCCGCTATCGCCCGAGCTCGCGGTGACGGCGATGCCGGGGTGATCGTAATTTGGTGCGTACGTGCTTTCGCCCGAGCTTTCCGAGCCGCCGTAGCTATTGCTGATCGCGACCGCGCCGAGCTTGGCCGCCGCGTTCACGCCGGCGCCCAGATTCGCGAAGCTCGCGGAATTCGCTTCGACGACGAGGATATGGCACGACGGACAGTTCGCCGACACCATGTCGACATCGAGCGAGGTCTCTTGCCCCCAGCTGGCGTTGCTCTTCGGGTACGATCCCTGGACCCCGTTCTGGTTGACCTTTTTGAAGCAGCCGTTTGCGGTGGTGCACGGCGGCAGGCCAAACGTCGAGCGATAGACGCCGAGATCGCTTTCGAGGTTGGGATCGTCGTACGCGTCGACGATCGCCACGGTGTTCGTGGTGGTACTCGCCGGCAAGCTGTACGCACCTTGCAATTGCGCGGGGCCGTAGCCGGACGGGGATGTCGCGTTGCCCCCGGCTTTGCCTTGCGGCGAGCGGCCGACGCCGGTATCGGTGCGGATGATCGCGTGACACGACGCTTCGCCCGCAGGGACGGCGTCGCACACATGAGCGAAGCGCCCGCTCGCAAGACCCTGGCCGTAATCGCTGGAGCGCGCCGAACTAGCGGCGCTCTGATTGGTTCCCGGCAGGGCCGGCGCCACTGCGGGGGACGAACCGCCGCCGCATCCCGCCAGAGCCGCTGCGCCAATACAAAAAACACCGAGCGGTACAAGTCGTCTCAAAGTATCCCTCGCTTGATAATCGAGTAAACCGCGAAACGACCGCCGGCCTGACCGCCGTCAAGCGAAAATGTCCGGACCAGATACTTCGCGTTATTTAATGTGATGCGCTGCACGAAGCGGCAAGGCCTGCGCCAATTATAGAGGTTCCAGTAAACCGTCAAGGATTTGTAGTCTGCGACGCAGATTACGCAATTCGATGCATCGCTTCGGTACTGGCCACCCGCCGGCACGGGTCTAACGGGAGCATGACAGCCACCTGGAGCGGCGCTCGGACGCCGGCAAGCGATCGGACGAGCGATCGGCCGAGCGCCATTGTCGTCGGCTCGGGCATCGGCGGGATCGCGCTCGGCATTCGCTTGCAGAGCCTCGGCATCTCAACGACCATCGTCGAAAAGCTCGACGCTCCGGGCGGTCGCGCGTACGTGCGGCGCCACGATGGCTACACGTTCGATATGGGTCCGACGGTGCTGACGGTGCCGCACTTCATCGAAGAACTCTTCGCGCTCCAGCGCGGCGATGCGCGGCTCGACGAACCGGATTTTCCGCGGCACGTCCTTACCGGCGAACGCATTACGTCGGGCATCAGCGGCGGCCTCGAGACCTCGAAATACGTGACGATCGTGCCGGTCGCGCCGTTCTATCGCATCAACTTCGACGACGGAACCTGGTACGATTACGACGGCGATCCCGCGCATACGCGCGCGCAAATCCAAAAGATCGCACCGGACGATCTTGCGGGCTACGAGCGCTTTCACGACGCTGCCGAAAAAATTTTTACGCGCGGATTCCTCGGCCTTGGCTACACCTATTTCGGCGATCTGCTGACGATGCTGCGCATCGTGCCGGATCTCGTTCGTCTGGGCGCGGTCCAGCCGCTGTATCGGTTCGTGTCGCGCTTCGTTAAAAACGAAAAGCTGCGCGCGGTGCTCAGTTTCGAATCGCTGCTCGTGGGCGGCAATCCGATGCACGTCCCCGCGATCTACGCGATGATTCATTTCGTCGAAAAGAGCTGGGGCGTGCATTTCGCGATGGGCGGCACGGGGGCGCTCGTGCGCGCGTTCGTGCGTAAGTTCGAAGAACTCGGCGGCACGATGCGCTACGAGAGCGAAGTGGTGCGCATCGATGTCGCCGAGGAGCCCGGCAGAGGCAGACGCCCGCGCGCGCGCGGTGTGACGCTCGCGAGCGGCGAACGGCTCACCGCCGATCTCGTCGCCTCCAACGGCGATTACGCCGGCACGTACGGCCTCGTCGCCAAGCGTTTCCGCAAGTTCCATCCCGATCTGCGGCTCAAGCTCGCCAAACAATCGATGTCCGTCGTCGTTCTCTATTTCGGATTCCGCGCGGATCCAAAACGTGATGCGGGTCTGCGCCACCACAACATCATTCTCGGCCCACGCTATGCGGAGTTGCTCCGCGACATCTTCGACCGGCACGTGCTCGCGCCGGACTTTTCACAGTACCTGCACGTGCCGTCGCTCACCGACCCGAGTATGGCTCCGCCGGGACATCACGCGGCTTACACGCTCGTGCCCGTGCCGCACAATGCGAGTAAAATCGACTGGGCCGTCGAAGGCCCCAAACTCGTGGCGAAGGTCTTCGCGTTCCTGGACGAGCGCGGCTACATCGCGGGTTTGCGCGAGCGGCTGACGACGTCGAGCTACGTGACGCCGACCTATTTCGAGAAGACCCTCAACAGCCGGCTCGGCAACGCCTTCGGGCTCGAACCGATCTTCGTTCAGAGCGCGTTCTTTCGGCCGCACAACCGCAGCGAGGATATCGCGGGGCTTTATCTCGTGGGGGCCAACACGCAGCCCGGCGGCGGCACGCCCGCGGTCATGATGTCGGCGAAGATGACCGCGCGGGCGATCGCGCGCGATCTCGCGCGCGTTGCGCGTTAATCCACGCGACGGCCGCGCGGCTTTGCTGCGCGAGCTCGCGGCTTACGTTCCCGGCGACGAGCGTGAAGCGGCGATGACAGAGCGTCTGCGCGCCTTCGTCGGCGCGCAGGCCGCGTGCTTCGAACGCACGCTCGCGATCGGCCACGTGACGGGTTCGGCCTGGATCGTCGATCGCGCCGGGACGGCCGCGCTGCTGACCCACCACCGTAAGCTCGATACGTGGCTCCAACTCGGCGGGCATGCCGACGGCGATGCGGATATCCGCCGCGTCGCGCTGCGCGAGGCGACCGAGGAATCGGGCCTCACGCACATCGCGTTCGCGAGCGCGGCGATCTACGACGTCGACGTACATCGCATTCCCGCCCGCCCGGGAGAACCCGAACACGACCACTACGACGTCCGCTTCGCGTTTTACGCGCGCCGCGGCGATGCGCCGGTCCCCAGCGCCGAGTCGCATGCGGTTGCCTGGATACCGCTCGTGAAGATCGAACGCTATGCGATCGATGACTCCGTGCGCCGGCTCGTTGCGAAAACGCCGGCGCTCATCGTGGCGGCGCCGGCGCGTTAGTCGTTGCGCGCGATTCCGTGCGCGTCGATGGATGCGAAGCCGCAGAACGGCACGAGGGCTTTGGGGACCTCGACGCTGCCGTCGGCTCGCTGATAGTTTTCCAGAATCGCGACGAGGGTACGCCCGACGGCAAGCCCCGAGCCGTTGAGCGTGTGGACCAGTTCGGGCTTGCCTTTGGGTTCGCGCCGAAAACGGATCTGCGCGCGGCGAGCTTGGAAATCAGTGCAGTTGGAACACGAACTGATTTCGCGATACGTGTGCTGGCCCGGTAACCAGACTTCGAGATCGTACGTGCGCGCCGCGTTAAAGCCGACGTCGGCGCTGCAGAGCATGAGCACGCGATACGGTAATTCGAGTTCTTCCAGCAGCGCTTCGGCATCGGCCGTCAAGCGTTCGAGTGCCTGGGCCGAGGCCTCCGGCAGCGTGAGCCAGACGAGCTCGACCTTCTCGAATTGATGTTGGCGGATGAGCCCGCGCGTATCCTTACCGGCGGCGCCCGCTTCCTTGCGGAAGCAGGGCGAATACGCCGTGTACTGCAACGGCAGCACGTCGCTTGCGAGAATTTCGTCGCGATGCAAGGCCGTCAGCGGTACTTCGGCCGTCGGGATCATGAAGAGGTCCGCATCCGGATCAGAAAACATCGCATCGGCAAATTTCGTGAGCTGGCCCGTCGCGTACATCGTCTCGCGGGTTACGAGAAATGGCGGTACGATTTCGATATATCCGCGCGCGTTCGCGCGGGCGAGAAAGAACGACGCGATCGCGCGGGAGAGCCGGGCACCGGCGCCGCGCAGCACCGCGAAGCGCGCCCCGGAAAGTTTCGTCGCGCGTTCGAAATCGATGATGCCGAGCGCTTCGCCGAGATCGTAATGCGCTTTGGCTGCGAATGCGAACGACGGCGGCGGCCCCGAATCGCGCACCACGACGTTATCCGCGTCGCCCGCGCCCGCGGGCACGGAGTCGTCGAGCAAATTCGGGATCTCTGCGAGGATCGCTTCGATGCGTGCATCGAGCGCCGGGATCTCCGCGTTCGCCGCAACGATGCGTGCGTCGAGGTCGGCGATCTGCGGCCGCAATTCGCGCGCGGCGGCGCCCTTATCGGCGGCTTTGGAAATCCGTGCGGTCAAGGAGTTCTTCTGTGCCGCAAGCGCTTCGGCGCCGGTACGCGCCGCGCGTAGCCGCACGTCGATTGCGAGGACATCGTCGACGAACGCCGCGCCGTCGGCACGGCGCGACGCGGCACGGCGCACGCGTTCGGGATCGCGGCGCAAAAGCGCAAGGTCTAACATCGGTCCTTGTCTATAGGGATAAGAAGACGTCCGGATACGGGCGCCGCTTCGTCGTCGGAGAGATCGAGAGACGGTTTATGCGGGATTCCACTGCGGTCCTACACTCGCCATTCGCGCGCGGCACGCGGCTGCGCGGCTTCGCTCCCGAGCGTTTGCTGCCGCCCGCACAGGCCGTCGTGCTCTATCTCGGAAGCGCGTCGCTGCGAGCACCGGAGTGCGAGATGGTCGCGCTCGAGGCGGCTGCAGGACGCGTGCTCGCAACCGATGCGGTCGCGCGGGAAGATCATCCCTCACACGCGCGTTCGACGATGGACGGCTTCGCGCTCGCCAGCGCCAGCGGTGCGACGCGTCGTCGCATCGCGGGCACGGTCACGATGGGCGCGCCACCGCCGCACGCCGTCGGCGTCGACGACGCCATGCGCGTACCGACCGGCGGCGCGCTGCCCGACGGGGCGGACGCCGTCGTGCCGCAAGAAGACGTCGAGATCGACGGCGCGACGATCGTGCTACTCGGCGCGATTGCGGCGGGCGACAGCGTGTCGCAGCGTGCGAGCGATATCGCGGTGGGCGCCGTGGTCATTGCGGCCGGCCGGCGCATCGGCGGCCCGGAGCTCGGCGTGCTCGCGACGCTCGGCATCGCGCGCGTGCCCGTCTTTCGCCGGCCTCGGATCGGCATCATCAGCACGGGCGACGAACTCATCGATCCTGCCGGCACGCCGCTCGTGGGTCAGATTCGCGACTCGAATCGCTACGCGATCGCCGGTGCGTTGCTCGCACTCGGCGCGGAACCCGTTCATCTGCCGCGCGCGGCCGACGATGCCGTCGCGTTGCGCGCGGCGCTCGAGGCCGGTCTCGCGCAATGCGACGCGCTCGTTACGACCGGCGGCTCGTCGGTCGGCGAACGCGATCTCATGCCGCAGATCGTGGCGCAACTCGGTGCGCCCGGGACGATCGTCCACGGCCTGCGCGTAAAACCCGGCAAACCGACGTTGCTCGCCGCGATCGACGGAAAAGCGGTGATCGGCCTGCCGGGCAATCCCACATCGTCGCTGATGATCCTCGAGGCCGTCGTCCGCCCGATCGTTGCGGCCCTGGTAGGGGAACGCGATGCGCGGCCGACGACGCTCGAAGCGATTGCGGCCGCACCGTTCGTGGGCCGCACCGGCTGGACGCACTTCATGCCGGCGCGGCTGTTCGTGCGCGGCACGCAGCTGATTGCCGAACCGCTGCTCATCCGGTCCGCTCAGACGAGCCTGCTCGCGCGCGCGAGCGGCTATGCGACGATCGGGGAACTGCCCGACCGTATCGAAGCGGGAGCACGTATCGGCATCACGCTCTTCGCAAGCGGCGGCTCGCCGATCGGTGCGGCGTGAACGGCGGCGTCCTGGCAGCGCCGGTCGTCGCGCTCGCGTTCTCGCTCGCGTGCGCGGGATGTACGCGCCAGGATATCAATAACGCCGGCAACTCGTTCGCGAGTGCCGCACCGGCTCTGGCAAACGACGGCTTCATCATCGCGCAGATCGAAAGTAAATTCGTCACGATCGACGGCGATTCTGCGCTGCACGTCGCGGTCACAGCGCACGACGGCAACGTTCGGTTGAGCGGACGCACGAAGTCCGGCGCGATCGCCCAGCGCTACGTCGCCGCGGCCAAAGGCGTCGCGGGCGTCAAAAATGTTTCCGCGTCGCTGACGGCCGACGCGAGCTTACCCAGCACGTCGAAACGCGTCGCCGATTTCGCGCTCGCGGCCGCGGTGCGCGCGAATCTGACGGGTCAAGCCGGCCTCAACGGCATCGCGCTCGACATCAAAGCGTCGGGCGGCGTCGTCACGTTGCGCGGGCGCGTGAAAACCGCGGCCCTGCACGCGACCCTCGTCGAAGCGGCGAAAGCGACCAAGGGCGTCGCCTCCCTCGTCGACGACCTGCACGTCGACTCGTGAAGCAACGTAGCGATGCGCTCGAACGGGCGGCGCCAATCGAAGCCGCGCCGGCGATCGCGGCGCTGCCGGCCAGCCGTCCCTTCGTCGCGCCCGAAGAACTCGCGCGCCGGGTGGGCCGCGCCGATCTCTTGCGGCTCGGTGCCAACGAAAGCGCTTTTGGGCCGCCGCCGCGCGCGCTCGCAGCGATGCACGCCGAACTCGTGCGCACGTCGTACTACGGCGACCCCGAGTCGCTCGCCTTACGCGAAGTGCTGGCCGCGCGCCACGCCTGTTCGCCGGAGAACATCACCGTCGGCGCGGGCATCGACGATCTGCTGGGGCTCGTCGTTCGCGGCTTCTGCGCCCCCGGCGACGTCTCGGTCTCGACCCTCGGCTCGTATCCAACGTATGTCTATCACGTGCTCGGTTTCGGCGCGCGCCTAGAAACCGTGCCATACGCTGCCGACGGCAGCGTTCGACTCGACGCGCTCGCCGCGCGTGCCCGCGAAACGCGCGCGCGTCTGGTCTATCTCGCGAATCCCGATAATCCCAGCGGCGCGTTCGCTTCGCGCGATGCCGTCGCCGCGCTCGTCGCTGCGTTGCCCGCGAACTGTCTGCTCGTCCTGGACGAAGCCTACGGCGATTTCGTCGCGCCGGACGAACTTCTGCCGGACGTCATCGATCCGCGCATCGTGCGCATGCGCACGTTTTCGAAAGCGTACGGTCTGGCGGGCGCGCGCATCGCGTACTGCATCGCGCCGCGCGAAACGATCGACACGTTCGCAAAGATCCGTTCGCACTTTCACGTCGGGCGCACCTCGCAAGCGGGCGCGCTCGCCGCACTCGACGAGTGCGGCTTCATCGCAAGCGTGGTCGCGGAAGTCGCGCGCGGTCGCGCGGAATACGAGGCGTTCGCTGCGCGGCTCGCGCTGCGGACGTTGCCCTCGCGCACCAATTTCGTCTGCATCGACATCGGCTCGCGCGACGGTGCCGAAGCGATGGTCGAAGCGCTGCTGCAGCTCGGCATCTTCGTGCGCAAACCGGGTGCGCCGCCGCTGGACGGACACATTCGCGTGACGGTCGGTACGGCAAACGATCGCTTACGTTTCGGCGCGGCCCTGGGCGAGGCGCTTCCCGCTTGCGAGGCGCTCGCGCGCTCGGCAAAGAACGCCCGGACCCCCACATGAAGTTCGCGCTCGTCTCCGATATTCACAGCAATCTCGAATCGCTGGTCGCGGTCTTCGCGACGATCGCCGCGGACGAGCGCGTGCTGTGCCTCGGAGATATCGTCGGATACGGTCCCGACCCGAACGACTGTCTCGCGCTCGTGCGCGAACGTGCGACGGCGACGGTGCTCGGCAACCACGACGTCGCCGCCGTCGACGGTCATGGGCTCGCGTTTTTCAACGACGCCGCCCGCGAAGCGATCGAATGGACGCAGACCGTCCTCGAGGCCGGCCACGCCGCTTGGCTCGATGGGCTGTCCTACGAACTCCGCATGCCGGAGTATCTGCTCGTCCACGGCGCTCCGGTGGATTATTTTAGCTATATTTTAGATAAAGCGGCCGCCGCGCGCGCCTTCGCCGCAACCGACGCTCCCGTAATTTTCGTCGGTCACACGCACATCGCCGACTACTACGCGCTCGCGCCCGATGGAACGATCGCTCACGAATTCCGCCAGCGCGAGGGCGAGCTGCGGCTCGCCATCGGGTATCGCTATATCGTCAACGTCGGCAGCGTCGGACAACCGCGCGATCTCAACTGCGACGCGTCGTTCGCGCGTTACGATTCCGATGCGCGAACCGTCACCTGGCACCGCGTTCCCTACGCGATCGAACGCACGCAACGGAAGATCGGCGAGGCGCGATTACCGGACGCCCTCGCTCGCCGCCTCGAAGTCGGACGATGAGACGGGCAGCTCCGCGCTAAATAGGTGTTCATGATCAGTCGTACGGCGGGCTCGCTCGCCTTGTTACTCGCGCTGGCTTCGGCGGCCGTCGCAGCGCCGCCGGCCCCCGCTCCGGCGGCTGCTTCGGCGGCGGCTGCGGCGCGCGGACCGGCCCGCGGGGCCGCCCGGCACGACTATGCGAACCGGGCGTTTGTCGAGACGCTGACGGCCGGGCTCAAGCACTTCTACGCCCGCGACTTTAAGAAGGCGCAGGGCGAGTTCGAGCGCGCGCTCGCGGTCGTTCCGGAAAATACGCTCGCGATTTCGTTCCTCAATGCCGCGGCGGCGCAGCAGCAAGGCGCGCTCGACGTCCTGACCAACGTCGAGGAAGACGCCGTTTCGGGCGCGCCGAAGAATTATGTCAACCACGTGCGGCTCGGTTTTTCGTACATGTTCCAATCCGTTTCGGGACGCGATCGGACCCAGGACGCGCGCGACGAACTTAACGCCGCCGTCAATCTCGATCCGGAAGCGGCCGCCGCCCACGTCGGGCTGGGAATCATGCGGTTCAATGAACGTTCGGCCAATCGTGCCAAGACGGAATTGCTCGCGGCGCTGCGTAGCGACGGCGACAACGTGCTCGCCCGCGAGTATCTCGGCGAACTCTACCAGAGCGATCTGCGCGATCCGGCGCGCGGCCTCGGGTACGTGATCGAGGTGCCGAACCTGCTGCCCGAATACGCGGATATTCAGTTTCACATCGGCTCGCTGTTACACGATCTGCATCAATCCGATGCGGCGGTCCGCTATCTCGAGCGGGGCATCGCGCTCGACGTCGGGCACGTCGGTGAAGCCGGACAGCACGGCTATACGCTGCTGGGACGGATCTACATCGAACAGCACAACCTCGGTGCTGCGACGACCGTTCTCAAGACGGCGGTCGCGAGCGATGTCGATTCGATCTATGCGAAAACGTTGCTCGCGAAAATCAAGGCGGGCGATTACAACGGCGGCGCGTCCCCCGGGCCGGGCGCCTCGTCTTCAGCGCCGGCTCCGGGCACGTCGCCGGCGCCGGGCGCGTCGCCCTCGCGGAACTGATGCCCGAACTCGCGACGCCGGTCGACGACGGCTACTGCATCGGCTGCGGCCAGGATTCCGCCATCGGCCTTAAAATGCGTTTCGAAGTCGACGACGATAATTCGGTGCACAGTACGGTGACGGTGCCGCAGCCGTTTCAAGGTTGGCGGGACGTCGTGCACGGTGGCGTCGTCGCCCTCGTGCTCGACGAAGCGATGGCCTATGCCGCGGGCGCGCAGGGCTATCTCGGCGTTACGGCTGAGCTCAAGCTGCGGTTTCGCAAGGCCGTGCCCGTCGGCGAACCGCTCGTCGTTCGTGGCAACGTACTGTGGCAGCGCCGCAACGTTTTTGGGATCGAAGCGACTATTTGCGACGCCGCCGGCACGTTGCTCGCCTCGGCGGAAGCGAGCTTCGTTTCGCGCGGCAAACTCGCCCCCGGCCAACGTCTGGGAGAACCGCAAGCTCGTGTCGGCGGTTAAAGCCAAGCCGACGGCGGCCGCGCCCAAGCCGAAGAAGCCGCCCGCTCCGACGCCGACGATCGACAATCGCCGCGCACGTTTCGAATACGAGTGGCTCCAGCAATTCGAAGCGGGCATCGTGCTGACGGGAACCGAGATCAAGAGCATTCGCAGCGGTCAAATCAGCATCGCCGAAGCGTACGCGCGCATCCGCGATGGCGAATTGTGGCTGCTCTCGATGCACGTTCCGCCGTACAAGCAGGGTAGCTTTTCGAACGTTGATCCCAACCGTCCGCGGAAGTTATTGCTTCACAAAAAAGATATCGCGATGCTCTCGGGCCGCGTCTCCGAAAAGGGCTTGACGCTCATTCCGGTGCGGCTTTACTTCGTCCGCGGAAAAGTTAAAATCTCGGTCGCACTCGCGCGCGGCAAGAAGATTTGGGATAAGCGTCGCGTCGAGAAGGATCGGGACGTGCAGCGCGAGATGGCGCGGGCGGTCCGGCGGTAGTGCGCGGAGCGCGCCCGCTCGCGGCGCTCGAGGCTTCCGTTGCGGAGTGCGTCGCGGCGCGGCCGGGCGACGTGCTGCTCGCCGCGGTCTCGGGCGGCCCCGATAGCGTCGCCCTCGCAGCGCTCCTGGGGCGCTGCGTCCGCCAGGCCGGGGCGACGCTCGCGCTCGCGCACGTCAATCACGCTCTTCGCGAAGGCGCCTGGCAGGACGAAGGCGTCGTGCTCGCCCTCGGTGCGGCGCTGGGAGTCCGTGTTATCGCGCGCTCCCTGGCCCTCGGCAGTGCCGCCGAAGCGCGCCTGCGCGACGAACGCTACGCAGCGCTCGCCGAGATCGCGCGCGGCCTCGGAGCGCGCCGTATCTTTACGGCGCACCACGCGCAAGATCAGACCGAGACGGTGCTGCTGGCGCTCTTTCGGGGTACCGGTCCCGACGGCTTACTCGGCTTGCCGAGCGTACGCGAACTCCCCGACGGCATCGTCGTCGAACGGCCGTTGCTCGGAATCGAACCGGCCGCTTTGCGCGCGTATTGTGCGAGCGAACACCTGGCGTACGCCGTCGACCCGAGTAACGGCGATCTCGCGTACCGCCGCAATGCCGTTCGGGCGGCGCTCGTCGACCTACGTGCGAGCTTCCCGCACCTCGATGCCGCCGTGGCACGCTGCGCCGACATCTTGCGCGCCGAGCGGGCTGCGGCACCTCGCGCGGCGCTGCGCGAACGGCTACGGGTCGAAGTACGGGCCGCTGCGGGCGACACGCGGGATGTCCCGTTCGAACGTCTGGATGCCGTCGCCCGGGCCCTGGAGCGCGGAACGCCGGGACGCCATTTCTTGCGGCGCGGCGTCGAAGCTATCGTCGAATGAACGTCGCGCGCGCTCTGCCGGACGAGATCGCGGCGATCGAGTTCGACGCCGGGGTCATCGCGCTCGCCGTCGAGCGGCTCGCCGCGGCCATCATCGTAGACCTGGCGGGTGAACCCGTCACGCTCGTCGGCGTGTTGAAGGGAGCGTTGTTTCTTACCGCCGATCTCGCTCGCGCGCTCCCCGCCGCTACGGACGCCGCCATCGACTTCATCGCCGTCTCGAGCTATGGAAACGCCGATCGTTCGAGCGGCGAAGTGCGGCTGCTTAAGGATACGAGCGAAAGTGTCGAGGGTAAGAACGTCGTCATCGTGGAGGATATCGTCGATAACGGACTGACGCTGTGCTATCTGCAAGGACTCCTCGCCGGCCGAAATCCAGCGTCGCTGCGCTCGTGCGTTCTGCTCGATAAGCCCTACCGCCGCTCCGTCCCCGTCGCCATCGACTACATCGGCCTGACCGCCCCCGATACGTTCATCGTAGGGTACGGTCTGGACTACCAAGAAAAATATCGGAATCTTCCATACCTTGCGAGACTCCACAACTGGGTTTTCGAAGCCCCGCAGGCGCGGCCTTCGAAGGGAATAGGATAAGTAAGCACGTTGGGCAAGCACGTTAGATCGATCGTCATCGTCGTCCTGATCTTCATTGCCGTCATTTTCATCGTCGACAAGCTGGTCCTCAATCAGCCGGCCGCGACGAAGTTGACGTATTCGCAGTTCTACCAGCAAGTCGATGCGGGCAACGTCAAAAAAGTGACCGTTTCCGGCCAGCACGACGTCGCAGGCGAACTGAAGAAGCCGCTTTCCGATAACGCGGATACCCGCTTCGTCACCACGGTGCTCGACGAGGCCGGCCTGGCGGCCGACATGCGCCGGCACGACGTGCAGATCACGGTCGATAATCCGCAAACGACGCCGTTTATCGGCATGCTGGTCCAACTCGTCCCCTTCGCGCTGATGGCCTTGCTCTTGCTCTTCATTTTGCGGCAGGCGCAGAGCGGCGGCAGTCAAGCGATGTCGTTCGGCCGCTCGCGGGCGAAGCTCCAATCTGAGAATCGCCCGAAAGTGACCTTCAACGACGTCGCCGGCATCCCCGAAGCGAAGGAAGAACTCGGAGAAGTCGTCGAGTTTCTAAAGTTTCCGAAGAAGTTCCAAGCGCTCGGCGCGCGTATCCCCAAGGGCGTGCTGCTGCTGGGTCCGCCGGGCTCGGGTAAGACGCTGCTCGCACGCGCGATCGCCGGCGAAGCCGGCGTGCCGTTCTTCTCGATCTCCGGTTCGGACTTCGTCGAAATGTTCGTCGGCGTCGGCGCGAGCCGCGTGCGCGATCTGTTCGAACAAGCCAAAAAGAGTGCGCCGTGTATCGTCTTCATCGACGAAATCGACGCGGTCGGGCGTCAGCGCGGCGCCGGTCTCGGCGGCGGCCACGACGAGCGCGAGCAAACGCTCAATCAGCTGCTCGTCGAGATGGATGGCTTCGATCAGAATACGGGCGTCATCCTCATCGCGGCGACCAATCGGCCCGACGTACTGGATCCCGCGCTCTTGCGTCCCGGACGCTTCGATCGGCAGATCGTCGTCGATCGCGCCGACGTCAAAGGTCGCGAAGCGATCCTCGGCGTGCATTCGAAAAACAAACCGCTTTCGAAAGAGATCTCGCTCGGGACGCTCGCGAAGCGCACCCCCGGCTTCTCAGGCGCCGACCTCGAAAATATGCTCAACGAAGCGGCTCTGCTGGCGGCGCGTAAAAACAAGTCGATCATCGAGATGAGCGATTGCGAAGAAGCGATCGATCGCGTCGTCGCGGGACCCGAGCGCAAATCGCTCGTGATGTCGCAAAAAGAAAAAGAGAACACGGCCTATCACGAGTCGGGCCACGCCATCGCCGGCGGCTTGTTGCCGATGGCCGATCCCGTCCATAAGGTTACGATTATTCCGCGCGGCATGGCCCTGGGTATCACGTGGTCGCTGCCGGACGAAGATCGTCACTCGATCACCAAAAACGGAATCCTGGCGCAGATTACCATGGCGCTCTCGGGCCGGATCTCCGAGGAGATCAAATTCGGCGACGTGACGACCGGTGCGTCGAACGATTTCGAGAAAGCGACGGAACTCGCGCGCCGTATGGTCACGCAGTACGGTATGTCCGAAACGCTCGGGCCGATCCAATACGGCCGCGGCAATCATCAGGTCTTCCTCGGACGCGATTTCGGTGAAGACCGGAATTACTCCGAAGAGATCGCGGGCAAGATCGATGCGGAAGTACGCGGCATCATCGAACGCTGCTATGCGGATGCGACGAAGCTGCTCAAAGACAATTGGGATAAGGTCGAGCGGATGGTCGCCTCGCTGATGGAATTCGAGACGGTCGATACCGACGAAGTCATCGCCATCATCAACGATTTGCCGTACGCGCGTAAGCCGGACGATACCGTCGAATTGCCGCGCGCGGCCGCTGCCTCGCACGAGCCGGAATCGCCGCGGGTGGAAAAGCCGAAGCGCCTTCCTCCGAACATCACCCCAGAACCCGCCTAATCGATGATAATGGCGCTAGGATACAGGCTCCGGGCGGTCGCGCTCGGAGCTTTTCTCGTCTCTGCCGGTCTCCCGGCGTCCGGGGCAACCGGCGAGCTGCCCGATCTGGGGCCCAACGTAACCGTCGGGCGCCTCGCGGAAGGCGGCACCGTCATCGTGCGGCCGACACAGGGTGCGCCAGTGGCAGCGATCGAGCTGTGGTACCGCGCGCCATCGACGGGTTTCGGTGCGAAGCCGCTGCCCTCGCTCGCGCGCCTCGCGGCCCAGGCAGTCGCCGGATCGAAGCCGCTGATCGGAAAGAACCTGGGTCAGACGGTCGCAGCGGTCGGCGGCCGGCTCGCCATTACTGTGTATAGCGATTCGATCGCGATCTCCGCAGTCGTTCCGGCCAGTTCTGCCCGGACGGTCGTCACGGCGATGACGACGGCATTCTTCGCACCCGTCGCGACCGAGGAGGGCTTCCGAGCGGCGCAGCGCGACGTCGCCCAGGAAGCGTTCATCTCCACGTTCGATGCCGAGACCGTCGTGCGGGACGCGGTATTCGCCGGGCTTTTCACCGGCGGCCCGCAACACTATCCCTCGCTCGGGGCGCCGAAAGACGTTACCAACATCTCGTTCGCCGACGTCAAGTCGTTCGCGACGCGCGCGTTTCGTTCGCCCAACGCCACGCTGGTTGTGAGCGGCGCGGTCGCATCCGATGTCGCGTCGGCCGCCGTTGCCGGCCGTCCGTCGACCGGGAGGGATGCTGCCGAGGCGGTGGCTCCGCCGGTGCTCGCGACGACGATCTCGCCTGTATCGAAAACCTTCGTGCAGCCCTCCGGCGGCTACGGTTGGACCGGTCCCGCGATCTCCGATCAGCGTGAGGCGACGGCGATGGATTTCATCGCCGACTACCTCTTTCGCGTCGATGACGGCATCGTGACGAAAACTGCCGCACGTCGTTTGCCGCAGTCGTTGCTGGTCGGTCAGTTCATCACCCTGCACGACCCTGGGGTGATGTTCGTAGCCTTTGCGGGCACGAGTCCGGCGGTTCTGCGCGGGCTCGTCGACGACGGATTGGCGTCGATGCGCAAACCGCTGCCTGCCGCGACGTTTGCGAGCGCCGTCGAATCGTTCAAATACCACCTTTTGAGCGATCTGCAGACGCCGACGCAGCAAGCCGATAATTACGGCTGGTATAGCGTGGAAGGCTCGGCCGCGTACGCGCCGGGCGCCAACGGCGAAAACGGCGCGTATTTCAAAGCGGCGAGTTCGCTAACGCCCGATTTCGTGGCCTCGGTGGCCGAGAAGTATCTGGGCAAGTCGCCCGTCGTGGTGACGCTGACGCCGGAAGAGAAGAAGTCGAAATGATCGTTTCGCTACGGGGCGCTTCGCTCGCGAGCATGGCGCTGGCCGGGTTGCTCGGGCTCTCGGGCGCGGCTCCCGCGCCGAATTCCGGCGCGCGGTATCCGAAGGCTTTTGCCGCGGATCTCGGCGTGACGAAGCTCGTCGGCGAGATCGACGCCGACGCGGCGCTCGGCGGCGTCCAGATTTTCGTGGCCGCCGGACTCGATCGGGAGCCGCTCAACGGCAACGGCATCGCGTCCCTCGTTGCCGAGGCACTCGTGCGGACTCCGGTCGCCGGCGCGAACGGCACGATCTTGCCGGTGCGCGAAGCCATCGCGGCGCAGGGCGGCAGCTTGACGTTTACGGTCGACGGCCGTTCCGTGCACTTCTATCTCGAAAGCCGCGCCGAGCGGCTCGCTGCTGCCGTTGGGCTTTTCGCAAAGGCGCTCGCGGCGCCCGATTTCACGCCGGCGACGATCGCGGCCGCCCGTGCGGCGCTGACTTCGCGCATCGCCGAGACCGAAGGCAGCGCGCTTTCGGTCGGTATCGGTATGTTCCGCCGCTCGTACTATACGACGGGGGCCGGCAATCCCGCGCTCGGCAATGCCTCCACCCTAGCGGGGCTCGAAAGCAAAGACGCGAGCGCCTTTTTTGCCGCCAACTATAAGCGCGGTGGCCTAACCGCGAGCGCCGTCGGGGCCCTTGCGCCCGATCTCAACGACGCGCTGGAGACTCTGGCAAAATCGTTGCTGGACGGTTCCCCCTTGCCGGTCGTCTCGCAGACCAAGGTGATCCCCGCGCAGGCGCCGCGCATCGTCGCCCATCGCGATATCGGCGCACCGTGGGTCGTGGTGGGCTTCGCCGCACCGGCGCCCGGCAGCAAAGATTTCGGCGCGATGCTGGTTCTCGAAAAGCTTCTGGCGGAGGCCTTCGAGCGCAATAGTGCGACGACGCTCGGCTTCATCGAAAAGAGCGTCGGAGCGTTCTATCTCTACGATGCCGCGCCGGCGAGTCTGGTCGTCTACGTGAACGGCACGCAGGGCGATCCGTCGGTGGCGTTACGACAATTGCTGGTCGTTTCGAAGTCGCTTTCGCTCAAGCCGCTCGCAGCCGATCCGCTGCGGCACTTTAAGACCGCCGCCGAGGGGCAGTTTCTCACCGATTCCGTAACGCTTTCGGACCGTTCGTATCTGCTGGGCACGTTCGCGGCGCAAGGGCTCGGGACGGACTCGATCAACGCCGCGCTCGATGCGCTCGAACGGACGACGGCGACGGACGTGCAGCGCGTTGCCAAAGCGTATCTGCAACGCTATATCGTTGCGCTCGTTCTCCCGCGTACCGCGGGCGCGCCCGGGAGCACGCGAGGTAACTAACTCCGGGCGTGCGGGCGCGGCAAACGTCGCGCTCGTTCACGATTACCTCAATCAGCGCGGCGGGGCCGAACGAGTTTTCCGCCATATTGCGGACCTCTACCCGCGCGCGCCGGTGTACACGTCGCTCTTCGATCGCGTCGCGACGGGCGACCTGGTCGCAGCCGAGCGCGTACGAACCTCCGCGCTCCAGGCGTTGCCGGGCGCGAAACGCTATTTCCGGTTGCTCGCGCCGCTCTACCCGGCGGCGTTCGAACGCTTCGACCTCTCGGCGTACGACACGATCGTGAGCACCACGACGGCGTGGGCCAAGGGCGTGCGTTTTCGCCCCGACGCGATTCACGTGTGTTACATCCACACCGTCAGTCGTTTCGCGTACGCTTACGAGCAATACGTCGGCGCTCTGACCGGCGGCCCGCGCGGGGCGCTAGCACCCCTGGTACGCTCCGTCGTCGGACGGCTCGTGGCGTGGGACAAAGAAGCGGCGCAGCGTCCGACCGCCTTCATCGCGAATTCGGAAAACGTCGCGCGGCGGGTACGCGCCTTCTACGGTCGGGACGCCTTTGTGGCGCACTGCCCCGTCGATGTGGACCGCTTCGCTATCGGTCCCGGCGACGGCGACTACTACCTGGTCGTCTCTCGCTTGCTGCCCTACAAACGCGTCGATCTCGCGATCGCCGCTGCGGCGCTCGCAAACGTCCGGCTGCTGATCGTCGGAGCGGGCCCCGCGCGCGCGGCGCTGCAAAGGGCGGCCGTGGGCACGCGGACGGAATTTCTCGGCGCGCTCTCCGACGAAGCGTTACGGGCGGTCATGGGCCGCGCGCGCGCGATCGTCGTACCGGGTGAAGAAGATTACGGACTCGTGCCGCTCGAGGCCAATGCCTCCGGCCGGCCTGCGATCGCCTACGGCCGCGGCGGCGCACTCGAAACGATCCGTCCCGGCGTGACGGGCGAACATTTCCCCGGTGCGACCCCCGCCTCGCTCGCCGAGACGCTGCGCGGCTTCGACGCCGACCGCTACGACCCGGCAGCGTTGCGTCAGCACGCCGAGTCGTTCGGTCCCGAACCATTCAAAGCGCGGTTCGCCGCGCTCGTCGACGAAATCGTCCGCTTAGGGCCGGCCGCGCGTCCGGTTCGAAGCGACGTCGCGCAGAACCGTTAGGGTCGTCCGCGCGCTCGCCATGCGATCGGCGAAGGCGAAGGTCGTCGTGGCACGTGCGCGCAGCTCGTCGCGCCGTGCGGGCTCGTCCAGTAGCGACCGAATAGCGCCCGCCCAAAGTGCGACGTCGTCGGGATCGAGCAGGGCGGCAGCGCCGGCCGTCGCTTCGGGAAGCGCCGCGGAATCGGCAGCGAGTACCGGCGTGCCGCAGGCCATCGCCTCGATCGCCACGAGACCGAAGCCCTCCCCGTGCGAGGGAACAACGACCATCTCGGCGTGGCGATAGAGCGTCCGCAGCAGCGTGTCGCTTGCGGCGATCTCGCCGGCCCGGACGCCGCTCCTGCGCGCGTACGCGCGATCCGCCGAGCGGAGCTCTCCGACGATCACGAGTAGTTCGCGCGGTTCGCGAAACGCTCGCGCGCACGCATCGATCGCGAGCCGGACGTTCTTGCGCGCTTCGCTCGGTCCGACGAAGACGACGTAGCGCGCACCCCCGAGTGCGGCGGGCAGTGCGTTCGTTGCGTAAGCGGGGTCCGCTTCGGAAAAATCGGGATCGCTTGCAGGAAACCAAAACGGATCGGGCGATGGCGGTACGACTACGATGCGCTCGCGGTCGACGGCGAGTTCGCGCGAGATTTCTTCGCGCGTCCACTGTGAATTTGCGAGTAGCCGGGTCGCATCGCGCGCCGCCCGGCGCATCGGCCGCTGCTCGCGCATCCTCGCGACCGGACCGCCCGCCGGCAGCGTGAAGGCGAACGCGTCGTGAACGCTGACGAGCGACGGCGCGTGAGCGCGAAAGCGCATGCCGTTGAAGGGGTACCAAACGACGTCGAAGCGATCGCGGTCGCGCGCGCAATGCGTCGGTTCGACCGGATACGGAAATTCGCGCGCGAGCGCGCGGCGATCGCGCCGTTTATCGGCGAGCAGGGTGATCGCGATATCGCCCGATTCCGCCGCGGCAATCAAGACGCCGCGGGCGAGCCGGCCCATGCCGCGACGATCGTGCGCGAGATTTGCGGCGTCGACGGCCACGCCGAGATCCCGACGTTCGCACGCATTCATGGTTTGGCGTGAAAGACGAAGATCGCGACCACGCTGATCGAGTTGAACAACGCGTGAGTCGTTACGCAAGCCCAGTAGCTGCGCGTACGTGCGTACACGTAAGCGAGCACCATGCCGCCGATAGCCAGTGGTATGGAGACCGTTAGAAGCTGCGGCAACGACGCGCTGTGCACGACGCCGAAAATCGAGCCGCTTACGCCGATCGCGACGGGGATCGACACGTAGCGCGTCAACGCGTTATACAGGAAGACGCGAAACGTCAATTCTTCGATCATCGGCGCGAGTACGCAGGCGATGGCAAAGAAGAACAGCTGTTCTCCCGGCGATTTCATCTGCTGCAGGAGCGCTACGGCCGTTTCGGTATCGTGACGGTGCGAGAGCACGCCGATGATGCCGCCGACGATGCTGACCAGAAGCCACATCAGAATCGTTCCCGCCGCGCCGATGCCGAGTTCGCGAGCGGTCGGTACGCGGAAACCCAGTTCGCGCAGCGACACGTGCGCGACGCGCGGGAGAGCGAAGATCAAAAAGATCCCGAGCGGGACGTACGTGATGATCTGCGCGATGAGCAATTGATCCGGCGCGATATTTTTCGGATGACGGGGATCGATAAATCCCAGGACGGCTCCGAGAATGACGTAAGCGACGCCGGGAACGATTGCAAAAAAGACGGCGCCGAACGCCGTTAAGAGCGTTAACGGGACGCGAAAGGCTTCACGGGGCCAGGGCATCGGCGAGAGCGCCGAAAGCGCCCAGGTCGAGTTGTTCCGCACGGATCTCCGAATCGATGGCGAGCCCCGCAAGCGCCGCTTGCGTGCGCGCGCGATCGATTTCGAGCGCGAGCTGCAAGCTATTGGCGAGCGTCTTGCGCCGGTACGCGAAGGCGGCGCGGACGACCTGCAATAAAAATTTGCGGTCGCGTACGATGACGGGGGGCACCGCGTGTCGATCGAGGATCACGACCGCGCTATCGACGTTCGGGCGCGGATAGAAAAAGCCCGGACCCAGCACGAACGCGCGCCGTACCGTCATGAAGTACTTGCAGAAGACCGTCAGGCTGCCGTATTGCGGCGTCGACGGCCGTGCCGTGAGCCGGTCCGCAACGTCGCGCTGAATCATCACGACGATTCGGTGCGGCGGGTGTTCGAGCTCGAGCCACGACGTAATTAGCTGCGTCGCGACGTTATAAGGCAGATTGCCCGCGGCACACCACGGCTCGCCGCGTACGAGGCACGCATAGTCGAAGCCGAGTGCGTCGGCGTGTAGGACCGTCGCTGCGGCCAGATCCGGTCTCCCGCGCAAGATTACGACCATGTCGCCGTCGATTTCGAGCGCCGTGACGCGAGCGCCGCAGTCGAGTAGCGCGCGCGTCAGCGCGCCGGTTCCCGCACCGATTTCGACCACGTGCGTACCGGTCTCGAAAAGACACGAAACGGCGATGCGCTTCGCCGCACCGCCGTCCATGAGAAAGTGCTGTCCGAGCCGTTTCTTCGGACGCAGACCGTGCGCTGCCAAGAGCGCCCGGGGGTGCATCGGCTCGGCGCGGGGCTCGGGGGCGTTCTTCTCTATCGCAGGACGTAGACGGTTATGGGCCGCCTGCCGTATTGGAGCGCGTCGTGCTGGGTGTTCATCCCGAGATCGACGCGGTTACCGAGGATCGCGCCGCCCGTGTCTCCCGCGACCGCGCGGCCGTACCCGGGAATAAAAAGCTTCGTACCGAGCGGAATGACCTGCGGATCCACGGCGATGACGCCGAATCCCGCCCGCAAGCCGCTCGCGGTGACGCCGCTGCAGCCGGAGCAACCGGCCGTATATGCAGTCGCGATCATGCGGATCGCCGAACCCGCGAAATGGATCGCGCTCGCGAAGCCTTGTTCGGCGAAGCGTGCGAGCGACGCGTATGCGGCGACACCGTGCGCGATAACGCGGGCCCGCGGTATTCGAACGATGCGCGAGGCGAGCATCGTGCGAGTCGCTTTGCCATTTCCGCGGCGCTCGTAGCGGTACGTGATGACGCGCAGACCGGAGCGCCCGGCCTCCACGATCGCCGTCTTGCCGGCCGCGATACGCGGATCGTTACGGTGCTTGACTTTTGCCGCGAGGCGTACGTTGACGCGCGACGTCCATGCGACCAAGCGCAGGCGCGGCGCGCGCTCGCGGACGTCGCGCTGCACGGCGCTCCGCGCGGCGACGAGCGGAGCGGGGCCTGCGTGGAGCACGATTTTCATGCCGTCCACGACGGCGTCGCCGCTCTGGGACGATGCCGATTCGCCCGGCGCGAGTTGTACGCCCCGTTCGGCGAAGAAGTCACCGACGGTCGACGCTTTGGTGTCATACGTGTAACCGATGCCGTCGCGAACGATGGTGACTGTGGCGGCCGACGCAGTCGTCAATAGCGGCGAACTTTTGGTGTCATACGTGTAACCGATGCCGTCGCGAACGATGGTGACTGTGGCGGCCGACGCAGTCGTCAATAGCGGCGAACTCGGGGCAGAAGCGTCATCCGTAGCGCTGGTCGCCTGAGTGACGATGCCGGCGCCGGTCGCGTCGTTTTCGGCCGCGCCGGCCGGACCGCGAAGATTGCTGAAGAGGCCGAGTGCTAAAGCGCTCGCCGCGATTATCGCATATCTTTGATCGCGTACGATCAACTCGGCTCCTTTCTAGACGCGGCACGCCGGCGTGCACGACCAGCACGATAGTGTGGGCCGTAGACGCCGAGGCGCAGGCGTGCAAAGTAGCGGTTGACGCTTCCAATGGGAAACATTACCACGTGAGAGACCGCTCTGGATCTCGGGAACTTGGGAACTCGGGAACTCGGGAACTCGGGAACTCGGGAACTCGGGAACTCGGGAACTCGGGAACTCGGGAACTCGGGAACTCGGGAACTCGGGTCACCCTATCACGGCGATTTGTCTCGCGTCAACTTGACAAATCCACATTCCGACGAATGTAGGCGTCTCGTGGCCGGAAAGGAAAGCTCGTCCTCGTGAACGCCTTGCGCGTCGGCCTCTTTACCGAGTGCTACCATCCGATCCAAAATGGCATCGTTGCGTCGATCGACGCGCTGGCGGGGACGCTGCGGGATAACGGGCACGACGCCGTCGTCATCACGCCGGAGATGCCGTCGTATCGCGACGTTCCGGGCGACGACGTCGTGCGCGTCCCGTCTTTGCCGTTGCCGACCCGCACGGCCTACCGTCTTACGGTACCGTACCTTCCCCGCGCGATCGGTGCGCTTTCGATCGTGCACGCGCATTCGCCGTTCGTCACGGGCTGGCTCGGCGTGCGCGCCGCGCGGCGCGCGCGCGTGCCGCTCGTCTTTACGTACCACACGCAACTCGAAGCGTACGCGCACTACGTGCCGTTCGAAAGTCATGCGACGCGCAGCGCTGCAACGAGACTTACGCGCCTATTCGCCAACGGCGCCGATGCGGTTATCGTGCCGACGCTCGCGATGGAAGCGCGCTTGCGCGCGATGGGCGTACGCGCTCGCATCGAGGTCGTCCCGAGCGGAATCGATCGTGCGCTGTTCGCAAGGGGACGCCGGCGGCGGGACGTTCGGGCTCGTTTCGGCATCGACGATACATATAAGCTCGTCCTATCCGTCGGTCGTTTGGGACGAGAAAAGAATATCGAGCTCGCATTGCATGCGTTTGCCCGTCTCGACGATTTCGCAGCGCGGCTGGTTATCGTGGGCGACGGCGCCCATCGGCCCGTCCTGGAGCGGCTCGCCGCGCGCCTGAACATCGCGACGCGCACGACGTTCGCCGGCGAGTATTCCCGCGACGCGTTACCCGACGTCTACGCATCGGCCGATGCGTTCGTGTTCACGAGCAGCAGCGAAACGCAAGGGCTCGTCCTCGTCGAAGCGCTCGCCGCGGGGACACCGGTCGTCGCGCTCGACACGCCCCAGACGCGCGACGTACTCGCGGGTGCCGGTATCGTCTGCCGGAACGACCCGTTGGCCGTGGCGGCGGCGCTGCGCTCCACGCTTGCCGGGGAGCGGGCCGATCCGCGGCGCGGGGCGGCGGTGGCCGATACCTACGACGGTCTCGCCATCGGGGCACGCGTCATCGCGCTGTACGATTCGCTCGTCACAGCGCCCCCGGTCCGGGAGCTCGTGGCGGCGCAGCGCTAGGCCGTTGACATCGAACGTATGTTCGATATATGCTGCCGTTGAGGCATATGATGGCTGCACGACTTGCGTCTCTCCCCGTCCTGACCGTCGGCTTTGCCGCGGGGAGCCGTGGCGAGGGCGTGGCGTATGCTTCGGTTCCGGAGGCGGATGGTCGCGAAGCATCGCTCGTCAGGGTAGCTTTTCGATGCCGTCCGCTTCCGGCGCTCGCGGGGCGCGATATCGGCTATGCGGCATTGGAGTCGGTTGCGGCCGACCTCTTGCGCCGGGGCCAGCGCTCGATCGAATTACGCGTCGACGATGCGGCCCTCGCGGCGGATCTTGCCGAGCATCGGCCGGTGCCGGCGGCCTTGACCATGCCGTACGTCCGTCTCCGCTGTGCGCTCAACCGGTTCGGCGAGGCGTCGGTCATCGCGACGGCGGACCGTACCACCCGTGACCTCACCGCTCGCGCCCGAGCCGAAGCCTCGCTCGACGTCGCCGCCTGAGGGCGCTGCCCCCCTGCGCAGGCTACGCCTCGCGGAACTTCCCACCGAGACGGTAGCGCTCGCCAGATTTCTGCTGGGAACGATGCTCGTCAGCGATGCGCCGGACGGCCGTGCCGCCGTGCGGATCGTCGAAACCGAAGCGTATCTTCCGGACGACGCCGCCGCACATTCGTATCGCGGCGAGACGGCGCGAAACCGCTCGTTATTTTTGCGAAGGGGACATGCGTACGTCTATTTCATCTATGGCATGTACTTCTGCATGAACGTTTCGAGCGAACGCGTCGGAATCGGTGCGGGCGTGCTGATCCGTGCGGGCGAGCCGACGTACGGCGCGGAGCTCATGCAGCGACGGCGCCCGCGCGCGCGGCCGGACGATCTTTGCCGAGGCCCAGGAAAACTCGCAACCGCGCTTGCCATATCGCGGCTGCACGACGGACTCGATCTCACCGCCGAAGGGCCGCTGTGGCTCGCGGCGGCCCGTGGGGCCGCGGGCGAGATCGCGACCAGCGCGCGGATCGGTATCACGAAGGAAGCCGACCGCAGCCTGCGTTTTCTCGAACGCGATAGCCCATTTGCGAGCGGGCCGAAGCCCCCGAATGCCGCGCGGCCGTAGCACGCGAGAGCGATACTCCCCTCCGGCGGCGAACGCTCGGGAGGTGCGCTTACAGAAGTACCTCGCGCATGCCGGCGTGTCGTCGCGTCGCAAAGCCGAGGAGTTCATCACCGCGGGTCACGTTCGCGTCAACGGTACGACGGTGCGGGAACTCGGCACGTCGGTTGCCGACGGCGATCGCGTCGAACTTGCGGGCAAAGTCGTCAAGATTCCCGACCAAAAGCGCTATCTCGTTCTCAACAAACCGCCGAAGGTTATGACGACGATGCGCGATCCCGGCGGACGCCGCACGGTCGCCTCGCTCGTGCCGCACCACGGCGGCCGCGTCGTCCCGGTCGGGCGGCTCGATTACGATACGTCCGGCGTGTTGTTTCTCACCAACGACGGCGACCTCGCGCACGTCCTCACGCATCCGAAATTCGGCGTCGAAAAAACGTATCGCGCGATCGTGCAAGGGCGGCTCGCGGGGGACGACATGAAGCGTTTCCTCGAGGGCATCCGCCTCGACGACGGCCGCAGCCAGCCTGCAAAGATCCGCGTCGTGCGCGCTGGCCCGGCCGCCTCGGAAGTCGACGTGACGATTCACGAAGGGCGCAACCGCCAAATCCGGCGCATGTTCGAAGCGACGGGCCATCCCGTGCTCTCGCTCGTGCGGTTGCGTTTCGGGCCGCTGTCGCTCGGCGATCTGCCGCTGGGCAATTGGCGCGATGCAACGGAGCGCGAGCTCTCCGCTCTGCGTACGCTAGAGAACGAAGCCGCGGCGCTCGCCGGAGCCGATGCGTCATGATGGTGCGCGGCATTCGTGGCGCCACGACCGTCGAGCGCGACGACGGCGAAGCGATTCTCTCCGCGACCGAAGAACTCGTGCGCGAGATCGTGGCGGCGAATGCGATCGTCCCCGAGGACGTCGCCTCCGCGCTCTTCACCGTTACGCCGGATCTGCACGCAGAATTTCCCGCTGCCGCCGCGCGCCGTATGGGCTGGACGATGGTGCCGCTTCTCAATTTTACGGAGATCGGCGTGCCCGGCAGGCTCGAGCGCTGCATCCGCATCCTCGTCCATGTCAATACGCTGCGGACCCAGGATGAGATGGTTCACGTGTACTTGCGCGAATCCGTCACGCTTCGTCCCGACCTCGCCGCCGCACATGCCCCCGCCATCGCCCGGAGTACGACGCCCCAATGATCATCGTCATGCGCCCCCACTGTGCCGAATCCGAACTCGAGGGCGTCACGGCACTCATCGCTACACTGAACATGAGCGCCCACGTTAGTAAGGGTGCCGAGCGCACGATCGTCGGCGTCGTGGGAGCGGCGAACGATAAGGAGACGCTGCTGGCTCAGTTTGCGGGACTCGACGGCGTCGAATCGGTCGTGCCCATCTCCAAGAGCTTCAAGCTCGTCAGTCGCGAGGCGAAAGCCGAACGTTCGATCGTGCGCGTCAAGGCCGGTGTGTCCTTCGGCGGAACGACGCTCGCGGTCTGCGCGGGTCCGTGCAGCGTCGAATCGCGCGAACAGCTCGAAGCTACGGCGGAAGCCGTCTCCCGCGCGGGCGCGAATATCTTACGCGGCGGTGCGTTCAAGCCGCGCACCTCGCCGTACGCGTTCCAGGGCCTCGGCGAAGACGGTTTGAAGTTCTTGCGCGACGCCGCGGACCGTTACGGCTTGGCGGTCGTAACCGAAGTGCTCGACGTACGCGACGTCGAGCTCGTCTCGCGGTATACGGACATCCTCCAAGTCGGCGCGCGCAACATGCAGAATTTCACGCTGCTGCGCGAAGTCGGCGGGGCCCGCGTTCCGGTGCTGCTCAAGCGCGGCATCGCGGCGACCATCGACGAGTGGCTGATGGCCGCCGAGTACGTCTACGTCGCGGGAAATCACGATATCGTTCTGTGCGAGCGGGGCATCCGCAGCTACGATCAGCAAACGCGTAACCTGCTCGACCTTTCCGCCGTCCCCGTCGTGCAAGGACTCACCCACTTGCCGATCATCGTCGATCCATCGCATGGAACGGGCGTCCGCGCACTGGTCGCGCCGATGAGCCTCGCCGCGGTCGCGGGTGGCGCCGACGGCCTCATCATCGAGGTCCATCCCAACCCCGCCGCCGCCTTCTCCGACGGCCCCCAGTCGCTCACCCTCCCGATGTTCGCCGAGCTGATGGCGCGAATCGAACCCGTCGCGAAGGCCGTCGGCCGCGCGCTTCCCGAAGCGGCGGCCGCGGCGGCGTGAAGCGCGCGCCGATCGTCGGCATTGCCGGCGTCGGGCTCATCGGCGCCTCGATCGGTCTTCGCGCTACCGCCTGCGGCTGGCGTGCGATTGGCTGGGATCCCGACCTCGAGCACGCACGTCTCGCGCGCGAGCGAGGCGCCGTCGGCGAGGTTTCGCCCACCTTTTCAGCGCTGGCGGCGCGAGCCGAGACGCTCGTGCTGGCCGCCCCGCTCGATGCGACGATCGGGCTGCTGGACGCGCTCGTCGCCGAGCCGCCGGGCGCCACGCTCATCATCGACGTCGCGTCGGTCAAGACGCCGATCGCGCGGGCCGGCGCCACGCTGCCGGCCTTCGTCCCGACGCATCCGATCGCGGGCTCGGAACGCAGCGGCCCAGTCGCCGCGAGCGCCGACCTCTTCGCCGGCCGGACGTGGACGTACGATCCTGCGGCGTCACCGGACGCCGTCGGCCGGGCGCGGGCCTTCATCGTCGCGATGGGCGCGACGCCGTACCCGCTCGCCAGCATCGAACACGACCGTATCGTCGCGCTGACCTCGCACCTGCCGCAGCTCGTATCGGTGGCGTTGGGCCGGCGCCTGGGGCCCGAACTCGCCGATCCGAACGTCGTCGCGTTGTGCGGCACGGGCGTGCGTTCGATGCTGCGCCTCGGGGCGTCGTCATGGCCGGTCTGGCGCGCCGTCGTCGCTGCGAACAGCGTCGCGCTGGCGCAGGAAGTTCGCACGCTGGCGAACGTATTGTCGATGGTCGCGGATGCGCTAGACGACGATCGATCGGACGTCCTCGCGAGCGATTTCGCGACGTCCGCCGGCGCCGTCGCTTGCTTGGGCGCCAACGCTTCGGAGAGCGACTCCGTTACGGCGGCGACCACACCTACGGACGAAAGGCAAACATGGATCGACGGATCGCACTCGGCGCCGCTCTGACGACCGTCGCTCTCGCGCTCGGCGCGGGACCGGCGCGCGCCGCGAACGGAACCGAATCCTACTACACCCCGCCGAAGCTCAAAACGCAGGGCGCGAGTTCGACCCCGGTGGCCGGCGCCGGTACGGTCGTCGTGAAGGTTCTCGTGAATAAGGACGGGTCGGCGAAAGTGCAGGGTGTCGTCCGCTCCACCAATCACGGCGACGACGCTTCGGCGCTCGAAATCGCGAAGACTTCGACGTATCGCCCCGCCACGCGGGGCACGTCGCCGCAAACCGCTTTCTACGATTACACGTTGAAGTTTGCGGCCAAAGGGGGCTCCGCGAGCACGACGAGCGATGCCGGAGCGGCAGCCGGGGGCGGCGATCTGGCCACTTTCGAACGCCAGATCCGTTCCGGCAGCTACGCCGGCGCTCAAACCCGGTTGACGGCGTATGTCGCGCAACACCCCACCGACGCGAAGGCCCAGCTCGATCTCGGCGTGGCGAGCGCCTATCTCAACGACGCGACGGCGGCCGCCGCAGCGTTCGGTAAAGCCGGCACGATTCCCGAAAATTACAAGCCGCTCGCGGCGAAGGCGTACAACGACGCCGCGGGCGAGGCGTACAAGAAAAAAGACTATGCGGCCGCAGTCGTTGCCGCCAAGCGCGCGGTCGCCATCGTCCCTGGCCCGTTCACGTATAATACGCTGGGAACGGCGGAAGACGCCGCCGGCGACCACGCCGTGGCCATCGCCGACCTCGAAAAGGCGCGGACCCTCGCGACGGCCGATGCGAGCCTCAAGCCGGCCGACCGCGCCCACATCGACGTGAACCTCGCTGCGGCGTATCTGAGTGCGGGAAAGCCCGAGGCTGCGAAGCCGCTCGTTGAAGAAGTGAGCAAGCTCGACCCGAGCCAGACCGGCGCGCAGGTATTCTTCGCGAACTACTATTCGAAGCTCGCGGGCGATCTGGTTGCGGCGGGTAAGTTCGCCGAGGGCGCCGCGAGTTACGAGCAGGCCGCCGCCGTCGCACCGTCGCAAGCCGCGCAGTCCTACGTGAGCGCGGCTTTCGCCTATCTCAAGATCAAACCGAATGCGGCGAACGATAAGGCGAAGGCCGACGCCGATAAGGCGCTCGCGATCGAGCCGACGAACGCTTCAGCGAATTTTGCCGCCGGTGTCGCGCTCGCGAATCAGTCGGGGAAAGCCAAAGACGCGCTCGTCTACCTTAACAAGGCCGACGCGTCGGCGAAAACTGGTACCGATGCGACCTTGACGGCCGCTATCGAGAACGTCATAAAGCAACTCAACGGAGCGAAGTAAGAACGCGCCGAGGAATAGGTGCGGAGCGAGGACAATATCGTGCCCGCGACCTGCCCCGGCGTCGCTTCGTATCGTTTATCGTCAATATTTACCGTTTTTTCGGAGGCGTCGCAGCAAGCGTGGATTTCTTTAGTGGCTTCCTAGAACTCATCAAGCAGGGCGGAGCGGTCATGATCATTCTGATCGTGATGTCGATCGTCGCCGTTGCGATCGTTATCGAACGCCTCGTGTTTTTCTCGCAGCAGCACGGCGATAGTAAGGCGCTGTTGCGTACGCTCGGTCAGAAGATCGCTACGGACGATATGAGCGGCGCCGTCAAGGTGTGTAGTTCGGAAAAGGGCATGCTGCCTCGCATTCTCGCCTTCGGACTGATGCGCGGCACGAAGAATCGGGCCGACATCACCGACGCGCTCTCCATAGCGTTGATGGAAAATCTTAACACGCTCGAGCGGAACCTCGGCATCATCGGTACCATCGCCGTCATCGCGCCGTTCGTCGGCTTGCTGGGAACGGTTTCCGGTATCATTCACGCCTTCCAAGATATCGCGCTCAAGGGCAATTCCACGCCGGCCGTCGTCGCCGCTGGCGTCGGTGAAGCGCTCGTCACGACGATGGCGGGACTTTTCGTCGCCGTCGTCTCGGTCGTTTTCTTCAATTACTTCAAGACGCGTATCAAGGCATACAACCAAGAGATGATCGTATCGGCAAATCAACTGGCCGAGATGCTGCACTTCCACAACGTCGGCGAGGCGATTCCGACCGATCTCTACCAGCCCGTCGGAGCGAGCCGAGCAGCGACGCCTGCCGCCGTAAAGTAGGCCCGTCGTATGTCGCTGCTTTCCGCGCAGCAAGACGACAGCGTCATGGCGGAGATCAACATCACGCCGTTCACCGATGTCTTGCTCGTCCTGCTCATCATCTTCATGATTCTCGCAGCGCTCGTGGTGCCACCGGGTTTCCAAAAAGAGCTTCCGAATCAGAACAATCCGCAAAATAACCCGCAACAGGATAATAAGAAAGTCATCGATGTCGAGGTCAACGACAAGGGCGTGATTTTCGTCGATAATCAGAAAGCGGATACGACGAGCATCTACCCGATCTTCGCGCAGACGGCCGCCAAACGCGGGCGCCTCCACGTCTCAATCACGTCGGATGCAAAAGCGCCGTACGGCACGATCATCCGGATTCTCGATGCCGCCAAGGAAGCGAACCTCGACGACGTCGGATTCGTGACGTCCTAATATGGCGGTAGCGACGACGTCCGGCGACGACGACGTGATGTCGACGATCAACATCACGCCCTTCACGGACGTGCTGCTGGTCTTGTTGATCATCTTCATCATCCTCGCCTCGGTCACCAAAGAGCCGCGTCTGCCGGAGGCGCGGAACAAAGAAATCGTCAAGGCTTCGCAGATCATCGTCTACATCGACGAGAAGTCCCGGATTCAAATCGGCTCTACCACGACCGATATCGCCGGCGCTCCGACCGTCTTCAAAAAACTTCAGGACGATACGAATCACGTCTTTACGAGCGTCATCATCAAGGCCGACCCCAAGGCTAATTACGGCACGATCCTGCAAGTCATGGATGCGGCGAAAAAAGAGAATTTGACGAACTTCGGTTTGGCGAACAAAACGCAAGGTACGAAGGGCTAGATGAGCGTCGCTACTCCCGCCCCGGCGCCGTTGCGGCCGGCCGACCGCGTACGCTCGTTTCTCGGCTACGCCTTTCTCATTTCTCTTCTGGTCCACGCGCTCACCCTGCCGTTCTTTCATCTCAAGGGCCGTCAGGCCGATAAGCCGGAAGTCGAGAAAGTCTCGGTAACCAAGAAGATCAAGGTCGTCGTCCCGACGCCACCGCCGCCCACGCCCACGCCGCCGCCGCCCACCCCTCCGCCGAAGCAAACCCCGCCGCCGGTGAAGCAGACCAATCCACCACCGCAGGTCAAGCTCAAAATCAATCCGCCGAAAACGACGTCGAAATCGGTTTCGACGTCGTCGGAGCAAAAGTACGTGGCGCCGAAAATCGGCAGTCAAAACGGCGTCCCGCAAGGCAACGTCGCGTCGGCGCCCGCGGCGCCCGCCGCACCGGCCGCTCCCGCCGCGACGGGCGTCCGGGCGACTCCCGCGCCCACGCCCGTGCCGACGCCGACGCCGACGCCGAAACCTGCGTGCGCCAACCCCAACGCCGACGCCACCACGACGCAGGCGGTCGAGCCGGATTATCCGGATATCGCTCGTCAGCAAGGCGCCGTCGGGACGACCCAGGTCAAGGTCTCGCTCGATGCAGCGGGTCACGTCCTGGACGCTTCGATTCAGAAGTCCGCCGGCAACGCCGCGCTCGATCAAGCCGCGGTCAAGGCCGCGAAGGCGAGCTCGTTTGCGCCGGAAACCGTGAACTGCGTGAAGACCGCGGGGTCGTATATCTTCCGAGCCGACTTCACGGGCCAATAAGGTGCTGTGACGTGGCTACAGGCGATGATCCTCGCCATTCTTCAGGGGTTTAGCGAACTTTTTCCCATCTCGAGCCTCGGGCATACGGTCCTGGTACCGTCGTTATTGCATTGGAATATCGCCCGCAGCGATCCAACCTTTTTAGCATTCGTCGTCGCACTGCATCTGGGGACGGCGCTCGCGCTCATCGTCTTTTATCGCAACGACTGGGTGCGCATCGTGCGCGCTTTCGTCGCGAGCGTCGTTCGCGGCAAGCTTTCCGACGATGTCGACGAGCGTGTCGCCTGGCTGCTGGTCGTGGGCACGATTCCGGTGGCGCTGCTGGGCGTGTTTCTGGAAAACCCGGTGCGCCAACTTTTCGGTTCGAGCGCTCTCGTCGCGATCTTCCTGATCGTCAACGGGTTCGTCATGTTCGCGGGGGAGGCGCTACGGCGCAGCGCCGGGCCCAGTGACGCGCGACCGCTACGCGCGTTGCCATGGGCCGACGCTGCCAAAGTCGGCCTCGCGCAAGGAGCCGCGCTCTTTCCGGGTATCTCCCGGTCGGGAGCCTCCATCGTTGCCGGGTTGCTCCTGCGTCTCTCGCACGAAGACGCCGCACGCTACTCGTTTCTCCTCGCGACGCCGGTCATCTTGGCGGCCTCGGTCTTGGAGGTACCCCAGCTCTTCAAGCCCCAGGCTCACGATATTCTCGCGCAAGCCGCAGTCGGCGGCGTGCTCGCGGCCATCACCGCGTACGCATCGGTGAGCTTCCTCACTCGCTATTTTCGCGCTAACGATTTGCGCCCGTTCGGATGGTATTGTTTGATATTCGGCGTCGTTTGTCTCGCTCTCACGCTCGCAAAGGTCATGGCATGAAGCCTCTCGCTATCGCTCTCGCCGTGATCTTCGCAATCGTCGGCCTCCTCTATCTGCTCGGCGTGCTTCAAATCGGAGCGTCGCATCCGGGGCGACACGTCTCGCACTTCATCCTCTTCGAAGTGCTCGCGGCGTTGTCGCTGCTCTGGTTACGCTTCCAAGCGTCGTCGAGCCCGAGCCTGCGCTAATTAGCGCCGACGAACCGCTCACCCCCGAGCGACCCTCGCACGTCCTTCCCGACGGCGGCGTAGCGATGGTCGATGTCGGCGGCAAGGTACCGACGCAGCGGAGTGCCCACGCGCGGGCGCACGTGTGTATGCGGCCCGAAACGGCCCAGGCGCTGCGCGATGCAACGCTCGTCAAGGGCGACGCACTGACGACGGCGCAAATCGCCGGCATCATGGCGGCCAAGCAGACTGCGGCCCTGATTCCGCTGTGCCATCCGTTGCCGCTTTCGAGCGTCGACGTGACGTTCGCATGGGTGTCGGCCGGCATCTTACAGATCGACGCGGTCGCGCGCACGAACGGGCAAACCGGCGTCGAAATGGAAGCGATGACGGCCGTGTCGATTGCGGCGTTGACGATTTACGACATGACCAAGTCGCTGGAGAAAGGCATGACGATCGGACCCGTGCGCTTGATCGAGAAACGGGGCGGCAAGAGCGGAACGTGGCACGCGCCGGAGACGGCGTAGTGCCCGGCTGCGACGTCGCGATTCTCGTGCTCTCCGACCGTGCGGCGGCGGGAACGCGGCCCGACGCCTGCGTCCCCGCCATCGTGGAGACGCTCGGCCAGCAGTATTCGGTCGTTCACGAGCGCGTGCTGCCCGACGATGCAGCGGCGCTGCAGGCCGAGCTCATCGACCTCGCCGACCGGCGGCGCGTACCGCTCGTCTTCACCAGCGGCGGGACGGGACTCTCCCCGCGCGACCGTACGCCTCAAGCGACGCAGGGCGTCCTCGATTACGAAGTCCCCGGCATTCCCGAAGCGATGCGGGCGGCTTCAGCTGCGCTAGTGAAAACGGCGATGCTGTCGCGGGCCGTCGCGGGGGTGCGCGGCACGACGCTCATCGTCAACCTCCCGGGGAGCCCGAAAGCCGTGCGCGAAACGCTCGCGATCCTGTTGCCGGCGTTGCCGCACGCGCTCGAGCTGCTCGCCGATACGGTAACCGACGGATAACCTTCGTGACCTTCGAACGCGCGACGCAGTATCTGCTCGGAACGATCAACGAAACGGCATCGCGTCACAACCCGCATCGTCTGGACCGCATGCGAACCTTGCTGCACCATCTCGGCGACCCGCATCTGGCCTATCCGACGATTCACGTCGGGGGCACCAGTGGCAAAGGGTCCACCGCGACGATGATCGCGACGGCGCTCTGGGCATCGGGCAAACGCACGGGCCTGCACACGAAGCCTCACCTCACCTCGGTGACGGAGCGCGCGCGCATCGACGGCGCGTCGATCTCCGAGGACGCGTTCGGCGACGTGCTTTCGGAAATGCTGCCCGCCATCGAAGCCACGCAGCACGAGTTCGGGCGGCCGTCGTATTACGAAACGACGCTGGCCCTCGCATTCGTCGCTTTCGCGCGAGCGGAGGTGGACGTCGGTGTGATCGAGGTCGGCATCGGCGGAACGCTCGACGGCACGAACCTCATCGCGCCCGAGATCGCCGTCATCACGAACGTCGGGCTCGATCATACGGAACTGCTGGGCGATACGCCGGCCGAAATCGCGCGCGATAAAGCCGGTATCGCGAAGGCCGGCATTTCGCTGGTTTCCGATGCCTCCGGGGACGCTCGCGCGGTCATCGAAGCGACGTGCGCCCGCGTCGGTGCGCCCTTCGTCGGCGTCTTCGACCGGACGACGATCGAGCAGCGGCCCGGCGAACGCTACGGTCAATCCTTCGCGGTAACGACGGAGCGCGAAACCTACGATCTCGCGTTGCCGGTGCTCGGGCGCTTTCAACAACGCAACGCGGCGACCGCGCTCGTCGCGCTCGAACGGCTCCGTCCCGCCCTGCGGCCGACGCGCGAAGCGATCGAGCGCGGGCTCGCGCAACTCGTCCTCCCGGGACGGATGGAGTTCTATCCGGGATTCCCGGGCGTCATCTTCGATGTCGCACACAACCCCGATAAGGCGGCGTCGCTCGCGGCTGCGCTACGCGAAACGTTTCCCGAGCGGCGCTTTATCTTCATCGTCGGCATCGGCGAAAGCAAAGATGCGGCGAACATCCTGCGAGCGTGGTCGTCGTTGCCGGCGACGTTCATCGTCACGTCGTTCGACGCGCCGGGCAAAACCGCCGAGCGGCCTCAGCGCTTGGCCAATATTCTCGAACATGCGGGCGTCGCATCGCGCACGATCGCCGATCCGATCGAAGCGCTCGCGGTGGCGCGCCGTCACGCGGACGGTAGCGCGATCGTCGTCGTCACGGGATCCACGTTCGTCGCGGCGACCTTGCGTGCGTGGTGGCTGGAACATGTCTTCGAACGCTCGCGTCGCTAAGGCGCTGACGCTTCGCGGACGGCGTTTCGCCTGGGGCGAGCGCACGTACGTGATGGGAATCGTCAACGCTACGCCGGATTCGTTCTCCGGCGACGGCTTGCCCGACCCCGAAGCGGCGATCGAACGTGGCCTCGCGCTTCTGGGCGCGGGCGCCGACCTGCTCGATATCGGCGCGGAATCGACGCGGCCCGGCCACACGCCGATCGATGCCGTCGAAGAATGCCGTCGTTTGGAACCGGTCGTCGCGGGTCTGCGCGCCCGCGCGCCGCATGCGGTGCTTTCGATCGACACCTATAAACCGGTCGTGTTCGCAAGCGCGTTCGCCGCTGGGGGCGATATGCTCAATTCGATCTGGGGGCTCGACGATGCGCTCCTCGCCGTCGCGCGCGAGTCGGGCGTCCCGGTCGCGATCATGCACAATAAACGCGTCGCCGTGTACGAACGCGACGTCGTCGACGAAGTGCTCGCCACGCTGGAGGGCCAGGCCCGGCTCGCGCTTGCGGCCGGCATTCCGTGCGAACGCATCGTGCTCGACCCGGGAATCGGGTTCGGGAAGACGCCGGAACACAATCTCGCGGTGCTCGGTGCGCTCGATCGCCTGGTTGCCCTCGGCTTCCCCACGCTGCTCGGCACGTCGCGCAAATCGACGATCGGAAAACTTACGGGGCGCGCCGTTTCCGAGCGTACGTACGGCACGGCGGCGACGGTCGCGCTCGCGGTGGCGGCGAAGATCGATATCGTGCGGGTTCACGACGTCGCAGCCATGCGCGATGTCGTCGCGGTCGCCGACGCGATCGAGCGCGGCTGGCGCCCGCCGGACTGGAAAGAGACGTGGTGACCGACACGATCGCCGTCCGCGGGATTCGCGCGTACGGCAAGCACGGCGCGAACCCGGGCGAACGCGACTACGTGCAGCCCTTCGATATCGAGATCGAGCTCGACGTCGACATCGCGGCGGCGCGCGCGAGCGATACGCTCTCGGATACGATCGACTACGCGGCGCTGCACGCTCGCATCGTCACGCTGGTCGGCGACCGGTCGTACCGCTTGCTGGAACGTTTAGGCGATGAAGTATTGCGCGAGATCATGCGCGACGCGCGGATCTCCGCGGCCGCAATCACGATCGCGAAGCCCGGGCTGCTCGACGGCGCTACGCCCGCCGTGCGCCTGACCGCAACCCGCGCCTGACCATGCATCTCGCGCGAATCGGTCTGGGCTCCAACGTCGGCGATGGGGCCGCGCAGATCGCGGCCGCGTTCGAAGCGCTCGAAGCGCTCGGGCGCGTCACCGCCCGTTCGGCACTCTATCGGAGCGCAGCGTGGGGCGTCGCGGATCAGGCCGATTTTACGAACGCCGCCGCGCTACTGGAGACGTCCCGCGATCCGCACGCGCTGCTCGCGGGTCTCAAGGCGATCGAAGCGCGGTTGGGACGCGTTGTGACCTTCCGCTGGGGCCCGCGGGCGATCGACCTCGATATCCTCGCCTTCGACGACGTGCGACTCGCCGAACCCGAGCTCACGATACCGCACGCGCGGCTGCTCGAACGGGCCTTCGCCCTCGCGCCGCTTGCCGAAATCGAACCCGCGTATGCCGGCGCGCTCGCGGCGTTGCCCCAAGCGCAACGCTCGGCCGTCCAGCGGATACCGGTCGCAACGGCTCGAAAAGAACGGGCTGTGACTTGGGACGAGACGCTCGAACGCGTGCGCTCGGCGGCGGCGTTTTGTGCCGACGCCGGCCTCGCACGCGTTCGCATCGATGAAGGGCAGCTGGGGATCGACGTACGCCGGACGCTACGCGCCGCCGCGCCGGCGCTCGCGCTCGAGCCGGCCGACGCGACGGTTGTGAGCGGCGTCATTTCGACCAACGGCGCGGCGGCCCACGACGAGCATCCGCGCAACATCCTGAAGGCCGAATTCGTCGGCATCGTGCGCCTCTCGCGACCCTCGGTCGCGCTCGGCGCCATGCTAGCTTCCGATCGAGAACTCGCCTACGTGGAGTCGCTGGGCATTCGTAATCCGATCCGTTCCGGCGGCCCCGGCACCGTCGCCGAAATTTTCGTGAGCGACGGCCAGGCGGTCGAATACGGGCAGCCGCTGTTCGCGATAGAAGCGTAATGTTCAAGAAGATATTGATCGCCAATCGCGGCGAGATCGCGGTGCGCGTCAATCGCGCGGCGCACGAACTCGGCGTCGAGACGGTAGCGATATTCTCCGAAGCCGATCGAGCCTCGCTGCACGTCCGCAATGCCGACGAAAAATTCTGCGTGGGCCCCGGGCCCGTCGCGCGCTCGTATCTCAACATTCCGAACATCATTTCCGCCGCGCTTATTTCGGGCGCCGACGCGATCCATCCGGGCTACGGGTTCCTTGCCGAAAACGCGCGCTTTGCAGAGATCTGTGCCGACCACGGCATCGCCTTCATCGGCCCGGCCCCCGAGACGATCGCGAAAATGGGCGATAAGGCGACCGCTAAAGCGATCATGGCCGAGGCGAAAGTGCCCACGACACCCGGCACGGACATTCTCAACTCCGTCATGGACGCGCTCGCCGGTGCCAAACGGCTCGGCTATCCCGTGATGCTCAAGGCGACCGCGGGGGGCGGCGGTAAGGGCATGCGCGCGGTCCGCACGCCCGAAGAGCTCGAACATGCCTTTGCGACGGCGCAAGCCGAAGCCGAAGCGAATTTCAAAGATGGCCGCCTCTACATGGAAAAGCTGATCGAAAAGCCGCGGCACGTCGAAGTGCAGATCGTCGGCGACGCCTTCGGCAACGTCGTCCACGTCGGCGAGCGCGACTGCTCGGTCCAAAAACCGTCGCATCAGAAACTCGTGGAGGAAGCTCCGGCGCCGCACCTTTCGGACCGCGTGCGCCGTAAACTGCACGACGTCTCGCTGGCGGCGGCGCGCACGGTATCGTATAAGAGCGCCGGAACCCTCGAATTCTTGCTCAGCGGCGACGACGTCTACTTTATGGAGATGAACACGCGGATCCAGGTGGAGCACCCCGTGACCGAGATGCTCTACGGCGTCGATATCGTGCGCGAACAGATCCGCGTTGCGGCGGGTGCGAAACTCTCGTTCGAGCAGAAACGCCTCGTGCCGAGCGGCCACGCGATCGAATGTCGCATCAATGCCGAAGAGGCAGCTCACAATTTCGCCCCGGCCGCCGGAACGCTCGTCGACGTCGCGCTGCCGGGCGGCAACGGCGTTCGTGTCGATTCGCATGCCTACGCGGGGCTTGCGATTCCGCCGTTCTACGATTCGCTGCTCGCAAAAATCGTAACGCACGGGACGACGCGACTCGAAGCGATCGATCGTATGATCGCGGCTTTGGGCGATACGCGGATCTCCGGCGTCAATACGACGATCGACATCTGCCGCGCGATCATGCGCGACGGACGTTTTCGCGAAGGCGGCGTATCGATCGAATATCTGCCGGCGTTCAACGCCGCGGCCGTGGGCGCCGCTACGTGACCCGTCGCTTCGCGCGCGAGCTCGCGCTGCAGACGCTGTACAGCATCGAAGTCGGCCATCACGATCCGGCGTACGCGCTCGCTCAGACGCTCGAGGGACCGCAGGAATCCGAACAGCGGGCCTTCGTGCGCGAGCTCGTGCTCGGTACGCTCGAACACGTCGAGGAGGCGGATGCGCTGATCTCACCGCTGCTCCAGGGTTGGACGATCGACCGGCTGCCGACGCTCGACCGGCTCGTGTTGCGCATGAGCGTGTACGAGATGACGTATCACCGCGATACGCCGCGGGCCGTCGTAATCAACGAAGCCGTGGAGCTTGCGAAGAAGTTTTCCACCGACGATAGCGGCCGGTACGTCAACGGCGTGCTCGCCAACGCCGTGGTCGCTTAGCGATGGCCGGAACGGTCGGGAGCCGCCGGAAGAAGCGCCGCCGGCTATCCATCTTCGGGCGAATCGTCTACGGCGTGCTCGCGACGGCGTTTCTGCTCGTCCTGTTCGCTGCCGGCACGATCGCGGGCGTCGTCTATTCGTATTCCAAGAACTTGCCCGATATCAATCGCATGGCCGATTTTCAGCCCTCGCGCTCGACGCGGGTCTACGCACGAAACGGCGAGTTGCTCGCGACGCTCTACAAGCAGAACCGCATCTTCTTCCCGATCGGCAAGATCCCGCAGCGCGTGCGCAACGCCTTCATCGCAAACGAAGATCATAATTTTTACAAGCATCACGGCGTCGATTTCAGCGGCATCGCGCGCGCCGCGCTCGCGGACTATCGTCACGAACAATTGCAAGGCGCTTCGACGATCACGCAGCAGCTCGCGCGCGCGCTCTTTCTTTCGAACGAGCGCTCGATCTCGCGCAAGATACAGGAGGCGTTGCTGGCCTTCGAAATCGAGCGCTACTACACCAAAGACGAAATTCTCGAACGCTATCTCAATTTAATTTACTTCGGCGCCGGCGCGTACGGGATCGAAGCTGCGGCGCACGAGTATTTCGGTACCGGCGTCGCGCGTATCTCCATCGCTCAAGCGGCAATGCTCGCCGGCCTCCCGGCCGCGCCGTCGGATTACTCGCCGTACGTCAATCGCAAGCACGCCGTCGAACGCCAGCGCCACGTCCTCGAACGCATGCGCGCGAGCGGTTATATCACGCAGTCGCAACTCGACGTCGCGCTCGCCGCTCCGCTGGGACTCATGTCCGAACGACTTACCGGTTTGCAGTCGTTCAAATATCCGTACTTCACGACGTACGCGACGCACGTACTCGATTCGACCTTCGGCACGCAAGCCGTGTACGAAGGCGGGCTCGAGGTCAACACGACGCTCGATCCGCATCTGCAGAAACTCGCGCAGGACGCGGTGAACTGGGGCGTCGGACGCGCGGTCAACGAAGGCATCAACGCGCACCAAGCGGCGCTCGTCGCGATCCGGCCGCAGACGGGGGAAATCGTCGCGATGGTCGGCGGCGCCGGCGGCTTCACGCTCAAAAGCCAATTCAATCGTGCGTGGCAGGCGCTGCGCCAACCCGGTTCGTCGTTCAAGCCGTACGTCTACACGGCTGCGATCGACAGCGGCATGCCGCCGACTTCGATCGTCGACGATTCTCCGGTGTCGTACCCGATGGGTGACGGAACGCGCTGGAGTCCGATGGACGACGATTTTCGCTTTCTCGGCGGCGTTACGCTACGCTACGCGCTCGCGCAATCGCGCAACGTCGTCGCGGTCAAACTCGCGCAGCAAGTCGGCATCGATCGCGTTATCGAGTACGCGCACCGCATGGGCGTGCGCGCGCCGCTGGAAGCCAATCTCTCCCTCGCGCTCGGCAGTTCGGTCATCACGCCGCTCGATCAGGCCGCCGGTTACGCGACGCTCGCGAACCAGGGCATCCATATCGAGCCGTCGCCGATCCGGCTCGTGCGCGATTCGCTGGGAACCGATCTCCTGGACAATCGCGTTCCGCAGGAGACCGAAGTCGTCAGCGCCGGCACGGCGTATCTCATGTCCTCGATGCTCGCAGGCGTCATCAAGGAAGGCACCGGTTTTCCCAACGCCGATATCGGCCGCCCCGCCGCCGGCAAGACCGGGACGACGTCGGACTTTCGCGACGCCTGGTTCGTCGGCTTCACGCCCGATCTCGCCGTCGCGGTGTGGCTCGGCAACGACGATTACACGCGCATGCGCGAATCGTATGGTGGTAATATTCCAGCGCGGACGTGGGCGCGCTTCATGAAAGTGGCGCTCGTTCACGTGGCCAAACACGAGTTCGTCTATCCGTCGACCGAAGTTCGAAAAGTCGCATATTGCGGCCAACCGAAAAAATTCGAATATTTTCTGGACGGGACCGAACCGCTCGGTTCGTGTGCCAGCGCCGGCTATTACGGGCGCCGGCGCGCGCAGATCGACGTGCCGTCGGCGCTGGCCGAGCCGATCGCCGCGATAGTTCCGCCCACCGCGTACGCGCGCGCGGCGGCGGCCGCGACCTCACCGCGGCGCGACCTTCCAAACGTGCCGCTTGCCGCGCAACGCGTGGTCGTGACGGTCGCACATGGAGTCGGCGACGCGCGCGCGGCCGGACGCCGGGCGAGCGCGGCGCTCGAAGCAGCGGCCGCCGGAACGCCGGTTCCCGATGCGACCGCGCCGCCGCTCGACGAGTCCACCCCGGCGGCGGGGCAGGCGCCCCCGCCGCAATGACGCCGCAGCCGCAGGGGCGCGCTCCGGCGCGGGTCGTGAGCGTCAAGCGGCTGGCCGATTATCTCAAACGCAAAGTCGAGGCGGATCAAAACCTGCGCGACGTATCGGTGCGCGGCGAGATTTCCAATCTGCGAACGATGCCCAACGGCAACCTGTATTTCGATCTCAAGGAAGATAACGTCGTCGTCTCTTCGTTCGCGCGGGCGAGCGATGCGGCGCGCTTTCCGGCGGTCAAGAACGGGCTCGCCGTCGTCGTGCGCGGCTCCGTGACGACGTCGGACATGCGAAGCACCTATCAGATCGTCGTTCGCGCGCTCGAACTCGAGGGCATCGGCGGCGTACAAGCGCTCTTCGATGCGCGCAAGAAGAAGCTGCAAGCCGAAGGCCTCTTCGCGCCCGAGCGCAAGCGCCCGCTGCCGGCGTTCCCGTTTCGCGTGGCCCTCGTTTCGTCGCGCACCGCGAACGGTGCGATCGACTTTGTGACCCGCTTGCAGAAGCGCGCGCCGCACGTGCGCGTCGTATGGTGCGAGACCCTCGTGCAAGGGCCGAACGCTCCCGACGCGATTTGCGCGGCGCTCGCGCGCGCGTCGCGTGCCGATGTCGATTGCATCGTCGTCACGCGCGGCGGCGGATCGTTCGAAGATCTCTTCGCTTTCAGTGACGAACGCGTCGTGCGCGCGGTTGCCCGCGCCGCGCATCCCGTCATTTCGGCGATCGGACACACCGCGGACCAGCAGCTCTGCGACTTCGCGGCCGACGTCTACTTCGCGACGCCGACGGCGGCCGCGGAAGCCGTCGGCACGGGCCTCCACCTGCTCGAAGCGCGCATCGACGACGGTCTCGGGCGCGCGCTGCGCGCGCTCGATCTGCGGCTCGAGCGTTTTCGCTCGCGTTTAGTGGCGGCGCTGGTGCGCTCCAAGTTGACCGATACGCGCGTCTTTTTCGCGCCGTTCTCGCAACGCGTCGATGCCGCGTCGGGAGCGTTTTCGAACGCCGCCGCTGCGGGGCTGCGGACCCGCGAAGATCGCGTGCGCGGACTCGTGCGCCGGCTCGACGCACGCGATCCATCGCGCCGCCTCGCCGCTCGCGCACGGCGCCTGCAGGCCGCGAGTCTCCGCCTCGAAGCCGCCGCTCGTGCGAGCGTCGAGCGTTCGCGCCGGAGCGCCCGCGATACCGCCGGCCGCCTGGCCCCGGCGGCACTCGGTGTGGGCGCGCGCTCGGCGCAAGCGCTCGCGCTCGCGCACGCGCATCTCAACGGTAAGAATCCCGAAGCAATCCTGCAACGCGGCTATGCGATCGTTACGTACCGCGGCTGCGTTGTGAGCGATCCTGCGGGCGTGGCGGCCGGCGAACGCATCGAAGCACGGCTCGCTCGCGGAACGCTCCACGCGCGCGTCGAACGGAAAGAGACGGATGGCAACTAGCGTAGCGGGGGATTTCGAAGCAGCGCTCAAGCGCCTGGAAGAGATCGTCGCGAAACTCGAACGCGAAAGCGTCGGGCTCGACGAGTCGGTCGCTCTTTTCAAAGAAGGCAAGACGCTCGCACTGCGCTGCGAGCAGTTGCTCAAGGATGCGCAAGCTTCGATCGAGACGACCGCGCGTGGCGATGCGCCTGCGGCCGCCGTCGACGCCGCCGACGACGCCGACCCGGACCTTTAAAGCATGGCAGCGCGAACGGCGCGGCGGCTCGACGAGGCGGTCGCCGAACGCACCGGCGTCACGCGGTCGCGCGCGCGTTCGCTGATCATCGCGGGACGCGTGCGCGTCGACGGCGATCCGGCGACGAAGCCCGGTGCCTCGGTCGCCGCCGGCGCCGCGATCGAGGTGGAACGCGCGCGGCCCTTCGTGAGCCGCGGCGGCGAAAAGCTCGAAGGGGCGCTCGCGGATTTCGCACTCGACGTTAGCGCCGCCCGCGCGCTCGACGTCGGCGCCTCCACGGGCGGCTTTACGGATTGTCTGCTGCAGCACGGTGCCGCGCACGTGACGGCGCTCGACGTCGGCTACGGTCAAATCGCCCTCTCGCTACGCGACGACGCGCGCGTGCGCGTCATCGAGCGCACCAATTATCGGCTCGTGCCCGACGGCGCGCTCGGCGAGCCGTTCGATGTCGTGACGATCGATACGTCGTTCATCTCCGTCGTCACGATGCTCGATCGCACGCGTGCGTTTCTCGGTGCGGGCGATGGTGCCGCGATCGTCGCGCTCGTGAAGCCGCAATTCGAAGCCGGTCGCGCGCGCCTCGGCGGTGGTGGCGTCGTGCGCGATCCGGCGGTCCATCGTGCGATTCTCCGCGAGACGCGGCAGGGTGCGTTACGGCTCGGACTCGCGCCCGTTGCGTTGACCGCGAGCCGGCTCGTCGGGCCCGCGGGCAACGTCGAGTTCTTCGCACTCGTACGCCGCGCCGGAACGCCGTACGACGATGCCGCGATCGAACGGACGCTAGCGCTGTGCACGAGCGTCGCCTGATGGACGCACCGCCGCTCTCCGGTACGATCGCGCTGTACGTCGACCTGTTCCGCGAACACGCGCGCTCGGCGGCCGCCGCAATCGCAAAATCGATCCGCGATGCCGGCTACGCGGTCGCACTCGACGTCGAACAAGAGCGCGAGTTGGGTCTGGCAAGCGCGGGCGCGGAACTCGAGAGCGCCCGGCTTTTGGTCACCCTCGGCGGCGACGGAACGCTTCTGCGGGCGGCCCGACTGGCCGCGCCGCACGGCATTCCGCTCTTCGGCATCAACACGGGGCGGCTGGGTTTCCTCACCGAGATGGACGGCGGCGATTCCGAGATCGAGCGGCTCCCGCAGATCTTCGCGACGGGTTTCGAGATCGACGAACGCACGGCGCTGCGAGTCGTCGCGCACGGCCGCACGCACTTCGCCCTCAACGACGTCGTCGTCACGCGGACGAGCCCGCATATGGCTCCGTTCGGGCTTTACGTCGATGGCAAAGAAGCCGCGCACGTACCGGCCGACGGTATCGTCGTCGCGACGCCGACGGGATCGACGGCGTATTCGCTCTCCGCGGGCGGGCCGATCGTCGCGCCCGACGTCGACGCGTTCATCCTCACCGCGCTCTTGCCGCACACGCTCTTCTCGCGGCCGCTCGTCGTTCCGACCTGTTCGACGATCGTCATCGCGTGCGATCCCGAAACCAGCGGCGTCGCACTGGAAGCCGACGGCCAAGTCGTCGATACGCTGCACCCGGGGGAACGCGTGACGGTCACGCGCTATCCGCGCAAAGTGCGCTTCGCGCGCCGGGAGCCGCTCGACTTTTTTGCGCTACTCGAGGGCAAGCTGCGCTGGAACGCACCGGTCAAGGATCGCTAACGTGCGTCTCTGCAGCTTGGAAATCGAAGATTTCGCGCTGATCGCACGGGCCACGCTGGAATTTGCGGACGGTTTTACCGTGTGCAGCGGCGAGACGGGTTCGGGCAAGACGATGCTGCTCGGGGCGCTCGCGTTCGCACTGGGCGAACGGGCTTCGGCCGATATCGTACGGGCGAGCGCGGCGCGCGCGCGCGTGACGCTCGCGATCGAGCTGGACGAAGCGCTCCGCGCGCATCTGAGCGCGGACGGATTCGAGCCGGCGGACGACGACGATACCGCCATTCTCGCCCGCGACATGACGCCGGGCGGTAAGTCGTCCGCGCGGGTCAACGGTCGCCTCGCGACGGCGAGTCAATTGCGGGCGATCGGCGAGCTCGTTCTCGATTCGGTGGGGCAACACGAACAACAGCGCTTGCTTTCGCGGACGTATCAGCTCGACGTGCTCGACGCGTTCGCCGGTGCCGGCGCGCTCGCCAAACGCGCGGCCGTGGCGAGCGGTTATGCGCGCGCGCAGCATCTCGAGGCGGAACTGCGCGCACTGACGGACGACGTCGGGCGGGCCCTGGCGGAACTCGAATTCGCGCGCTTCGCGGCAAGCGAGATCGACGACGCGACGCTGGGCCCGGGGGAAGACGACGCGGTGCGCGAGCGGCGCGATTACCTTGGAAACGTCGAGAAGATTCGCGCGGCGTTGGCCCGCGCGCACGAGACCATCGCCGGCTACGAAACATCCGCGCTGGAAGCACTGGGCGCGGCCGCCGCGAGCGTCGCGGGGATCGCCCGATTTTCACCGGCTCTCGAAACGCTCGCCGCCGGCCTCGCGACGGTGCAGAGCGATGCGAACGACGCGGCGATCGCGCTGGCACGCGAGCTCGACGCAACGGAACTCGATACGGACGAACTGGAGACGGCGACCGCGCGGCTCGACCTCATCGAAAAACTCAAGAAGAAGTATGGCGGCAGCATCGCCGAGGTACTGGCAACGCGCGAGCGATTCGCCGAAACGATCTCGCGCGAAACGTCGCGCGACGAGCGCGAGCACGAACTGCGTGCGCGATTGACGGCCGCGCGGGCGGCGCTCGTAGCCGACGCCCTCGCGCTTGGCGCTCTCCGCGCGAAAGCCGCCCGCGCGCTCGAGAAGCGCGTCGCAGCAGAACTCGGCGGCCTCGCGATGCCGGCCGCGCGTTTCGCCGTCGTGCTCGAGGCTTCGACGGCCATCGGTCCCGGCGGCGGCGAAAGCGCCGAATTCGCGCTCGCGCCCAATCCCGGCGAGCCCGTGCGCTCGCTCGCGCGTGCGGCGTCGGGCGGGGAACTCTCGCGCGTGCTGCTGGCGCTCGTCGTCGTGCTGGCCGATCGCCGCGAGCGCACGGCGCTGGTTTTCGACGAGATCGACGCGGGTATCGGCGGCGCGACGGCCAGTGCAGTCGGCGTGCGCATCGGCACGCTCGCGCGAACGTCGCAGGTCTTGTGCGTGACGCACCTCGCGCAGATCGCGTCGTGGGCGGATCGCCATTACGCGTTGCGCAAGCGCGAAGCGCGCGGTACGACGGTCGTGGAGCTCGTGCGGCTCGACGCGCGAGAGGACGTTCTCGAAGAAATCGCGCGCATGCTTTCGGGCAGCGTTGCCACGGTCGCACTCGAACACGCGCAAACCCTCGTCGGCGACGTGCGGGTCCAGAAGCTCGCGCACGCCGCGGCCGGGTAATTCGCGCGAAGAACGTGCGGCGGCCGGCGCGAACGTACGGCAGGGCATGAAGAAGAAGCTATTGATGCTGGTTTCGCCGCGCGGCGATGCGATGGTCCGCGACGTGCTCGATCTGGCGACGCACTTGCGCGACGACTACGACCTGCTGGTGCTCGCGTCGACCGACGACAAGCGCCGCTTTCGTGCCGCCGGCGTGCGCTGCCAGGGGTGGCGGCCGGGTGGTTTCATCGGCATGGGCATCGCCGTCGCCCGGCTGCGCCGCGTCGTGACGCAGTTCGCCCCGGACCTCATTCACGCGCACGGATTTCCCGCCGTGGCGGTGGCGCTCGGCACGTTTCCCGCGTCGCTCGCGGCGCGCACGGTCGTGACCTTTCACGAACCGCAGCGCGATAAGGAACTGCCGAAAAAATTGGTCGAGCGCAAACTTCCCGGCTATCTGCGCCGCGCCGCGCGGCTATGCGCCACGTATCCGTCGCTCGCGCGAGCCCTCGAGCGACGCTTACAGCTCGCCGACGGCACGATCGACGTGGTGCCGCATGCGGTTGCCGTGCCGCTGGACGGCGGTGCGCCGCTGGTGCGCCCGGCGACGCGCAGCGGTCCGATCGTCGGATGGCGCGGGTATCTCTCCGCGGACCGCTCCTGGGAAACCGCAATCGACGCGTTCGCAAAGCTGCGCGAACGTTTTCCCGAAGCACGTATGGAAGTAGCCGGCGCGGGCCGCGCGCGGAATTTCGTCGTGGCCCACGCCCGGCACCTCAAGCTCGCAAGCGTCGTGAATTTTCGCGGCGACGTTCCGGCAGCCGACCTCTTCGCCAATATCGATGTGCTCGCGGTCCCGCTTTCCAACGACGCGCAACCGCAAGCGCCGCTCGAAGCGCTGGTCGCCGGAATACCCGTCGTCGCGGCCAACGCCGGGGCGCTCAAAGACGCGATTCTGCCGCTGCGTACCGGGTGGCTCGTCCCCGACGATACCGCGGGTTTCGTCGCCGGTCTTACCGACGCGTGGACGAAGATCGACGACACGTGGGCGGGCGCTGCGGAACAACGCGCGGAAGCGCGCGAGCGGTACGGCCGCGACGTCGTCGGGTCGCGCTATCGCGACATGTACGACGCCGTGCTGGCCGCGACGTAGCGCCCGCTTCAGCTTAGGCGGCGAAGCTCGAGTCGCGCTCCCACCACGCGGGCTCGAGCGGCTTCGCCGGAATTTTTCCGGCGGCTAACTCCCGCAAAACGTCCGCGACGAGGGTGGGCTGCGGGATGCCCTCGGGCCCTGCGAACGTGTAGATGCCGTCTTCGGAGCGCCGCTCGTTGCTACGCAAAAGCGACGTCCAATCGACCATTCCGAACGCGGCCCAGGCGCCGAACGCCACGATCGCAACGCCGCCATCGCGCGCCGCCAGCGCATCGTCGAGGCGCTGGAGCAGCCAGCGCGCACGCTCGCGTTCGTTGCCGAGCACGTGTACTTCGGAGAGCGCGAACGGTATGCCGAGCCGGGCATGTGCGGCCCGCAGAAGCGGAACGAGAGCCAGCCGTTGCGGCGCGACGTCGACCAAGGAGAGGTTGCGGTGACCGGCGCCGTCGCTTTCGATCCAGCGCTCCGAATTCGGATAGTAATTCCAGCCCATGACGTCCGGCGGCCGCGGCTTGCGGGCCACGAGCGCGAGTGCGCGCTCGGGAATAGCGCACGTCTCCGCCAGGTACCGGTACATCGGATGGCCTAAGACGACGCGACCCTGCAGCAATTCGCACGTCAGGTACATGCGCTCGCCCTTATGGGCCACGTAGTCGACGACGCCCTCGTCGGCAGCCGTGAAGCTCTGCAGATCTTCGGTCAGCAAAAAGGATGCGTTCGGAATCACTTCGGAGATGCGCTCGCAGGCGAGCGCGATCGCGCGAACCTCGTTGACGACGGCGCGTCCGAAGGCCCGGTCGTCGAAGAAGAAATTCGGATACCACGCTGCGTACAGGGTGGAAAAACGCGCCGTCGTCAACGGTTCGTTGATCGGCGTCCAGCGGCGGACCCACGGATATCGGCGTGCCGTTGCGGCCGCATATTCTGCAAAGAGTTCTGGAAATTGCGGATCGAGCAATCCCGTCCAACGCGGACCGCTACCGTGGTGCAAGAGCGTTACGATCGGCTCGACGCCGTGCGCGACGAGCCCCTGAAGACGCCGATCGGGCCACGCATAATCGCGCGCGTCACGCGCGAACGGAGCGACCCGCTCCCACAGCACGGGATAACGCGCGGCCGCGACGCCGAGGCTTGCGATGCGCTCGATGTCGTCGTCGCGCCGCCCGTGCCCCGTCTCGTCGATCTGATCCCGCACCTGCGACGCATCGATCCGCGCGACCGTCGGCTCGGGGGAGGCCCAAAGTTCAGGAAGCAACGGCTGCGCTTGCGGCGAGACCCTCGAATGCGCCCAGTGCCGACGCGACGACTTGATCCATGTTGAAATATTTGTATTCGGCGAGTCGTCCGACGAAGGTGACGCCGCGTTGCGCTTCTGCTAGCTTGGAGTACTTACGATACAGTTCGCGATTATCGGGGCGCGGGATCGGATAGTACGGGTCGCCCTCGGCGCAGGGATATTCGCGAGAAACGATCGTGTGCGGGTGAATTTGTCCCGTGAGATGTTTGTACTCGGTCGTGCGGGTGTAGGGCACGTTTTCGGACGGCTCGTTCACGCAACCCACCCGCTGGGCGCACGCGACGGCACGCGTCTCGAATTCGAAACGCAGCGAACGGTACGGCAGCTTACCGAATTTATAGCCGAAGTATTCGTCGATCGGCCCGGTATAGATGATGTGCCGAAAGCGCGCGCGATCGGCGATCGTTGCGAAATCGCAGCCGAGCACGACGTCGATCCCCGGACTCGCGAGCATCGCCTGCACCATCGCGCTAAATCCGTCTGCCGGCATCGCTTGGAACGCGTCGGTAAAATATCGATCGTCGTCGCCGGTTCGCGTCGGAATTCGGCCGCAGACCATCGCGTCGAGCTCGGATGGATCGAGGCCCCATTGCTTGCGCGTGTAACCGCGGAAGAACTTTTCATACAGTTCGCTTCCGACGCGCGACAGAATCGTCTGTTCGGAGTTATCGATTCGAGCGAAGCGCTGCGCGCGCGCGCCGAAGAATGCCGCGACACCCGCTTCGTCGAGCTCGAGGCCATAGAGACGATTGATCGTCGTGCGATTGATGGGAATCGGTACGAGTTGCCCGTCGACGCGTGCGAGAACCCGATGCTCGTACGGTCGCCAGCGCGTGAAGCGACTGAGATACGCGACGACGTTCGCGCTATTGGTGTGGAAGATGTGCGGTCCGTACTGGTGATAGCGCAGGCCGTTCTCGGCGAGGGGATCGTGCGTATTTCCGGCGACGTGCGGCCTTTTGTCGACGACGAGCACCGACGCACCGAGTTGGCTCGCGAGCCGCTCCGCGATCGTACTTCCGGCCAAGCCCGCTCCGACGACGAGATAATCGTACAACACTGACCTTTCTAAAGGACGTTAAGCGGCTGAACGCTTTATAGAGTACCGTGTTGTACCCACGCCGCCGCGCGCAACGCCGCTTGCTTTCGCAAGACGATCGGCCTCTAATCGAAGCCGGAGCGACGGGCTACGGTAGCTGGTGGAGTTTGAGCACGTTGGTTCCGCCTTCGCCGACGGGCATGCCGGAGGTGATCGCGATCGTCTCGCCGGGCCGCGCGAGATTTTCGCGCAACATGCGGGCTTCGACGATATCGATCAAGGATTCGAAGTAGCGATACGAGTCCACGACGATCGCTTCGACGCCCCAAAACAGCGACATGCGCCGTGCGACTTCGGGAATGGGCGTCATCGCGATGATGCTCGCATGCGGCCGAAACGACGAGATGTGCCGCGCGGTATTGCCCGTGGTCGTGCCGGTAACGATATAGCGCAGCTGGAGCTCCTCGGCCATCTGTGCGGCGCCTTCGGCGATCGTCGTTTCGATCGACCGGTTGGTGTGCGCCATCCGCCGATAGCGCAAGACTTCATGCGGATAACCCGCCTCGATCTGCCGCGCGATCGTCGCCATCGTGCGGACCGCTTCGATCGGGTAGGCGCCGCGCGCGGTCTCCCCCGAGAGCATCACGGCATCGGTTCCGTCGATGATGGCGTTGGCGACGTCGGTCGCTTCGGCACGCGTCGGCCGGGCGGCCGAGATCATCGATTCGAGCATCTGCGTCGCGGTAATCACGGGCTTCGAGAGGCGGTTCGCCCGCGCGATGAGATCTTTTTGAACCATCGGGACTTGCTCGAGCGGAATTTCGATACCGAGATCGCCGCGCGCTACCATGATCGCATCGGAGGCCGCGATGATGTCGTCGATCACGTCGAGCGCTTCGTGCTTCTCGATTTTCGCGATGATCGGCGTATTTTTGCCGCGTTCGGCGATAAAACGCTTGACGCGCAAGACGTCTTCGACGGTCTTGACGAAGGAGATTGCGACCCAATCGACGCCGGCTTCGAGACCGAAGGCGAGATGTTCGAGATCGCGCTCGGTGACCGCTTCGATATTGAGCGTGCCGTCGGGATAGTTGATTCCCTGCTGCGCGCGCAGATCGCCCCCGACTTCGACCAGCGTCTCGATGCGATCGTCCGTCGTCGACACGACCCGCAGCGCGATCGCACCGTCGCCGAGATAGATGCGCTTACCGGCTTCGACATCGCGCGCGAGCCCCGCGTAGCTCACCGATACGCCGGTACTCGTGCCTTCCACAGGCGTCGTCGAAAGAAAAAAGTTCGCACCGTTTTCCAGCCGGAACGACGCGACGCCGTCCGCATGCAGGCCGGTGCGCACTTTGGGGCCCGGCAAATCTTGCAAGATTGCAAGCGGGACGCCCGTATCGCTCGCCACGCGACGCAGATCCGCGATCGTCGCGCCGTGTTCGGCGTGAGTGCCGTGCGAGAAGTTCAAGCGGGCCACGTTGAGGCCGGCATCGACGAGCGAGCGAAGGATCGCGGGCGAGCGCGATGCCGGACCGATCGTCGCGACAATTTTTGTTCGTTTGCTCGCACGTTCCAGTAGCACGTCGTGGCGCGTTACACTGAAGTGTGCGGCGGGCCTTGCGCGAATGACACCTCCCATGCGTTCGCTACGTCGACGTGAAGACGAAGAGGCACGGCGGCGCTACGTCGTCGCGTATCTGCTCTCGGCCGGCCTGCATCTCGTCGCCGGTGCCCTGTTCGTCATTCGCGCGTTCGCGCCGGCGGGCAGCGCCGCCCCGGAAGCGATTTCGCAAACCCTGGCCATCACGCAAGACCGACCTCTGGTGCGGGTCGCCGCGCCGAGCGACGTGCCCGCCACGCGGCCGCCGCTGCCGCTCGCGGCGCCGCCGCTTCCGCCGAGTGCGCCGCCCACACCGCAGCGCACCGCAAAGCCGGTTGTGCACCGCGCTACGCCGATCGCGCCGCCTATCGTCCGCACGCCGAAGGTTGCGCTCACCGCACGCGCGCGTCCGCGCACGCGTCGTCCCGAGCTCGCGAAAATCGTGCGCGGCGCCGCGCCGCAGGCCGCGCGGGTCGCCGTCGTCGCCCCGCCCGCCGCGGCGCGGCCGACGGCCGAGCCGCCGGAGGCGACTCCGGAACCCTCCGAACGCCCAACGCGCCGACCGAGCGCCGCTCCAACGGTCGTTGCGAGCGTGGCGCCGCCCAACGTCTTGGCCGCTCGCGGTAAGGCGCTCCCGACCGTGGCTCCGAACCCGCCGAGCGCAGCGCCAACGCCCGTGCCGACTGCTCCGGCAACTCCCGTACCCTCTGCTCGGCCGACGCCCGCGCCGACGCTCGCCCCGATCGCTTCCCCGACGCCCGCGCCGACCGCTCGGCCTTCGTTGCCGCCCGCAACGCCGGTCCCGACGGAACCACCGGCCGCGGCGCCGACGCCTGCGCCCACGCAGCGCTCCCAGACGTCGCAGCCAACGGTAGCGCCGACGCTGAACGTACCCGCGGCTACGCCGACGAAGCTCGCGAGCGCGGTGGACCGGGCAGCATCCGCCGCATCGACGGCGCCCGCGACGTTACCGGCGACGAGCGGGGGGGCCGACGCGGTAGCGACCGGCGCGCCGGATCGCGGTTCCGCGGCGAAAGGGGACGCCGGACTCGCGAACGCTCCGAAGGCGGCCGATGGCAACGCAGCGACGGCTGCAAGCAGTGCGCCCGCTTCCGGCGCTGCGACAAGTTCCGCCGTGAGCTCCCCCGCAGCAGCCGCCCCCGCCGTCTTGGCGAACCGGCCCAATGCCGGCGTCGCGGCCCCCGGGAATGCCAATAACGGCGCCGTCGAAAAGCTCAACGGACGGCTCAATGCGATGCTGCCGCAAGGCGAGCCCATCGCGTATTCCAACAAACACTTCACCAATACGCTCGATGCGGCCGTCGACGAGGTCCGCGCGGAATATTACGCAGCTGCCGCGCCGCCGCCGGCGGTGCTGGCGCGCGTCTTGAAAATCGTCCGCCAGCGCGGGACGCTTCTCGATCGCTCGGCGTCGATTGTCTACATCATCAAACGCCAGCGAATCCTCGGGATCGACATCTGCACGGGCTGGAAAGTCGAGACGCCCGAGCCGGGCGCCAAACCGCAGGGCGGGTACACGTTCGGCTCCTGTGCGGGCGAGGAATTTGCGCCGCCGCCCGGATTGCCGACGCCGCCGCCCAAATAGGCGCGGGTCCGCGGCCGGCCGGCGGAGGCGCTCGCGTTGCGCGAACGCCTCGCGCGTGGTACACTGCAAAGCGGTACTGTTGCGAGCGTGGGTTTGTCCCGCGCTTCCTTGTTGTTCGGGGGCCTGTGGGTTTAGTCGAAGCGTTCGAAAATGCGGCTCGCGCACTGCCCTTCGAGGAGGGGTTCGGGGGTATCGAGATCGTCGCGCAGCGCTCGCGGCGCAGCGGCCGGTCGACGGTACTCGCGCTCACGGTCGATCGACCGGGCGGGGTGGATCTGGAAACGTGCGGCCGGATCGCCGCGCGGCTCAACGACGTCCTGGAAGCCGAGCCCGATGCGTATACGCTCGAAGTCGAATCGGCCGGTATCGACCGCCCGCTCGTCGGCCCGAGCGACTACGAACGCTTCCGCGATCAGAACGTCCTCGTGACGACGACGCTGCCGATTGCCGGCGAATACACGCATCGCGGAAAACTATTGGGAACTCGCGGAAACACGATCGTCCTCGCGCAGAAGCGGGGCGAACTGCCGATCCCCCTCGAGATGGTGAAATCCGCCAATGTCGAGTACGATTATCGCGCCGATCTGCGGCGTGCCAAACAAGAGAAACGAGAGAAACGCTGATGGCTGCCAAAGCGAAAACCAAGGTCTCCCCCGACGAACCGACGCTACGCGAATCGTTGCGGCTGCTGCAGGGCGAACGCGCGATTCCCTTCGACATGCTGCTCGAAGCGCTCGAAGCGGCCTTGATTTCGGCGTACAAGAGAAACTTTGGTGGTGAAGCGAACGCGATCGTCTCGATCGACCGCGATACGGGCGAATACAAAGTCTATCATCGCCGGACCGTCGCGGACGAAGTGACCGATCCCAAGCTCGAAATCGCGCGCAAAGAAGCCGGCTCGAAGTACGAGCCCGGCGACTTTTTCGATGAGGAAGTCACGCCCAAAGATTTCGGCCGCATCGCCGCCCAGACGGCGAAGCAAGTCATCGTGCAGCGCATCCGCGAAGCCGAGCGCGATACGATCTTCAACGATTACAGTCAGAAGCTCCACGATCTCGTCAACGGGACCGTGCAGCGCTACGAGCAGCGCAACATGTTCGTAGATCTCGGCAAGGCCGAAGCGCTCTTGCCTCTTTCCGAACAAGTGCCGCGCGAAAACTATCGCATCAACGACCGCATCCTCGCGTTCGTGCTCGACGTGCGTAAGACTAATAAAGGTCCGCAAATCGTGCTTTCGCGCGCGGCCGAAGGGCTCGTCCAGCGGCTACTCGAGCGCGAAGTGCCGGAGATCGACGATAACACCGTCGAGATCATGGCGATCGCCCGGGAACCCGGCAGCCGCTCGAAGGTCGCGGTCCATTCTCATCGCACCGAGGTCGATGCCGTCGGGGCGTGCTTGGGTCCGAAGTCGAGCCGAATCGCGAGCGTCTCGGACGAACTGCGCGGCGAGAAGATCGATATCATCCGTTGGTCGAGCGACGTCGTCAGCTTCATCAATAACGCACTCGCCCCGGCGAAGGTCCTCAGCGTCGAGTTGTACGAGGATGAGGGCGTCGGCCTCGTCGTCGTTCCGGATTACCAACTTTCGCTTGCGATCGGGCGCGAAGGTCAAAACGTTCGGCTGGCCGCGCGGCTCACGGGCTGGCGTCTCGATATCACAAGCGAAGCCGACGCCGATGAAACGCGCGCGCGCTATCTTGCGGAACGTGAGGAGCGCATGATGGTCGTCGCCCCCGAAGATGGCCTCGAGGGCGAAGAGGCTTCCGAGGACGCGGAGGCCGTCGACGGCACCCCACCATCGATCGATCCGGAACTCATCCGCAAACTCGAAGAGTTCAAGCGGCAGATGTTCGATCCGGCGCACCGCGAGGGCGGCGAAGCATAGCGACCGCGCACGTTCCGACCCGCACGTGCGTCGGTTGCCGGCTTCGCGCCGCGCAGCCCGGCCTCGTGCGCTTCGTACGCCGGGCCGACGGCTGGCTGCCCGACGCCGGGCCGCGGACGCCGGGACGCGGCGTCTACTTGTGTTCGTCGCCGTGCGCCGCCCGCGCGCAGAAGAACAAACGCTACCCTGGATTGGGCCTGGCGGCCGAGTCCGCCCCGTGGCCGGCGGCGGAGCGAGTTCGGTCGCGATGACTTTGCGAGCGTGGGTGGGGCGTGTATGATAGATGGGTTCCCCGTGCCGACAGCGAGCGGAGAGAACGGCATTCCAGCGATGCGGCCTCGTGGCCGGAGCACACATACATGAATTAAAAGGTTTTCCCGAGCGCAGCCTCCGAGCGAGCGTGCGGGTTTTGAGAAGGACGATATGGCAACCGGTAAAGTGCGAATATTCGAGCTCGCGAAGGAGCTCGGTCTGTCTTCGAAAGATCTGATCGGCCTCTTCGGACGGCTCGGTCTCGAAGCGAAGAATCAATTGAGCGTCGTCGAGGATCCCATCGCGGATCTCGTGCGTGGCGTACTACTCGGCGGATCGTCCGGCAAATCGGCCGCGGCGATGGCGGGAACGACCGCCGTCGCGGAGCGTCCGGTCGTCGCACCGGCGGCCGAACCGCCGGCGAGCAACGGTTCCGCCGCGCCGGCGCCGGCTAAGGCCGCGCCGCCTGTAGCGCCCGTGTCCACGCTCAAACCGGTCACCTCCGCTCCGCGCAGAACGAAGCTCGCGGCCGTCGAAGCGCCGGCAGGTGCCGACGCGAGCGTGTCCGCCGTGGCGCCCGTCGCCAACGGCTCCGTCGCGAACGCTCCGGCCGTCGTACCGGTTGCCGAAGCGCACGTTGCCGAGCCGCCGGCCGCGGAAATCTCGGCCGCCGAAGCTCCTGCCGCGGCGGTCGTGTCACCGTCCGAAGCGGCCGCGAGCGCTGTTGCGAAACCGCAGCCTACGGCGTCATCGGCCGAACCGGCCACCGCTTCGGAGGCTGCTCCGGTCGCGTTGCCTGCCGAACCTACCGCGCCTTCGGCGGCGGGAAACTCCGGAACGGGTAGCGTCCCGCGTCCCGCGAGCCCCGCGCCGCGCGTCGTGAGCCCGGCACCCCGCCTCGCCGGCGGCCCGGTCCCGCGTCTGGTCGGCGCACCGCGTCCGGTCGGCCAGCCGCTGCGTCCCGCACCCGGCTCCGCGCCGATGCCGCCGCGGCCGCGGCCGCCTGCGGCGCCCGCCGATACCTCGCCAATGCCGCAGTTGCGGCCCGTGCCGGCCGGTCAATCCTCGATCGCGAAGCCGCGGCCCGTTGCGCCGCAGCCGGAATCTGACGATGGGATCGCCGCATCCGCGGGTCCCGGTCCGCAAACGGGTCTGCCCGGCCGTCCCGATGTCGCGCCCCGTCCCGGTGATCCCGTTCCCGGCCAGCAGTATCGCACCGGCCTGCCCGGTCAACCGCCACGGCCCGGCATGCCCGGCGCCCCGGGTGCACCCGGCGCCATGGCTCCGAATCGCCGGCCGGCCGGCAACGGTCCGTTCCGCCCGCTCACGCCGCCCGCCGGCGGAGTCGGTGGGGTCGGCGGTCCGCGCCCCTTTGCGCCTCGTCCGCCGGGACAAGGCGGTACGCCGCTCACGCCGCCGGGTGCCGGCCCCAGCCCGAGTTCGGGCGGTCCCCGCGGTCCGCAGGGGCCGCGCGGTCGCGTCGATCGCAGCGGTGCCAAGAAGGACCGCGAGACGGAGATGCTGCTCGAAAAAGAGCGCCGCCGCAAGAAAAACGGCGGTTCTTTCGAGGCGCCCTCGGCGACTGCCGCCCTCGAGACGATCGAGATTCCCGACGTCTTGACCGTGCAGGAACTCGCGACGTCGATGATCGTCCCGGCCAAAGACGTTATCAAAGAGCTCATCAAGATGGGCACGATGGCGACGATCAATCAAAATATCCCGGCGCTGGCCGCGCAGAACGTTGCGAAGAAGTTCGGCTTCAACGCGGTCATCAAAGAAGCGGGCGAAGAAGTCGTCGTCGAGCAGGAAGAGGATCGTCCCGAACTGCTCTCCACGCGGCCGCCGGTCATCACGGTGCTCGGTCACGTCGATCACGGCAAGACGTCGCTGCTGGACAAGATTCGTTCGGCGACGGTCGCCTCGGGCGAAGCGGGCGGCATCACGCAGCGCATCGGCGCGTACACGGTCGACCGCAACGATCAGAAGATTACGTTCATCGATACGCCGGGTCACGAGGCGTTCACGCAGATGCGTGCGCGCGGCGCGAAAGTCACCGACGTCGCGATCCTCGTCGTCGCCGCCGATGACGGCGTCATGCCGCAAACGCTCGAAGCGATCTCGCACATCAAAGCGGCGGGCGTGCCTATCGTCGTCGCGATCAACAAGATGGATAAGGAAGGCGCAGCGCCCGACAAAGTCAAGTCGCAGCTTTCGGAGCAAGGCCTGCAGCCCGTCGAGTGGGGCGGCAAGGTCGAAATGGTGCACGTCTCCGCGCGTTCGGGCGACGGTATCGATCAGTTGCTCGATACGGTACTGCTCGAGGCCGAGCTCAGAGATCTCAAGGCCAATAAAACGCGGCGCGCGCAAGGCGTGGTGATCGAGTCCGCTTTGGATAAGGGCCGCGGCGCGGTCGCGACGGTACTCGTGCAGAACGGCACGCTGCGCACGGGCGACGTGGTCGTCGTCGGCAGCGCGTTCGGCAAGATCCGCGCCCTCGTCGACGACAAAGGCAAACAAGTGAAGAAAGCCGGGCCTTCGATCCCGGTCGAAATCATGGGTCTTTCCGAGGTTCCGAGCGCCGGCGACTCGTTGATGGTCGTCTCCGACGAGCGCGTCGCGCGCGAAGCGGCCGCCAAGCGTTCGACGCGGCGCAAAGACGTGGCTATCGCGGCGACCGACGGTCCGCGCGTCTCGCTCGAAAGCTTCATGGCGACCCCCGCCAACGGCGGCAACAAGACGCTCAACCTCATCCTCAAGGCCGATGGCCAGGGTGCGGTCGCGGCGCTGCGTTCGCGCGTCGAGGGACTCTCGCGCGGCGAAGTCTCGATCCGCGTCATTTACGCGGGCGTCGGCGCCATCACGCCCAACGACGTCAACCTCGCGAGCGCCTCGAACGCCGTGCTGATCGGGTTCAACATCCGGCCCGACGATACGGTCAAACGCTTGAGCGAGAACGAGCAGGTCGACATTCGCTTCTATAACGTCATCTATGACGTCGAAAACGATCTGAAGAAGGCGATGGTCGGGATGCTCGCGCCGAAATACCGCGAGATCATTTTGGGCCGCGCGGAAGTCCGCGAAGTTTTCAAGGTCTCCAAGGTCGGCACGATCGCGGGTTGCTACGTGCAGAACGGCAAGCTGGTGCGCAACGGTAAGGTGCGCATCCTGCGCGATTCGGCGGTCATCTTCGAATCGGAACTCGAATCGATCCGCCGGTTCAAAGACGACGTCAAGGAAGTCGCCGAGAACTACGAGTGCGGCGTGCAGGTCGCGCGCTTCGCCGATCTCAAGGCGAACGACATCATCGAGGCCTATGCGTCCGAACTCGTCGCTCCGGACGTGTCGCTGAACTAGGGATGGTCGGCGAGACGCATCGACCGCGTGCCGCGTGCCGTAGCGATACGTACGCTACTGCGCTTCGCAGAGCCGAGCGCCATCGCAATACCTGTACTGCTCGCGCTCGTCACGGCGATCGTTCTCGACAGAACGACGCCGTGCGACGCGGGCAACTTCTTCGTCGCGATGCTCGGAGGGACCGTGTTCGACGAGACGACGTGCAGACCGAGCCAGCCTCATGGAAACCCGTAAAGACGAACACGGGCTCATGACGGCGCTCGGGGCGGCCGGATTCATCTTGCGGTTGATCTACAATTTCCGATTTCTTTCGGGGATGTGTCTTAGCGCGGCGGGCCGGTTTCCACGACCCGCAAACGCCTGGTTTTCTCACGTCCCGAAATGCGCCGCTCTGTATGTTGGCGCGGTTCTCGCTGTCGGACGCGCCGCCGATTCGTTCGTTAACGATCGCCAAGCGCTCACGTCGTGGCGCGCCCTCGGGTTCGGTCTCCTCGGTTCGTTCTTCGTCGTTTCCCTCGCCGCGTCACGGTTGCGTGAGATACGAAACGCAAGTCGCGCCGGCGCGGGCGGGTGATGGGCGTTTTTTCCCGGCTACGGTTCGCATCACCGCGCGATCTCTCGCTTTCCGCGACGCTCTGCCTCGTCGGGGCCGTCGTTCTCGACCGGACGACGCCACGCGGCCCAGGCGATTTCTTCGTCGCCGTGCTATTCGGTATGGCGATCGGGCTCGGAGTGATGGCGCTCGCGGCCTTGCAACGAGGGCGCATGCGTCGCTGAGCGAGGGCCCGAGGAAAGCGCATGGAACGGGAATGGCATGGCCCGCGCCCTCCAGCCGCCGTTCTCCAAAGCATCCGTGGCTCTCGCGACGAGCCTTGGCGGCTCGGGCTACATGCGCCGCTTGTGGCCGTTGTACGTTGCGCTGGGCGTGCTCGAATGCAGCTTCGCGGTGTACGCCGGTACGATCGGGCATAAGCCGCTCCTGAGCTATTCCGTCTTGAACCGTACCGTCACGGGAACCTTATTTATCGTTCTGGGGCTCCTCTGGCGTGCGAAATTCCAACGAATCGTCGCTGCATCGAAGTGAACGCGACGTCGCTCGCCCCGCCGTGGACCGTGCCGTGAAAGCCGTCGTCGAGACCCTCGTGATGGCGGCCAAGGTTGCCATACTCGGCCTCGTGTTCGTCCGCTTCCACGCGTCGTGGGTCGGTCTCAGTGTGGTCCTCGGCATGGCGATCTTGCTGTTCCGCCTCGACCGGGCCATCGTACGCTGGGTCGCGAGTGCCGCGGGGCTGCGGCGCTGAGCCGCAAAGCGACGCGCGCCGCGAAACCCCGGCGCCGGCTCCGGCGGATTACGACGAGCGATACGGCCGTGGACCGGCCCCCGATTGCCGCAGAGCCGCCTCCACGACCGGTCCGCGGCGCTATCTCCGGACCGGCGCCTACCTCGAATGACCGGCTTTGGCGCGCTCTGCTCGTAGGCGGTGCGGCCGTCGCCTGCGCGTTTCTCGGCTTGCAGGTCGCGGATCTCATCGCCGACCGCACGCGGCCGACGTTCTTTCGAAACGATCTGTATAACGCCCTCGGGTCGCTTGCGATGCTCGGGATCGTCGGCGCGTTCGCCTGGCGGCGCCGCCGCCAGAGCGGCCTCGGGAAGCCGAATCAACGATAACGTCGCCAAAATCTCGAGCGCCGGAACGACAATCGGACCTGCGTGGCGAACGACTAGCCGTCGGGGACGCAGTCTCCTAGAGAGAATCGACAGCCGCATCGCGGCGCGTCCGCCCCGGGCGACGCCCCGGTTGCGAAAGGCTACTACATGAAACGCGAGCGCATGGGGCGCATCGATCACGAACTGCAGCGCGAGCTGGCGCGTCTGATTTCGACGGAACTCAAAGATCCTCGGCTCGGCTTCACGACGGTTACGCGCGTCGAAATCACGAACGATTTGCAAAAAGCGAAAGTCTTCGTCTCGATCATCGGCGACCGCCACGTCGCAAAACAGACGATGACGGCACTAGAGTCGGCGAAGGGCTTTCTGCGCGGCGGACTCGGCCATGCGGTCGCACTCCGGCATACGCCCGAGCTCGCCTTCATCGAAGATCGGACGACCGAAAGAGCGATCGCCTTGAACAAAGTGCTCGCCGGGACGAATGGATCGCCTCAGCCGGCGGTCGAGTCTGACGCCCACACAACTACGGATCCGGAGTCGCCTCATGATTCAAAGTGAAATTCGCGCCTCGTCGACGGACGAGGTGGTCGCCGAATTGCGGCGCCGTTCGGCGTTCGTGTTCGTCAGCCACGTCAAGCCCGACGGCGATACCCTCGGCGCCGGGCTCGCGCTCGGGCTCGCGTTACGCGCGATGGGCAAGCAGGTCGCGTATTTTCAACAGGACCCCGTGCCGCGCAATCTGCGCTTCTTGCCCGACTCCGACCGGGTCGCGCGCGAACTGCCGCCCGATCTGCCGGCCGACGCGTTATGGGTCTTTTGCGACATGAGCGATACGGGACGCGCCGGCGAGTATCTGCCCGAGCTCGAGCGGGCGAACGTTCTGGACATCGACCATCATCTCGGAAACACGCATTTCGGGGCGCTCAATTATGTTCTGAGCGACGAGTGCTCGACGGGCACGTGTGTGTTGCGCTTGCTGCACGCGATGGATGCCCCGATCACGCCGGAGATTGCGACCTGCCTGCTCACGACGATCATGACCGATACCGGCGGCTTCATGCACTCCAACACCACGGCCGACGTGCTGCGGATCTCCGCCGAATTGACCGATCTCGGCGCCGATAAAGTGGAGATCACGGAGAAGATTTTCGCGAATAAGCGCTTTGCCGCAATCCGCATCGTCGGCGCGGCGCTGGCCGACGCGCGCTTGGAAATGGACGGGAAGTTCTGCTGGTCCGTCGTCGACGACGCGATGCTCGCGCGCACCGGCGCGGACGGCGAAGATACCGAAGAAATTATCCAGCACTTACGTTCCGTCGAAGGCGTCGACGTCGCGGCGCTCTTCAAAGACTTCGAAGGCGACGTGCGCGTGAGTCTGCGCGGTAATGGGCGTGTCAACGTCCAGCAGGCGGCCGGACGGCTCGGCGGTGGCGGGCACTACCGCGCCGCGGGGCTGACCTTCGTCGGCAGCGTCGCAGATGCGCTCGTCGCGGTACGCGAAGTGCTCCTCGCGGAAGGCCTCTAAGCCGCTCGCGGCCGCGATGCTTGGATTCGTCAATCTCTTCAAGCCGGCCGGCCCGACATCGACGCAGGCCGGCGTCCGCGTCCGCAAGATCTATTCGCATCTGGGCGGGGCGAAGTTGCCGCTCGGACATGTAGGCACCCTGGATCCCATGGCGGCGGGCGTCTTGCCGCTCGCACTCGGCAAAGCGACCCGGCTCATCCCGCTCATGGAAGATCGCCGCAAGTCTTACGTCTTCACGCTCGTGCTCGGGCGCGCTACGGCGACGGGCGACGCGGCGGGCACCGTCGTCGGCGAAGCGCCGGTTCCCGGGAACGTGCGCGAGCGGCTCGATGCCATCTTACCGGCCTTCGTCGGCGCGATCGACCAGGTGCCGCCGATGTATAGCGCGTTGCACGTTGCCGGCGAACGGCTCTACGCGATCGCCCGCCGCGGCGAAACGGTCGAACGCGCGCCCCGCAAGGTCACCATCTACGCGCTTACCCTGCTCGGCATCGAGCCCGCTCGTAGGGCAGGTGTCGACACGATACGGTTGGCCGTCGCGTGTTCGGAAGGCACGTACGTGCGCACGCTCTGCGAAGATCTCGGTACGGCGCTCGGCACCGTCGCGCACATGGGCGCGCTGCTGCGCGATGCGTCGGGACCGTTCGTGCTGTACGAAAGCCTGACGTTGGAAGAGATCGAAGCCGATCCGCGGGCCGCGCTTATCGCGCCGGAACGCGTGATCCCGTTTCCGACGATCGTGCTCGACGGCCGCGGCGCCGCCGATTTTCGGGCGGGACGGCTCGTCCCGCTGCCGCAGGGCTCGGCGGCGAAGCATCTCTTCGTGCGCGATTCGACCCGCGCGCTCGTCGGTGTCGGCGAGGCGGTCGGGGCGCTGCTCGCACCGCGCAAAGTCTTCGTTTAAAGCCGATGAAGATCCATCACGACATCGAGTCGCCGGCGACGTCGCGTCCGCTCGTCGTGGCGATCGGTTTTTTCGATGGGTTTCATCGCGGGCACCGCGCGATCGTCACGTCGCTGTTGCGTTTGCGGCGGCCCGGGTATCGCGCTGCGGTACTGACGTTTCGCAACCATCCCGCGACGTATCTGCGCCCCGATCGCGTGCCGCCGCTGATTTCGACGGTAGAAGAACGCGTCAATCTGCTAGCGGGCGCGGGCATCGACGAATTGTATCTCGTTCCGTTCGACGAGCGCATCGCGAGTCTGGACGCGCGCTCGTTCTGCAGCGATATGCTTGCGGGAACGCTCGGAATCCGCGCACTCGTCATCGGCGAGAACTTTCACTTCGGCAAGGGTCGCGCGGGCGATGCGGCGCTCGCGCGCGAGATGCTCGGGCCGCGCGGCATCGCGGTCGCCGCCGTCGCGCCGCTCGCCGACGACGACGAACGCATTTCGAGCACGCGCATCCGCGGCGCGATCGCCAGCGGCGACATGACGACGGCGAACCGGTTACTCGGGCAGCCCTATACCTTGCGCGGACGGGTCGCCCTCGGTGCCGGGCGCGGTCACGACCTCGGCTTTCCGACCGTGAATCTCGAGGTCGCGCCGGAGAAAACGGTTCCGGCGGACGGCGTCTATGCGATCGTCGGGCGCCACGACGGTCGCGACTACAACGGACTCGTGTCGATCGGGACGAACCCGACGTTCGGCGGCAGCGTGCGAACGATCGAAGCGTGGCTGCTCGATTTCAAGCTCACGATGTATGGTGAAGACGTGATGCTGCGCGACTTCACGTTCATCCGCGAGCAGCGGACCTTCGGCTCGATCGACGATCTGCTCGTTCAGATGCGCGACGACGCGACGCACGCGCGTTTCCCAACGTTTCAACGATCGTAGGAGTCTCCGCCATGTTCCGTTCCATCCCTCTGGTCGCATCCGTCGTCGCGTTCGCATCGCTTGCAGCCGTGCCGGCCCTCGCGGTGCCGCATGCAGGCGACTCCGCGCCCGCGTTCACGTTGCCGAAAGCGAGCGGCGGCACGCTTTCATCCGCGCAGCTGCGCGGCAAGCCGGCGTATCTCAACTTCTTCGCTTCGTGGTGCGCACCGTGCAATGCCGAAGCGGCTTCCGTCGGCGACTTCTACAAGAAATTTCATAAGCGCGGTCTGTCCGTCATCGGCGTGAACGAACAGGAAGACAAATCGAAAGCGCTCGGCTTCGCAGCGAAGTACCATTGGCCGTTCCCCGTCGTGCTCGACGACGGCAATATGGGCAAAGACTACGGCGCGATCGCCTTGCCGGTCCATATCTTTATCGATAAGCGCGGTAAGGTCAGTACGTATCGGCTCGGCGAGATGGCGCCAAACGAAATAGAAGAAGCTATTGCGAAGATTTTGTAGGGCGGCATCGCTACCGACGTCGGCGCATTCGTAGCCCTGCTCGCCGTCGTGACGCTCATCGCGATCGGCGCAGAACGCCTACGCCTGCCGGCCGAGGTGATGCTGGTCGTCTTCGGTGCGATCGTGGGAACCGTCGCGCATATCCGGCCGCCGTTCGCGTTCGGACCGACGCTCTTCTTCGTGTTCTTACCGCCGCTCGTGTTCGAGGCGGCTTGGAATATCGATCTGCGCGCCTTGCAGCGCATCGTCCCGCGCGTCGCCTTACTGGCCGTTCCGGGAACGCTCGTGTCCGCCGTGTGCGTCGCGGCGATCGTCTCAAGTGTCGGAGCGTTGCCGTTCGCGCCGGCGCTGTTGCTCGGCGCGATCGTTTCGGCAACGGATCCCGTCGCCGTCGTGACGATGTTTCGCAATGCGGCGGTTCCGGCCGGTGTAAAGACGCTCGTCGAAGCCGAATCCCTTGCCAACGACGGCGTCGCAGTCGTGCTCTATAGCATCGCATTGACGTTCGCGCAGGGCGCGACGTTCGCACTCGCGCCGGCGATCGCGCACGGCGTGGCGGCCGTGCTCCTTGGAATCGCGGTTGGGGTCGTCTGCGCGACTCTGCTGTGGTGGCTCTTGCGTTCGGCCAGCGCCGCCGAGCACGAGGTAACCGCAACGATCGCGCTTGCCTATATCGCGTATCTCGTCGCCGACCGTCTCCAGCTTTCGGGCATCTTTGCAACCGCAGCCTCCGCTATCGCCCTGCGCGCGCTCCTGCAGCGCTCGCCGCACATGGATAATCGCGACGACGTCGACCGGTTCTGGACGTCGATTGCGTTCCTCGCGAACGCGACGATCTTTCTCGCGACGGGGTTGCTGATCGATCTTCCGCGCGCGCTGCACGAACCGGTTTTGGTCGTTGCGGCCATCGTTGGAATTGTGCTCGCCCGGGCGTTCCTTGCTTTCGTGGTCGCGCGCGAGAATCGCGCGCGCATCACGATTTTTCTCGCCGGTATGCGCGGCGCGCTACCGCTCGCACTCGCGCTCGCACTTCCCGACACGCTCGCGTATCGCTCGGAAATCGTCGACGGCGTGTTCGCCGTCGTGCTCGCGACGCTCGTCCTCCAGGGCGCGCCGCTGGCACCGATCCTCGCGCGATTTTACGGCGCGCCGACTCCTACGCCGCGATGACTTCGATGCGCTCGGCTTCGCGCAGCTCGACGCGCGCCGCGCCCCCTTCCTTGATCGAACCACTCAAAATCGCCGTCGATAGCGGATTGGTCACGAGCTTCGCGATCGTTCGCGCGACGTAGCGCGCGCCGCTGCCCGCCGCCAGGCTCTCCATAGCCAGGAAGTGTCGCGCGTCGTCGGCCAGGACGATCGAGACGCGTAGCGCTCCGAGGCGATCCGCGACGGCGTGCATCTGCAAATCGACGATCGCTTCGATCTCTTTGGCGCCGAGCGTGTTGAAGTGAACGACGTCGTCGATGCGATTGAGGAGTTCGGGGCGCAGAAACACGTCGAGTTCGGTCGGATCCGCGTTGCTCGTGAGAATAACGATGGCGTGACGGAAATCGATCGCCCGACCCTTGGCGTCGGTGACCCGGCCGTCGTCGAGAATCTGCAGCAAAATCGCTGCGACGTCGGCGTGTGCTTTTTCGAATTCATCGAAGAGCACGACGCAATAAGGCCGCCGGCGCACGGGTTCGGTCAACTGGCCGGGCTCGTCGTGCCCCGAGTATCCGGGCGGCGCGCCGAGTAAACGCGAGACCGTGTGCGACTCGGTATATTCGGTGAGATCGATGCGAACCAGCGCATCTTCGGTACCGAACAATTCAGCCGCGAGCGCGCGGGCGAGTTCGGTCTTGCCGACGCCGCTCTGGCCCAGGAACAAAAAGCCGCCGACGGGTTTGCGGGGATCTTTGAGCCCCGCGCGGCCGCGCCGGATGGCTTGCGCGACCGAGGCGATCGCCGCATCTTGTCCGATGACCCGTTTGGCCAGCGACGCTTCGAGCGCGAGCAGCGTGCGCGATTGTTCTTCGGTGAGCGCGCCTTGCGGGATGCCCGTCCACTTCGAGACGATCGCGGCGATATCGGCGACCTCGACGGTGGAACGCCCGGCGTGCGCGACCGAGGCCGACGCTTCGTCGATGAGGTCGATCGCCTTATCGGGCAAAAAGCGATCGACGATGTAGCGTGCAGATAGTGCGGCGGCCGCGTCGATCGCGCCCTCTGAGATTGTAACGTGGTGGTGCGCGGCGTACCGCCCGCGCAGGCCGCGCAAGATGCCCGCCGTCTCTTCGATCGTCGGCTCCGCGACCGTAACGGGCTGGAAGCGGCGTTCGAGGGCGGCGTCGGATTCGATGTGCTTGCGAAATTCATCGAACGTCGTGGCGCCGATGCACTGCAGTTCGCCGCGCGCGAGTTCGGGTTTGATCATCGACGACAGATCGAGCGAGCCTTCGGCGGCTCCCGCTCCCACGAGCGAGTGCAACTCGTCGATGAAGAGGATGACCTCTCGCGAGGAACGTTTGACTTCCTCGAGGATGCGCTTGATGCGCCCTTCAAATTCGCCGCGATACTTCGTGCCGGCGACGAGCGGTCCGAGGGCCAGGGAGAGGATGCGCTTGTCCCGCAAGCTGGCCGGTACGTCGCCGCGCACGATGCGCTGCGCGAGGCCTTCGACGACGGCGGTTTTACCGACGCCGGGTTCGCCGACGAGGACCGGATTGTTCTTCGAACGCCGCGAGAGGATCGCGACGACGCGCTCGATCTCGACGTCGCGACCGACGACGGGATCGAGTTCGCCCGCACGCGCGGCCGCGGTGAGGTCGCGCGAATAGCTCGAGAGCGTCGGGGTCGTCGTCCGCAGATTTTTCGCCCATTCACGGGGATCGGCACCCGAGAGCCCTTTTTCACTGCGCTGGAACCGGTCGACGGCAAACGTCGTGCCCACGGCGAGCGCGACGGCGACGAGGGCGGAGCCGACGAGCGGAACCACCGCCGTGCGACGGCGCCGCGCACAGGCGTCGCAGACCTCGGCGTCGACCCACGAACCGCTGCGTAGGGTGAAATCTCGTACGGTTGCGGGCGCAAGTCCGCACGTTTCGCAAATCGCTGGCATCATCGAGAAGCATACCCCATGCGGCCCCTGCCGATACGTTTCGCCGCTCAAACGGTCCGCACTCGCGACCGCTAAAGGTCGCAAGGACCGTCACCCCCGGCTTCCTAATACCACCAGCCTGTTTCGCTCTCGAAAGGTTCTCTCACCGCGTCATGGCCTACATAATCACCGAACCGTGCATCGGCACCAAAGACAAGTCGTGCGTCGACGTCTGTCCGGTGGATTGCATCCACGGCAGTGACGACCAGAAGATGCTCTTCATCGACCCGGAAGTCTGCATCGATTGTGGCGCCTGCGTTTCCGCGTGTCCGGTCGAAGCGATTTATGCCGATTCGGACGTCCCGGACAAATGGAAGAACTACACGCAAATCAACGCCGACTACTTTAAGAATTAACGACTTCGCGCGTGATTTCGGCGTACGGCGGGTCGCGATCGTAGCGGCCCGCCGTCGCCGTTTCCGCGGGCAGGTGTAACGATGCGTCGCTTCGTCGCGCGCGAACTCATGGACGATCCCGGCGTGGACGCGCGCGATTTGGCGGAAAACTTCGACGACATCGAACGCGCGAACCGCTGGTTCGGCGGGACGCGGCCCGTACTCGACGCGGTCTTCGCGCGCGCAGCGTCGCGGCTGCTCGACGTCGGCTGCGGCAGTGCCGATATTCCGCGCGCGCTGCTTCGCGAAGCCCGTTCGCGGCGGCGATCGCTTGCGATCGTCGGCGTCGATTCGAGCGATGCGGTGCTTTCGATCGCACGCGAACGCGCGGCCGGCGAACCGGCGCTTTCGTTCGTGCGCGGCGACGGTGCGGCGCTACCATTCGCGGACGGGTCGTTCGACATCGCCACGTGCAATCTCGCGCTGCATCACTTCGAACCCGCGGCCGCTGTCGAGATGCTCCGCGAATTGCGTCGCGTCTCGCGCTCGACGCCGGTGGTCTGCGATCTCGTGCGCTCGCGCGTCGCTTACGTTGCGACGGCGCTCTTCGCGCGTTTCTTTGCGAAGAACCGGCTCACGAAGCACGACGGACCGCTTTCGGTGCGACGCGCCTACACGCCGCGCGAAGCCTGCGCGCTGGCCGCGCGCGCCGGCTGGCGGCGGCCGCGGGTGACGCGCGCACCGTTCTTTCGTATGGTCCTCACCGACAATGGCTGACGTCGTCGTCGTCGGCGGCGGCCCAGCCGGCTCCGCTTGCGCGCTCGCACTCGCACGGCGCGGCCTCGACGTGACGATCGTCGAGCGCCAAAAATTTCCGCGGCGCAAGGTGTGCGGCGAGTATCTTAACGGCGGCGCGGTCACCGCACTCGATGCGCTCCGCGTCGGCGACCTCGTGCGCGCGATCGCGCGGCCGCTCGCGGGCATCCGTCTCGTGCCGCCGCATACCGAGGCGATCGAACTGCCGTTTCCGACGCCGGCCCTGGCGTGCGAACGGGCTCTGCTCGACGACGTACTGCTCGAGGCGGCACGCGCGGCCGGTGCCACGGTGCTGCGCGCGGGGGCCGAAGATCTGGCACGCGACGGCACCCGCATCGTCGGCGTGGTCGTGCGCGATGAAGCGGGCGACCGGCACACGCTCGGCGCACGCTTCGTCGTCGGGGCGGACGGTGCAGGTTCGCTCGTGGCGCGCAAACTCGGCGTCGCGGTGACGAAGCCGGGAGCCAGGCGTTTTGCCGTGGGCGGCCACTACCGCGGCTTCGGCGAGCTCGACGGACACGTCGAGATGTACGTCGGAACCGGTGCGTATTTCGCAATCAACCCGCTCGACGCCGATCGCTGCAACGTCATGGTCGTCGTCCGCGATCGCGATCTCGGTACGTGGTCGCGCGACGTCGATTGCGGCATGCGCGGCGAAGCGGCGATGCTCGGCCGCGGTCAGCGTAGCTTTTCCGGTGCCGCGCGCATCGGACCGCGCGTCTCCGTGGGCCCGCTCGCCTTCGACGTTTCCACAGTGGTCGCCAGCGGCTGCGTTCTCGTCGGGGATGCGGCGGGATTTCTCAATCCCTTCACCGGTCAAGGCGTCTTTCTCGCGCTGCGCGGTGCGGCCGAAGCCGCCGATGCGATCGCGGCGTCGTTCTGGAATCGGAGGGACGAGGTCGCCGTTATCGACGCGTACGCGCGACAACGGCAGCGTGATTTCGTGCTGCGGCGACGGTTGACCAAGCTCGTCGACGTGCTCGTCGACGTTCCGCTACTCGCGGGCCGCGCCGTTTCGCGGCTGCGTCGCCGGCCCGATGTCGGCGCGACGTTGCTCGGGGCGCTTGCCGGAACGGTTGCGCCCGAGCGCGCGCTTTCGCCCGCGCTCGTGGGGCGGTTGCTCGTATGACCCACACATCGAACGAGATCGAGATCGCGGCACCCGCGGCGGCGATCTACGCCCTCGCCGCCGCGACCGAACGGTGGCCCGAAATCTTGCCGCATTATCGCTACGTGCGCGTGATCGCTCGCGACGGCGCGACGCGGACCGTCGAGATGGGCGCGACGCGCGACGGCATCCCGATCGCCTGGACGGCGGAACAGACGAACGACGCCGAGCGTCCGAGCATTCGGTTCCGTCACGTGCGCGGGTGGACGCGTGGGATGGACGTCGAATGGCGTTTCGCTACGTCGGAAAGGGGAACGCGCGTGACGATCGAGCACCGGCTGCAATTCGCGTTCCCGTTCGCGAGCGACTGGATCGGCGAGCACGTCGTCGGAAACTTTTTCGTGCGCGACGTTGCGAACAAAACGCTGGCGCGCATGAAAATGCTGGCGGAAGCCGGGCCCCGTTGAGGGCACTCGATCTCCATCGCGTCGTCGTCACCGGCATCGGCGTCGTCACGCCCCTGGGGATCGGTGTTCGGCCGTTCTGGGACGCGACGCTTGCGGGAACCGTCGGCGTGGGCGCCATCACACGCTTCGATCCCGCCGATTTCAACTCGCACGTCGCGGCGCAGATCGACGGCTTCGATGCGGGCGATTATTTAGAAGCGAAGTTGTATCGGCGTACGGATCGTTTCGCGCAGTTCACGCTCGTCGCGACCCAGCTCGCGCTCGACGATGCCGACGTCGCGATCGGTGCGGACGGCGACGACGTCGGCGTGTGGATCGGCTCCGCCCTGGGAGGTCTTGCGTTCGCCGAAGCCCAGCACGACGCGTTTCGCGCCCAAGGCGCGCGCGCCGTACGGCCGCTGCTTGCGATCTCCGTTTTCGGCGGCGCCTCGACGACCAACGTGGCGCTCGCGTTCGGCGTGCACGGGCCTAACGTCGCCAATGCGAACTCGTGCGCCGCCGGCGCGGTCGCGATCGGCGAGGCGTTCCGCGCCATCGCGCGCGGCGACGCACGGGCGGCGATCGCGGGCGGCGTGGAAGCTCCCCTTTCGCCGCTGATCTTCGGAGCGTTCGCCGTCATCAAAGCGATGTCGACGCGCAACGACGATCCCGAGCACGCGAGCCGGCCCTTCGACCGCGATCGCGACGGCTTCGTGATGGCCGAGGGAGCCGGCGTGCTCTACCTGGAGCGCTACGACGATGCGGTCGCCCGCGGCGCGCGCATCTACGGCGAGATCTCCGGCTTCGGTCTGACGGCCGACGCCCACCACATGACCGCCCCGCAGCCGCAAGGTCGCGACTCGTCGCGCGCGATGCTCGCCGCACTTCGAGAAGCGCGCGTCGCTCCCGACGAGCTCGAACTCATCGACGCGCACGGCTCCTCGAGCCCGCTCAACGACGTGACGGAAACGGCGGCGTTCAAACGCGCTTTCGGGGACGCCGCCTATCGTATCCCCGTCACTGCGACGAAAGGTCAGCACGGTCACGCGCTCGGTGCGACGGGCGCGTGGGAAGCGGCGCTGTCGCTGCTGATGCTGCACGAAGGCCGGGTGCCGCGCGTCGTCAATCTGCAGAACGTCGATCCCGCGTGCGATCTCGATTACGTCCGCGAAACGGGCGCGCTCCGGCCGCGCGTCATCTTATCGAATTCGACGGGATTCGGGGGCATCAACGCAGCGCTCGTGTTGCGGAAGATCGAAAACTAAGCGATGGAATCTACCGCGACCGACGGACGCGTTGCCGTCCGCGCCATCGATGCGCGCAAAACGTATTCGGGTGCCGGCGACGAGGCGGTGCGGGCGCTCGACGGCGTATCGCTCGAGGTTCGCGCGGGCGAAATGGTCGCGCTCGTCGGTCCGAGCGGTTGCGGGAAAAGTACGTTACTGAACCTTATCGGCTGCGTCGATCTGCCGAGCGGCGGTACGATCGAAGTCGACGGCCGCGCCACGTCGTCCCTCGACGACGATGCGTTGACGGGCCTACGGCGCGAACGCATCGGTACGGTGTTTCAGTTTTTCAATCTCTTGCCGGCGATGACGATCGGTGAGAACGTCGCGCTGCCGCTCGTGCTCCAGCGCGTCGAGCGCGGCGAAATCGTCAGCCGGGTCCGCGCCGCCCTCATGTCGGTCGGGATCGCCGAAAAGGCCGGCGCCTATCCGTCGCAAGTCTCGGGCGGCCAAATGCAGCGCGCGGCCGTCGCCCGCGCGACGATTCACAATCCCGCGATCGTCCTCGCCGACGAACCGACCGGCAATCTCGATTCGCACAGCGGCGCGAGCGTCTTGCGTCTGCTACGGAGTTTCGCGACGAGCGGCCAAGCGATTCTGATGGCGACGCACTCGGCGGAGGCGGCGTCGGTGTGCGATCGCGTCGTCCGCATGCAGGACGGCTTGATCGTCGGCTGACGCGCCGATCGGGCCGGCGGCGTCGAAGGACTCGTTCTATGATAAACGCGTCGTTGCCATGGCTCGGCCCCATCTTTCGTGGGCTCGTGCTCGGGCATCTCCGATCGAATCGCCTGCGCGCGCTCGTTACGCTCGTTGCGGTCGGGCTCGGCGTCGCTATTTCGCTCGCGATCGATCTCGCGAACGCGACGGCCGTCGCCTCCTTCGCCTCGAGCGTCAACGTCGTTTCGAACCACGTCAACCTGCAAGTCGTCGGCGTCGGGCGCGGTTTCGACGAGCGAGCGCTCGTGCGGGTGCAGGGCATCGACGGCGTGTCGTACGCGAGCCCGACGATCGAAGAGTCGGTCGTCGTCGGTGCGAAGGCGGGCGATCCGTTCAGCGGTGAAATACTCCAGGTTCTCGGCGTCGACCTTTTACGGCCTTTGCCGAGCGACGACACCGCGCGCGTTGCGGCGCCTGGCGAATACGTCGCTTCGGGCAGCGGCCCCGATCCCTACGCGCTCATCGCCGAACGCGGCGCGATCGTCTCCCGACGCATCGCCGACCGCTATCATCTCGCCGTCGGCCGAACTCTGCGGGCGCTCGCGGGCGACCGCACCGTGCGGTTCGAAGTCGGTGCGATACTTCCGGCGGCCGTCGCAGGCATCGATACGAGCGTCATGTTCGTCGACATCACGACGGCGCAAGAAGTCTTCGAAAAGGTCGGTTATCTCGATCGTATCGATATCGTCGCCGACGAAAAGCGCGTCGATGCCGTGCAAGCCGCGATCGCGAAGGTCTTGCCCCACGGCGCACGCGTCATCAAACCGGTCGTCCGTACGAACGAGATCAAACGCATGCTGCGCAGCTTCCAGCTCAATCTCGCCGCTCTGTCGTACATCGCGATGCTCGTCGGGATGTATCTCATCTATAATACCGTCGCGATTTCGGTCGTGCAGCGGCGCCCGGAAGTCGGCACGCTGCGCGCGCTCGGTGCGACGCGCGGCCAAATTTTTCGGACCTTTCTCGCCGAAGGCGCACTCTTCGGCGTCGGAGGCTCGCTCATCGGCCTCGTGCTCGGCGGGCTGCTCGCGCAGCTGTCGGTGGGTGCGGTCTCGCGCACCGTCGATACGTTCTACGTTGCGACGCATGCGGATCGCGTATTTTACGATCCGCTCGTGTTGCTCAAAGCGTTCGTCGTCGGCACCGTGCTCGCGACGCTTTCGGCGCTCTTTCCGGCGCTGGAAGCGGCCTCGACAGCGCCCGCGATCACGATGCGCGCGCAGGGCTTCGAAACGCGGCGCGCGCGGCCCGGCGTCGGTCTCGCGTTCGCGGGTGCGGCGCTGCTCGCGCTCGCGTACGCGCTGACGTTCCCGCCGCCGATCGACGGCATCCCGGTCTCGGGCTACGCGGCGGGGTTGCTGATCATCTTCGGCGGATCGCTCTGCGTGCCGCTGGCAATTGCGGGCGTTTCCGCCGCGGCGCGCGCGCTGACCGCTCGCATTTCCCCCGCCGGTCTCATCGGTGCGACCAACCTCGGCGCGTCCATCCGGCGCAATAGCGTGGCGGTCGCGAGCCTGATGGTCGCGATCGCGATGATGGTCAGCGTGGCGATTCTGATCGGCAGTTTTCGTACCACGGTCGTGGCGTGGGCGGACGAAACCCTCAAGGCGGATTTGTTCGTGCGTCCGCTCGGCTTGCAAGATGCCAGCTACGACGCGCGCTTCTCGCCGAAGGTCGCGAATCTCATCCGCAAGGTTCCCGGCGTCGAAGCCGTCGATACGTTTCGCGCGATTTCGCTGCCGTACCGCGGCTCGATCACGACTCTTGCCGCCGCCGATTTTAAAAGCATCGCCGATCGCAATAAATTACGTTTCCTCGGCTCCGTCGATACGCGAGCGCTCGCACACACGATGCCGAACACGACCGATATCGTCATCAGCGAGCCGTTCGCGACGCGCTTCGGCGCGCGAGCCGGCGATACGATCGATATCGACACGCCGGGCGGCCTAACGCATTTCCACGTTACGGCGCTCTATAACGACTACTCGAGCGATGCCGGCATCATGATCGTCGACACGCGCACCTTCGCGCGGCTCTTTCACGACACGAGCGTGAACTCACTTGCGATCTACGCGAAGCCCGATGTCGATTTGCCGGCGCTGCGCACCGCCGTCATTCGCAGCGTCCTGCCGCTGCGGATCGACGTTGCGACCACGCGCGAATTGCGCAAGCTGGTGATCTCGATCTTCAATCGCACGTTCGCGATCACGTACGCACTCTACATCATCTCCATCACGATCGCGGTCCTCGGCGTGGTGAGCACGCTCTTCGCACTCGTGCTCGAACGCCGGCGCGAGATCGGCCTCCTGCGCTATCTCGGACTCACCACGGGCGACGTCCGTAAGATGGTGTTTTACGAAGCAGCGTACATCGGCGGGCTCGGCGGACTCTGCGGCGTCATCGTCGGCGTGTTGCTCGCATTCTTGCTCATTTTCGTGATCAATCGGCAGGCGTTCGGGTGGCTGATCGAACTGCATATGCCCTGGGATTTTCTCGCCGAAGCGATCGTGCTCGTCGTCGTCGCCGCGCTCATCGCCGGCATCTTCCCCGCCTCGGTTGCGGCGCGGATCAAAACCGCCGAAGCCGTGCGTACCGAATGAAACGGATGTCCGTGAAGATCGTCGCACTCGCCCTGCTGCTGCTCGTTCCGGTAGCCGGCGGCAGTTCCCAAGCTACCGATGCAACGCAACGCGTGGGGGCGCACAGACGCTTCGCGATCGCGCGAGCGCCGTACGCGTTCGTCTTTCCGCGCGATCATGGCGCGCATCCAGACTATCAGAGCGAGTGGTGGTACTATACGGGCCACGTGCGTACGAAAGCTGGCCGGCGCTTCGGGTACGAGCTGACGTTTTTTCGGGTCGGCCTCAGACCCGGCGATCCGCAGCCCGGGCCGGCGCAAAGCCGCTGGCGCGGGCACGAGCTCTATCCCGCGCACTTCGCCTTGACCGACGAGGCCGGCAAAACGTTCTATCACGTCGATCGCTTCGCCCGTGAAGCGCTCGGGCTGGGCGCCGCCGCGACGGGACGGCTCGACGTCCGCGCCGACGACTGGACGTTACGGGGGGCGCCCGCCGGAGCGCCCGATCTCGAACGGATGGCGATGTTTGCCAGTCAATCGACGGCCGATGGAACCAACGCCATCGACTTCGTGCTCTCACCGGAGAAGCGCCCGGCGATCCACGGGCATGGCGGTGTTTCGCGCAAGGCCGCGTGCCGGAGTTGTGCGTCGCACTATTATTCCTACACGCGCCTGCATACGACTGGAACCCTAACCTCCGGCGGGCAGCATTTCGCCGTCGACGGGCTTTCGTGGATGGATCACGAGTACGGTTCGGACGAACTGCAGCGCGATCAAGCCGGCTGGGATTGGTTCGCGCTGCAGCTCGACGATAAGCGCGAGCTGATGCTGTATCTTCTGCGGCAGAAAGACGGCAGCGTGACGCCGCAGTCGAGCGGTTCGCTCGTCGAGCGCGACGGAAGCGTGCGCTATCTGCCGCGCTCCGCGTTCGCGATCGAGCATACGGCGACGTGGAAATCGCCGCATACCGGCGGCGTGTACCCGAGTGCGTGGCACGTGCGCGTGCCGCTCGCCGGCCTCGATGTCACGCTCGCGCCGACGGTCGCCGATCAGGAATTGGCCGGCACGTCGACGGGAGTTTCGTATTGGGAAGGCGCGGTCGACGTGCGCGATGCGTCGCGGCTGAAGACGCTCGGCGTCGGTTACGTCGAGATGACGGGCTACGCGGGGGCGATTTCGATCTAAGGACGCCCGGTCTTCGGCAGTGGCGTCGAGACGCTTCGACGAACGAGGCGCGATGCAATGGATGTCTGAGATTTCCGCGCCGAGCGATGCTGAGTTCACCGCCGGGTACGAAAAGATCGCGGCGGGCCTGGATCGGGCGCCCAACGTCGCCGGGTGGCGCTCCGCTTTCGGCCAATGGGACGATCTGCGCAGAACGTGGAAATCGTGGTCGAACCTCACGCGCTTGCGCTACACACAAGACACGCGGCGCGACGACTATCGCGAAGCGCAAAGCGAACTCGACCGGCGCGCGCCCGTCATCACGTCGCTCGATACGGCGATGAAGCAACGCTTCTTGTCCAGCGACGCACGGCCGGGGCTCGAGGCCGATCTCGGCCCGCATGCGTTTGCGCTATGGGATGCCGACGTCACGACCTTCGACGACGCCATCCAAGCGGATCTCGTGCGCGAATCGGAACTGGCGCGCGAATATACCGAACTGCTTGCGACGGCGACGGTGCCGTTTGCTGGAGAAGCGCGCAGCCTCGGCGGCCTCGGGATTTATTTGCAAGATCCGGACCGCGAGACGCGCCACCTTGCAGAACGCGCGCGCTGGTCGGCCTTTGAAGAACGCGCGGAGCGTTTGGACGACCTCTTCGATCGGCTCGTGAAAACGCGGGATGCCATGGCGCGCAAGCTCGGATTTTCAAATTACACGCAACTCGGTTATAAGCGGATGCGGCGCGTCGATTACGGCCCGGGCGATGTCGCGCAGTATCGCGACGAGGTCGCTCGCGTCGTCGTCCCCTTCGCCCACGATCTGGTTCGGCGCGGCGGAGCCGCCGCGGGCTACGATCGCGTGGAATTTTGGGACGAAGGTTCGCTCGGTGTCGAGAAGCGCATCGCGCCGCTGGGCGACCGGGCGTGGATCTTGGAGCGCACGCGCGAAGCGCTCGCCGCGATCGATCCCAAACTCGGTTCGTTCGTCGATGTCATCCTCGATCGCGAATTGCTCGATGTCGACAATCGTCCCGGGAAAGCGCTCGGGGCGTATTGCACGAATTTCCCAACCCGCAAAGTGCCGTTCGTGTTCGCCAACTTTAACGGCAGCCGGGGCGACGTGCGAACGCTCATGCACGAACTAGGCCACGCGTTCCAAGCGTACGAAAGTCGCGAAAAAGCCGCCGTCGATTACTTGACCCCGACGTACGAATCCGCAGAGATCCATTCGATGGCGCTGGAGTATCTGTCGTGGCCGCAGATGGAGCGCTACTTCGGTGACGACGCCGGAACGTATCGCCGCGAGCATCTCGCCGATGCGATGCTCTTCCTGCCGTACGGCGTCGCAGTCGATCATTTCCAACATCTCGTATACGAACATCCGGGTGCGTCGCCCGCCGAGCGCCATGCAATGTGGCAAGAGATGGAGCGCCGTTATCTGCCGTGGCGGTCGTATGGCGATCTGGCTCATCCCGGCAAAGGCGGCCTGTGGCAAGAAAAGCGGCACATCTACGTTGCGCCCTTCTATTACATCGATTACACGCTCGCGCTGTGCTGCGCGCTGCAATTCTGGGTGCGAGCGGAAACCGATCGCGCGGCGACCATGCAGGCCTACGTCACGCTGTGCGCACGCGGCGGCGAAGCGCCGTTTCGCGAACTCGTGCGTTCGGCGGGGCTGCGCAGCCCGTTCGAAGCGGGCGCCCTGGCCGACGTCGTTACAGTCGCAAGCGCAACGTTCTGACCGTGACGCTGCCGTCGGGTGCCCTCGACGCGATTCGAACGTCGACGAGCCCCGAGCCATGGTCGACCAAGACGAGCGGCGCTGCGAAGTAGCCTTTCGAAGATGCGACGGCGTCGACGGTCGACGAGCCGTCGGATACGTCGCTGAAGGCGGCGCTGCTTGCGCTCGTCGTAGCCACGAGGCGTACGCGCGCTTTAGGCCGTGTAAAACCGCTCACCTCGAACGACGTGCTCCCGAGCGTCGTGCCGCTCACCGGTTCGAGTCCGCTCAGGTAATTCGCATTCCCGGCATCGGTCGTCGCGAACGTCCAGCGTTCTTCGAAACGCTCCTTATCCGGCGTGCGTCCGCCCACGGTCACGGTATGCGTTCCCGCGGCGAGGTCGTCGCTCGGATCCGTAACGAAAGCGCGCGCGGTGGCGAGCGTATCGAGCGTTACGTCCCGGCCGTCGATGGCGATGCGGACGCTCGCCGGCACGACGCTTTCGGCGAACGTCGCGGATATTTCAGGCCGCGTGCGCGCCAGGATCGCGTTGGGAGCCGGCTCGACGCGTAAGAGCCGTAGCTCGATCGGAATCTCGCCCTTTGCCAGCGGCGCGCTCGGGGCGACAGCGACGACGGGCGACGGGGCAGCGACGGTCGTGCCGGCGGCGGTGGCGGGCGGCGTCATAGCCGCGCTCGACGGCGCGACCGGCATCGCGGCGATCGTTACGACGTGCGTCGACCTATCGTAGGCGACGTCGGCTCCGAGCGCCTGAGCGACGAAACGCAGCGGAACGAGCGTCCGCCCCCCGATGACGATGGGCGGCGCGTCGAGCGTCTCCGTCCGGCCGTCGATCGTCGCCGTCGTCTCGCCGGCGCGCAGGGCGATCGTATGCGTACCCGCCGCCATCGCGATGGAGCCCGCCGAGAAGGTAACGCGCGCACCGAGCCGCTCGAACACCCCGCGCAACGGAACGAAGACGCGCCCGTCTCGTTCGAGCGGGGGCTGATCGAACGCCAAGGCGATGCCGTTAAGGACGATGCCGACGTTCTGCGCCCGCGCGACGAGCGGGAAGCCGGCGTAGGCAACGGCGAGCGATATGGCGGCCCAGCGTACGAGCTTCAACGGCGACTCCTTACGACGGGGGAAACGTCGGCGCTTCCCCGCATCGTTTCGCGCCTCAGGCGGCGCGCGAAATCGTCACGGCCACGATGGCCTCGCTGCGGTACTGGACTTCGAGCTCGCAATCCAGGCAACGGACGTGAAGCCGGATCGTGGCCTCCGCCGGTTCGTCGTGCGTGCGGCGGCAGTCGGGGCATTCGTAGAGCTGCAAGTGCGGGTTCCTCCGCACGTAGTACACCATCGCACCGTGCCAGCAGGGTGGCACACTGCGCTGAAAGCGTTCGTTATATCTGCTCGACGCGTTCGATCTCGGGGCACCGCTCGACGACGGTGCGTTCGATCGCGCCTTTGAGCGTTGCCGTCGACATCGGGCAACCGCCGCACGCGCCGACCATTTGCACGTAGGCCACCCCTGCGTCGATCCGGATCAGCCAGACGTCGCCGCCATCGCGCAAGATACCGGGCCGGACGTCATCGAGCGCCGCGTTCACGCGGCTCGCGAGGGTCGCAGAATCGATCACCCCACCGTAACCGCAGTCCGCGTGGCGTTCGTTTCGGTCGCGCTCAGAACAGCCGCAGCGGCACGGCGTACGCGAACATTCCGAACGAGGCGACGACGACGAAGAACGCGACGCCGCGCGCCGCGAGCGCTTCGTCGCCGGAGCGATCGGGCCGGCGCCAAGCGCAGATCGCGCGTCCGTAACCGAAGGCCAGCGGCAGCGTCAGTAGTTCGAGGAGCGCGAGTGCGGGCGGCGCGCCGACCAAAACCGCGAGGCCGGCGCCCCCATACACGGCAACCGCCAGTATGGTGCCCAGACGCCCGGCACGTGCCGCACCGATTCGCACGACGAGGTTTCGTTTACCGCCCGCCGTGTCGGCCGCCAGATCCGGAAATTCGATCGCGAGCATCATCGCGAACATCGCGGCAGCTCCCGGCAGCGTACTCGCGACGCTCCGCGCGTCGAGCGCCGCACCCTGCGCGGCATACGCGCATAGCGGCACGAGCATCGCGACGACGATCGCCGTGTCGATTTCGCCGAATCCGCGGGCGAGTAGCCGCAGCGGGGGCGCCGAATAACTCCACGCGCCGAGCGCTATGGCCACGGCGAAGCCCGCGCCTTGCGGCGCGTGGGCTACGGTAAGGAGCGCGCCGATGCCCGCTACGCCGGCGCCCGCGCATAGCGTCGCGGCGGCGAGCGCGACACGCGGCGAAAGCGATCCGTCCACGAGCGCGCCGCTTCCGCCCGAATACGGCGTCCGCACCGAACGGGCGTCGCAGGCTCGATCGAAGTAGTCGTTGGCGTAATGCGTCATGAGATGAAAAGCGGTGATCGTGACCTGCGCGCATGCGTAGGCGACGAGGTCGACCCGGCTCGTCAGCTGCGCGGCCATTGCGGTGCCGAAAGCGCCCCCAAGGAAGCCGCCGACGAGAAATTTTAGGCGCGAGAGGCGCACGAACGCACGCACCGACGAGAGCACGCTCGCGCCTTCGCAGGCGGCAGGGAGCTACCTCCCTCCTGTCCGAAAAAGCCTTTCGTACCGTGCAAAACGCAAGCGTGGATCCGACTTCCGAGAAAGCGCGGCGGCGTACCGGTTCCGGTCGGCCCAAAGTGCAGTCAGTCGACCGCACGATCGATGTCTTGGAGTCGCTCGCTTCACGTCAAGGCGCCACCGGTATCAGCGAGCTAGCGCAACTCGTGGGCTTGCATGTGAGCACCGTCCATCGGCTCCTCGCGACGCTGGTCGACCGCGGCTACGTGCGGCAAGATCCGGAAAGTTCGCGCTACCATTTGGGCTCCCGCGTGTTCACGCTTGCGAGTGCCGCCGATATCCATCTGGATCTGCGGCTCGTCGCGCGGCCGTATCTGGAGCGCATGATGCGCAATTCCGGCGAAACGGCGAACCTCGTAACCTCTAGCGACGGCGAGGTCGTGTATCTCGATCAAGTCGCCAGCATGCATTTGGTAAAGATGTTTACTTCGCCCGGTATGCGGGCGCCGCTGTACTGTACGGGCGTCGGTAAAGTAATGCTCGCTCATAAAGACGCCGCGTTCGCCGAGCCGATCCTCGCCGGACCGATGAAGCGTTACACGCCCAAGACGATCGTGACCCGCGCCGCGCTCGAACAAGAAATCGCTACGATTCGCAAGAACGGCTACTGCGTCGATAACGAGGAGATGGAAGAAGGCGTCCGTTGCCTCGCAGTCCCGATCTTCGATCGTCGCGACCGCTGCGTCGGGGCGATGTCCGTCTCGGGGCCGACGACGCGCATGACGCACGAGCGCGTCCTCAAGCTCGCGCCGACGGCTTGCGCGCTCGCCGAAGAACTGTCGCGTCAGCTCGGCTACGGCACAGTCGCCAAGCGCTAGACCTTCACCAATACGCGAGCGTCGCCGCGAAGAGCGCGTCGAGTGCGTCCGAACCGACCTCGCGCGGCGCATTTGCGAGAAGCCGGCGTTGCGCGACGGCTCCCGCGCGTAGGGCGCCGACGTCGCTCGCCGCGAAGCCGACGCCGCCCGTGCCATTGGGCATGCCGGTGGCGCGCATGAGCGACTCGATGCGCCCCGCGAGCGCTTCGCCCGCCTCGCGAGGTGCCGCGCTTGCGACATCCGCCCCGAGCAGTGCGGCAGCCTCGAGATGGCGCTCGGGGTTTGCTTCGGCGGTAAAGCGAAAGACGGCCGGCGCGTTCACCACGACGGCCATGCCGTGCGGGACGATCGGTTCGCTCCCGGGATAGTCCGGCGCGCGATATTCGCGCACGAGGCCCGCGACAGCATACGACATCGCGTGCGGCACGTGAACGCCGGCGTTTCCGAAACCAATTCCGGCGAGCGTCGCCGCGAACATCATGCGTTCCCGAGCTTCCCGGTCGTCCGGATCGGTAACGGCTCGCACGATATGCGCTCCGAGGATGCGCATCGCTTCGCGACACGCGATATCGGAAAACGGATTGGCGCCTTGCGAGGCGGGCCGCCCCTCCGGCGTTACAGGTCGCTCGCGCTGCGTGTACGGCCGAGCGGTGAAGCTTTCCAGCGCATGCGAGAGGACGTCGAAGCCGCTGCACGCGACCACGGTACGCGGCAAGGTCGCCGTCACGTCGGGGTCGATGATGCCGAGGGTGGGGCGAATGCGTTTGGAGACGATGCCCGTCTTCGCGCGGTGTTCGAGGTAATCGAAAATCGCGATGCCGGTCACCTCCGCACCCGTACCCGACGTGGTGGGACATGCGATATGCGGCTGCAGCGGCCCGGGCACGGCGCGGCCGCGGCCGAGTGGCGCATTGACGTACGCCTCGAACAGATCGGGATAGGTCGCGTAAAGATTCGCAGCTTTGGCCGTGTCGATCGCGGAGCCGCCGCCGACGGAAACGTAGCCGTCGAACTTGCCGTCGCTTGCGAAGGCGGCCGCGTCGGCGAACGATCGGTCCGTCGGTTCGACGCTCGCCCGATCGTACGTAACGACGTCGCAGCCGGCCGCACGCAGCGAATCCGCGACCGTTTCGACGTACGAAAGCCGGGCGACGCCGGGGTCGGTCACGAGCGCGACGCGCGTCATGCCCAGAGCCCGCGCGTCGGTACCGACTTCGCGGAGCGCGCCGCTGCCGTACTTGATGCGCGACGTGTCCACTTCGAACGTCGTATCGCCCCCGCTGACGAACGGATATCCCGCACAGCAGATCATGCTGTCCGGACTTCCCCCTCGCGCCAGGGACGCCCCTGGCCGAACGCGTACGGCCTCGAACGTATGCTGCTCGGCGCGATCGATGTCGGGACCAATTCGATCCATCTCATCGTCGTCGAAATGGATCCGCGCTTCGGCACGTCGCGCACGATTCTCAAAGCTCGCGAGATGGTGCGTTTGGGCGGTGGCGACGCGCTCGCGCGCGGCCACCTCAGCAAAAAAGCCGTGCAGCGCGGCGTCCTCGCCATCGAAAAATTTGCCGCCGCGGCGCGCGCCGCGGGTGCGAGCGATATTCGTGCGGTCGCTACGTCGGCCGTCCGCGAAGCGTCCAACGGTCAAGAATTTATCGCCGCCGTGCGCGCGACGTGCGGCGTCGATATCGACGTACTGAGCGATGTCGAAGAGGCGCGGCTGATCCATCTCGGCGTGAGCCGCGGCTATCCGCTGGGCGGACGGGTCGCGTGCATCTTCGATATCGGTGGCGGCTCGACGGAATTCGTGGTCGGCGACGCCGAACGCGCGTACTATCTGCATAGCGTCCGCATCGGCAGCCTGCGGCTCTACGACGAATTTCTGCGCGACGAAAGTGCGGGCACGATCGGCTACCGGGCGCTGGAGAAACACGTGCGCGCGACGCTCGTGCCGGTCGCGACGCAATTAGCGGATTATCGGTTCGATACGCTGATCGGAACGTCGGGCACCGTGCTCGGGCTGGCGGCACTCGATGCGGCCGACGCCGGTGTGCCGAGCCAGCGCGCTCACGGGTACGTTCTTCGCCTCGAGCGGTTGCGCGCGTTACAGAAAATGATGTCGCACCTCTCACCTGCGGAGCGGCGAAAACTGCCCGGGATGAACCCGCGACGCAGCGATATCATCGTGGCGGGAAACGCGATCGTCATCGCCGTGATGGAATCGCTCGGGCGCGACGAATTGGTTGTCAGCGAACGGGCGCTGCGCGAAGGCATCGTCGTCGATTATCTCGAGCGCAACATCGCCGTCGCGCGCAAACTCGGTGACGAGCGCACGCGCCGGTTCGATTCGGCGCACGCGCTCGCCCGGCGCTTCGGTCCATCGGAGGTGCACGAAAATCACGTAGCCGCTCTCGCGCTGCAGCTCTTCGATGCGTTGGCGGATGTACATCGCTTCGAGCCCGCCGAGCGGGATGCGCTCTTCGCGGCGGCGCTCGTGCACGATGTCGGCCGCTCGATCGCCGCGAGCGCGCACCACAAGCATGGCGCGTACATCGTGCGTAACGCCGGTCTCACCGGCTGGCGACCCGAAGAGATCGAATTGATCGCCACGCTCGTGCGCTACCACCGCAAATCGCTGCCCAAACCGACGCACCCGGAATGGGCGACCGCAACGCCCGCGTTGCGGCGTAAGATCGAAGGCCTCGGCGGTATGTTGCGTGTGGCCGACGGCCTCGATCGCCGCCGCCTCGCCGTCGTGTCGTCCATAGACGTGGCGGTCGCTCACGACGGCATTCGCGTGAAGCTCGATGCGTTACAGGATGTCGCTCCGGAGATCGAAGCCGCGCTCTACAAATCGGACTTGTTCGAACGCGCTTTCGCAACGACCGTCTCGTTCGAAGCGGTGCCGCGCCCGGCATACGGTGCCGCTTTTGCCGATACCGAAGCGAGCGTCGCAGAAATCGACGCAGCGAGTCTCTCCGGATAGGTCGCATCGTCGCCGCGCCAGAGCGCGCGGACGGCAGCGAGCGATCGTTCGCGTTCGCGTTCGGCGTTTGCGCGCAGGGTCGCGAGGCCGGGCTCCCGCGGGTCGCCTGCCGGCACGTCGGCGCGCAGGCCGTCGTAGGTTCGCGCGAAGGTGTCGGCATCGGCCAGTGCGCCCAGCCGTTCCTGCAGCACCGCGAGCAAGTCGAGCGCAGCGAGCGTCGGTTCGCGCGCGAGCGGTACGAGAAATTCGAGGTTGTAGCGCAGGCGTTTGACGTCGATGCGCAAGGCGTGTAATTCGTCGTTGCGGCCGCGCCGGAGCGCGCGCGCAGCATTGCGGACTAGCGCTCGCATGCGCTCGCGAACGATGTGCGCCAGTGCCGTTCCGAAGGGCGTATCACGCATCGAGCACGCGTGCGATCGCGTCACGATCGAATTGAGAGAGTTCGATCGCGAATGCCGTAAGGGCCGCGCGGCGACGGTCGAGCAGCGTATCGATTGCGTACGCGATGCCGGGCCGTTCGGACTCCGGTGCTCCGCCCAGGGTCGCGCGCAGGACGGCGAGATGGACGTCGGCGTCGCGCACGTCACCGAGCTTTCGACCGACGCGCCGGGTCGCACGCTGCAGCGCGCGCAAGCGTTTGGAGGGGAAGACGTCGTCGAAGCTGGTCAGGGCGCTGCGGACGCGGCGGATTCCCACGCGCATGTCGTGAACGGCTCGCGTGTCGTCGCAGCGTAAGACGCTCGGCGCGAGCGCCAGGATCGCTTCGAAGAGCGCGCTCACGACGATGCGTGCGGCTCCTTCGAGCGGCATCTCCGCCGAAATGCCGTCATAGCGCGGCGCTTTGGCCAATCGGGTACGTTCCTTTTGCGGCAAACTATGCGGAGGTACGGTATCTCGCCCGCGCCAACAAGGCCCTGCGTATGCTGGTAGCCGGCCCTGGGGCCAAGAAAATCTTGATCGTCGATGACGAATCGGCGATCCTCCAGACGTTGCGTTTCAATCTCGAGCGCAACGGCTATGTCGTCGCGACGGCCGGCGACGGGCGTACCGCGATCGCGCTCGCCGCGAGCGAACGGCCCGATCTCATCATTCTGGATATCATGCTCCCCGTGCTCGACGGCATCGAGGCGTGTAAGGAAATCCGTAAGAGCAGCGGCGTGCCCATCATCATGCTGACCGCACGCGATCAAGAGATCGACAAAGTGCTCGCACTCGAGCTCGGTGCCGATGACTACGTCACCAAACCGTTTTCGCTCCACGAATTTCTGGCCCGGGTCAAAGCACGTTTACGGCGCCAGAGCGGGGCCGACGCGGCCGCGCGCAGCGAAGCGATCGCCGTGGGCGAGATCGTACTTGATCCGTCGCGACAGTCGCTGGTCGTGCGAGGCCGTCACGTCGCCCTCGCGCCCAAAGAGTTCAATCTCCTTCACGTTCTCATGGAAAATCGCGGCCGGGTCGTTACGCGCCAGACGCTCTTGGATAAGGTCTGGGGTTACGATTTCGAAGGCGAGCATCAGACCATCAGCGTTCACGTGCGCTGGCTGCGCGAGAAGACCGAAATCGATCCGAACAACCCGCAGCACATCATCACGGTCCGCAGCCGCGGCTACATGTTTAAAGAGTAGTCGTGTTCGTAACGGTCGAGATGCTTGCGGCCGCCGCAGCCGGCATCGCGGCCGGTTTCGGCACGGCTCGGTTTCAAGCGCGGCACGCCGCGCTCGCGACCGCTCGCAACGACGAGGCGGTTCTCGAAGCGCCCGATTCCCGCTTCGAACAACTTCTGGTTTCCTTGACGGTCGGCATCATGATCGTCGACGCCCGCGAACAGATCGAATCGATGAACGCGGCCGCAGCCACGATTTTCGAAGTGGGTTCGCGGCCGGTGCTCGGACGTGCGATCATCGAAGTCGTGCCCTCGTTCGAACTCGATCGCCGCGTGCGCGAGGCCTTGAGCGGGCGCCCGTCGCGCGGCCGTATTTCGCTGACCAACGCCGCCGGCACCCGCGTCCTCACGGTCGCGACCCTGCCGCTCGACGGCCTCCGCGGCGCGCTGATCGTCGCAAGCGATGAGACCCGCCTCTACGAACTCGAACAGACGCGGCGCGATTTCGTCTCCAGCGTATCGCACGAGTTGCGTACGCCGCTGTCGTCGATCAATCTGATGATCGAGACGATCCTCGCCAACGACGGCGACGAAGAGGCCCTCGATCTGTTTCTGCCGCGCATCAAAAACGAAGTCGATCGCATGGTAAACCTCGTCGAAGATCTTCTCGATCTCGCGCGAGCGGAATCGGGCACGCTGCGGCTGCGCCGCGAGACGATCGATCTGGGCGCGTTCGCGCGACGCATTCTTGCGACGTTCGAGCCGCGCGCGGCGCAGATCGGCGTCGCGCTCGGCTGCACGGGGGAAACGCTCGAACTCGACGGCGATCCCGATCGCTTGGCCCAAGTGCTCGTAAATCTCATCGACAACGCGCTGCGGCATACGCCGGCGAACGGCCGGGTCGATGTGATCCTCGCCGCGCAGGAGCGGGCAGCGACGCTGGTCGTGCGCGATACCGGCGTCGGCATTCCGTTCAACGACCTGCCGCATATCTTCGAGCGCTTCTACGTCGTCGACCGTTCGCGCGCGCGCGAGGCCGCGGGTACGGGTCTCGGCCTTTCGATCGTCAAGCAGATCGTCGAAGCGCACGGCGGCAGCATTTCGGCGGATTCCGAGTTCGGGCGCGGTGCGGTGTTTACGTGCGTGTTTCCGATGTCGCGCCAGGCGCCCGCGGTTTAAAGCGACGCCAATCGAAGGCGAACGATTGCGGCTTCGCGGTCGCCAGAAGCGGCCGTTCCACGAAGTACGTCAGGGCGGTCGAAATGCCGATCGCGAGCGCCCAGCCCGTAACGATAAACGTGAATTTCCACGAGGAATCTTCGTGCGGGTTCGCCGTCGTGGACGGAAGCGCCCGATGTTTCCAAAGCCAGATCAGCACGAGCGTGTGCCAGAGATAAAGATTATAGGAGATCGTCGAGAGAAAACGGGTTACCGGATTGGCGACGAGCGCGCGGACTGCGCGCACCGCGAAGCACGCTGCGAAGAGCGCGCCGCCGGCCGCGAGCGCAACGAACGTCCGGTCGAGTAAGATCCAGCGTTCGCGCCCCGCAACATCGTATTGGATGGCGTTTGCCGAAAGCACGAGCGCGAGGCCCGCACCGGCGGCGGCGCCTGCCGCCAGCGTCGCGAACCAGCGAACGTCGGCACGCGCGGCGTTGCGCCGTTCGACGACGGCGACGCCGTACGCCGCGAGCATGCCCGCTGCGAAGATATCGAAAAATGCCGGGACTTGGCGGTTCACGGGTTCCGCGAGCAGGCAGCAACCCGCCACGCCGTACGGTAGCCGAGCGCTGCGACGAACATCGCGCTCGCCACCACGACGGGAGCGCGTACGAAGGCTCGCGCGAGTATGGGAAAGAGCACGTAGAACTGCAGCTCGATCCCGAGGCTCCAGAAGACGGAGTTGGCACGTCCGAGCTCGCTCGTTACGAAATTGGGCACGAAAAAAACGTGCTCGGCCACGGTCGCGCCGAGCGGCAACGGCAGATGCAGCGACGCCGCCGACGCGAACGAGACGACGAGGGCGATGTAATACGACGGCACGATTTTGATGAAGCGCCGATAGGCATACGAGCGCGTCGTCTGCGGCGCTGTGAAGTCGCCGCCCGCGGCGCGCCGGGCCCAGGGTAAAAACAGCACGAAGCCGCTGATCGTAAAGAACAGCTCGACGCCGAGATAGCCGGTCCGTGCGACGGCGTCGACGGGGACGGCGTGCCCGAACATGGCGAGCTCCGGTGTAAACCACGAGAATAGCCACGTGTGATACACGAGCACGAGTCCGATGGCGAGGCCTCGGAAGCCGTCGATGACGTCGGTGCGCGCAATCGCCCGTGCCTCCGGCTCGGCAATGCTTAAGGCCCTCATAAACCGACGATAACGTCGCTGCGCGATACTCGTGAGCGATGGACGACGCTAGCGCATCGTTGGATCGGAGCCGGTTGCTCGCGTACGTCGAGCAGCACTGGCGCGAACTTACGTTGTCTCAAGCGCGTTCGTTATGCGTGGAGCACGTCGCGGGTGTCATGAAAAACGTACCGAGCATTAACAGTTCCTTAAACTACCGTTAAACGTAGCTTATGCTCGGACTGCGAGCATCACGAGCGCATCCACGATACTAGTAGAATACCGCAGGAGGTTTTCCATGTCCCGGTCCGCCAACTTCGCGGCCCTTCTCATCGGAGCGGCGTTGCTCGCCCCGAGCGCCGCGTTCGCCGACGTGTCGATTTCCGCGGCCGGCTCGACGGCACTACAGCCGCTCGTTCAAGCCGGCGCCGAAGCCTATCAGGCGCAGCATGCCGACGTTAAGATCAGCGTCACGGGCGGCGGGTCGCGCACCGGCCTCACGCTCGTCAGTTCGAAATCGGTCGATATCGGCGATTCGGACATCCTCGCCGCCAAGGAGCAAACCGACCTCGTCGATCACCGGGTCGCGGCCGTCGGCTTTGCGATCGTCGCGCACCCGGAGACCGGCGTGAAAGATCTATCAAAGAAGCAGATTCAAGACATCTTCTCCGGCAAAGCGAAGAACTGGAAAGACGTCGGCGGCAAGGATCAAGCGATAATCGTTATCAACCGGCCCGCGAGCTCCGGAACGCGCGCCGTCTTCATCAAGACGCTGATGGATAAGGCCGATCTCTCGAAGGATACGCTCGTCGAAGACGCGACAGGAACCGTCGTCCAGAAAGTGACGCAGACGCCGGGGGCCGTTTCCTACGCCTCGTTCTCCGGTACGCACGGCAAGACGGGCATCGTCGAGATCGGAATCGACGGAAACGCCGCGACCGAAGAGAACGTCCAGAACGGCAAGTACCCATTCTGGTCGTACGAACATATGTACACCAACGGTCCGCCCAGCAAGGAAGTATCGCGTTTTATAGCGTTCTTGCAGAGCGACAGCACGCTCTTGCGGAAGCTCGGGTATATCCTCAGCCGCGACATTCAAAAACCGGAAAACGATCGCTAGGGCGATCGCTGACCTAGTACGATCGTCTCGAGCGCGGCGACGAGCCGCGCCCGAGGCATCGGATCGAGAGGAAACGGCGACATGGTAGGCGTTCGCGCCAACAAGGCCCATCGCGACGAACGGATCGCGCTCGCCGTATTGATGTCCTGTAGCGGCATTTTCATCGTCGCGATCGCCGCGATTCTCGGGTATCTCGCGTACAGCGGGACGCGCCTGTTCTTTCACGACCACGTTTCGCCGTTTACATTTTTGTTCTCTGGCGACTGGGACGGCCTCGCCGGGAAATTTGGAGCGGGGCCGTTCATCGTCGGATCGCTCGTCGCAACCGGCTTCGCGATCCTGATCGGCGGGCCGCTCGGCGTCGCGATCGGCGTGTTCTTCTCCGAACTGGCACCCAAACGCGTGGCGACTGCGATGAAACCCGCGATCGAAGTCCTGGTCGGCATTCCGTCGGTCGTCTACGGCTGGCTCGGATTGACGTTGCTCGTGCCGCTGATCGGAAGAGTTTTCCATACCGGCGGCGACGGACTGTTCGCAGCCGGCATCGTCCTATCGATCATGATCTTGCCGACCGTGATCTCGCTTTCCGAAGACGCGCTACGGGTCGTTCCGACTTCGTTGCGCGAAGGTTCGGCGGCGCTCGGCGCGACGCGCTGGGAAACGATTTCGCGCGTGCTCTTGCCCTCGGCGAGCAGCGGTCTAGCCGTCGCAGTCATCCTCGGTATCGCACGTGCGATCGGCGAAACGCTCGCGGTACAACTCGTATTAGGCAACGCCGCGGTGATACCGACATCGGTGCTTCACCCGGCTTCCGCACTCCCCTCCGAGATCGTCATGGATATGGGCGATGCGCCGGACGGCAGTGCGTTCCAGCACGCGATGTTTTCGATGGCGTTCTTACTTTTATTGATCGCCATGGGGCTCATCGTCCTGATACGCCTGGCACTTCGGAAACGATCGTAGTGGCGCGCACGCTTGCTGCGAACGTCGTGACCGATACATTCGCGAGCACCAATGCGCGGGCTCGCCGGGTCACCGATCGCATAGCGACTGCCGCTCTCTGGACCGCGGCGAGCGCCGTCGTCGGTCTGCTCCTGATCTTCGTTGCGTACCTGTTCTATAAGGGCGCGGGGGCGATCACGCCGCGTTTTCTTTTCGGGTATCCATCTGCTTCGCAAGCGGGTGGCGGCATCGGCCCCGAACTGTACAATTCGTTCTACATTCTGGCGCTCACGCTGTTCTTCACGGTGCCGATCGCCGTGTGCGCCGGCATGTATCTCCAAGAATACGCGGGCCCCGGCCGCTTCCGGGATCTCGTGCAATTCAGCGCCGAATCGCTCGCGACCGTACCGTCCATCGTCATGGGACTCTTCGGTTTGCTCTTGTTCGTGCAGACGTTCCACTGGCATTTCACCGCGCTCGGCGGTGCGCTCACGTTGACCCTGCTCAACCTTCCGGCGATGATGCGCGTGACGCAGGAAGCGCTCGCCGGCGTGCCCGCGACCTATCGCGAAGCTTCGATGAGTTTTGGTGCGACGAAATGGCAGACCGTCGTGCGCGCGATTCTGCCGAGCGCCATCGGCCCGTTGACGACGGGGGTCGTGCTCGTCTCCGGACGTATCTTCGGTGAGACGGCGGCGCTGATCTACACCGCGGGCGCGTCGGTCTCGTTCGGGAAAAGCGCGTACGATCCGAGCCCCTTCCACACCGCCGAAACCCTCGCCGTCCATCTGTATTCGACGCATCGCGAGGCGCTGGTTCCCGACGCCGACGCCATCGCCAACGGCTCGGCTCTAGTGTTGCTCGTCGCGGTGCTGCTCTTCAACATTTTCGCTCGCATCATCGGCCGCCAGCTGACCACGCGGCTCACCGGGAAAGCTTGATGATCCAAACGCCGGCCGCAACGTCGCTCAAAGACAAAATGAAGATCGAAGATCTCAACGTCTTTTACGGAAATTTCCAAGCGATCAAGCACGCGAATCTTGCGGTCCCCGACCGGCGCGTCATGGCGCTGATCGGTCCCTCGGGCTGCGGCAAATCCACGTTTATCCGCGCGCTCAATCGGATGCACGATCTTACCCCCGGCGCGCGCGTCGAGGGCACGGTCACCCTCGACGGCACCGATATTTACGCCGACGACATCGATCCCGTCACCGTACGTCACCGTATCGGCATGGTCTTCCAACGGCCCAACCCATTTCCGAAATCGATTTACGAGAACGTCATCTACGGACCGAAAATTCACGGCGAAAAGAAAGCAAAGCGGCTGATGGAAATCGCCGAGAAGAGCCTTCGCGCTGCGGCGCTGTGGGATGAAGTCAAAGACCGGCTCAACCGTTCGGCGCTCGATCTCTCCGGCGGTCAGCAGCAGCGGCTCTGCATCGCGCGCGTGCTCGCCGTCGAACCCGAGGTGATCCTCATGGACGAGCCCGCCTCGGCGCTCGATCCGATCGCGACGTCGAAGATCGAAGATCTCATCGGCGAACTGAAGAAACAGTATACCGTCATCATCGTCACTCACTCGATGCAACAGGCGGCGCGTATCTCGGACTTCACGACGTTCTTTCTGCTCGGCGATCTCATCGAAGTGGGCACGACCTCCGATATTTTCACGCGCCCCAAAGATAAACGTACCGAAGATTACATCACCGGCCGCTACGGCTAGCGCTCAGCGGCGCCGGCTCAAGCGCCCCTCGAGTTGCGTTTTGACTTTGCGCCACTCGGAGGCGATGATGCTATACGCCGCGCTGTCGCGCTCGAAATTATTGATCGCGCGAGCGCGATGAGAGCGTAAGGTCCCCTCGTATGTCGCGCCGAGGCGCACGAGCGACGCGCGCGAGCGGCCGTTGTTGGCATCGGTAAAAAAAGCGACGCGCAGGATATCGCGCGCTTCGAACGCCTCGCGCAGCAACAGATACTTCGCTTCAACGTTCGCGCCCGTCCGCTGATGTGTGGGTGCGAGCCACGTCCAGCCGATCTCGAGCGCGCGTTCGGACGAACGAATATTGAGATAGCGCGTCGAGCCGATCGCCACGCCCGTCGCGACGTCGACGATCGCGTAGGGCTCTTCGTGCCTGTTCCGGGCCGTTTCGTGAGCCGCCTCGATCCAGCGCTCGAGATCGGCGATGCTGCTGAAGCCGCGCACGGGCATGTAGCGCCAGATTTCGGGCCGGCTCGCAGCTGCGAACAGTTCGGCTGCATGGGAGTGGTCGAGCGGAACGAGATCCACGAAGCGTCCGTTCAGCACCGTACGTTCTTCTCCACGATGCGCCGTGGCGCTTTATTTCGAAATCTCGATCCAGGCGGCGGCATTACTAACCGTTCGGCCAACGGAGCTTCCGGCATGAGCGCACATGTAGCGAGCGTGCGAACTACCTGCCCCTACTGCGCGCTGCAGTGTGCGATGGTCGTCGAACACAGCGACGGTGCATATCGTGCCGGCGCGGCAGCCGGCTCCGATGGGAGCGCCGGCGAGCTCTGTATGAAGGGTTTTAGCGCCGGCGAAACACTCGCGCATCCCGAGCGGCTGCTCGCGCCGCTGGTGCGCCGCGACGGCCGTCTGTGCGAAGCGACGTGGGACGAGGCGCTCGACCATGCTGCCGAGGGCTTTCGCACGGTCGCGGCGCGTTCTGGTGCCGACGCCGTAGCCGCGTTCGGCAGCGGCGCACTGACGAACGAAAAAGCCTACGCTTTCGGAAAGTTCGCGCGGCTGGCTCTGTGGACCGCAAACTTCGATTATAACGGCCGTTTCTGCATGTCGTCGGCTGCTGCAGCAGCGAACCGCGCGTTCGGAGTCGATCGCGGTCTGCCGTTTCCTCTGACGTGGCTGCGCGAGGCCGACGTACTCTTCGTTGCGGGCGGCAATCCCCTAGAGACGATGCCCCCGCTGGAACGGTATCTCGGGGCGCAACGCGCGACGGGCGCGTCGATCGTCGTCGATCCCCGCGCAACGTCATTCGCGCGTTCTGCGACGCTGCATCTGCAGGCGGCGCCGGGGACGGATGCGGCGCTCGCGTACGGTTTACTGCACGTGCTCGTCGCCGAGCGACTCGTCGATGACGCCTACGTGGCGTTACGGACCCGCGGTTTCGCGGACGTGCGTCGGACGGCACAGCGCGAGCATCGCGAACGCGCCGAGCGGCGCATCGGCGTTCCGGCCGAATCGATTCGGCGCGGGGCGCGGCTCTTGGCGGCGGGAAAGCGCACGATCGTGCTCACTGCCGGGGCGTCGAGCAGCATAGCAACGGCACGGATGCGGCGAGCGCCTACGTCAACCTGGCGCTCGCGCTCGGCCTACCGGGCCGCGCGGGGAGCGGCTACGGGACGATCACGGGCCAGGGCAACGGCCAAGGCGGCCGGCAGCACGGCCAAAATCGGACCAGTTGCCGGGGTATTCGTCCGTCGAAGATGAAGCGGCGGTCGCGCGTATCGCCCGGGTCTGGGACTGCGCGCCCGAGCGCGTGCGGCGCCGCGGTGCGACGGCGAGCGAGATTTTCGCCGGCGTCGGCGAGTTCACGCGCGCTCTTCGTCATGGCATCCAATCCCGTCGTCTCGGCGCCCGACGCGTCGGCGCTACGCGAGCGGCTCGCCGGCATCGAGCATCTCGTGGTCTACGATTTTTTCCTTTCGGAGACCGCCCGGTTCGCGCACGTCGTTTTGCCGACCTTACAGTGGGCCGAAGAGTCCAGCACCGTGACCAAGCTCGAAGGCCGCGTGATTTTACGCGAATGCGTTGCAGCGCCGCCGGCCGTACCGGCGCTGCTTCCCGGCGACGACGCCGCGAGTGCGTTCGAGGAACTACGGCGCGCCGCGCGCGGCGCGCGGGCCGATTATTCCGGCATCACCTACGCGCGCTGCGAGCCGGTGAGCGGCTGCATTGGCCCGTGCCGGACGAGGGCCATCCGGGAACGCCGGCCCTCTTTGCGGAGCGATTTTCGACGACCGACGGGCGCGCCCGATTCGTCGCCGTCGCAGCCGACGCCACGACCGTTTACGAAGGTTTTAAAGTCGGCACGCGGCTGAAAGTCGCGGGCGTCAACGTGGTCGCCGTCGGTGAGCGCGATGCACGCCCGGGTGACGAGGTCATTTTGGCGCTGGGTTCCGACGGCGGCTTCCGGCGTGCGATCGCCCGCGATGGGCGCCTCGCGGGCGCGCAAGTCGTCGGCGACGGTGCTGCGGCCGCGGCTTTCGCGCGCGCCTTCGAACGCGGTACGCCGCTGCCGGGTTCCCTCGCAGCGTTCGTCTTCGGCGTCGATGGGATCGGAGCGGCCTCTGCGGGGACGTCGTGCGCGCCCGGCGACCGTATTTGCGTCTGCAACGAGGTACCGCGCGGGGAAATTCTCGACGCGATCGCCGCAGGGGCCCTCGACGTCGCAGAAATCGGGCGCCGCACGATGGCCGGGACCGGTTGTGGAACGTGCCGCGGCGAACTCGCGGCGCTCGTTATCGGCGCCGCCGGTGCGACCGCTGAGGCGTAAAAGTTCCCAGCATACCTGCTCCAAACGTCGGACGTTGTTGCGTGCGCGTTGAGCGAACGTCTACTGGACGCTTCACCCGCGCCGGATAGGATAGCGAAATGTTTCGAACCATCGTTACGCCGTCAGCGATCTGCGCGTTACTTGCGGTTCCCGTGCGAGCCGCCGGCGTCGCCTTCCCGTCGCCCGAAGGTTGGAGTCACGTTTCCGTACCGCCCCCCACCGACGCCACCCGGCAATTCGATCAGTGGCACATCGCGGGCGATATCGCGACGGTCACCTACATTCGCGATGGCTCGGCACCCTACGCCGGAGCGCTTGCGACGATTCTAAAAAACTTCTCCGATAACAACATCAAGCCGGCTATGAATAAAGACATCACGTGTCAGGGCAAGACGGGCCACGTCGTCGAGTTTGCGACCGGTCCCGACGGCAAGAAGGTGCTGATCAATCGCATGCTCGTTCCCGACGGAACGGGCGTCGTGACGATCACGTACGCGCGCTCGGACGGATCGGACTTCGATAATGAGGTCAAGAAATCGGAGACGACGTTCTGCGGCTCGGCCCCGAAGTAATAAAGCGAACGCGGTTGCTTACGAGCCGATTGCGACCGCCGACGGAGCGACGAGCGTCGTGAGCGAGCCCGTAATCGTGCGGATCGGGTCGACGCGACCGTTCGCGCCCGGATCGAAGATCGCGATTGCACCTTGCGCGCAGCCGGCGCCCACGGCTCCCGTCGTTACGAGCTCGCGACTTCCGTCGAGCGCCAAACCGCGCACGTTGCACGATACGATGAGGTCGTCGAGCAGCGGGGCCGGGGTCGGATTCGGCCCGAAAACGGAGACCGCCGTTTCGTCGTAGCGGCCGATCTCCATACGGACGAAGGGTAAGCCGATTGGGTTTACCACGTAGTACGAGTGGTTGCTCGGGTCGTCCACAATAGGATCGCCGCCGCTGCCCCGGATGTCGTAGAGCGGCTTTGAGTCGGCGCTGAAGCGGCGAGGATACGTCGCGATGTTTTCCAAGCTGACCGAAAACCCGGACGTGCTCTCCGAAAGAATGAGGTTTTTCCCGGTAGAGTCCAGCGCGATGTGCCGGATCACGGCCGCCGAGAGGGTCGCCTCGGGCGCCACGTTACCCGCGGCATTCGGTGCGAAGCGGAGCAATTTCCCGGAAACCGGTGGTCCGGTTGTCGGCGAATCTTGCTCGCCGACGTAGATGCGACCGTCCGTGTCGACGGCCACTGCATACGCAAAGCCGATCTGCGTGTTCGGGCCGGCAATCACGCGGATCGGGGCGGCGTTCCCGCTCGCGCCATGCGCGAAGATGCGGATGGAACCCGCTCCCGCGCCGCCGTCGGCGACGTACAAGGCGCCTTGCTTATCGATCGCCACGTCCGAAATGGCCGTTAAACCGGTCGCCGGTCCGTTGAGCGCCCGCGTCGGGCTCACGTTACCGTTAGCTGCGACCGGGAATGCCTTGATGCTGTTATCGTCGGCGACGTACGCGGTAAGGCGATGCGCTTTGCCAGCTTCGAATTCGCTGAGGGCAGCCGACAACGTCGACGTTGGTCCGGTGACCGCGGGGACCGACGGTGTCGGTGAAGCCGGTGAACCAGCGCTGCAGCCCGCAAACGCGACAACGAAGACGGCTGTAAACCATCTGAGGTTTAGCATCGATTCACTTCCTGAATGAATTATATGGCGCTCGGGGCCAAGGCCCACGGTAGCCATCTTATCGGCCCACCTTAATTGACGGAAGGGACTTTCGGCCCGGGTGCGCCTGGGGCGACCCGATTCCGAGACCATCGCGGTCTTCTGTACGGCTGGACGTTTGGTAATACTCGGGGCTGCGATTGAGGCGGCAGGCTAATAGTTGGAAACGCGGGCGAGAGACGCTCGCGCGGCCTGCGACCGGGGCTCTCGTGGCAAGCTCGCCCCTCCTCAGACCGTTCCTGTTGGCGAGCACGTAGCTTCGTCGTACGTCAGCGTTACGCGCGAGGTTCGGACTGCTGCGCGAAGTCTCGAGCAGCAGAAGACGAACGCCTGCATGTTGCGACATCGCCCAACGCCATCGGTTCCTGGGCCACGCATTTCCGACCGAGAACGTGATCGTTCGCGAGATCACGAAGGGCATCGCCCGCGAACTCGGGACCGCGCGCAAGAAGACCCGTGCTCACCTTTGATCTACTGGAATCCGTCTTGCGCTACGCCGGCACGGATCTGATGGGCCTACGCGACCGCGCGCTCATGCTCGTCCCGTTCTCCGGCGCGTTCCGGCGCGCCGAGCTCGCCGCACTTACCGTCGACGACGTGCGCGTCGAAACGCGCGGCGCCGCCGTCACCTTGCGTCGGTCGAAGACGGACCAGGAGGGCGAGGGTCGCGTGGTCGCCCTACCGCGACAAGGGCGGTCGTCGTGCTGTCCGGTGGCGGCGCTCGAGACGTGGCCCGCGCAGGCCGGAATTACGGACGACCCCGTCTTTCGGACGTTTTCGATCCACGGCGATCTCACGCGCAATGCGATCGGCGGACGGGACGTCGCGCGCATCGTGCAGCGGCTTGTGGCAGCGGCTGGACTCGACGGAGATTTGCGGCACATAGTCTTCGCGCGGGTTTCGTGACGAGCGCCGCGAGAAAAAAGGTCCCGGAGATCGATATCGCCCGCGTGACCGGGCATCGATCGTTCGAGGTATTGCGCGGCTACGTCCGCGACGCAACACTTTTCGTAAATGAATCGTCATTGGCGGCAATCATCGGCGGGTAGCGCAGCGGATAGCCGTCGCCGAAACGCGAAAAGGGATAACGGCGAAATGGGCCTATAGTCTTGCGTTCTCGGCTTATAGCAAAAGCTGTACCGACTTGCTGTAGAGATTTGCGCGTCGCAGACGCGCCAAGGTTTATCGCGCAGGTGACACATTAACATGGCCTTCGTGCCTGAGAAGAACCCCTTCTCAGACACGCAAGTCAAATAAAGTCGGCGGCATTTAGGCCGAAGCTGCGACCAATCTGGACCGCGGCAGCTTCATCAAATGCGAGGTAAGTAATCGATGCATCGAGCCGGTCCGAAAGAAATGCTCGCCGATCGCTCTGGTCCACTTTTCGGTGGGCATCAATATGGATTGAAATTGAGGGAAACTGAAAAAGAATTCCCGTCGTCAAATTAAAAATTCCCGTTAAAAAGACAAATCTTTTCATCTGGAACCTCGCGTCTGCACCACCGACGTTCGGGGCTTTTTTAGCCCAAGCATCATGCTGAGCATTTTATCAACCCACGCATGGGGAAGCATGGAAGGCAGTGTCCAGTTCAGCAATTTTCCGCGCGTGAAGACGTAACGTGCCTTCGGACGCGGCGCTTCGAGGATAGTGCAGATAAACTCGCCGAGGGGCTCCGGCGTCGCTGCGTCGCGCTCTGCTCCTTGATTCATGGCTCCAAATTTCGCAAAGGCGGTTTCGTAAGCAGTGCCTTTGTACAAGTTGCCGTCGAGCCGATCTTTATTCGACATTTCGCTTTTAATCGCACCGGGGCCAAGGATGATAACCTTGACACCAACCAGGCGCAGTTCGCGGCGCAGGCTGTGGGAATAACCTTCCACCGCAAATTTTGTGGCCGCGTAGGATGAAAGAAAAGGAAGCGCAAGCACGCCACCGATCGAGCTTATATTGATAATGCGCCCCGTGTGACCCTGTCCTTCGCATCGGTGCCGAGCAACGGCAGAAGCGCCTTCGTTACGGATATCAAGCCAAACACATTGGTTTCGAACAGGGCGCGTATATCTTCCATTTTCTGAAGTTCCGCCGGCCCGATGATCTCGATACCTGCATTATTGATCAAACCATCCAGCCAGCCATTTTCGGATATTTTCTTCACATGTTCCGGCAACGTCGCCACTTGTTCGTGGTGCGTCACATCGCACATTACTGGGTGCAGGTTCTCGCCCAGCTCACGCTTCAGCCGTTCGGCATCCTCCGTCTTGCGCACCGTTGCGATGACGCGGTATCCGGCAGCGGTAAATACTTTGGCCGCGCCATAACCAATGCCCGTGCTGGTGCCGGTGATAAGAATTGTTTTTGCCATGACTTTCTCCCGATTGAATGACGACAGACGATCCTTGTAAAAATTGGATTTGGATCGTCCCGCGGAGTGCCGTACGAGTAACTCTCGACGCGGGTGGCTTCTCAGCCGTAATGACGGCTGAGAGCCGTTGATTTTTGGTTGTCGCTGATCGCTCCGAGTCGCGCGATCTCCGCGTTCAACCGCTCCACTGGATGGGGTCTGATGTTGCCCTGGTTCCGTGGATAGTATCTGGGTTGGATTTCAAGCTACCGCTTGTGCTTGGCGCTCGTAGTTGATCGGCGAGAGATAGCCGAGCGACGAATGGCGGCGATGCGGATTGTACCACGCCTCGATGAAGTCGAAAACGGCGGCTTCGGCTTCGCGTTGCGTAGGGAATCGGTGCCTAACGAGCAACTCGCATTCGAGCGTGGCGTTGAAGCTCTCATACATCGCATTGTCGTAGCAGTCACCACGCGAACCCATCGATGGTTGAATGCCTGCAGACTTGCAACGTTGCGCGAAGGCGATAGACGTGTACTGCGAGCCCTGATCGGAGTGGTGAACGACAGCGAGCGGCTTGCGTCGAAAGATGGCCATCTCGAGCGCGTCGATCACGAGCTCTTTGCGCATATGGTCAGCCATCGCCCAGCCGACGACGCGACGACTAAAGACGTCGAGAACCACGGCGAGGTACAGGAAACCGCTCCACGTCGGAACGTACGTGATATCGGCGACCCACAATTGATTGGGAGCGTCGGCCGTGAAGCGACGCTCGACGAGATCTGGTGCCGGCTTTTGCGTCACGATCGCGGATCGTCGTAATCGTCGTGCGACGACGAGAAGCCCCTGACGGTACACCGGATTCTTAGGCCGATGTAAACTAGAATTGTTGGCGAATAACCGCCCTCGAAAGGGGTTCGCCTTGAAGACATCCCGTTTCTCCGACGAGCAAATCGCATATGCCCTTCGGCAGGCCGAAGCCGGTACGGCCGTCACCGAAATTGTCCGCAAACTTGGCGTATCTGAAGCGACGTTTTATGCCTGGAAGAAAAAATTCGGCACGATGGGAACGGCTGAGATCCGTGAGCTTCGTCAGCTGCGCGAAGAAAACGCCAAGCTTAAACGCATTGTCGCCGATCTAAGCCTGGACAAGACTATGCTTCAGGACGTCATCTCAAAAAAATGGTAGCGCCGATGCGCCGGCGCTTGGTTTTGCCCTTTCTTCGTAAGGCCTATCAAATCAGCGAACGGCGCGCATGCCAAGTCATCGCTGTCAACCGATCGACGGTTCAGTACAAATCGATAAAAACCGACGTGCCCGCACTTCGAGCGCGAATCAACGAGATCGCCGCGTCGCGCGTTCGTTACGGCTACACGCGCATACATGTTCTTCTCAAGCGTGAAGGCTGGATCGTCAATCGGAAACGCGTGTATCGAATTTACCGCGAAGAAGGCCTCTCTATGCGCCTTAAGCCGCCGCGCCGGCGCAAATCCGTTGTTATTCGAGATCGGGTGAAGGCCGCAGGGATCAACGACACGTGGTCGATGGATTTTATGGCCGATAATCTCGTCGACGGACGGAAAATCCGCTTCCTAACCATAGTCGATAACTTTAGTCGTGAGTGCCTCGCACTCGACGTGGCAGCCGGCTTCAAAGGCATCGACGTTGCACAAGCTTTGACCCGCATTATCGGCAGTCGCGGGAACCCTCGATTTATACGTTGCGACAACGAGCTAAGTGCCTTTGTCAAGGCGTTCGCGGCATAAAGCATCTTTCACGCATCGGTAGTGAGGATGCGCGTCTTGGAAATGCATTGACGTTGTAGCGGCTTAGACAACAAGAGCTCTTACCATGATAAACACAAGGTCCCGATTCGGGCCTTCAGCGAGCTTAAAACAGAGTTCTTGTCCAAGCGGGAGATCCGAGCATTATCTACGGGGTCGAAATCGCCCCGACGGCCCCTAGCGAAGGGATTCTCCCGTTACGCGGCTTCTTGTAGGAAGTGGCGGTAGTCTGTG
>JAABUX010000176.1_pt1 | contig 112465 bp, 110 predicted proteins | sample 5561851 | NCBI WGS metagenome assembly JAABUX01 (sample SAMN10711883, study PRJNA513361) | rock metagenome | isolation source: Antarctica rocks | place: Antarctica: Victoria Land, Richard Nunatak red sandstone | collected 2016-01-03
GGGCGACCTCGCAGCAGATGGAGTTTGCCCGCACCGCGCAGAACATCGGCAACGAGGACCGCAAGTCGGTCAACCAGTCGGACCTGCTGAAGAGCAAGCTCGATCCCGGCTACATCAAGGCGGTGTCGGACGGGCAGGCGATCACCAAGAAGGACTACCGCCCGATGATCCCGCAGTGGCGCGAGATGGGCGACATCATCGGCGCCCATGTCGAGAGCGTGTTCACCGGCAGCGTCTCGGCCAAGGACGCCCTGAGCGCCGCCGCCGCCGAGACCGCCGACCGGTTCAAGACGGAGGGTCTGACCGGCAAGGCCCGCCAGTACAAGGAACTGTTCGCCGACCAGTAGCGTGTAAAACTCCGGGACGGCTATCGTCCGTCCCGGAGCGTCTTAGGGGCTGATCGCATGAGTGCCACCGATACCTTGACGCTGGCACCGCCGCGCCGCCCCGCGTTCCGCCTGCCTTCGTTCTTCCGCAGTCCCTGGCTGGTGCCGTTGCCGGGTTTCTTGTTGCTCGCGCTGCTGTCGATCCCGCCGTTCCTGTATGCGGTCTACTTGTCGTTCGTGAACGAAGACATCGCGATGCCGAACGCGCCGTTGCACTTCGTCGGCCTATCCAACTACATCCACGTGCTCGGCAGCGAGGTCGGGTTCCATGCGTTGCTGGTCACCCTGCTGGTGTCGTTCGGCTCGACGTTCTTCTGCATCGCGATCGGGCTGCTGATCGCCTACCTGATCCACCTGTTCGCGGGCCGGCTGTCCGGGTTCGTGACCGTGCTGGTGCTGATCCCGCTCGCGGTGTCGCCGGTGGCGATGGCGCTGGTGTTCAGCCTGATGCTCGACCCGCTGTACGGCCCGGTGCCGCAGGTGATCGAACTGCTGACGGGCGTGCTGATCGCGCCGACCGGGACCGCCACGGGTGCCCTCATCACCATCATCTTCGTGCAGACCTGGCAGTGGTCGCCGCTGGCGGTGATCCTGCTGCTGGGCGGCCTGAAAAGCCTGCCCGTGGAACCGGTCGAGGCGGCCAAGATCGACGGCGCCACCTTCTGGGACACCTTTTGGCACATTGATTTACCGTTGCTGCGTCCGTTGCTCGCGGTGGCGGCGATCTTCGAGTTCATCCTGTGCAGCCAGGTGTTCGCGGCCACCGAACTGCTGACCAACGGCGGCCCCGGGAACGCGACCGTCGACCTGTCGCTCTACATCTACAAGATCGGCATCGCCGAGAGCTCGCAGGTGTCGGTCGCGGCGGCGGCGGGTGTCATCACGCTGCTCCTGGGGCTGTTCAGCACGGCGGTGTGGCTAAAAGTCGCGAAGTGGGACACGCAGGTGTACCGGTGAGCGCGACCACGCTCGGCCGCGAGCTGAACCGCGCGCGCCGACGCCGCGCCGGGTTCGGCACGTTCTTCGGCCGCCTGTTCCTGACCTTGTTCCTGGCGGTGTGGCTGATCCCGCTCTACTGGCTGGTCAACAGCAGTTTTAAGTTCAAGGCGCAGATCCAGTCGGAGGCGCCGGTGTGGCTGCCGAACCCGCCGACGATGGAGAACGTGGATTGGGTGCTGGCCAACCTCGACCACGCGGCGCTGTACCGCAGCCTGCGCGTGGTGGCGATCTCCGTCGCGTTCGCGGTCATCTTCGGGCCGCTGATGGCCTACGCGCTGTCCCGGTTCCGCACCCGCGCCAACGGGCAGATCGAAAGCTGGATCATTTCCACCCGCATGATGCCGCCGGCCGCGTTGATCATGCCGTTCTACTTCCTGTTCCTCCGCACCCACCTGCTCAACACCGAAACCGGGCTGGTGCTGCTGTACATCGCGATCAACCTGCCGCTGACGAGCTGGATCATGCTGGCCTACCTGCGCTCGCTGCCGGAGGACGCGGAGGAGGCGGCGCGCATCGACGGCTGCAGCCGCTGGGGTGCGTTCATGTATATCGTGCTGCCGATGACCCGGGCCTCGATCGCGGCGGCGGCGTTGCTGGTCACCATCCTGACCTGGAACGAGTTCTTCATCGCGTTCGTGATCACGTCGAGCAACATCACGTTCCCGGTGCAGGTGGCGGGGTTCCTCGCCAACGGCATGAACCCGGAATACGGGCACATGGCGGCGGCCGGGATGTTGCTGTCGCTGCCGACCGTGCTGATCGCGATCGTCTTTCACCGCTCATTGCTGAGCGGGCTGCACGCCTTCGCCGGCGGCAAATAGGTCGAGCGCGTCGCGCACCCGCGTGGAGTTCGGCGACGCTAAAACCTCGGCCGGCGTGCCGTCTTGCAGCAGCGTGCCGCCGTCGATCACCAGCAGGCGGTCGGCCAACGCGGCCGCCTCGTCGAGGTCGTGGGTGACGAGCACGATCGGGCAGCGCAGCATTTCTCGCAGGGTCGCAATCTCCGCCCGCAACGCGCGGCGTGTGCGGCGGTCCACGGCGGTGAGCGGCTCGTCGAGCAGCAATACACTCGGATCACGTGCCAGCGCGCGCGCCAGTGCCACCCGTTGCTGCTGCCCGCCCGACAGTTCGGCCGGCTTGCGTTGCTCCAGACCGTCGAGGCGCACCAGTTCCAACAACGTCCCGGCACGCGCACGGCGTTGGCCGGACGGCAGGTGGGTCAGCGCCGCCTCGACGTTGCCGGTCGCGGTCAGGTGCGGGAACAGCGCGTACGACTGGAACACCATCCCGACGCGCCGCCGGCGTGGCGGCAGGTGAGCATCATCGTCGTCCCACACGATCCCGTCGCACGCGATTCGCGCGAGTGCTGGCCGATACAACCCCGCGATGGCTCGCAGGATGGTCGTCTTGCCGGCTCCCGAGGGCCCGACGAGCGCCACCATCTCGCCAGCGCCGCACCGAAACGACACGTTGAGCGGGATCAGGCCATCCTGGCGTAATTCGACCGACAACCCGTCAGCCATGCCGCCGCCCGAGCCGACCCATGAACCCGTAGATGATCGCGATCGCCGCCACCGAGATCGCCAGCAGCAGCGCCGACATCGCACCCGCCGCCGCGGTGTCCAACGCCTGTGTCCGGTCGTAGATCGCCAGCGCCGCCGTCCGCGTGTCGCCCGGGATGTTGCCGCCTACCATCAGCACGACGCCGAACTCGCCCATCGTGTGGGCGAAGGTCAAGACCATCGCCGACAGCACGCCCGGCCACGCCAGCGGCAGCTCGATCCGCCTAAAAGTGCCCCAGGAGGTCAGGCCGCTGACCCACGCCGCTTCGCGCACATCGACCGGCATTGCCTCGAACGCGCGCTGCATCGGCTGCACCGCGAATGGGATGTTGACGATGACCGACGCGGCCAGGATGCCGCTAAAACTGAACGCGAGCGGGTGGCCGAACAGCAGCGCCCAGCCGCGCCCCAGCGGCGAGGCGCCGCCAAACGCGACCAGCAGGTAGAAGCCGAGGACGGTCGGCGGCAAGACCAGGGGCAGGGCGACCAACGCTTCCAGCACCGCCTTGCCGCGCCGGATTTCAAACGCCAGCAGGCGGGCCAGCACGAGCCCGATCGGCAGCAGCGCCGCACTGGTCCAGGCCGCGAGTTTTAGCGACAGCCCGAACGCGGTCCAGTCGATCGGCAATGGCCGCTAACTTGTCTCACTCGGCAGCACGAAGCCGTAGCGCACCAGGATGGTTCGCGCCGCCGGGGTCTGCAGGAACGCATAGAACGCGCGCGCCGTGTCGCCGGCCCCATGGAGCAGCACCGCCCGTTGCCGCAGCGGTTGGTGCCAGTCGGCCGGGATCAGCGCGAACGTGCCGGCCGCCTTGACCTGTGGCGTCAGCGCCAGCGACAGCGGGATAATGCCGCCCTGCGCCGCGCCGGAGGTCGCGAATTGCGTTGCCTGCGCCACGTTCTCGCCCAGTACCAGCCTTGGCCGGATCGCGTCCCACAGGCCGGCGTGGGTCAACGCCTCCTGGGCGGCGCGGCCGTAGGGCGCGTGCTCGGGGTTGGCGATGGCGAACCTGGTCAGCCGGCCATCGGCGACGGCGGCGGCGAGGTCGGGAAATTCGGCCTTAACCTGTGAGCCGTTTGGTTGGAAAAAGCCGATCCGGCCGGTCGCATACAGTGTGCCGGCGTCCTCGGTCTTGCCGGCCACCTGCAGCTTTCGCACGTAGGCTTCGTCGGCCGAGAGAAACACCTCGAACGGCGCGCCGTTCTGGATCTGCTGGGTGAAATTGCCCGACGAGCCGAACGTCAGCTTCACCGTCTTCCCGGTCTGCTGGGTGAACAGCGCCACGATCTCCGGCATCACCGCGTTGAGGTCGGCGGCGGCGGCAATGGCGGGCTCGTCGGCGGCACGGGCCGCCATCGGCGTCGCGAGCAAGGCCACGATCAGCGCGCGACGCGTCAACCCGTTGAACATGGCGACACCTTGGTTGAAGACACCAGCTATACAGAGCACCCATTGGTTACGCGAGACGCCCGGTTTGGGAGTATCCATGACTTCGGCGCTTACCCTCGCGTCGCAGGAGCATCGTCATGACATCTTTCAACCGCCGCGATCGTCGTCGGATCAGCGTGGCTTGGCTTCGCCGGTGCGGTCTGGTGGGCCTCTGTTGCGCGCCGCTACTCGGTTGCGGGCTGGCCGCCGCCCCGTGCCGGGTCGGGTCGGCGGTCCTGAAGATCGTGCCGGTCGCCGGACAGATCGCCGCCGCGCCGACCGACGCCTGCGCCAACGTGATCGACCCGACGCCCACCCGGTCCTGAGCGCGCGATGTTGCTAAAAGGATCGTGCCACTGCGGCGCAGTGCACTTCCACGTCCGCAGCCGGCAGGTCTACCCATACCAGCGCTGCTACTGCTCGATCTGTCGCAAGACCCAGGGTGGCGGAGGCTACGCGATCAACCTGTCCGGCGACGCCGCGACGCTTGGCGTGACCGGCCAGGACCGCATCACCATCTATCGCGCCAACCTCGTCAGCGGCACCGGGGGGCGCGTTTGCACAAGTAGCGCGGAACGGCACTTCTGCTCGCGGTGCGGCTCCGGGCTGTGGCTGTTCAGCCCCGAGTGGCCCGAGCTGGTGCATCCGTTCGCCTCGGCGATCGATACGCCGTTGCCGCCGTCGCCGCAGCACACGCACATCATGCTGGGGTCCAAGGCGTCCTGGGTGCCGGTCGACGCGCAGCCCGGCGACCTGCGGCGCCAAGGCTATCCCGACGAGTCGATCGAGGACTGGCACAACCGGCTCGGGCTGACCGCCTCCCGATCGTCCGGCTAGTTGGCCCGCGGCGTGCCGACCGGGAAGTGGCACGCCACCGCCTGCGTGCCGTCCACCGTCTGCAACATCGGCACCTCGACCCGGCACCGCTCTTCCACACGCGGGCAACGGGTGTGGAAACGGCAGCCGTTCGGCGGCGCCATCGGGTTCGGCGGCTCGCCGCCCAGCACGGGCTTGTTGCCAGGCCCGTCCTCGACGCTCGGCACGGCGGCGATCAATGCGGCCGTATAGTGGTGCAGTGGCCGCGCGAACACCGTCTCGGTCGGCCCAAGCTCGACGATCTGGCCGAGGTACATCACCGCCGTGCGGTTGCTGATCTGGCGCACCACCGACAAATCGTGCGCGACAAACACGTAGGTCAGCGCCAGCCGCTCCTGCAAAGCCATCATCAGGTTGACCACCTGCGCCTGCACCGACACGTCGAGTGCCGACACCGGCTCGTCGGCGATCACCAGCGCCGGGTCGAGCGCCAATGCGCGCGCAATGCCGATCCGCTGCCGCTGGCCGCCCGAGAACTCGTGCGGGTAGCGGTCGAGGTGCTCCGTCCGCAGGCCGACCAAGCCAACCAACTCGCGCAACCGGCCATAGACGCTGGCGGCGTTCATCGTCGTGTGGACCCGCAGCGGTTCGGCGATCAGGTCGCCCACCTTGCGTCGCGGGTTCAGCGACGCGTAGGGATCCTGGAACACCATCTGCATGCGTGGCCGCAGCGGTCGCAGTTGCCGCTCCGGCAGGGCGGAAATATCGGTGCCCTCGAACCGCACCTGCCCGGACGTGAGGGTGTAGAGCCGGATCAGGCAGCGGCCGAGCGTGCTCTTGCCGCAGCCGCTCTCGCCGACCAGGCCGACCGTCTCGCCGCGCTCGACCCGCAGCGATACGCCGTCGAGCGCCCGCACCAGCTTCTTACCGCCCGGTCGAAACGTGCCGCCGACCACGAAGTGCTTGGTGACGTCGACGGCTTCCAGCAGCGGCGTCACGCGGCGGCCCGCACCTGCGGCCAGTCTGTTCGTTCCTCGCCGAGCCAGCAGGCGTAGCTGTCCGCGCCGTGCGCCAGCAGGTCCGGGCGCTCGCGGCAGCGGTCGTGCGCGTGCGCGCAGCGGGGCTGGAACGGGCAGCCGACCGGCAGTTGCCCGATCAGCGGCGGGCTGCCGGGGATCGACGGCAGCCGGCGTGGGCGGGCGCCATGCATCGGCGGGATCGAGCCGAGCAGGCCGATCGTGTACGGGTGGCCGGGGGCGGCGAACACCGCATCGCGCGTGCCGGCCTCGACGACACGGCCGGCGTACATCACCATCACCCGGTCCGCGATCTCGCTGACGACCCCCATGTCGTGCGTGATCAGCACCACGGCCGAGCCGAAATCCCGTCGCAGCTTGCGAATCAGCTCCAATATTTGCGCCTGCACCGTGACGTCGAGTGCGGTGGTCGGCTCGTCGGCGATCAGCAGCGCCGGGTTGCACGACAGCGCCATCGCGATCACCGCGCGCTGGCGCATCCCGCCCGACAGCTGGTGCGGAAACCGGTCCACCTGCTCACGCGGGTTCGGCATCCCCATCGCCGCCAACAGATCGACCGCCCGGGTGCGCGCGGCGCGGCGCGACAGGTCGGTGTGGGCGCGCAGCTGCTCCTCGATTTGCCAGCCGATCGTGTACACGGGCGTCAGCGCGGTCATCGGGTCCTGGAACACCATCGTGATCTTGCTGCCGCGGATGTCGCGCCACGCGCGGTCGGACAGGCCGATCAGCTCCTGCCCGTCGAATTTGACCGACCCCTCGATTACCGCGTTAGGGTCGCGGATCAGGCCCATCACCGCCATCAGCGTGATCGTCTTGCCCGAGCCGCTCTCGCCGACCACCGACACGATCTCTCGCGGGTCGAGACTGAATGAGACGCGATCCACCGCGCGCAGTAGGCCACGCTCGGAGCGGAACGAGATCGACAGGTTGCGGACGTCGAGCAGCGCCATCAGGCCACCCGCACGCGCGGGTCGAGGGCTGCGTACACGAGATCGACCACCGCGTTGGCGGCGACCACGAAGAACGACGCGTACATCACGGTCGCCATGATGAACGGCAGGTCGAGGTTGGTCAGCGCCTCGACCGTCAGCTTGCCGACGCCGTGGATGTTGAACACCACCTCGGTCAGCAACGCGCCGCCGCCGACCAGTGCGCCGAAGTCCAGCCCGAACAGCGACACGAACGACACCAGCGACGTCCGCAGCGCGTGGCGCATCAACACGCGGGTTTCCGACAACCCTTTCGCGCGCGCGGTGCGGACGAAATCCTCCTGGTATGCCTCGATCAGGTTCGCCCGCAGCACCCGGCCGTAGATGCCGATGTAGAGGATCGCCAGCGTGATCCACGGGATAACCAACCCCTTGAACCACAGCCATGGATCTTCGGTCAGCGGCGTGTAACCCAACGCCGGCACCCAGCTGAACGCGAGCGTGTCGTGGTAGCGGCTTTGAGTGATCATGTTCATCACCTCGCCGACCCAGAACACCGGCATGGATATTCCGATCAGGCCGAGGATCATGAGGATGCGGTCGGGCGCGCCGCCGCGCGTGATCGCGGCGATGGTGCCGATCAGGATGGACACCAACACCCAGATCACGGCGGCGCCCAGCACGAGGGACAGTGTCGCCGGCACCGCCTGGATCACGGCGGGGATCACCTTTTCGCCGCGGTTGACGAAGCTGGTCAGGTCGCCGGTGATGAACAGCCGCTTCATCATCAGCGCGTACTGCACCGGCAACGGCCGGTCGAAGCCGAAATCGTGGCGCACCGCAAGCAGGATCGCCGGGCTCGCGTTGCGGCCGGCGATGCGCGCGGCGGGATCGGCCCCGGGGGTCGCGAAGAAGATCAGGAACACCAGCACGCTGATGCCGAACATCACGAACGCCATCTGCACCAGACGGCGCACCAGGGTCATCAGCATCTACTTGTCGCCGACCCGAAGCTTGGCACGCGGATCGAGCGCGTCGCGCACGCCGTCGCCGAGCACATTGAGCGCCAGAACGGTAAACACGATGCAGAGGCCGGGGGCGATCGCCACCAGCGGGCGGGTGTAGATCAGGTTCTGGCCGTCCTCGATGATGGTGCCCCAGGACGCGTTGGGCGGCTGCACGCCGATCGACAGGAACGACAGGGCGCTCTCGGTCAGCATGTTGAGCGCCATCATCAGCGGCGCGAACACGATCAGCGTGGTCATGACGTTCGGCAGGATGTCGCGCACCAGGATGCGCGACGGCGGCACGCCCAGGGCCCGCGACGCCAGCACGAAGTCGCCGCGCGCCAGGCCCAGCACGACGCCCCGGATCGGCCGCGCGACGTAGGGCACGTAGATGATGCCGATGATCAGGATGGGGAACATCAGGCTGCCGCTGTCGAAGCTGAACGGGCCGATGGTGATGCTCTGGTTGATCAACACGATCGAGAGCGAGATCGCCAGCAGGTAGATCGGGAACGCCCACAGGATGTCGAGCAACCGCGACAGCAGCATGTCAATCGTGCCGCCGAAGAACCCAGCGACGATGCCGAGCAGGCCGGCGAGGCTCAGCGTCAGCACGGTCGCTCCACTCGCGATGATGAGCGAGCTCCGGCCGCCGTACAGCAGCCGCGCCGCGACGTCGCGCCCCTGGCCGTCGCCGCCGAGGAAATACTGCGCCCGCCAGGTGGCCGCGATCGGATTGAGGCCGAGCCCGCCTTCGTCCGGCTGCATCACTGCGACATCGGCGCCATCGATGTTCAGCATCGCGTCGAGGTTGGACGCGAATGGGTCGAAACCCGAGACGTACGTCGCATAGAGCGGTGCCGCGACGCAGGCCAGCGCGATCAGCACCAAAACCACCGCCGCCACCATTGCCGCCCGGTCGCGCCGCAACTTGTGCCACGCGTTCGCCCACGGCCCGCGCGCCGCCGGCGCCGAGACGGCCGCCCCCGAGGGAGCGGCCGCCAGGATCGTCGTATCGCTCAAGGCCGCGCCGTCACTTCACCCAAAGTTGCGAGAACAGGGTGTGGTACTGGTCCGACCAGGTATAGTTGCCGACCCGCTTCGAGACGAGGTCGACCAGCTTGGGCTGGAATAGCGATACGTCGGGCACGTCGTCGGTCACCCGCCGGTCGATCTTGGCCCACATCGCGTCGGCCGCCTTCGGATCGGTCACCGCCGTCGCCAACGCCTGGTTCATCAGCGCGTCGACATCCTTGTTGCAGTAGCCGGCAATGTTGATCGAGTTATCGGAACCCTCGTGGAACGCGCCGCAGCTGAACAGCACGTTGAGGAAGTCGGACGGCGCCGGGTAGTCCTGGAACCAGTCCGTGAGGCTGATCTGCACCTTGTTGTTGGTGTTCTGGATGTAGTTGAACTGCGCGTTGCTGCTGATCGCCTTCAGCTGCGCGTCATAGCCGAGTTGCCGCAGCACGCCGACCAGGTATTCGCCCATGCTCTTCTCGACCTGCTTGTCGCTGCTGATCAACGTGACCTTGGCGCCGGCGGTGCCGCTTTCCTTGATCAGCTGCTTCGCCTTCTCCATGTCGGGCGCGGTCCACTTGGTCGTGGTGGCCGAGCCGCCCTTGGTGAACGGGCAATACGGCTCATGGCCGCCCATGCCGACCGGCAGCTGCTGGCAGAGCGTGCTGCCGAGGTTCTGGCCGCCGAACAGGTTGACGACCGCCTTGCGATCGACCGCGTAGGCGACCGCCTGACGCGCCTTCATGTTGTCGAACGGTGCCATGCGGACGTTGAACGGCACATAGTAGTAGGCCAACAGATTCTGCACGTGGAGCAGGTCCTTGTGCTTGGAGCCAAGCTCGCCGAGCCGGTCGAGCGGCTTTTCGTCGAACATCCAATCCTGCTGACCGTTCAGCACGGCCGTGACCTCCGCCTCGTCCTGCAGGCCGTAGGCGTAGTCGATCTCGTCGGCGTAGCCCTGCGGCTGGGCGGCGGCGTCCCATTCCTTGAAGTGCGGGTTGCGGACAATCTTCATCGCGGTGTTCGGGTCGTACGACGCGATCATGTAGGCACCCGTGCCGGGTGGCGGCGTGGTGCCGACGTCCTTGCCCCCGGTGTCGGCCGGCAGGATGGAGCCGAACGGCGTCGCCAGCTGGTAGAAGAACTCGGCGCTTGGCGCGGTCAGGTGGAACGTGACGGTGTGCGCGGCCTCGTCGGCGGTGATCCCGCCATCGAGCGTGCAGGTCGCAGCCGCACCCTCCTTAAGGCAGGCGTCGCCGCCGACGATGCTGTTGTACCATGCACCGGCGTTCGGGTTGTTGACCTTGAAGATGCGCTGGAACGAGGCAACGACGTCCTTGGTCGTCAGCTCCTGCCCGTTGCTGAAGTGGATGCCCTGGCGGATCTTGAACGCGTACGTCTTGCCGCCGTCCTCGGGCTTCGGCAACGCCTCGGCGATGTCGGGCACGACGATGTTCGAGTTGGCGCCGCCGGTCTTCTGGAAGCTGACCAGCCCGTCATAAACGCTGGCGAAAATCTGCCAGCCCTTGCTCTCGTAGTTCACCTGCGGGTCCATCGTGCCGCCGCCCGCCGACGCGGTCAGCTTCAGCGTGCCGCCGGAGTGCGACTTCAACATCGCCGCGCGGTCCTCGGCGGCGTGCGCCGCGCCGGCCGCCAGTACGGCGGCGCAGGCTCCGGCCGCAAGCAAGGTCTTGAACATCATCGGATAGAGTCCTTTTATTTGGGCTAGGTCTGGTCGAGGAACTCGCGCACCACACGCATGGTGGCCTCGCGTTCCTCCACATGCGGCATGTGGCTGCTCTCGGGGAACACCACTTGGCGAACATCCGGCACCTGGTCGAGGAACGGCCGCTGGGTCAGCGGCGTCGCCTCGTCGTATGCGCCGGAGATCAGCAAGGTCGGTACCGAGATGCGGTCGAGCCGATCCTCGATGGTCCAACCCTTCAGCGTGCCGACGACGTGGAACTCGGACGGGCCGTTAATCGTCCCGTACACCGTCGGGTCGGCGGCGATCGCGTCGAACGTGCGCCGGACGTAGTCGGGCCACGGTACCCGGCACACGTGGCGGTCGTAGAACACCCGCGTCGCCGCCGCGTATTCCAGGCTACCGGTGGTGCCGGCCTCCTCGTGCTTCAGCAACGTCGCCTGCACGTCGGCGGGCAGGTCGGCGCGCAGCCGGTTGGCCTCGGCCACCCATGTCACGAGCGACGCCGGGCTGTCGGCGATCACCAGCCGACGCAACCCCGGCGGCGAGCGGACCGCGTGCTCAGACGCCAGCATGCCGCCCCACGACTGGCCCAGGATGTCGTATCCGTCGGCGATGCCGAGGTGGGCCAGCAGGTTGTCCAACTCGTCGAGGAACAGGTCGACCGTCCAGAACGCAGCCGGTGCGTCGCGCAGGTGGGTCGATGCGCCGTTGCCGATCTGGTCGTACTGCACCACCGCGCGCGTGCCCGAGACCAAGTCGTCGAACGGGTCGAGGTAGTCGTGCGTGCAGCCCGGACCGCCGTGCAGGCAGACCAGCGGCACGCCGGCCGCAAGGTCGCCGGTGACGCGATACCAGGTCTGGTTGTCTCGGAACCGCGCAAGCCCTTCTGTCTGCGTCACAAACTCTCACTTGTCGTCATGCCGAAATCCATACACGGCCATGACAGGGACGCAAGGCATGTGCCACGGTTCCGCCCACGACGGAGGAGCATGCACCATGACCAACCACACCATCCACGCCCACCAGCACCACCACGGCTGGGACCGCGACCGCGCACCGGTGCTGCGGATCGCTCCGGGCGAGAGCGTCGTGTTCGACACGGTCGACAGCTCCGGCGGCCAGCTCGGCCCAAATTCGACCCTCGCCGATCTGCGGCTGCTGGATTTCTCCAAGGTCAATCCGGTGACCGGCCCGGTCCACGTCGACGGCGTCGTGCCCGGCGACGTGCTGCGGGTCACCGTCGAGCATTTCGCCCCCAGCACCGCGCACGGCGACGCCTGGGGCTGGACCGCCAACATCCCGGGCTTCGGGTTGCTCGCCGACCAGTTCCCCGACCCGGCGCTGCACCTCTGGCGCTACGACGCGAAAAGCCTTGCGCCTGCGGCGTTCGGGCGGTTCGCGAAAGTGCCGCTAAAACCGTTTTGCGGCACGATCGGGCTGGCGCCGGGGGCACCCGGCCACCATAGCGTCGTGCCGCCGCGCCGGGTCGGCGGCAACCTCGACATCCGCGACGTCGCCGCCGGCACCGAGCTGCTGTTGCCGGTCGAGGTCGCGGGCGGCCTGTTCTCGGTCGGCGACACCCATGCCGCACAGGGCGACGGCGAGGTGTGCGGCTCCGCGATCGAGAGCCGGATGGCGGTCGCCCTGCGCTTCGAGGTGCTCAAGGCGATGCCGATGGCGTTCCCGCGCATGACCATCCCCGGCCCGCCGACGAACCACATCGACATGGATGGCTACGAGGTCACGACGGGGATCGGCCCCGACCTGATGACCGGCGCGCGTGACGCCGTGTCGGGCATGATCGACCTGCTCGGTGCGCGGTTCGGGATGCCGGCGGTCGATGCCTATATGTTGTGCAGCGTCTGCGCCGACCTGCGGATCAGCGAGATCGTCGATCTGCCGAACTGGGTGGTGTCGCTGTATTTGCCCCGCGCGGTGTTCCGCTAACCGGCAACCCTAGTTGGCAACCCGGCTTAGCTCGTCGAACACGCCGGGGGCCGCGACCACGATCGGCCCGCCGCGCGTCACGCTGTCGCCGTCCATGAACGAGCTGATCCGCGCGCCCGCCTCGGCCAGGATCGGTAACATCCCGGCGACGTCCCACAGCTGGATGTGCCGCTCGAGATAGCCGTCGAGCCGGCCGCACGCGACGTCGGCCAACCCCATCGCCCCCGACCCGCTCGAGCGCGGCATGGCGCCCAGCGCCATCACCCGCTCGGTCAGCGCCAGGTAGTCGGGCACCGGGACGCGCGGCGACCAGCCGACCTCGACCATGGCGCGGGTCGGGTCGGTGGTGGTCGCGACCTGGATGCCGACGCCGTTGCGGGTGGCGCCGCCGCCGAGCCGGGCCGCGAACAGCTCGCCCGTCGCCGGTGAGTTGACCACGCCCAGCAGCGGCGTCCGGTCGCCGATCAGCCCCAGCGACACGCACCACCGCGACGCCCCGCGCGCATAGTTCGAGGTGCCGTCGATCGGGTCGACCACCCAGCGCCACGCGCCGTCGCGGCCGTGCCCGGTCTCCTCGCCGGCGAACCCGTCCTCCGGGTGCGCCTCGGCCAGACCCTTGGCCAGCATCGCCTCGATCCGGCCGTCCGCCTCGGTCAGCCAATCCTGCGTACCCTTGAGGTCGGCCGTCGCGGCGCCGGGTGGGGGGCGCATTCGCAACGCGACTGCGCCGGCTTCGGTCGCGAGCCGCCGCGCGGTCTGCAGGCGCTTGTCCAGGGCGCGGGAGAGCTGGGTTGCCTCGATCGGGGTCAACGTGCCGCTGCTCATTGTGGCTTCCATGCAATCGTCAGACCGTGCTTGTTGGCTAATACATGAGCGACCGCAACAGGGGCGGCGACGAGATGCGGGTGATCGGGCTCACGGGAGGGATCGCGATGGGAAAATCCACGGCCGCCCGCGCGTTCCGCCGCGCCAAGGTCCCGGTGTTCGACGCCGACGCCGCCGTGCGCGCCTTGCAGGGCCCGGACGGTGCCGCGCTGCCGGCGATCGAGGCGCTGTTTCCCGGCGTCGTCCAGCGTGACGAGCGGGGGCGGCGCGTGCTGGACCGGCCCGCGTTGCGCCGCGCGGCGTTCGGCGATCCGGCGGCGCTCCGGCGACTGGAGGCGCTGTTGCACCCGCTGGTGCGCCGGCGGGAGGCCGCCTTCCTGGCTGCCGCACGCCGGCGACGGGCGAGAGTGGCCGTGTTGGACGTGCCGCTGCTGTTTGAGGCGAGGGGGCGGCGCGGCATCGACACCGTGGTCGTCGTCTCCGCCCCCTCGGCGGTGCAGCGCGCGCGCGTTCTCAAACGCGGCGCGTTGACGCGGGCGCAACTCGACGCGGTGCTGGCGCGGCAGTTACCGGACCTGGAACGCCGCCGGCGCGCCGACTACGTGATACGCACCGGGCTGTCGCGCCACCACGCCCACCGCGCCGTCCGTAGCGTGTTGTCCACTGTCCTGAAACTGTCCTGAAACGAGCTTTTCGCTGATGAGCCGCGCCGTCCTGTTCGACACCGAGACCACCGGCCTCGACCCGCTGACCGGCGACCGGGTGATCGAGGTCGCATGCCTGGAACTGTTTCGCGAGCTGCCGACCGGGAAGGTGTTCCATGCGCTGATCCACCCCGGCCGCGACATCCCGGACGAGGCGGTGCGGGTGCACGGGATCACGCTCGACCGGCTACGCGACCGGCCGCGTTTCCATTCCATCGCCGATGATCTGGTGGCGTTCCTCGGCGACGGGCCGCTGATCGCCCACAACGCGGCGTTCGACTTCGGCTTCCTCGACGCCGAGTTCGCCCGCTCCGGCCATGCGGCGCTCGATCGCGGCCGGATGGTCGACACGCTGGCGATGGCCAAGACGCGTTATCCCGGCCTGCCCAACAGCCTCGACGCGCTGTGCCGGCGGTTCGGTATCGACCTATCCGAGCGGGTCAATCACAACGCGCTGCTCGACTGTCGGCTACTGGCCGACGTCTACATCGAGCTCACGGGCGGGCGGCAACGGGCGCTGTTCGGCGGCGAGACGGCCGGACCCCGCAGCGGTGCCGGACAGATTTTCGTAGGGCTGACGTTGCCGACGACCGACCGACCGGCGCGGGCGGCACGCCCGATCGTGCCGAACCCGGACGAATTGGCGGCCCATGCGGCGTTCCTCGCCCGGTTGGCCAACCCACTCTGGACGCAGGCCTAGGCCATCGAGACGCCGTTTGGCTGACCGCCGTCCTGCTGTGCCGCCACGGCGGCGGCACGGGCGCGGCGGTTTTGCCACAACTGGACGAAGTCGATCGGCTGCAGCAGCACCGGCGGGAAGCCGCCCTCGCGCGTCGTGTCGGCCAGCAGGTTGCGGGCGAACGGGAACAGCAGGCGCGGGCATTCGACCAGGACCAGCGGCTCGATCGCGTTCTCCGGCACGTTGCCGATCGTGAAGATGCCGCTGTACGACATCTCGGCCAGGAACACGCGGATACCTGCGGGCGGTTGGTCGGCTTGACCCTCGACCGGCTCGGTTGCCTCGGCGCGGATTTCCAGAGTCACCTCGAAAACGTTCTGGCCTTCCTGCACGCGGCGGGCTTGCACATCGAGGTTGATGTCGACGCGGGGGGCCGACCGCAACGTGGTGTAAATGCCGGGCGCGTTCGGCACCTCGAACGACAGGTCCTTCACGTACTGGATGTTGACCGTCAATGGTGGCTGCGGCGGTGCTCCGTCCGGTGCGGACATGGTCTCGGACATCGTTTCACTCCGTGATCTGGCGCTGCGCGTAGCATGGCGCGGCGGCCGAAAGAACCCGCGGTGGCGCTAGGGGTGCCAGTTAGGGATGCCAGACGATCTCGGTCGGCCCCGGCGTGGTCGGGTCGCAGCGTAGCCAGTCGCCGTTGGCCATGCTTTCGCCGGTGACGCTGAGGATGAAGCCCCAGTGGCTGACCACCAGCGTGTTCCGCCATCCGGGCAGCGCCGCCATCTCGGCCCGGAACAGCCGCGCGCGCGCCAGGGTTTGCGCCTCGGGCTCTTCCATCGCCGGCCACCAGGGCGCGTCGCCAAGGTGGGAGAAGTCGATGTCCGGCCACGCGGCCGCCAGCGTGTCGCGCGACGAGCCGATGTCGCACGAGAACGCGTAGCGCTCGCGCACCAGCGGGTTGACCACGATCGGCAGCCCGAGCCGCCGCGCCACCGGCGTCGCCGTCTGCAACGCGCGGGTGTAGGGGGAGGCGACGATGTGCTCGATCCCGGCGTCGGCGAGCGCCTCGGCCGCCGCCTCGGCCTGCCGCTGGCCGAGCGGCGTCAGGTGCGGGTCGGGAATGCCGGGATCGCGCCGGGTCGCGGTGAAGGCGAGGTTGAAGGAGCTCTGGCCGTGGCGCAGCAGGATCATCGACGGCTGATACAGGGCGGGCGCCGGGGCGTCCACGCGGAGCAGGCGTTGTGTCATCGGTCGCCGGTCCTTATCTCCACGGTTCGGTGTTGGGAGACGGCGTTTGCAAGGCAGCGGCTTTCCGATCGACCTGATCCTGTTCGGCATGATCGCGGTGTTCCTGGTGTTGCGGCTGCGCAGCATCCTCGGCCGCCGCACCGGGTTCGAGCGTCAGGCGGTGCCGGTGGCGCGTCCGGTGCCGGGCGTCGTTCCGGGGCGGGTGATCGACGCGGTCGCCGAGCCGGTGTCGACGCGCGCTCTGCCCGACCCCGCGAGCCCCGCCGGGCAGGCGATGGCGCGGATGCAGAAGGTCGACCGCAATTTCGCGGCGGCCAAGTTCCTCGACGGCGCCGAGGCGGCGTTCCGCATCATCGTCACCACGTTCGCCGCTGGCGACCGCGCCACGCTGCGGCCGTTGCTGAGTGCCGATACCATGGCGAGCTTCGAGGCGGCGATCGAGGCGCGGGCGGCGGCTGGGCACGTGCAAGTGTCCGAGGTGCGGGCGATCCCGCAGGCGACCATCGAGCAGGCGGCGCTGGCCGGCACCGTCGCCGACATCACCGTGCGCTTCGTGTCCGACCAGATCGCGTTGACCAACGACGCGACCGGTCACCCGGTGGCCGGCACCGACGCGGTGACCGAACTGACCGACGTTTGGACGTTTAGGCGCGACCTTGCGGTGGCCGATCCCGCCTGGAGGCTGACCGCCGCACGCTCGGCGTGAGATTTTGGGTTGCGGCCGTCGCGTTGGCGCTGGCGGGTTGTGTGACGCAGCCGCCGGTCAAAATGTCCGGACATGCGCTCGGGCTGACGCCGGTCGGCTACTCTGCGCTACCCGGATGGAGCGCTGATCGCGCTGACGCGGCGTTGGCGACGTTCGTGGGCGGCTGCGGGGCGATGGCGAATAGCCCGCAACAATCACTCGGCGGCACTGGCTTGGCCGCATCGCTGGGCGGCTCGACACAGAGCTGGGTCGCCGCGTGTGAAGCGGCGCGCAGAATGCCTGCGGGCGATGCCGGCGCGGCGCGGGCCTTTTTCGAGCGTGCGTTCCAGCCCTACGCGGTCGCCGACACCGCGAGCGACGGCAAAGGCCTGTTCACCGGCTACTACGAACCCGAGCTGTCCGGCAGCCGCGTCGCGGCACCCGGGTTTGCAACGCCGCTGCTGCGGGCGCCGCCCGAACTGGTCACCGTCGACCTCACCCCGTTCGACGAGGATCTACGCGGCCGCCACATCACCGGCCGCATCCAGGGTGGCACCTTCATACCCTACTACGACCGCGCGGCGATCGATGCGGGAGCGCTCGAACATCGCCGGCTGGAGCTGCTGTGGGTCAGCGACCCGGTCGACGCCTTCATCCTGCAAATCCAGGGTTCCGGCCGAGTGCGGCTGCCGGACGGCTCGGTGGTGCGCGTGTCGTACGACGGGCAGAACGGCCGTCCATACGTGCCGATCGGCCGGGTGCTGGCGCAGCGCGGCGACATCCCGCTCGACCGCGTCACCATGCCGGCGATCCGCGACTGGCTCGCGGCGCACCCCGATCGGGCGGCGTCGCTGATGGAGACCGACCCGTCGTACGTGTTCTTTCACGAGTTGGGCGGGGTGCGCGCCGACCAGGGGCCGCCGGGCGCGCTTGGGTCACCCCTGGTGCCGGGCCGCTCGATCGCGGTCGACAAGCGGTTCCTGCCGCTGGGCGCGCCGGTGTTCCTCGACACCACCGACCCGCTGGACGGTTCGACATTCCGCCAGCTGATGGTCGCCGAGGATTTGGGCGGAGCCATCCGCGGCCCGGTGCGCGCCGACGTGTTCTGGGGCTGGGACGCCGACGCGGCAACGCGGGCGGGCACGATGAAGGCGCCCGGCCGCGCGTGGCTGTTGCTACCCCGCTCGGCGACGGTGGGCTCGGCGACGGTGGGCTCGGCGACGGTGGGCTCGGCGACGGTGGGCTCGGCGACGGTGGGCTCGGCGACGGTGGGCTCGGCGACGGTGGCGGAGAACTAACTCGTCGGCGTACTGTGGCCGCATTGGTGCGGCATCGCGGCGGTGGGAGTTTCGGCGCCGGTCACCGTTCCGCTATCACAGGCGGTCGGCGTCGACTGCGCGGGGAGCTGGATCGTCGACTGGGTCGAACCAGGGGCCGGTGCGGTCGATGCCTGCTGGGCACTCGATCCGGTGGAAATCAGCAACAGCGCTAAGGCGCCGAATACTCTGTCACGCCGCATGCTCACCACTCCTTCCGGGGTTGTCCGACGCTACGACAGGCGGATGCCTGCGTCAGCTACGAAATACGAACGCGATGGCGTCCCACAGGTCGAACGGCCAGCCAATCGTGACCGTCATCCCGTGCGCCGCCGCCCAGCGCTCGGCCTCGGCCTGGTCGGCGGCGACGGTGCGGCCGTACGACAGGTTCAGCACGACCACCGCGCCGCCCGGCCGCAGCGCCTGGGCGATGCCGTCGAACACCGTGTCGCCGAACCCCGCCTGCAGGATGTAGGGCATGCTGTCGACCAGGATCGCGAGGTCGAACGGCCCGGCCGGAATCGAGCGGCCGTCCGACACCGCGAACCGCAGCGCCGGGCTGTCGCCGTGCCGCTTGGTCGCCTCGGCCACCATGCCGGCCGACACGTCGAGCCCCAGCGCCGACCGGCAGTGCGGGGCCAGTGCCGCCGCGATGCGGCCGATCCCGCAGCCGAGGTCCAGCACGTCGGCCTGCGGCGGCAACAGCCGCTCGGCGTCGAGCCAGGTCACGATCTCGGCCGTCGCGGCGGCCAGGATCGCCGGGTCGCCCAGCGAATACAGCGCCACCCCGGCTTCGGGCGAATAGGCCACCGCCCGGTCGAAGAACGCGGCGATCGCCGCCACCCCGCCCATCGACGTGTGGTTGCTGCCGACCTGCCCGATCTCGACCGCCAGCCGGTCCAGCTCGTCGCCCCGTCCGTCCAGCAACCGCGCCAACGCCTGCCACTCCGGCGTCGGCGGTTCTGGTCGCGCGTCCCGCACCGCGTCGCCGATGGCACCCGCATTCATGCCGCCCAGCAGCAGCCGGCACAGCGCCACCTGCGCCGAGATTTCTCCACGCAGGCAACGGCCGATTGAGGGATTTAGAACCATCCGAGCCGCCGCAGCGTGTCGCGTTCGCCGGCGAGGAAGCGCGCGCCGATGTCGGTGCGCCAGCGGATTTCCGGCGCGATCACGTTTTGCGCGCGCGCCGCCGCGGCCGCCTGCGCCGAGGGCACGTCCGGGCCGGTGCCTGTCACGATCATGATGTGGCCGGACCGCCGGTACGCCAGCAGCTGCCCGTCGTCGCGGTGCATGTCGACGAAATGATAATAGTCGCGCTCGCGCCCGGTCGGCTCGTCGAGGAAGAACACCGGCGGGTCCTCGTCCGGCGGCGCGTCCCAGGCGGCGGGGAACGGCGGCACCGTCAGCACGATCGCCACCGAATACCCCGGCACCGTCGCGAACCGCCCGCCACCCCCGCCCGCCATGCGCGAGAACAGGTCGCCCCAGCCGTCCGCCTGCATCGCCGCCAGCACCGCAAACCCAGGGTTGCCGATCCGGCAGGTGAACTCGAGCGGGAACGCGCCGCGCTCGTCGACCATCAGGTTGAGGTTCACGTAGCCGACGTGCCCGGTCCCGGCCAGCACCGGCACGACCCGCCCGAGTGTCGCCTGAAACAGCTTTTCGGCGCCCTCGTAGGACGCGAGCGTGCCCATCTCGCCGGTCATCTCGCCCCGGTCGCCGTTGAAGAAACGCTTGTGCTCGAAGTCGATGCAGGCCGGCTGCAAGAACTGCGTGCCGTCGAAATAGGCGCCGATGCCGACCTCGACCCCGCGCAGCTTCTCCATCAGCAGCACCCGCCCGGCGTCCGGATACCGCCGCAGCGCATACAGCACATCGAGCCCCGCCGGATGGTCGCCGACATACGTGTTGTGCGCGTTGTCGTCGTATTTCAGCACGTAGGCGGCCGGGTTGGCCCGCAGCCACTCGCCCGCCTCGGCCGGGTTATCGAACGCGCGGCTCCAGGCGATCGGCATCCCGAGCTTTTCCAGCACCGACTGCCCATACGCCCGGTCCGTCTCCAGCCGGTCGCCCAGCGCGCTGCCGCCGATCACGCGATACCCGTCGGCGCGCAGCTCGTCCTGCAGGGTGCCGCGCATCACGCCTTCGACCAGGATGATGCCGTCACGGCCGACCCAGGACAGCTCGTCGCGCCAGTCGTCCACCACGTCGATCAAACCGCAGTAGGAACGTATATCCGGCCGGAACGAAAATACTCGGACATCGTGACCCTCCCGCGCGAGGGTCAGGTAGATGTCGCCCAAGTACACGCGCGGCGTGATCGCCAGGAACCTCAACGCGGTGCTTCGCGGTTCATTAGATTACCTTAATCCGGGTCTTGCGGGGGTCGGCAGCCGACTTCCCGCCACAATGGTCCAGCAAATCCAAACGCGCCGGCCAATCCGGCGTTCAACACATCCTCGGTCCCTTGCCGAGCCCCCTGCCAGTTTTCCGACCCGCCACATCTGTGCGAGCACCATGCGAACCGAGCCCCCCTTCGTGCGTACGCCGACCCACTCCGCCGGCCTCGCGCGCTGGTGGAGACTTACCGGATCGGCGGCCATCGTGGCACTCGGGATTGTGGCGTGGGCGGCGGCCGGCATCCCGGTCGCGTACGAGCCGTTCACGCTGCCGTTGCTGGCGGTCGGCGTCTTGGCCCTCACGCTGACCGGCTGGCCGATGGTGCTCGGCACGTTCGCCCGGCTCGGTGCGCGCGGCCCAGAGCTGTTGCCGCCGGCGCGCGACCCGGCGAGCCGGACCGCCATCCTGATCCCGATCCACAACGAGGATCCGTCGCGCGTGTTCGCGGCGCTGCGCACCATGCGGACGCAGGTCGACGAGATCGACGGCTTGGAATTCTTCGTCCTCAGCGACACCCGCGACCCCGCCATCGCCGCCGCCGAGGAGGCGCACTACACCGCGCTGTCCCCGCTCGGCACGCCCGTCACCTACCGTCGCCGCACCGAGAACACCGGCCGCAAGGCGGGCAACATCGCGGAGTTCTGCGACCGCTGGGGTGGCGCGTTCGACTACATGCTGGTGCTCGACGCGGACAGCGTGATGGGGGCCACCGCGATCGCCCGGCTGATCGGGCTGATGGACGCGAACCCGCGCGCCGGCCTGCTGCAGACCGTGCCGTACATCGTCAACCGCGAGACGCTGCACGCCCGCGTGACGCAGTTCTCGATGCGCCTCTACACCCCGCTGTGGGCCGACGGTGCCGCGTTCTGGCACGGCGGCGACGGCAACTACTGGGGCCACAACGCGATCATCCGCATCGCCGCGTTCATGCGCCACGCGACGCTGCCGGTGCTGCCGGGCCGTGCCCCGCTGGGCGGCGAGATCCTGTGCCACGACGTCGTCGAGGCGGCGTTCCTGCGCGGCGCCGGGTGGGAGACCTGGCTGGTCCCCGGCATCGCCGACAGTTTCGAGGAAATGCCGCCCAACATGGCCGACGACGCCGCGCGCGACCGCCGCTGGTGCCAGGGCAATCTGCAGCATATCAAGCTGCTCGACCGGGCGGGCCTGCGGCCGTCGGGGCGGTTGCACCTGTTCGCCGGCATCGTCGCGTATATGGCGGCCCCGTGCTGGGTCGCGTTGATGGCGGTGCTGACGGCGATGCCGGCCGACGCGGCGCTGATGACGGCGCACGCCCTGTTCTGGCCGGTGTTGACCGTGTTTGCCGTGCCCAAGCTGTGCGGGCTGTTGGCGATGCTGGCGAACGGTCGTCGCGCGGCACCGTTCGGCGGCCGGGTGCAACTCACGCTCAGCATGCTAGCCGAGCAGGCGATCGGCCTGGTCACCACACCCGGGGCACTGCTGTGGTCCGCACGGTTCGTCGTCACCACGCTTGCCGGCACCGTGGTGCGCTGGGACGCGCAACCCCGCGCCGACCGGGGCCTCGGCTGGGCGGAGGCGTGGCGCAAGTTCGGCTGGCAGACGCTGCTGGGGGCGGCGTGGGGGGCGGTTTTGCTGGTCAAAAACCCGGCGCTGTTCGACTGGGCCGGCATGATCGTGTTCGGCCTGGTCACCACCGTGCCGGTCGCCGTGTGGTCGAGCCGGCTCGACATCGGCCGCCTCGTCCGCCGCCTCGGCCTGTTCGTGACGGTCGACGAGATGCAGCCCAGCCCGGTGCTCCGCGCCTACCGCGCCGCCGCGCACGAGCCCGTCCGCCCGATCGTCACGAAACCGATTCGCGTCGCCCCCGAGCGCACGCTATTGACGGAGCAGCCGTAGGAGTGCCGCGATGAACGTCACGACGCCGATCGCCCTCGCCGGCACGAAGCCGCATTTCGCCTGGGACGACGCCCTGCTACTGGACGACCAGCTGACCGACGACGAGCGCGCCATCCGCGACAGCGCCCGCGACTACTGCCAGGAAAAGCTGTTCCCGCGCATCCTGATGGCCAACCGCCACGAGATTTTCGACCGCTCGATCATGACCGAGCTGGGCGAGATGGGCTTCCTCGGTGCGACGCTCGACACCCACGACTGCGCCGGCGCGTCGTATGTCGCCTACGGCCTGATCGCCCGCGAGGTCGAGCGGGTCGACAGCGGCTACCGCTCCGCGTTCTCGGTGCAGTCGAGCCTGGTGATGTACCCGATCGCCACGTTCGGCAGCGACGCGCAGCGCGACCGCTACTTGCCAAAACTGCGGACCGGCGAGTGGGTCGGCTGCTTTGGTTTGACCGAGCCCGACGCCGGCTCGGACCCCGCCGCGATGCGGACCCGCGCCCGCGCGGTCGATGGCGGCTTCCTGGTCAGCGGCTGCAAGACCTGGATCACCAACTCCCCGATCGCCGACGTGTTCGTCGTCTGGGCCAAGGACGATGCGGGCGACATCCGCGGCTTCATCCTCGATCGGGGCACGCCCGGCCTCGACGCGCCGAAAATCGAGGGGAAATTCTCGCTGCGGGCCAGCGTCACCGGCATGATCATGATGTCCGACGTGTTCGTGCCGACCGAAAACATGCTGCCGCGCGCGAAGGGGCTGCGGGGGCCGTTCTCCTGCCTCAACAACGCCCGCTACGGCATCTCCTGGGGCACGCTGGGGGCCGCCGAGTTCTGCTGGCACGCCGCCCGCGACTACACCATGGCTCGCGAGATGTTCGGCCGGCCGCTCGCCGCCACCCAGCTGGTGCAGAAGAAGCTCGCCGACATGCAGACCGAAATCACGCTGGCGCTGCAATCCGTGCTGCGGCTCGGCCGGCTGATGGACGAGCATCGCGCCGCCCCCGAGATGATCAGCCTGTGCAAGCGCAACTCCTGTGGCAAGGCGCTCGACATCGCGCGGACGGCGCGGGACATGCACGGCGGCAACGGGATTTCCGACGACTACCACGTCATCCGCCACATGATGAACCTTGAGGCGGTCAACACGTACGAGGGCACGCACGACGTCCACGCGCTGATCCTCGGCCGCGCGCAGACGGGCTTGAACGCGTTCGGCGGCTGAGTTTCTAGCCGTGCCCGGCCCGCTCGACGGCCTGCGCGTGCTGGATCTGAGCCGGGTGCTGGCCGGGCCGTGGGCGACCCAGCTGCTGGCCGACATGGGGGCCGACGTGGTCAAGGTCGAGCGTCCGGACGGCGGCGACGACACCCGCAGCTGGGGCCCGCCGTTCGCGGCCGACGGGCAGAGCGCCTACTTCCTGTCGGCCAACCGCGGCAAGCGTTCCATCACCCTCGACCTGGCCAGTGCGGCGGGGCAGCAGGCGGTCCGCGAGCTCGTCGCCGTCTCCGACGTGCTGGTCGAGAATTTCAAGGTTGACGGGCTGGCGCAGTACGGCCTCGACTACGCGACGCTGGCCGAGTTGAACCCGCGGCTGATCTATTGCTCGATCACCGGGTTCGGCCAGACCGGCCCGGACCGGCACCGCCCCGGCTACGACTTCATGATCCAGGGCATGGGCGGGCTGATGAGCCTGACCGGCGAGGCGGACGGCGAGCCGCAAAAGGTCGGCGTCGCGGTCACCGACCTGATGACCGGCATGTACGCGGTGAGCGCCATCCTGGCCGCCGCCCTGGAGCGCGAGCGGTCGGGCCTCGGCCAGCACATCGACCTCGCCCTGTTCGACGTGCAACTGGCGACGCTGGCGAACCAAGCGATGAACTACCTGGTGGGCGGGGAGGTGCCGACGCGGATGGGCAACGCGCACCCGAACATCGTGCCGTATCAAAGCTTTCGCACCGCCGACGGGTTCGTCATCGTGACGGTGGGCAACGACGGGCAGTTTGCCCGGTATGCGGCGGCGTTGGGGGTGCCGGCGTTGGCGGCGGATGCGCGGTTCGCGCGGAACGCTGAGCGCGTGCGCCATCGGGACGCGCTGGTGCCGCTGCTGGCGGAGCGGATGGTGTTGCGGACCACGGCGGAGTGGGTGGCGCTGCTGGACGCGAGTGGGGTGCCGTGCGGGCCGGTGAACTCGGTGGCGGAGGCGTTCGCGGAACCGCAGGCGGTGGCGCGGGGGATGGTGACGGAACATGCGGAGGGGGTGGGTGGGGTGTTTCGGGCGGTGGCGTGCCCGATGCGGTTCTCCCGAACAGCAACAGGCACTGACAACAGCTGGCCTAGGCTCGGCGACCACACCCGACCCTTGTAACGTGACTGCTACAAGATGCCGCTAGCACACAGCGCACTCGATTCGTTTTGCAAGTGAAGCTCACCACGGTGCCCGATGCAGTATGTGGGACATTCCCGAGCGATTCGGAATATGGCGAAAATTCCGATTCGTCGGGGGGAGCGAAACTTGGAGGGTGGACGCAAACCGAATCATGATCTAGCGGCAGACTTGTGCAAGCAATGTTCCTCCGAACAGGAGTTCCGGGCCCGCGTTCTAGATCGGATTGACGCAGCAAAACGCACTCGGACCGAAATGTGGTTTGAGGCCGGTCCAGGTAAAAGTCCGCTGGACTGGATGGCTAAAATATTCAAGGAGATAAATAATGGGCGTCTCGTGGACGTTCCACTTCCGCGTCAAATCGACTTACTTATTCCTGGTTTCGCCCGAGAAGCTTACCCATTAAATGTCACGGTCGTTGATACCAAGGGGATCGATGATATTGCGATTCGGCCCGATCTCGACGCCCGACTTACGGACTCACGCACTGCCGTCGTACTTTGCTCTAAATTTAATGACGCTCCTGGAACCACCGCGCAGTTATTGCTGAAACACATGCGCGAGAGTCTAGCCGAGCGAATCGATGGCGGGCGGGTCATAATCCTTGCGTTGCCGCGACCCGGTGAGGCGGTCAAGGTTAAGGATGATGGAGGGGTTGCGGCTGAAGACGAGCTTGACGGGTGTGACATGAAGCGTGACCAGATCATGCGTTCTCTTGGAAAAGACAGTCTCGGCGGCGCTCCCGTGCTGTTCTTCAATGCCGGTGTGGACAGCTCTAACGAGGTTCGTGCGGCTATCCTCGAAAAGATAGCAACAATGCGAGAGGCTTACGCTACCCGTATTCGGGAACTTGGAAAAACAGTCGAAGGTCTGTTAGAAAATCAGCAAGCCGCTGCGACTGCCGCCGCTATTGAGGAGGTCGCTCGACAGTTAGGAAATTTTTTAAGGGCTAACCCGGGGCTTGGCGCTCGGGAGCGGTTAGCCCATGCTGAAATCTCTAACCAGATTAGCCGCGTTCGCGCCTCAAGTCTCTGGGCATCAATGCGTAGAGGGGGTAACTACCCGGGCTTCAACGTTTGTCATCACCTAGGTGTTGGGGCAGCGACCGATGCGCTACTGAGGTCGGAAGTTTGGTTTTCATCGCTACTCGCTAATGTCAGAACAATGAAAGCGGATAAAAGTCTTTCTCTCGCAGCACGAGTTCTCGACCAAATCGATGTGAGCGCGACAGAATGGCGAACAAGATTTGCGGAAGCTGCGAGAACAGCCGGCGGGGAAGTCTATCGAGAGCCGCTCAAAGAGGCCGAAGGTTTATGGTCTGCCTGTGCAAGGGAGTGGGGTGGCGGACCAGGATTTAAGCAACGTGTCGCTGGACGACTACTCTCTTGGTTTGAGGCGGAGGCTGCGCTGAAAGATCATTTGGACAGGGTCCTCAGGGCCAGGTTCAGCTCAATCGTTGCTGCTAGGTTGCGTGCGTTAAGTGACGAGTGACTTGGAACGACGGACGCCAACCAGTTAGGGTCAAGGTTGGCGTGACTCGCTTTCGAAAGGGAGCCGGTTAAGTAACTTAGTGATAGAGCGCTGGCGTCCTCAAAGCCCAGCGCTCTATCCAGTTGCTGACTCCTGCTTGCTTTGGCAATAAGGTATCTTTCTAGATGAGGGCTCACTGCATTAGATAGAGTGGCATCATAGTCCTGCCACTTGCCGTTCTGACCGCAGCAGCTCCCGCGTATACTCATGCGACACCCGCGCCTCCGCCAACGCCCCCGCCGTCGTCTCCTCCACCACTTCTCCCCGGCGCATTACCGAGATTCGCTCGCACAGATGCGCCACCACCGCCAAATCGTGGCTCACCATCAGCAGCGTCAGCCCGTGCTCCCGCCGCAGCCGCGCCAGCAGGTTAAGGATCTCCGCCTGCACCGACACGTCCAGCGCCGAGGTCGGCTCGTCCAGCAGCAGGATGCGCGGCTCCAGGATCAGCGCCCGCGCGATTGCCACCCGCTGCCGCTGCCCGCCCGACAGCTGGTGCGGGAACCGGAACCGGTGTTCTGGCCCCAGCCCCACGTCGAGCAACGCCGCCGCCACCCGCCGGTCAGCGCCCCCGAGCCGCTGGATCTCCACCGGCTCCGACAGGAGCCGGTCTACCGTCTTCTGCGGGTGCAGCGAGCCGTACGGGTCCTGGAACACCATCTGCACCAGCTTCCGTTCCGCCCGGGTCCGCCGAACCGCCATCTCCCGCCCCGCCAGCGCTACGACCCCCGAATAGGCAGCAAGCCCTGCGATCGCGCGCAGCACCGTCGACTTGCCCGAGCCGGACTCGCCCACCAGCCCGTACGCCTCGCCCTCGGCCACGTGAGCCGACACGTCGCGCACCGCCGCCACGCCGTTGAACGACACGCCCAACCCCTCGACCCGGATCACGACGCGACATCGAGCAGCCACGCCGGGTCGCGCCGCAACTGCGGCAGTTCCGCGCGGGGCGCGGCCAGCGTCGGCAACGCGGCCAGCAATCCGCGCGTGTAGGGGTGCCGGGCGTGGGCCAGCTCGGCGGCGGCGCACTCCTCGACCACCTGGCCCGCGTACATCACCAGCACCCGGTCGCAGAACGCGCCGACGAGATGAAGATTGTGGCTGATCAGGATGAGACCCATGCCGCGATCCCGCACCAGCCCGTCGAGGATGGCCAGCACCTGCACCTGCACGGTGACGTCCAGCGCCGAGGTCGGCTCGTCGGCGATCAGCAGTTCCGGGCCGGCGATCAGCATCATCCCGATCATCACCCGCTGCCCCATGCCACCTGAGACCTCGTGCGGATACAGCCGAAAAACCCGCTCCGGGTCGTCGATTCGCACCGCCTGCAACATGTCGAGCGCCGCGCGCCGCGCCGCCGCTGCCCCCGCGCCGACATGGGCCGCGTGGGCTTCGGCAATCTGGCGGCCGACGGTCATCGTCGGGTTGAGTGAGAATTTTGGGTCCTGCAGCACCATCGCGATCCGCTTGCCCCGCACCCGCCGCCACCCGCGCGCGTCCAACCGCCGTAGGTCGAGGTCACCCAGCCGCAGCTCGCGCGCCGTCACTCGGCCCGGCGGTGGCACCAACCCCATGATCGCCCGCCCGGTCGTGCTCTTGCCCGAACCGCTCTCGCCGACGATGCCCAGCCGTTCGCGGCCTAGATCGAAACTCAGGTTGCGGACGGCGACGAACTCGCCCTGGTCGCCCGGATACGTGACCCGCAGGTCGCGCACGGTCAGCAGCGTCATCCGGAACGGGCGTCCGACAAGTCGCGCAGGCCGTCGCCGAGCAGGTTGAAGCCGAGGCTCACGATGACGATGGCGATGCCGGGGATGGTCGCGACCCACCACTGGTCGAGCAGCACCGAGCGGCCGGTCGACACCATCGCCCCCCACTCCGGCGCCGGCGGCTGCGCACCGAGGCCGAGGAAGCCGAGCCCGGCGGCGGTCAGGATGATGCCGGCCATGTCGAGCGTCACGCGGATGATCACCGAGGACAGGCACAGCGGCAGGATCTGCGACCACAGCACCCGCAGCGGCGAGGCGCCCTGCAACTCGGACGCCAGCACGAATTCACTCTTTCGCAGCGTCATCGCCTCGGCCCGCGCCAGCCGCGCGTACGGTGGCCAAGTGGTCAAAGCGATGGCGACGATCGCGTTCTCGATGCCCGGGCCGAGTGCCGAGGCGAACGCGAGTGCGAGGATCAGCCGGGGGAACGCCAGGAAGATGTCGGTCAGCCGCATCAGCACCGCGTCGACCCAGCCACCGAGGTAGCCCGCGCAGAGGCCGATCGCGAGCCCGACCGGCACCACGATCGCCGCCACCAGAGCGACGATGGTTAGCGTGATCCGCGCCCCGAACAGCACGCGCGTGCAAATGTCGCGGCCGAGCTGGTCGGTGCCAAACGGGTGCGCCCACGAGAAATACTGCAACCGGTCTGCCAGCACCTGCCGCGCCACCCCGTCGTGGTTCGCCAGTAGCGGCGCCAAGGCCGCCACCAGCAATAACGAGAACACGATCGCCAGACCCGTCACCGCCAGCCCGTTGCGCCGAAACGCCAGCCAGCCGCGATACCAGCCGCCGAGCCGGGCCTGCCGGCGACTGGTCGGCGTCGCCAGCAGCCAGGTCGTGGCGCTCACCGCGCCCGCCGCACGCGCGGGTCGACCAGCGGATATATAAGGTCGGAAATCAGGTTGAGGCCGATGTAGACGACGCCGATCAGCACTGTGCCGCCCAGCACCGCGTTCATGTCGGCGTTGAACAGCGAGTTCTTCAGATACAGGCCCAGCCCCGGCCAGGCGAACACCGTCTCGGTCAGCACCGCCCCTTCGAGCAGGCCGCCGAACGTGAGCGCGATGACGGTGATCAGCGGCACCCAGATGTTGCCGAGCGCGTGCACCCATAGCACCCGCGCCGGCGACAACCCTTTGGCCATCGCGGCGACGATATACTCCTGCTGCAGCTGGCCGAGCATGAAGCTGCGGGTCATCCGCGCCACATACGCCAGCGAGTAGACGCCGAGGATCGCCGCCGGCAGCACGAGGTGGTGCAGCGCGTTCCAGAACACGCCGTATTCGCCGGCCAGCAGGCTGTCGACCGTGAGCAGCCCGGTCACCGGCTCGACCAAATCCTCGTAGCCGACGTCGAGCCGCCCCGGCCCGCCGACCCAGCCGAGGTCGCCGTAGAACACCAGCAGCCCGACCAGGCCGAGCCAGAAGATCGGCGTCGAGTAGCCGAGCAGCGAGCCGAACCGCACCACCTGGTCCGGCCACCGCCCCCGCTGCGACGCGGAGATCACGCCCATCGGAATGCCCGCCGCGACCCCGATCAGCAGCCCGAACGCCGACAGCTCCAGCGTCGCCGGGAACACGCGCAAAAGGTCCTCGAGCACCGGGCGCGAGGTGATGACCGACGTGCCGAAATCGCCGTGCACGACGTGGACGAGGTAGCGCCAATATTGGGTCACGATCGGCAGGTCGATGCCCATCTCGAGCCGCGCCCGCTGGTAGACTTCCGTCGTCGCGTGGTCGCCGACCACCGCCAGCACCGGGTCGATCGGCACCAGGCGGCCGATCACGAACGTGACCACGGTGAGGCCGATGAACGTGAGCGCGATCGACCCCAGCCATCGCGCGGTGCGCGCGAGCAACGGCTACTTCGTGATCTTGCGGTAGTAGACGAGGTCCGACGCGATCCCGACTACGAACCCGTCCACGCCCTTGCGGGTGCCGATCGGCTGTAGCTCCTGGAACATGAACCCATACGGCCCGGTGTCGGTCACCACCTTCTGCAGGTCGCGGTACATCGTGATCCGCTTGCCCGCGTCGAGCTCCTGCGCGGCGGCGGTGGTCTGCTTGCTGATCTCGGGGATGAACCAGTGGTTGCGCCACGCCAGCACGCGGTGCGTCGCGGTGTCGCTGTCGTCCGGGTTGAACGCAAAACCGTCGGCGTTGGTGTGCGGGTCGAGGTAGTCCGGCCCCCAGTTCAGCAACGCGAGCTGGTGCTTGCGGCCGCGATACTCGGTGTAGAGCTGCTTCTCCTCGACCGGGTTCAGCGTGACCTTGATGCCGGCCTGCCCGAGTGTCTGCTGCAGCGACTGCGCGATGTCGACACCGGGCGAGGTGTTGTAGGTCACGAGGTTGATCGGGAACCCGTCGGGGTAGCCCGCGTCGGCTAGTAGCGACTTCGCGTGCGCCACGTCGAACTTGAACGGCATGTAGTCCAGCTCGCCGGAAAACCCGGTCGGCAGGAACGTCTCGTGCGGCACCATCCGACCCTTTAACAGGCTCGACGTCAGCCCCTGGTAGTCGATCAGGTTTTTCAGCGCCTCGCGCACCTTGGGGTTTTTCAGGTGCTCCTCGTTCTGGTCCATCGCCAGGTACCAGATCTGCGTTCCCGGCACGCTCTCCGTCTTGATCGTAGAGTCGTCCTTCAGCGCCGCCATCTGGTCCGGCGTCAGGTCGCGGGCGATGTCGATGTCGCCCTTCTGCAGCAGCAGCCGCTGGGTCGCGGGCTCGGCGACGTTGCGGATCACCACGCGCTTGACCGTGGGCGCCCCCATCCGGAAGCCGGGGTTGGCGGTGATGGTGACGCTCTCGTTGGGTTTCCACGACACCAGCCGGAACGGCCCCGACCCCGCCGAATGCGATTTCAGCCACGCGTTGCCCATGTCGCCGGCCGTCTCGTGCGCCATCGCGACCTTTTCCTCGACCACCGAGCCGACCACCGAACTCAGCAGGCTCAGCACCATGGTCGGCGCGTATTTCTCCGGCTCGGTGATTTTTAGCGTCGCGTCGTCGGGTGCCGTGATGAGTGTGGCGACGTTGTCCTTGGTCCAGCCGAGCTGGCTCAGCAGGAAGCCCGGCGACTTGTCGAGGATCACCACGCGCCGCAGCGAGAACGCGGCGTCCTCGGCGGTGACCGGCGCGCCGGATTCGAATTTCTGCCCCGGCCGCAACTTCATCGTGATCGTGCGGCCGTCGTCGCTGACCACCCAGCTCTCGACCACGCCGCCGACCATCTTGGTCAGGTCCTCGGCCTCGTAGCGGATCAGCCGGTCGTAGACGTTGTTGATGACCTCGATGCCGCTGAACTCGTACGCCTCGGCCGGATCGAGCGAGATGATGTCGTCGATCTGCTTGGCCATCACCACCGTGTCCTTCGGCGTGTCGGCCCAAGCGGTCGACGTGACGGCGATGAAGCCTGCCAGCAGCGCGGTGCGGATCATGCGTAAACCCTCGTTGGTTACCGCCGCACTACAGGGCAACGGCTCAGGCGGGTCGAGCAAATTCCATGCCGGGTAGGTCGAGCTTGTGGCACAGCCCGACCTCGATCGCCCGCGCCAACACCGCGCGCCCCATCTCGAGCGAGTGCCGCTCCGCGACCAGCGCCAGCCCCGCAGCCGACAGCCGCCGCCACAACGCCGCGTCCTCGTGCGCGCGGACGCAGGCGGCGGCGAACGCCTCGGCGCCGTCGCCGATCAGCACGTCGGTGTCGTCGACCAGCCCCATGCCCTCCGCGCCGATCGTGGTGCTGACCACCGGCAGGCCGTACGCCATCGCGGTCGACACCTTGCCCTTCACGCCCGCGCCGACCCGGACGCCACACGCGAACACCCGCACCCGGTCGAACACGTCGCGCAAATCCTCGACCGCGCCCACCACCGCGACCCCGTCGCCGGCCAGCGCCAGCACCTCGTCGCCCGCGTTGGCGCCCACGATCAAACAGCGCGCGTCCGGCAGCGCGCGGCGGATCAGCGGCATCACCGCGCGGGCCAGCCACACCGCCGCGTCGACGTTGGGCGGGTGCCGGTAGCCGCCAAGGAAACAGAAATCCCGCCGCCCCTCGAACCCGACCGCGGTGCCGTGCAGCGGCGTCATGTAGGGCCACACCACCACCGGCGCGTCCGGGGCCGCCTCGGCCAGCAGTTGGCGTTCGTAGGTCGAGTGGGTGATCGTGCAATCGACCTGCCCGATCAGCTCCAGTTCCCGCGACCGCATCGCCGCCGCCGCGTCGGCGTCCTCGGCCGCGCCCGACAACGCCGCGATCCGCTCGAGGCGCAGGTAATGCAGGTCCATGTTGTGGAACAGCACGCAGGCGTGCGGCGCGTGTTGCCGCACCAGCCCCAACGACTGCTCCAGCACCGCCACGCGATAGATCAAGATCACGTCGAACAGGCTGCCGTAGCGCGCCAGGAAGTCGTCCAGCGTCTTCTCGTACGGCGAATACGCGCACTCGACGCCGAGCCGCAGCAGCGCGTCGGTGTACTCGGGCTCGAACAGGAAGTTGTCCTGCGGCACGTAGTGCGTCTTGTAGCCGAGCGCCTGGAACAACGTCAGCGTCTGCGTCGTGGTGACCGAGCCCGCGTCCTGCTGCGGCGTCGGCGTGGTCGCGTCGATCACCAGTGCCCGCCGTATCTGCCCGCGCTCGCGTTCGTGGTACGGCTCGAACCCGTTCGGTCGGTGCGACGCCAGCGTGTCGCGCCAACGCAAGTAGAAACGGCGCATATTGGTCGCCTGGTGCGCCTTGACCCCGGTCGCGACGTCGGTGCCGGCGGTGCGGCCCTCGTAGTGGATCACCCGCGACTGCGGCTGCAGCCAGACCTCGTGCCCCGCCGCGCGCACCCGCATCGCGAGGTCGGCGTCCTCGGAGTAGGCCGGCGTGTAGAACGGGTCGAAGCCGCCCAGCGTCCGCCACAGCTCGCGCGGTACGGCGATCGACGCGCCGGAGACGTAGTCGACCCGCCGCGCGTGGCTGTACTGCGGCCGGTTCGGGTCGTCGTTGCGCCCGTAATTCCAGGCCGAGCCGTCGCGCCACAGGATTGCGCCCGCCTCCTGCAGCGTGCCGTCGGGATACAGCAGCTTGCTGCCGACCAACCCGGCGCGGGGGAACAGGTCGAAGCCGTCCACCAGCGCGTCGAGCCAGCCCGGCAGCACGCGCGTGTCGTTGTTCAGCAGCACGACGTAACGCCCTCGCGCCAGGGCAGCGCCAGCGTTGCAGGCGGCGATGAAGCCGGCGTTGCGCGGCATCCGATGCACACGCACGAGCCCCGCCAGAATGCGCGCCGTCGCGTCGGGGCTGGCGTCGTCGACCACGATCACCTCGACGGTCGCGGCCGTCTCGTGGGCTAGCAGCGCGTCCAGGCAGTTCAGCGTCCAGGCGAGCTGCCCGTGCACCGGGATGACGATGCTGACGTCCGGTTCGTCTGCCCCGCGCAGCACGGGCGCGCGCGCCGCGAGCTCGCGCGCTGCGGCGACGAAGCCGGGGTCTTGGCCCAGCAGGTCGTGGCGGCGCAGGAACACGGCGCCCTCGGCGGCGACGGCCAGCACCGCGTCGTCGACCCGATGCTCGTAGTAGCCGAGCGTCGCCTTGGTCAGCCCGCGCTCGTCGCGCATCGGCCACGGGTGCGTCGCCGCCGGCGGTTCGACGCCGCCGGTCGCCTCGCCGCCGCGCCGCAGCGACGCGACCTCGGCGCGCAGCAGGGCCGCCTCCTCGCCGAGGTCGATCAGCCGCTCGACCAGGGACACCGCGCGGCGGCGCATGTCGTCGGTCAAGCGGCGGCCACCTCGTGCTCCAGCACCGCCCGCACGGTGTCCCGCAACGATATGCGCGGCGTCCAGCCGGTCGCCGCCCGCAGCCGCGTGGTGTCGCCCAGGATCAACGGCTCGTCGGACGGGCGGAACAGCGAAGCGTCGGGTTCCGGCGTCAGGCGCACGCCCGACAGCTGCTCGAACAGCGGGATCAGCTCGCCGATCGCCACCGCCTCGGCCGCACAGATGTTGTAGGCGTCCGGCCGCCCGCGCTCGGCCAGCAGCAGCAGCGCCGCCACCAGGTCGCGCACGTCGAGGATTGCGCGCCGGGTCGCGAGGTTGCCCACCCGCAGGCTCGCGTGCGGCACCCCGGCGCGCACGCAGGCGGCGACGCGGACGGCGAAGTCGCTGACCACTTCGCCCCGTTTGCGCGGGCCGGTGCAGTTGAAGATGCGCGCGCGCACGGCGCGGATGCCGTTGTTGCGCCCATATTGATAGGCCAGCAGGTCCTGGCCCACCTTGCTCACGCCGTACGGGTGCAGCGGCAGGAACGGCGTGTCCTCGGACACCGGGCCGGTGGCACCCAGCAGGCTCGCGCCATACTGCGCCGACGAGCAGGCGACCACCACAACCGGATCATACCCGCCACCGACGGCGCGCACCGCCTCGAACACGTTGACCGTCCCCATTATGTTGACGTCGAGCGTGGTCCACGGGTCGGCCCAGCTCACCGTCGGCAGGCTTTGCGCGGCGAGGTGGAAGATCGCCGACGGCCGATGCCGGGCGATTATCGCCGCCACCGCCGCCCGGTCGCGCACGTCGAGCGGCACCAAGGAGACCGGCAGCGCGTCCTGTTCGGCGCGGCGGATCGTCGGCGCGTGGAACGTTGCGATCACCGTGCGGTCGGCGCGCGCAAACAGCATCTCGGCCAAGTGGGAGCCGACCATGCCGGCCGCGCCCGTGATCAAAACCGTGTCCAGCGCCGCACTCCTTGCGTGATCGGGCCTGGGTACCTCATAGCGGTATCGTATCGAGGTCGCGAGGGGTTCGGGTCGCGTGATCCAGGGTGATCTGAATGTGCGCCGCACCGGGGCGATCGACGGCTGGTGCTGGGACAGCGACCGTCCGGCCGCGCGCCTGACCGTCGAACTGCTGGTGGACGGGGCAACCGTCGCGACCGTTGCCGCCGACGCCGCCCGCCGCGACCTGCAACGACGCGGCATCGGCGACGGACGGCACGCCTTCAACACCAGCGTCGACGCGGCGCGGCTGTCGGGCGGCGAGCGGCTGGTCAGCGCCCGCGATGGCCGCAGCCGGGTGGTGTTCGGGCAGTATTTCGTCGGCACCCCCGAGCCGCCGCCGCCCGACCCGTCGCTCGACGCGTTGGAGGACGAGCTGGGTCGCCTATCGCACGGGCTCGGCCGATTGATGGCCGCGCGCGAGGCGGCTCCGAACTTTTCGCACCGGCTGCGGCGCGAGCTGTCGACGCTCGCCGGCGTGTTGCGGGCACCCGGCATCCATGCCGTCGAGCCCATGGCGCGGCAGGTCGCCGCCGCCCGCGCCGTGCTGGCGCGCGAGGTCGGGCCGTTCGCGGTTGCCGGGTGCGAGCCGGCGATCACGGTCGTGCTCCTGGACGCCGGATCGACAGCGGGATGGGCGCGTCTCGTCGCGGCGGACGGCCGACACGAATTGCTGCTGCCCGACCTCGGGGACAGGTCGCTATTGCCGTCATTGTCGCGATCGCTCCGGACCTTCGTGCCGGGGTCCGGACTGGCGGCGACCCTCGCCGCCGCCTGCGCCAGCGCCAGGGCGCCGGTGGTCGCCGTGGTCGACTCGCCCGGCTCGCTCGCGGCGCTCGACGACGTGGTAGGTCGGCTGGGCGATGGCATCCTGATCGGCGCGGCCGTACTGCGGCGGGCACGCGCGCGCGGCCACTGGGCCGAATCGGGGACGGAAGTGCCTGCGATCGCCGCGACCGGGCTGCTGGTCGCGGCGTCGGCTGTCGTGCTCAGCGGGCTAAATGCAAAATTCGATAACGACCCGGTGGACGCCGTGCTCGATCTGGTGGCGCGCCATCCGGACCGCCGCTGTTCGGCGTTGGTCGAACCCTGGCAACCGTCGGCGTCCGAAGCGTGAGCGCGTGGTTGCCGGCCCGCGGCTACGTCTCGCTGGCCGATTTCCACGCGCGAGGCCTGCCCCCGTCCGAGGCCATCGCCCACCAGATCGCGGACGCCGCGCGGGCGGCCGCCGGTGACGTCGAGCGTCACGGCACCTGCGCCCCCTGCCTGCGCGCGGCCATGCTGCGCGGACGGCACGCCGAGTGCGACTGCCCCGACCGGTTGTCGGGGGCAAGCCGCGCCTTGCTGCACGCCGCCGCAACCGAACTGGCGGGCCGGTCCTGGTCCACCGCGGTGCTGCTCGGTCCCGAGACCGGGCTACGTCGGCGGATCGGCGAACTGGCCTACGCCGCGCAACCCTACACCGACGCGCTCGCGGACGGCGTCGCCCACCTGGTCGTCGCGATCGACGCACTGCCCCGCGCGGCCGACCCGGTGGCGGCGCTGGGTGAACTCCGGCGGGTTGCGGCACTCGGCGGATGCCTGCTGGCCAGCTTCCCATTCGATCCCGCCCGTGCCCGCACCGAGGCGCGCCGGCCTGCCACGGGTTCCGGCGCCACGCTGCTGCCGACGGTCGCGCACGACATCGGCTGGGACATCGTCGCCATCGCGCGCGCCGCCGGCTGGGCGCAGGCGAGCCTGCTGCACGTCTGGTCGGACGAGCTGGGCTATCCCGCCCTGTTCCTGCTAAGGGCCACCGCCTGATGCGGATCGTCCGTGCCCGGGCACCGCTCCGGCTCGGTTTGGCCGGCGGCGGCACCGATCTCAGCCCGTACTGCGACGAGTTCGGCGGCGCCGTGCTGAACGCCACCATCGACCGCTACGCCTACGCCTTCATCGAGCCGTCGCCCGACACGTCGCTGCACTTCTCGGCGCGCGACCTCGACATCGACGAACGGGTCGCCCCCGACACGCTGGCGAGCGCGCGGCTACAAATCCACGCCGGCGTCTGGCGTCGCATGACGGCACTCGCCGACGCGCCGGTGCCGCCGCTGCGGATCACGACCCATGTCGACGCGCCGCCCGGATCCGGCCTCGGCTCCTCGTCGGCGTTGGTGGTGGCGCTGGTGGAGGCGTTTCGCGCCTGGCTCGGCCTGCCGCTCGGGATCTACGACGTCGCCCACATCGCGTTCGAGATCGAGCGGCTCGAGCTGCGGCTGTCCGGCGGCAAGCAGGACCAATACGCGGCGGCGTTCGGCGGCGCCAACTTCATCGAGTTCCTCAGCCACGACCGGGTGATCGTGAACCCGCTACGGGTGACGCGCGGGCACGTCAACGAACTGGAGGCGTCGTTAGTTACCTGCTTCTCCGGGTTGTCCCGCCGCTCCGAGGCGATCATCGAGGAGCAGCAGCGGCGCATGACGGCGCACGGGGCCGAGGCGATCGACAGCCTGCACCAACTCAAGGCCGACGCGGTCGAGATGAAGCAGGCGATGTTGCGCGGCCGCATCGGCGACATGGCAATGATCCTGAACCGCTCGTGGGCTGCCAAGAAGCGCACTGCCGACGGTGTCAGTTCGCCGGCGATCGAGGCACTCCACGCCACCGCGATGGCGCACGGGGCGCTGGCGGGCAAGGTGTCCGGGGCCGGCGGTGGCGGCTTCGTCATGTTCATCGTGCCGCCGCAGCACCGCGTCAGGCTGATCCGCGCGCTGGACGCGACCGGCGCCACCGCGAGCGCCGTGCATTTCACTCAGCAAGGTGCCGAGAGCTGGGAAACAAACGACTAGCGGCACCGTTGTTCATTTTGTAACGTTCGTTGCTAATCCGTTGTGCGCGAGGCGACGATTCCCGACCAACTATCATCCACGAGCCTACCGGCTGCCGAGACCGGCTCCAGCGGCTCCACTCAGGTCGTAGGCGGCCCAAGCGCCGTCGGTGCCATGATGTTCAGCCGGCTCGGCCGCTTCGCCGATCCGTTCGAGGCGGCGACGCGCATGACGCGCATGCCCATGGTGATGACCGATCCGCGCCAGCCCGACAATCCGATCGTGTTCGCCAACGACTCCTTCTACAAGCTGACCGGCTACTCGGCCGACGAAGTGATCGGCCGCAACTGCCGCTTCCTGCAAGGCCCGGAGACCGATCCGGCGACGGTCGCCATGATACGCGAGGCGATCGCGGCCCGCCGTCCCATTGAGATTGAGCTGCGCAACCACCGCAAGAACGGCCAGGCGTTCTGGAACCGCCTGGTGGTGGCACCGGTGCATGACGAGGCCGGCGACGTTGCCTATTTCTTCGCGAGCCAGGTCGACTCGACGCTCGAGCGCGAGACCGTGCCCGGGCTTCAGACCACCAACACCGAGTTGCAGGCGGAAAACACCGGTGCCGCGCGGGCCCTGGCCGGGAGCGAAGCCCGGCTGCAACTGGCGATCGACGCCGGCGGCCTGGGCGTGTTCGAGCGCGACCTCGCGACCAACGAGCTGACGACCTCGGCCACCTCGCGCCGGCATTTCGGCTATCCGTCGGATCAGCCGATCTCGCTCGACCAGTTGAACGCCATGGTCCACGTCGAAGACCTGCCGCTGCTGCAGGACGCGTTCGCGCGCACGCTGGCCAGCGGCGCCGAATTCGACATCGAGTACCGGGCGGTGCGGGAAGACGCTCCGCCGGCCTGGGTGCACATCCGGGCACGGGTGGTGTGCGACCCGGACGGCACGCCGCGTCGCGTGGTCGGCACCACCGCCGACGTCTCCGATCGCAAGCGCCGGATCGACGAGCTGCGCGCCAGCGAGGAACGGTTGCGCCTCGCGATCGAGGCCGGCGAACTCGGAACGTGGGAGCTCGATGTCGACCAGGACACCGTGACCCGCTCGCCCCGGTACGACGCGATCTTCGGCATCCCGGAGCGCCCGGCGCGATGGGGCATCGCCGCGATGCGCGAGCATGTCGTGCGGGATGACTTGCCGGTCGTCGAGCAGGCGTTCGCACGCACCACCGCCCATGCCGAGCCGCTGGCGTTTCGCTGCCGCATCCGTCGCGCCGACACCGGCGCTGTGCGCTGGATCGACGTCCGGGGGACGCCGCTGCCGGACGCCAAGACGCCCCCGAGACGATTGACCGGCGTGATCGCCGACGTCACCCAGGAGGTCGAGGCCGCGGCGGCGCTGAAACGGTTGAACGAGACGCTCGAGGCGCGGGTTGTCGCGAAAACCCGCGAGCGGGACCAGCTCTGGCAGTCGACCCAGGATATGCTGGTCGTGATCGGCAAGGATGGCGTGATCGCCGTCGTCAATCCCGCCTGGGAAAGGCTGCTGGGCTGGCGGGAGGACGAACTTGTCGGTCAACATTTCGAGGAGTTTGTCTGGCACGACGATCTCGTCGCGAGCCGGGACGCGCTGGCCCTGGCGGCGACCCGCGAGCTGGCGAACTTCGAAAACCGGTTCCGCCATCGCGACGGCACGCCGCGTTGGTTCTCCTGGACGGCGGCTCCGGTCGATGGCCAGGTTTCGGCCGTCGGCCGACACATCACCGCCGAGAAAGAAGCCGCCGCGTTGCTGCGTCAAGCCGAGGATACGCTTCGCCAGGCGCAGAAGATGGAGGCGGTCGGGCAGCTTACCGGCGGCATCGCGCACGATTTCAACAACCTGCTCACCGGCATCATGGGTGCCGTGGAGCTGATCGGCAACCGTATCGACCAGGGCCGGGTCGGCGAGCTTCACCGCTACCTGGATGCGGCGCGCACCGGGATGGAACGCGCGGCGGCGTTGACCCACCGGCTGCTGGCGTTCTCCCGCCGCCAGACGCTCGACCCCAAGCCGGTGCAGGCCAATCGCCTGGTCGGTGAGATGGAGGAGCTGATCCGGCGTACGATCGGCCCGTCGATCCGCCTTACGGTGGCTTTGGCCGACCGGCCGTGGACCACGCTGTGCGATTCGAACCAGCTGGAAAACGCGTTGCTGAACCTCTGCATCAACGGCCGCGACGCGATGCCGGACGGCGGTCACCTCACCGTCGAGACGTCGAACGTCACCATGGAAGCCGGCAACGCGTTCGGCCGCGACCTGGAGCCGGGCGACTACGTCGGCGTCACCGTGTCCGACACCGGCGTCGGCATGCCGCCCGAGGTGGTGAGCCGCGCGTTCGACCCGTTCTTCACCACCAAGCCGATCGGCCAGGGCACCGGCCTCGGCCTGTCGATGGCGTATGGGTTCGCCCGCCAGTCGGACGGCCAGATCCGCATCCACAGCGCCGTCGGTCTCGGCACCTCCGTCCGCGTGTTCCTGCCCCGCCACGACGAGCCTGAGATCGCCGGCGCCGCGTCTGCCACACCGGACGCGCAAGCCGCTCCCGCCGCCGCTCGCGACACCGTCCTCGTGGTCGACGACGAGGCGATGATCCGCGAGATGATCGTCGAGGTGCTGGAGGAGCGGGGCCATGCCACGCTGCAGGCCGAGGACGGGGCGGCGGCGCTGCGGCTGCTGCAGTCGCGCACGCCGATCGACCTATTGCTGACCGATGTCGGCCTACCCGCCAGCCTCAACGGCCGCCAGCTCGCGGACGCGGCGCGGGTGAGCCGCCCCAACCTGCGGGTGCTGTTCATCACCGGCTACGCCGAAACCGCCGCGTTCGGGCAGGGTCGGCTCGACCCCGGCATGGAGGTGCTGACCAAGCCGTTCGCCATGCGGACGCTGGCCGAGCGCGTAGCCGCGTTGCTCGACCGCCGCGAGGGCTGACGGGCGGCGCACCATGGTCAGCGCGGCAGCCGCGCCGCAACCGCGTCCGCAAGCCGGCCCAGCAGCGCGCTTTCGGCCGCCGCGAGATCCCGCGTCGTAAGTCCGGCCGGTGCGGCCAGGCGAACCACTTCGGCGCGGCCGGCGGTCGTCTCCCGGCGGCTGTCCGAACGCACCGCGATCTGCGCCAGCAGCACCGCCTGGCCCGCCTCCGGGTCGAGCCGGAGGATGTCCACCTCGACCACCAGGTCGGGCCGGGTCGAAATGGCGCCGCTCTCGCCGTAGACCGACGTGCCCGGCAGGCGTTGCACCAGATCCTCGGTGAACACCCGCTCGATCAGCGTGCCGAGCGGCTCCGCCCAGCGCTCGGTGGTTTGGAAGTGGACCCGGTAGTCGTTGCTGTCGCCCACGATCTCGGGGCGGTCGAGGTAGCCTGCCAACCCGATCCGGCGCAGCTCGACCGCCCGCGCGTTGACCGGCGCCGGAACGCCGGGGACAGCGGCGAGCGTGTAGAACGCCGGTTGCGGCGACGCGCACGCGGTCGCCAGCAGTACGGCCAGCAACGCCATCGCACGATTCAATTGCGGCTCCGGTCGGTGCGGCCCCGGATCAGCGCCTCCGGGTGCTCGTTCAGGTAGTCGGTCAGCAGCCGCACCGACCGCGCGGTGTCGCCGATCTGCGCCAGCAGCCGGTCGATGTCGCGGCGGAACTGGCTGCCCTCGCCGTAGCCGGTGTCGACCGACACCAGCAGCTTGCCCGAGCGGTCGGCCGCCTGGGTGATCGCGTGGCTGATGCCGGGCAGCTCTCGGCTGGCGGACGCCACCGATTGCAGGGTCTGGCGGACGTCCGCCCCGTTCACCAGGCCGCTGACGCCGCGCAGCACGTTGGTCAGCTCGCGACCGATCTGGTCGAGCGGCAGCTGGTCCAGCTTGCTCGCGACCTGGGTCAGGCTGTTGGTCAGGCTGTCGAGCCCGCCGGCGACGCTCGGTACGACGATCTCGTCGCCCACCTTGGTCGCGTCGGCCGAGCCCGCGTTGGGCTGGAAGTCGAACGCCATCAGCATCTGCCCGGTGACGAAGTTGGCGGTCCGCAACTGCGCCCGCAGGCCGCGCCGGACTAGGTTTTGGGTGACCGGCAACGCGTCGGCGACGCCGCGGTGGCTCATGTCCTGAAAGCGCTCCGGTTGCACCTCCATGTGGACGACGACGCGCGATTTGCTGCCGTCGTCGGCGACCTCGAGCTGGACGCCGGTGACCGTGCCGATCTGGATACCGTACAGCTCGACCGGCGCATCGCGCGCGAGGCCGCGCACCGATCCCTCGATGTAGGTGACCAGCTTGATGCGCTGGCTGTAGCCGGCGTCCTCTGCCGCCGCCAAGCTTGGATACAGGGGGTAGGTCGACAGGTTCGGGCTGGGCTCCGCCTTTTGCGGCTCGACGCTAGTATCGAACGCGACGCCGCCGGTCAGGATCGCCTGCAGGCTCTCCAGCCGTAGTCGCACCCCTTGCGCGCCGAGGTCGACCGACACGCCCGACGCGTTCCAGAAATGTGTCTTGCCGGTCACGTAGCCGTCGAACGGGCTGCGAATGAAGGTGTGCACCGTGACCGTGTCGCCGTTGGTGCCGAGGTCGTAGCCCAGCACCTCGCCGACCACGATGTCGCGGAAGAACACCGGGCTGCCGCTGGTGATCGAGCCGATCCGATTGGCGCTCAGGTTGAACGTCCGCCCGGGCTCGTCGGAGCGGATCGCCGGCGGCTCGTCGAGGCCCTGGAAGTCGACCCGTCGCGGCGCCCCGGTGGCACCCGGGTCCATCTCGATGAACGAGCCGCTGACCAGCGTATCGAGTCCCGACACGTTGCCGATGGTCAGCCGGGGCCGCACCACCCAGAACCGCGCGTTGTCGGTCAGCGTGTGTTCGGCCTGCCGGGTCATGTCGACCGCGACCTCGATGTGCTTCAGGTCCGGGGCAAGGCGCACCGACTGCACCGTGCCGAGGTCGACCGCGCGGTGCTTGACCTTGGTCTGGCCGGCGACGATGCCCTCGCCGGTGGTGAAACCGATGTGGATGGTCGAGCCACGCGTGATCAGCGCCTGGTAGCCGAGCCAGCCGGCGATCGCGACGGCGACGATCGGGATGGTCCACACAAGCTGGAACGGTCGACTGCCCCGGCTCAGCACCCGGGCCTGCGGCACGTTGGCGCTCACGCCGGTATCATGGCCGGTTTGGTGACTGGTTCAGTGACCGGAGCCGGTTCCCGCACGGCCGCGTCCCACATCAATCGCGGGTCGAAGCTTGCCGCCGACAGCATCGTCAGGATCACCACCGAACAGAACGCCAGCACGCCGATGCCGGGGAACACCTGGGCCACGAAGCCCAATCGCACCAGCGCGGTCAGGATCGAGATCATGAAGACGTCGATCATCGACCATCGCCCGATCGCGTCGACGATCCTGTAGAGCGCCGTGCGGGTCTGCAGATACCTGTCACTACGGCGTCTCACCGACACCAGCATGACCGTGAGGCTGACGATCTTGAAGACCGGCACGCAGATGCTGGCGACGAACACCAGGATCGCCAGCGGCCACATCCCGGCGTCCGCGAGCTGGCCGACGCCGCCGATGATCGTCGCGGGCTGGCCGCGCCCGAGCCGGATCAGCGTCAGCACCGGATAGGCGTTGGCCGGGATGTACAAGATCGTGGCGGCCACCAGCAGCGCCCAGCACCGGCCGAGGCTGTGGCGCTTGCGGGCGTGGACGTTGGCGCCGCACCGCGGGCAGTCCGGCTCGCCGGCGTCGCACACCAGCGAGCAGTTGTCGCAACTCAGCATCCGCGACGTCCACTGCGCGCCGAACCGGATTGGCTCGATCGGGCGGAGCGGGACCAGCCGGGCCCAGATCGCCTCGTCGTCCATCGTCGCGTCGGCGGCGGCCATCACCAGCACCAACGCGCCCAGCGCATAGACGGCAACGCCGACGTCGACCCGGGCCAGGTCGACCAGCTTGGTGTAGGCGACGAACAGGCCGAGCAAAAACACCTCCACCATCGCCCAAGGCCGCAGCCAGGCGACGATGCGGAAGACGTGCGTCATCAGTCGGGTGGGCCGGCCCGTGTGGACGCCCCACAGCACCCAGGCGGTGGCGGCGAGCTTGGCGATCGGCACCAGGAGGGTGGTCGCCAGCACCACGATCGCCAGCTCCGGCATGCCGAACTGTTGCAACTCGACCGGCCCGGTGACGAGCTGGCTCGCATGCGCGTAGCCCTTCACGGAAAGCCGCATGAACGGTTCGGACGCCGCCACCGCCAGCAGCAGCAGGCCGGCGACCGATAGCGCCAGCGGCCGTTGCACCGGGTCGATCCGGCTCCGCCGCAGCAGCTTGCCGCAACGGGCGCACTCGGAGACCTCGCCGCGCCTCATCGCGGGGACGTTCTGGAACAGCCCGCAATCCGGGCACTCGCGCACGACGGCTTGGGTCGGCGAGGAAAACGGGACAAGGTGGGACATCACGGCCTCAACGTAGCTTATTGTCGTACCGTTGCAGACTGGTCGCTTGCCCGGGCGTGGCCGGATGGTGACAATTGTGTCCATCGCGGCGTGTCCATCACGGCGTGTCCATCATGGCGTGTTCGTCGCGGGAGGCAGCGCATGGCGCGGATCGGGGTCGAACGCAGGGCGCACGTCATCGTGCTCGGCAACGAGAAGGGCGGCTCGGGCAAGTCCACCGCCGCCATGCACATCGTGGTCGGCCTTCTTCGCGACGGTTTCAGCGTCGGCGCGATCGATCTCGACGCCCGCCAGGGCACCTTGTCCGCGTATGTCGCGAGCCGTGCCGCGTTCACCCAGCGCAGCGGCATCGCCCTGCCGTTGCCGGAAAGCCGCCCGGTCCACCGCAGCACGCTCGACAGCCGGGCCGAGGCCGACGCCGAGGAACGCGAGACGTTCGGCGTCGCGTTCGCGGAGTTGTCGGCGTCTTGCGACGTGGTGGTGATCGACTGCCCCGGCAGCGACACGCATTTGAGCCGGCTCGGCCACGCCCAGGCGGACACGCTGGTGACGCCGATCAACGACAGCTTCGTCGACTTCTCCATGCTGGCCAAGGTCGACCCGGACGACCACGCGGTGATCCACCCGTCGATCTACGCCGAGATGGTGTGGGAGGCCCGAAAGCGGCGGTTCTCGCGCGACCGGGGGCGGATCGACTGGATCGTCATGCGCAACCGGCTTGGCAGCACCGAGGCGCGCAACAAGCGCGACGTGGGCGCCACGCTCGACGCGTTGGCCAAGCGGGTCGGCTTCCGAACGGTGAAGGGTTTTGGCGAGCGGGTGATCTTTCGCGAGCTATACCTGCAGGGGCTGACGCTGATGGACGTCCGCGAGGCGAACCTCGGCATCTCGCTCGGCATGAGCCACGTCGCCGCCCGGGCCGAGGTGCGCGCGCTGCTGACCGCGATCGGGTTGCCCGCGAAAACGGCGGCGCGGCCGGACGCGGCGCCGCTCGCCGCCACCGGCTAGCGGGCGTTGCGGGGCGCGCGGCGGATGGCTATACGCGGAGCCGGCAAGCCGGGTTAGCACAGCGGTAGTGCAATCGATTCGTAATCGATAGGTCGCGAGTTCGATTCTCGCACCCGGCACCAGTTTGGCTGCATGGTGAGCGCCCTCGGTCGCCCCACCACGTTGGACGTCAATGCCGTACGCCGACTTTAGCTTCGTGCTTCAGGGGCCGATCACCGGCGGCGACCCGCTACGGACGCAGGCGACGCTGCTCCGGTCGGTGTTCCCCGGCTGCACGCTGATCCTGTCGGGGTTCACGCTCGACCAGGCCGTTGCCAGCGACGCCCGCCAGCAAGCCTCGTTCGACGCCACGGTCGCGGCACTGCGCGACGTCTATGACGTCGTGGTGTTGACCGGGCAGCCGCCGGCGTTGCCGAACCTCAAGATCGACTCCGGCGGCAACAACATCAACCGGCAGGTCGCCTCCACGCTGTCCGGGCTCAGGGCGGTGACCACGCGGTATGCGGTGAAGGTCCGCAACGACGCCCACCTGGTGTCGGCGGCGCTGGCCGACCGCTTCCTCGCACTCGCCACCGTCGGCGACCGGCCGCGTGCGGTCGGCGCCGGCCGCATCCTGGTGAACTCGTTCTTCACCCTCGACCCCCGCCACGACGAACGAATGCTGTACCACGTCAGCGACTGGGTGCAGGTGGGCTTCACCGAAGACCTGCTGGCCTATTGGTCGGTGCCGGAGTTCCTGCTCGACGAAGCGGTCTACTATCTTTGGCACCGCTACGCGCCCGGCTCCACCTCGTCCGAGCGCAGGTTCCTGGCGCGATACGCGGTCGAGCAGTGGCTGACGCTGTGTTACGCGCGACGAAAGTTCGAGGTGCGGCTCGAGTACCACAACGACTTCGACGCGGCGCGGCTAGCCGAATTCGAGGAATTCCTGGTCGACAACTTCGTCGTGTTCCGGCCGGAAAGCATCGGGCTGGTGTTGCCGAAATACTGGTTCCTCAACCGCTCGATCGGCACTGAGGCGAAGTGCTACGACCACAACGACTGGGCGCGCCTGGCCGCCCGGCGCGGCGTGGTCTCGCCGTGGAAGGAGCCGCGGCGGACGATGTCCGGGCCGATGCGCGACATCTATCTGGCGTCGCGGCCGTTCCTGAACCGCCTGGTCTTCCCGCGCGGGCTGATCCGGCTGGCGGGACGCGAAATCTAGCCGAACCGCGCGAACCAGACGGTCGCCGCCCCGTGCGTCCGGCTCGCCAGCGGTTCGTTTGCGAACGGCGCCGGCTCGTCCCGCCCGGTTTCGGCGACCAGCAGCGCGCCCGTTGCGAGCCACCCGGCCGTCGCCAACGCGGTGAGCGCGCGCGATACCAGCGCCTGCCCATACGGCGGGTCGAGGAACACCAGCGTCGCCGGCTCCGTCGCGCGCGGCGGCCGGGTCGCGTCGGCGGGCAGGACGGCCGCCGTCGCCCGGCATGCGGCCACGTTTGCGCGGATCGCGTCGAGTGCCGCGCGGCTGGTGTCCATGAACACCGCCCGGGCGGCGCCGCGCGACAGCGCCTCCAGTCCCAGCGCGCCGCTGCCGGCGAACGCGTCCAGCACCACCGCGTCCTCCAGCGCCGAGCGGCCGGCCCAGGGTGCGTGAGCCAGCATGTCGAACGTCGCCTGCCGCGCCCGCTCCGAGGTCGGGCGCGTCGCCAGCCCCGACGGCGTGACAAGGGTACGACCACGCCACGCGCCGGCGATGATCCGCACTGGTCATCCTTTCATCGCGAGGGCACTTGCCTGCATCGCACTTAGATATATCTAGACTGCATCGAAGTGTGTTGCTTCGACTGAGCGGGGTTTAACATGACGACGATCGATGATTTCCTGGGCAACGCATCGCAAGCGGCGCCACCCGCCGATGTGGGACCGGCGCTGCAGGGGCTCTGGTGGGCCCATCGCGGCGACTGGGACCACGCGCACGGCTGCGTCCAAGAGCACGAGGGTGACCCGGTGTGCGACTGGGTCCATGCCCATCTGCACCGGCAAGAGGGCGACGCGGAGAACGCGGACTACTGGTATCGGCGCGCCGGACGGCCGCACGCGACGGCCCCAATCGCGGAGGAGTGGACCGGTATCACGACCGCGTTGCTGGCTCAGGGATAGCGGTCCATGCCTCACGGACATTCACACCGCGAGCACGGCCGGCGGTTCGCCCGCCCCGACCACCATGACCCCGAGCACCACCATGACCACAATGGTGGTCGGCGCGGGCGCGGCGGCAGGCAGCCTGGCCGGCTGTTCGAGCACGGCGAGTTACGCCTGGTCGTGCTCGCGCTGATCGCCGAGCGGCCACGCCACGGCTACCAGATTATCAAGGAGATCGAGGACCGCACCGCCGGCACCTACAGCCCCAGCCCGGGCGTCGTCTATCCGACGCTGACCCTGCTGGAGGAACTCGGTCACGCGACCGTGGCCGAAGCCGACGGCAAGAAGCGCTACGCGATCTCGGCGGACGGCGACCGCCACCTCGCCGCGCACCAAGCGGCCCTGGATGCGGCACGGGACCGGATGCGATCGGTCAGCACGGCCCACGGCGGCGGTCCCGCGCCCGACATCGTGCGCGCGACCGAAAACCTGAAGCTGGCACTCCGGCTGCGCCAGGGACGCGGTCCGATGACCGAGCAGCAGGTCCGCGCGATCGCCACCACGCTCGACGCGGCGGCGGTGGCGGTCGAGCGCAGCTGATCACTCCGCCTTTGCTGAGACCGGGTCCGGCAGTTGTTCGCGCAGCACCTTGCCGGGCACCTCCTCGACCGTGCCGCGCGGCAGCAGCCCGAGCTGGAACGGCCCGTAGGCGACCCGGATCAGCCGGCTCACCTGCAGCCCCAGATGCGCCATCACCCGCCGCACCTCTCGGTTGCGGCCCTCGCGCAGGCTGATCGCCAGCCAGGTGTTGTCGCCCTTGCGGCTGTCCAGCGCCGCCTCGATTGGGCCGTAGCGGATGCCCTCGATGGTGACGCCGCGCGCCAGCTTGCCCAGTTCCTCGGGGCTCGGTGTGCCGAACACCCGCACCAGGTAGCGCCGCAGCCAGCCGTTGCTCGGCAGCTCGAGCCGCCGCGCCAGCCCTCCGTCGTTGGTCAGCAGCAGCAGCCCCTCGCTGTTGAGGTCGAGCCGGCCGATGCTGACCACTCGCGGCAGCGTTTTTGGCAGCGCATCGAACACCGTCGGCCGCCCCTCCGGGTCGCGGTGCGTCGTCACCAGCCCGTCCGGCTTGTGATAGCGCCACAGCCGTGCCCGCTCCGGCGCGTCGACCAGCTTGCCAGCCACCGTCACGAGGTCGCCGGGGCCGACGAAGGTCGCGGGGTGGCTGACGACGACGTTGTTCAGCCGCACCCCGCCCTCGGCCAGCAGCTTCTCCGCGTCGCGGCGGCTGGCGACCCCGGCGCGCGCGAGCCACTTGGCGATCCGTTCGCCCCGCGCGCCCTCACTCACGGCGGGCCGCCGCGACGAAGGCGGTCAGCAACGCGCGGTCGCCGGCGTCGACGGAGAACTCCGGATGCCACTGCACGCCGACGCAGAACCGATGGCCTGGGTGTTCCACGCCCTCGATCACGCCGTCCGGCGCCGTCGCGTTAATCCGCAGCGCCGCGCCGGCCGTGGCCACCGCCTGATGGTGCGCCGAGTTCACCGCGAGATTTTCGCAACCCACGATCTCCGCCAGCCGGCTGCCCGGCACCACCGCGACCGCGTGTCCCGCCTCATGCCGGGGGTTCGGCTGCTCGTGCGCGAGCGCGTCCGGCACCGCGTCGGGGATATGCTGGTGCAGCGTACCGCCGAGTGCGACCGCCATCAGCTGTTCGCCGCCGCAGATGCCCAGCACCGGGATGTCGCGCGCCAGCGCCGCCCGCAGCAACGCCAGCTCCGTCGCCGTCCGCCGGCCTTTCAGCGTCACCGTCGGATGCCGCCCCGCGTCGCCGTACAGCGCCGGGTCGACGTCGAACGCGCCGCCGGTGACGATCAGGCCGTCGAGTCGCGCCACCACCGCCTCGGCGTTCGCCGGGTCGTGGCCGAGCCCGACCGGCAGGCCGCCCGCCGCGGTCACGGCGTCGAAGTAGTTTTGGCGGATGGCGTGCCAGGGATACGCCGACCAGCCGCCGCCGGGCTCGCTGTCGAGCGTCAGGCCGATCAGGGGTTTGCTCATGCGACGCTTGCTAGTCGGGCGGGGCGGGGTGCGGCAAGCTCGCCGCCATGGACGCGATGGTACTGGCGCTGGAGCAGGCGCGGGCGGCGGCGGCGAGGGGCGAGGTGCCAGTCGGCGCCGTATTGCTCGATCCGGCCGGCACGCTGCTCGCGGCCGACGGCAACCGCACCGAGGCGACGCCCGACGCCACCGCGCACGCCGAACTGCTGGTCTTGCGCAAGGGTGCCCGAAAACTCGGCTCGCCCCGGCTGCCCGGCTGCACGCTGGTTGTAACGCTGGAGCCGTGCCCGATGTGCGCCGCCGCGATCGGCCTGTTCCGCATCGGCCGCGTCGTGTTCGGCGCTTACGATTTTAAGGGCGGCGGCATCGAACACGGGCCGCGCGTGTTCGACGCGCCCGGATGCCTGCATCGGCCGGAGTGGGTCGGCGGCGTGCGGGAGACCGAGGCGGCGGAGCTACTTAGGGCGTTTTTCGTGCGGCTCCGGTCAACTGACACCGATTAGGATGCCGGTGGCGAACACCAAGGCGCCGCCGAACCCGACCTGCAACGCGGCCGCCAGCGGCGGCGTGTCCATGTACTTCCAGCGGATCCACGAGATCACCGCCAGCTCCACGATCACCACGCCGATCGCCAGGACGGTCGCGGTAATGAAGTTCGACAGCAGGAACGGCAGCGTGTGGCCGATGCCGCCGATCGTGGTCATGGCGCCGCAGACGACACCCCGGATCAGCGGCCGGCCGCGCCCGGTCAGCGACCCGTTGTCGCTCAGCGCTTCGGCGAACCCCATCGAGATGCCGGCGCCGAGCGAGGCCGCGAGTCCGACCAGAAACGCGTTCCACGAACTGTGGGTGGCGAACGCGGCGGCGAACACCGGCGCCAGCGTCGACACCGACCCGTCCATCAGCCCGGCCAGGCCCGGCTGCACGATCCGCAACACGAAGCTGCGCCGCGCCGCCTCGGTTTCGTCCTTGCGCTGGTCCGCGGTCAGGTTGTCATGCACCAGCTTGCCGGCGGCGCTGTCGTGCTCGACCTCGGCCTCGGCCAGGTCGCCCAGCACGCGGCGGATCTGCGCGTCGGTGGTGCGGGCGGCGGCGCGTCTATAGAACTGCGCGACCTCCTTTTCCATCGCCTGCGCTTGCGACCGCATCGCCTCAAGGCCGCGCGAGTGCACCTGCCAGGCCGACTGGCGTGGCGCGAACCCGCGCACGTCGCCGCGCCGGATCAGCGGGATGTGATCGCCGAACTTCTCGACGTACAGGTCGATCAGCTGCCGACGGTGGCCGCTCTCCTCGGTCGCCATCTCGCGGAACACGCCGGCGCTGGCCGGGTAATCCGTTTCGAGCGTGTGGGCGAAGTCGGCGTAGATGCGGCCGTCCTCCTCCTCGGACGAGATGGCCAGCGCCAAAATCTCACCCTCGGTCAGCTTATCGAAATCGCGCACCCGCCATCCCCTGTCTGCCATCGGGCAGATATGGCGGGATGTGTGAGGCGTCAATACTTGCGACGCGGCTGCGAATGCGCCGCAATACTCTCGTTTCAGCGTCGAGCGCGACCTTGTCGTCAACTCGTCTCTGGTTTCACGTGAAACCAGTTTGGAAACTTATAACGGCATCCGGCGTTAAGGATGTTGCGTAGGTATCCTGGTCGATGGTTGGTAGTCCCATGTTCCACGCCGCTAATCAGCTCGAGACAGTGGAATGGCTGGTCCGAACATTCGGCTCGGGCTTGCCGTTCGCCGCTGTCACCGGTGAAGTCGGCGTCGGCAAGACCACCGTTGTCGCGCTGGCGGCGGCACGGCTGGGCGAGGCGGGACACCTTGTTGTGCGCGCCGAGCCGCCGTTCGCCGGACCATTGGAGCTACAGGCGCTGCTGGCCGAGCGGCTCGGGCTTACGGCCGGCACGCGCACGACGCCGGCCGTGGTCGCCGCCGTGTTGCGGGAGCGGCGTCCTCCATCCGGCGTGGGGTCCGGCGTGGGGTCCGGCGGGATCGTCCTGCTGGTCGACGGGGCCGAGCGGGTCCCGCCCACCGTGTTGCAGTATCTATGGTTGATGCACCGGCTGAGCGGCATGGGTGGGCCGCGGCTGCAGACCGCGTTCGTGGGCCGGTTCACGTTCTGGGAGCGGTTCGCCGATCCGGAACTGAACGACCTGCGGTCCGAGATCGCGGCGCGTTTCGTGGTGTTGCCGCTGCAGCCGGAGGAGTCGCTGGCCTATGTGCGGCACCGCCTGGCGGGCGCGGGCGAGCCGCTGCCGATCAAACGCCGGCGACTGCGCGAGATCGTGGCCGAGGGCCAGGGTATCCCGCTGCGGCTGAACGCCGCGACGGACGCGGTCGTGTCGCGGGCGACGACGGTGCCGATCGCCCCAGTAGCGCGCCGGACCCCGGCGCAGTGGCGCGGCCGGAGGATTGTGGTGGCGGCTGGCGTGGCCGCCGCGGCGGCGGTGAGCGCGGCCGTCCTGCTGCCGAGGCGGCCGCTGATGGCGCCGCCGCGGATGGCGGCGCTACCGTCTCTGGTCGTGGTGCCGACGCAGCCGGCGCCGTCACCACCGCCGCAACCGGCGGCACAGCCGGCCCCGGCACCGCCGTCGGCACCGGCCCCGGCACCGCCGTCGGCACCGGCACCGGCACCGGCACCGGCACCGGCACCGGTGGTTGCACCAGCGGCGAAACCGGTGTTGCCGGGCATGGCGCTGGTGCGGATCACCCTGGAGTACGCGGCGGCCGATCCGGGCGCCGCGACGCGGGCCGGCGCCGTGGCGGCTCAACTCCGCGGGCGTGGCTTCCTGGTCGACGACCCGGTCGCCGTCGCGGCCGCTCCGCACGCCACGACCATCGAATATTACTTCGCGCAAGACCGGGAGCAGGCCGAACAACTCGCGCGCGACTTGGGCGGCAGCGCCGGCCTCGGCCCGATCGGCGGCCCGCGCGAGCCGCCGCCGCCCGGCACGGTCCGCATCGTGCTCGCCAACGCCGCCGTCACCATCGCTCGAACACCGTGAACACGTAGGAGATTACCATGCCGTCACGCCACGCCGTTCGTCTTGCCACCGTGACCCTTCTCTCCGGATTGCTGGGGGGCGTCGCGTCGGCGCAAACTCCACCCCCGAGCGCCGGTAAGACAGTCAACACGACCGCATCCGCTGCGGCGCCGGACAGCTTGGCCTTGTTCTTCGAGACCGGCAGTGTCGCGATCCGCCCGCAGGACGTGGCCGTGCTCGACCGCGCCTCGCGCATCTACACCGACGGCAAGCCGACCGTGATGATCCTGACCGCGACCACCGACGGCGTGGGGACGCCGATCCGCAACCTTCGACTGTCGCAGCAACGGGCGCTGGCGGTGGTGAACCAGCTGGTCGCCCGCGGCATCCCGGCCGAGCGGTTCCAGATCCTGGCCAAGGGTGTGACCGATCCCAGCGTGCCCGACCCGGCTGGCACCCCCGAGCCGAAGGATCGCCGCGTGGACATCGCGTGGCGATAGCCGGCCGGCGCGTGGTGAGGTCGCATCGGCTCCTCGGCGGCCTCGTCCTGCTGGTCGCCACGCTGACCGGGACGGCGGCCCAGACACCGTCGCCGCCCTCGTCGCCGCCCTCGTCGCCGCCCTCGTCGCCGCCCTCGTCGCCGCCCTCGTCGCCGCCCTCGTCGCCGCCCGCGTCGCCGCCCGAAATCCCGGCCAACACGGCCGATGGCCAACGCGCGTTCGGCGCCGGCGACTTCGCTCGGGCGTATGCGATCTGGAGCAACCTGGCCGCGCACGGCGACGATCTGGCGGCCTTGAACCTCGCCGCCATGCTGGACCAGGGCAACGGCGTCGCCCGCGACCCGGTCGCGGCGCTGCGCTGGTATCGGACGGCCGCCGAACACGGCCTGCCGCAAGCCGAGTTCGACGTCGGGATCATGCTGGACAGCGGGCGCGGCGTCGACCGCGACGTGGCCTCGGCAGCGACGTGGTATGCCCGCGCCGCGTCGCACCGCCACCGGCGGGCGCAATACAACCTGGGCCAGCTTTATGCGGCCGGCGAGGGCGTTCCGCGCAACCCGGAGATCGCCCGGGTCTGGTATCGCCTGGCCGCCACGAACGGCGTCCTCGCGGCCGCGTCGAAGCTGCCGTCCGCCGCCAAGCCGCCGGCTCAGTCGACCGCGGCGCCGGTGCTGGACAAGGTCGCGCCGCAATATCCGCCTCGCGACGCACAGATCACCGCGTCGCCGCCGACCGGCGAGGTGGAGTTCGTCTGGGTCGCCCCACCGCAACCGGGGCCGGTGACCTTCTTCGTCGAGGTCGACGAGACGACCGGCGGCCAATCCCGCCTGGTCGCCTCGCGATACGTGGCCGAAACCGCGGTGGCGCTCGATCTGGGCACGGCGCCGGGCACCTTTACTTGGCGGGTCTACGTGGTGGACCAGCGCCACCAGCGGTACGCGATCGGCGACTGGCAACCGTTCTCGATCGGGCCCCCCGCTTCGGCCGGCTAGTGGCGGCCGGCTAGTGGCGGCCGGCTAGTGGCGGCCGGCTAGTGGCGGAAGTGGCGAATGCCGGTGGTGACCATCGCCATGCCGGCGGCGTCGGCGGCGGCGATCACCTCGGCGTCGCGAACGCTGCCGCCGGGCTGGATCACCGCCGTGATCCCCGCCTCGACCAGTGCCGCCAAGCCGTCGGCGAACGGGAAGAACGCGTCCGACGCGGCCACCGCGCCGCGCGCCCGGTCGCCGGCCTTGCGCGCGGCGACCAGCGCGGCGTCGACCCGGCTCATCTGGCCCGCGCCGATGCCGACCGTGGCGCCGCCGCGCGCGAACAGGATGGCGTTCGACTTCACGTGCTTGCAGCAGCGCCACGCGAACGACAGGTCGCTTGCCTCGGCCTCGGTCGGCGCGCGCCTCGTCACCGTGCGGAGCGCGCCGAGCTGCCCGGTGTCCCGCTCCTGGGCCAGGAACCCGCCGTCGATCGAGTGCAGAGTCAGGCCTGGCGGCGCGGGCGCCCCGATCAGCAACAGTCGCAGGTTTTTCTTCGCGGCCAGCGCCGCCAGCGCGTCGGGGTCGGCGTCAGGGGCCACGATCACCTCGGTGAATATCGTGGCGATCCGTTCGGCGACGGCCCGGGTCAGCGTCCGGTTCAGCGCCACCACGCCGCCGAACGCGGAGGTGGGATCCCCGGCAAGCGCGCCCTCCCACGCGGCCAGCGGGTCGGCGGCGACTGCGACGCCGCACGGGTTGGCGTGCTTGACGACCACCACCGCCGGTCCCGAGAATTCCGCCAGGCAAGCCAGCGCCGCGTCGGTGTCGGCCAGGTTGTTGAACGACAGCTCCTTGCCCTGCACCTGCCGCGCCGCGACCAGTCCGCCGCCACCGGTCGCGTACAGGGCGGCGCGCTGGTGCGGGTTCTCGCCGTAGCGGAGCGTTTGTACGCGGCGGCCGGCGACGGTCAGCCGCTCGGGCAGGACGTCGCCCCGCTCGCGAGAAAACCAGCCGGCGATGGCGGCGTCGTAGGCGGCGGTCACGGCGTAGGCGCTGGCCGCCCAGGCGCGGCGCTGGTCGAGCGTCGTGCCGCCCCCGGCCAGCGCCGCGATCAGCGCCGGATACTGCGCGGCATCGGTCAGCACGGCGACGTGGGCGTGATTCTTGGCCGCCCCCCGGATCAGCGACGGGCCGCCGATGTCGATGTTCTCCACGCACTCGTCGAACGGCTTGCCGGCGGCGACGGTGGCCTCGAACGGGTAGAGGTTGACCACCACGAGGTCGATCGGCGCGATGCCGTGCGCGGCCATCTCGGCCACGTGCGCGGGCCGGTCGCGGCGACCCAGGATGCCGCCGTGGATCTGTGGCACCAGGGTCTTTACGCGTCCGTCGAGGATTTCCGGAAAGCCGCTGTGCTCGGACACGTCGGTCACATCCAGCCCCGCCGCGCGGATGGCGAGGGCGGTGCCGCCGGTCGACAGCAGCGCCGCCCCGTGCGCGACCAGCGCGCGGGCGAGTTCGACCAGCCCGGTCTTGTCGGACACGGACAGCATTGCGCGGTTGATTCTTACGGGATCGGTCATGCCCCCGCCTCTAGCAGCGCCACGGTGCGCGGGACCACCTTCGCCTCGTCGTACAATTCCCGGGCCCGCTCCAGACCGGCCTCGCCCATGCGCGAGCGCAACGCCGGGTCGCCGATTAGCCGGCGCAGCGCCGCCGCCAGCGGGGCCACGCGCATCGGCGCCACCAGCACGCCGGTGACGCCGTCCACCACCTGCTCGCGTGAGCCCGAGATGTCGGTCGCGACCACCGGCAACCCGGCCAGCATCGCCTCGATCACCGACATCGGCAGGCCCTCGAAATAGCTGGGCAGCGTGAACACGTCGGCGGCCGCCAGGAGCGCCGGCACATCATCGCGGCCACCCAGCAGCTTCAGCCTGCGCCCGAGCGTCGATTGCGCGGCCGCGAAGTCCGGGGCCAGGTCGTAGCCGTGATCGGTCGCAAGGCGGCTGCCGACGATCCACAGTTCGGCGTCCGGTAGCTCGGCCATCGCCGCCAGCAGCTCGCGATATCCCTTGTGGACGACCAGCCGCGACACGGCGACGATCACCACCGCGTCGGGCGCGACACCCAGCGCCGTCCGCACCCGCGCGCGGGCGGCCGGGTCGGGCCGGAACCGCGCCGGATTGCGGCCGTTGCCGACCGCCGTCGCGCGTGGCGAGATGTGCCACCGCCGGGCCTGGGCCGCCTCCTCGCCGGAGACGGTCAGGTAGACGTCGGTGATCCGCCCGCACAGCCACTCCAGCGCGAACGACAGGGCGCGGCGCGACCACGGCCCGGGCTGGTTGAACAGGAAGCCGTGGCACGTGTACGCCACGCGCGGCACCCCCGCGAGCCGCGCCGCCAGCCGCCCGAGCACGCCGCTGATCGGCATGTGGGCGTGCACCAGGTCGGGCCGCTCCCGCCGCAGCAGCCGCACCAGTGCCACAAACGCCCGCAGCTGGGCCACCGGCGAGTAGCCGCGCACCAACGGCGGCGTCTCGATCCTAAAGCCTTCGGCGCGGACGACCGCCAGCAACGGTCCGTCGCCGCAGACGCCCACCACCTCGTGCCCGCACCCCCGCAAGCCCCGCATCAGCGGCAACAGAAAGTGCCGCATGGCGAAATCCACGTTGGTCAGCTCGACGATCTTCACCCGACCATCTCGATCCGATCAGCCCACCTTGGTGATCGCCCACTTGACGTGTTGCGGGCCGTCCTGGAACCCGGTCAGCACCACCTGCTCGGCCTTGCGGGGCGTCTCGCCGATCAGCGACAGGCTCTCCTCCAAGTCGAGCCGCGCGCCCTCCGCCCGCAGCCGCCAGCCCGAGCCGGACGGCAGCCGCAGCAGCACCGCCTCGTGGTCGCGCTGCACGCTGGCGTCGACGTCGGGGTGCAGGTGAAACCGGATGATGAACGGTTGCGGCTCGGCGGCCTCGATCACGTCCTCGCCGCGAATGTCCTCGCCGCTTTCGGAGACGTACAGCCGCCGCCGGTGCACCGCGCCGAACGGCTTTAACCAACCATCGTGGCTGACCTCGAGCCAATGGGCGCCGTTCGCCTCCTGCCGCTGCACCTCGACCGTGGTGGGTCGGCGGCCCAGCCCGTCCGGCTTCAGCTCGCTGCTCGACGTGTCGGCCAACACGAGCGTCGAGTGCGCGGCGGTCGCGCGCACCGCGTCGCGCCACTCGGCCCCGGCGGCCCAGGTGTCGCCGACGTTGGCGATCAGCCGCTCGCGCCCGATCGACAGCTCGAACGACAGCGTGCCGGCGTGCGCCACCCGGTCCTGCTTCGGGGCGGCGGGCGGGCCGGCGTCGACCAGGATGACGGTGCGCCCGGCCTGCAGGCGCTGGAACCCGCCATCCGGCAGCGCCATCGGCGGGCGTTGGCCGCGGCCCGCCTGCACCAGCGCCAGGTCGACCAGGTGCGCGTCGGGCGTGCGCGTGCCGTTGAACAACGACAGTCCGCCGTCGCCGTGCCGCAGCGCCCGTATCGCCAGCGCCATCCGCTCGATCGCCGAGATCAGCGCCGCCGGGGCTGGCACGCCGGCCGCCTGCAGCAGCGCGCGGATCTCGGTCAGGTCCTGCAACGCGGCCAGCAGCATCACCGGGCTGCGCTCGACGTGGCTGCCGTCGGCCAGCACCTGTCGCGATATTTCGCCTGGCAGCACTCTGAGCGCGCGGGTCAGGAAACTCGTCTGCTCCGGGAACGCCACGGCGGCGGCGACCAAACCCTTGATCGCGGTGAGCGCGCGCCCGTCCAGCTCCTCGGTCGGCAGGGCGGCGGCCAGTGCCCGGGCGTCGCCGACCAGCCGCGCCATCAGCCGCTGGCGGAACCCGTCGTCGGCGCTGGCGGCGAAGAAGTCGTAGTGCCCGAGCCACGCCGCGATCCGCGCGCCGGTGACATCGGGCCGGGTCGCGACCGGTTCCAGCGACGCGGCCCCGCCCCACTCGCCCACCAGGGTGCGGGCGCGCAGCCGGGCCGCGTCGGTGCCGAGTGCGCGCAGGTCGCGCAGCCAGGTAAAGCCGTGCAGGTAGGCGCGCAGCGGGGGTGAGCCGCCGGGGCCCGCGAACTCGCCCGACCGCATCGACACGCTGCCGCCGGCCGCCGTCATCTCGCCACGCAGCAGGGCCGCACCCCGCGTCGGGTCGCCGGGCCACGGGTCGCGCACCGGGAGCGCGGGGGCGTCGGGCACCCGGATCATCGACAGTCGCGGCATCTTCGCGAGCTGCCGCCGGGCATCGCGCAGCAGGCGGGTGAGGCGGGACGGCATTAACTCGAGGGGACCCCGCGCAGCGTCCGGATCGCCTGGCCGTAGTCGGGGTGCGCCAGCACGGCGGTGCCGGCGACCAGCGTGTCCGCCCCGGCCCGCAGCGCCAGCGGCGCGGTCTCGGCGGTGATCCCGCCATCCACCTGCAGCCGGATGTTCCGGCCGGAAGCGTCGATCATCCGCCGCGCCTCAGCGATCTTCGGCAGCATCGAGGGCAGGAACGCCTGGCCGCCAAAGCCCGGGTTGACCGTCATCACCAGGATCAGGTCGATCAGGTCGAGCGCCCACGCCGCGTGCTCGACCGGCGTCGCGGGGTCGAGCGCCAGCCCGGTCTTCATCCCCAGCGCGCGGATGCCCTGGAGCGTGCGGTGCGGGTGCGGCCCGGCCTCGGGGTGGAACGTGATGTGGTCGGCGCCGGCGTCGCGGAACGCGGCGAGGAACGGATCGACCGGCGCAATCATCAGGTGCACGTCGAACGGCATTTTCGTCCGCGAGCGCAGCGCCTTGATGATCGCTGGCCCAAAACTGATGTTGGGCACGAAATGGCCGTCCATCACGTCGAGGTGCAGCCAGTCCGCGCCGCCGCGCTCGACCGCCGAGACTTCATCGCCGAGTCGCGCGAAATCGCCGGCGAGCAGGCTGGGGGCAACCACGACCGTATCCATGCGGGGTTCTAGGCGGCGCGGGACACCCCCGGCAAGCTAGCGCCGTCGCAGCCGGGCGATGAAGAAGCCGTCGATCCCGCCGCGCCCCGGCCACATCGCGGGCGTGGTGCGGACCCAGCCCTGGCCGGTGCGGGCCATCTCCAGTTCCGGCAACTCGGACGTCTCGACCGGGTCGTTGACCAGCGGCAACCTGGCCAGGGCCGCCTGCACCCGCGCCGCTCCCTCCTCGGGCTGCAATGAGCAGACGGCGTAGACCAGCCGCCCACCCGGCGGCAGCATGTCGCAGGCCGCCGCGATCAGCCGGTCCTGTTGCGCGATCAGGCCAGGCAAGTCCGCTGGTCGTTTGAGCCGCAGCACGTCGGGATGGCGGCGGATGGTGCCGGTCGCCGAGCACGGCGCGTCCAGCAGCACCGCGTCCAGCGGCGAGGCCGGACGCCACGCGGTCGCGTCGGCCAGCACGGTTTCGACGGCAAGCCGCAGCCGGGCGAGGTTTTCGGCCAGCCGCGTCATGCGGAACGCATCCTGCTCGACCGCGATCACTGTGGCGCCGGCCGCCGCGAGCTGCGCCGTCTTGCCGCCCGGGGCCGCGCAGAGGTCGGCGATCCGCTCGCCGGGGCGCGGCCGCAGCAGCCGCGCAGGCAGGGTGGCCGCCGCGTCCTGCACCCAGAAGTCGCCGGCGTCGAACCCGTCGAGCGCCGTCGGCCGGGTGCCGGCGGGAAATCTGAAACTGACGCCGCCCGGCAACGCCTCGCCGCCATCGGGCAGGAACGCGTCGGTCCGCAGCGTGACGTCGAGCGGCGCCTCGGCCTGGTGTGCGGTGGCGATCGCCCGCGCGTCGGCGCCCCACGCGATCCACAGCCAGGACGGCGTGTCGAGGCGCGGGCTGTCGAGCTGCTCCAACGCCGCGACGCCGCCGGTCGCAACCTTGCGCAGCACCGCGTTGACCAGGCCGGCGAACGGCGTCAGCCCCTTCGCGCGCGCCAAGTCCACCGCCGTCGCGACCCCGGCGTGGCCCGGCGTGTCGAGCAGCAGCAACGCCGCCGCACCCAGCCGCAGGATGTGGCGCACCGGCTCGGGCGGCGCCTTGGACAGATACGGTTCCAACACCGCGTCCAGCGTGCCCAACCGGCGCAGCACGGCGGCCGCCAACCGGTGCCCGGCCGCCCGGTCGCGCGGCTCGATCCCACCCGGCAACGCGTCGAGCGCCCCTTCGAGCGGCCGGTGGCGGTCGAGCACGTGGGTCAACAAGGCGAACGCGACGTCGCGCGTGGGGTCGGATGCGGGCATCGCCTGCATGTGCGCCGTATCGTGCCGGGCTATAAGGCCGCCGTGCTCCGCGCCATCGAATGTCGTCCGCGCCTGTGGCTGGTCGCCTATTGCTTGCTGTGCTGGGTGCCGGGTTGGTTCGCCGTTCCCGCGACCGACCGGGACGAGGCGCGGTTCGCGCAGGCGACCAAGCAGATGACCGAAACCGGCGACGTGGTCACGATCATGAACGGCGCCGTGCCGCGCAACCGTAAGCCGATCGGCATCTACTGGCTGCAGCTGCCCGGCGTCCTGGCCGCCCAGGCCGCCGGGCTCGCGCACGAGAATCCGATCTGGCCGTATCGGCTGCCGTCGCTGCTGGGTGGGCTTACGGCGGTGCTGGCCACCCACGCCATCGGCCGCCGGCTGTTCTCGCCGCGCGCGGCGCTGCTCGGGGCGGCGATGCTGGGCGGCGGGCTGTTGCTCTCGGCCGAGGTCCACATCGCCAAGACCGACGCGGCGCTGCTGGGGGCGACCACGCTGGCGATGGCGGTGCTGGCCCGCGCCTACGTGTCCCGCGACATGACGTTCGGTGCCGCACTGCTGTTCTGGGCGGCGCTGGGCGTCGGCGTGCTGCTCAAAGGGCCGATCACGCCGATGGTGGCGGCGCTCGCCGCAATAGTTCTGTGCGTCGTCGAGCGGCGGGCGCGGTGGCTCGTGGCGTTACGGCCGGTGCCAGGCATCGCGCTGTTGCTGGTGGTCGTGCTGCCGTGGTTCGTCGCGATCGGCGTCGCGACCCATGGCGCGTTCTTTCAAGACGCGATCGGCGGCGACCTCGCGGCCAAGGTCGCAGGCGGCGATGACTCGCACGGCGCACCGTTCGGCACGCACCTCGTTCTGCTCTTGGGGACTGCACTCGCGGGCGGCTGGGCAATCCTCTGTGCCGCGCCGTCGGCATGGGTATCGCGACGCGAACCGGCGACACGGTTCCTGCTCGCTTGGGTGGTGCCGGCCTGGCTGGTGTTCGAGGCGGTGCCGACCAAGCTGCCCCACTACATCCTGCCGCTGCTGCCGCCGCTGTGCCTGCTTGCGGCGCGCTGGGCGTTCGAACCGGCCCGAACGCCGCGCTGGCTGGCGGCGGTCGCGATCGGTGCCAGCGTCTTGGTGGCGCTCGGATTGGGCGGTGCCGCGTTCGCCCTGCCGTTCGTGGTCGGCGGCGCGTGGTGGCTCGGCGTGCCCGGGTTGCTCGCGGGCATGCTGCTGGCGGCACTGCTGTGCGTGCGCGGCTTCACGCCGCCGCGGCGCCTGTGCGCCGGACTGCTCGCGACACCGCTGCTGTATGCCGCGATCCTCGGGTTCGAGCTGCCGCGCCTGCCCGCGCTCTGGCTCGGCCCTGAGCTGGCGGCGGCGGTCGCGGCGAACGGCGGCGCGCCCGGCGGCATGGCGGTGGTCGGCCTGCAGGAGCCGTCGCTGATGTTCGCGCTCGGCACCGGCACGCAATGGCTGTCGGGGCGCGACGCTGCCGCTTTCCTTGCCGGGCGACCCGGCCGCATGGTCGCCGTGGAAGCCCGGCACGCGGCCGAGTTCCCGCGGAACCATCCGCTCGCGACCGTCACCGGATACAATTACAGCAACGGCCACCGCGTCAGCTTGGCGCTCTATGGGGCACATGAATAAGGGCAGAGGTGGTGGAGCTGAGCGGGATCGAACCGCTGACCTTCTCATTGCGAATGAGAACACGTGGTCCGCCAGAAAGTGCGGCGGACCCGCACAACTCTTTGTTTTGCTACGATAATCCTTGTACCTTCTGATAAACGCCGCCAAGGTCCGACACGGGACGTCATCCTACGGGTCCGCCGGGGGTCCGCTGGCAAGTAGCGGACCCTGTCTGAACGGGAGGCCGGCATGGGTATTAAGCTGACGGAGCGGATCATCGAGAGGCTTGCGTGTGAACCCGGCAAGCGCGATCCCATGGTGTTCGAGACGGAGCAACGGGGCTTGGCGGTGCGCGTGGTGGCGACCGGCAGCAAGACCTATCTAGCGCAGTATGTGACCGCAGGCCGCAAGCGCCGGGTGCCGCTGGGCAGCGTGGACGCCATCAGCTTGGCCGCGGCCCGGCACGCAGCCCGCGCCGTCATGGACCAGGTTGCCCAAGGGACGGACCCTGCCACCCAGCGCAAGGCCAAGGCAGAGGACGCCAAGGTGGAAGCCCATCGGGAGCGCTTGACGCTGGCTCGACTGGTCGCGGATTGGAAGCGGCTGCACCTAGCCCGTCGCAGCGCGCGCTACCGCAAGCTACACCCTAGGTTCCGGCTCATAAGTTTCCCGAGAGCGTTCGTCCGCTCGGGCGGCGTCCTTCGATCGATCGTACGCGAGCTGGGCGTCCTCAAGCTCGCCGCCATGAACGAGCGCCCAACCGCATAGCTGCTCGAAGGGTTGGCGTAACGAACCTCCGAGCGGGGTGATCGCGTATTCGACCCCCAGCGGCTGGGTCGGCAACACGGTCCGTGTCACCAGGCCGTTTCGCTCCAGTCGCTTGAGTGCATCTGCAAGGGCCTTGTGGGTGATGGGGTCGAGCCGACGCTTGATCTGGTTGAAGCGCGATGGCTTGGGACAGAGCACCGTCAGGATCAGGACCGTCCACTTGTCGGCGATCTTGTCCAGCACGGGGCGTGCGCGCGCCAAGTCGGCCAGAGCTCGGGCGACCGCGCCGCCGGCGCCGGTATCGTCGGTGATATCTAGGCTGTTCACGGTGCGTCCTTGATAGCAGATTTATATCTTATATCTAGAGGCTTCCAACAGCGGAGCCCCGAATGACAAAGATGACGGACAAAGTGGTCCTGGTGGTGGGCGGTGCGAGCGGCATCGGTGCGGCCATCGCCGACCGCCTGGCGACCGACGGCGCCTTGATGTCCCTGACCGGCCGTCGACAGGCTGATGTCGAATCCGCAGCCTCCAGGATCGGGCACGGCGCCAAAGCCATCGTGGCAGACGCAAGCGATCCGGCCGACATCGAGCGCGCTGTCGCAACTGTCGTCGCGGAACATGGGCGGCTCGACGTCCTGGTGTTCAACGCGGCCATAGCGGAGCCCGAGGGCCTCTTCTCGAGCACGGCGGAACTCTTCGACCGCCACTTCGCCCTGAACGTGCGTGGCCCGCTCCTCGCCATGCGAGCAGCCGTTCCGCACATGCGACCGGGGAGCGCGGCGGTCGTGGTGGGGTCGACCGCCAGCGAGATGGCGAATCCGCCCTACGGCACCTACGCGGCGACCAAAGCTGCGCTGCGCTCGTATGTGCGGACCTGGACCGTCGAGTTGGCGCCGCGCGGCATCCGCGTAAACGTTCTCAGCCCCGGCCCGACCGAGACGCCTATGCTGGCTGATGTGTCCGACGACATTCGCACCATGATTCTCAGCCGTGTTCCGCTGGGCCGTCTCGCCCGCCCAGAGGAAATCGCGTCGGCAGCATTGTTCCTGGCGAGCGACGAATCCAGCTACATGGCCGGCTCCGATCTGCAGGTCGACGGCGGCATGGCGCAGGTCTGAGAAGAACGATGATGCTTAGGCATACCTCCCTTCCTCGCCATCCCCGTTGGCGGGGGACATCCGCCCGCCGTGCACTTGCCGCCACGTTTGCACTGACGCTGGGGCTTGCCGGGTTGCCGGTCAGCATGGCCGCCATGGCCGCCGACAGGCCATCAACGACACTGATCTCGTCGGCGCCTCATGCGGAACCCGACTTCTTCCGCGCCGACGCGCGGCTGCTGGTCCACACGATGCCGAGCATTGACGGTGCGACAACGCTGGCCACGACCCTGCTGTTCGTGCCGCACGGAAAGCCTGCCGCCGGCGGTTGGCCGATCGTCGCCTGGGCGCACGGCACAACCACACCGGGTCAGAAGACCTGTGCGCCCAGCCTGTCTCCCGACCTCGACGACGGGCTGACGCGGGACGGGTTCAAGAGCGACTACGCCTTCCAGATCGGCAAGTTGGTGAACGCCGGCTATGCGGTGGTGGCACCCGACCTCGAGGGGCTGGGGCCGGTCGCAACCGTGCCGCATCCCTATTACGGTGAGGCGAGCTTCGCGCGGTCGCTGATCGCGGGCGTGCGCGCCGCGCGCGAGGCGGAGCCGACGTTGTCGAGCCGCTACGCGGTCGTCGGCCATTCGGAAGGCGGTCACGGCGCGCTCGATGTCGACAAGCACGCGCCCGAGGCGCCCGAGTTGACGTTGGTCGGCATCGTCGCCTTGGCGCCCTATACCTCGATCGTGGCCACCGCCACTCTCTCCGCGGAGCGCGCGCTTGCCACAAGCAATCCGGCGCAGGCGCAGAGCTTTCGCGTCACCCAGCAGTTCCAGGTCATGCTGATGAGCGCAGGTCTGCTGGCGCAATCGCCTGACTTCGATCCGGGCACGGTTATGGGTGACGATCTGAAGCGCGTCCTGCCGCAGTTCAGGGCGTCGTGCTCGGTCCCCTCGATCGCGGTGATCCAAGGGGCGATGAAGACTGGCGCCGCCTCTTTCGCAGGAATGAAGCCCGACTGGGCGGAGACTCCGCAGATGCACGCTTTCCTCGCCGCCAACGATCCCGCCGTGACGCCGGGATTTACGCTGCATCACCCAACGCTGATCATACAGGGAACTGCGGACCCGCTGGTGCCCGAGCCGCTGAACGCCCGCTTTGCCGGGCAGCTGCGCGCACGCGGGGCGCCAGTGACCTATAAGGTCTATCCCGGCGCAGACCATTTTACGGTTATCCGCCGCGCCGACGTCGACGTGCTCGCCTTCCTGGCGGCGCGCTTCCGCTCGTAACCCCTGCAAGAGTACAGGCGCTGGCTTCCCGTGCCGATGCCGCGCTCGCATTGGAGTTGAAGATGCCCTCAGAGACAAACCTCCAGGTTTTACTGGTCAGACGTCCCGACGGCGCGCCGACGCCAAATGATTTCGACGTTCTCGATGGCCTCATGCCCACCCCGGACGAGGGGCAGATCCTCGTTCGAAACAGCTTCCTGTCGTTGGATCCGTACATGCGTGGCCGAATGAACGGCGCCCGGGACGGCTACGCGCGGCCATATGCTCTCGGCGAACCGGTCGGCGGGGCGACCGTCGGTATCGTCGTCGAGTCCCGGCACGTGCGATACCGCCCTGGCGACCTCGTCGTGGGACCCGGCGGCTGGCAACACTACTCGGCCTATGATGCCGAGGAAGCCCGCAAGCTCCCGGCCGGCATGGAGCATCCCTCCCAGGCGCTCGGCGTGCTCGGGATGACCGGCCTGACCGCATGGCATGGCCTACTGGCGATCGGCGAGCCAAAGACGGCGGAGACGCTGGTCGTCGGCGCAGCAAGCGGTGCCGTCGGCTCCATCGTCGGACAGATCGCCAAGCTGAAGGGATGCCGGGTCGTCGGCATCGCTGGCGGCCTCAACAAATGTCGCAATGTCGTCCAATCGCTGGGGTTCGACGGGTGCATCGACTACCGCAACTCGGCTTTCGCGAGCGACCTCAAGGCAGCCGTGCCCGACGGGATCGACATCTACTTCGAGAATGTCGGCGGTGCCGTGTTCGATGCGGTGTGGCCGCTCCTCAACGTTCACGCACGCGTGCCGGTGTGTGGCCTAGTGGCCGGCTACAACGGCGCCGACACTGGATCAGGCCACGACCGCCTGCCCGAACTGGCGCTCACGCTCATCACCAAGCGCATCACGATGAAGGGCTTCATGAGCGGGGATCACACCGACCAGCTCGATGCGTTCGCCGCCGAGATGAGCGCCTGGCTCGCTGCCGGCAAAATCGTGGCGCGCGAGGACATCACCGAGGGACTCGACCGGGCACCTGCGGCGTTCATTGGCATGCTGGAGGGTGCGAACCTCGGCAAGACCATTGTCAGGCTTTGACAGCATGGGGACGCCATGCCTGGCCGACGTCGCCGTGCCGTGCACCGCAGGATCGCGGATCAGTGATGGACCGCAGGGACGTGATCGTCATTGGTGCGATGGCGGCGGCGGCGCTTGCCGGGCATCCAGCCGGGCGCTGCGCCTCGCGCAGCATCGGTCAGCATGACGAGGGCATTAGCGTCGGCTGTCATATGGACAAAGCCACCATGGAACGCTTCGCGAGGACGCTGACTTTGGACTGCGCTGACTGTTGGCACGGCTGACCGCGCAATAAACGATGAGATGTCCCAAGCCGAGCTGGCGCGCTGCGGCGGCTGGCGACACCCATGCCGCGACCATCTTCAAGGCTGCCCCGACGCGGTCCGCGTCACGGGTGGCGGCGGGGCTTCTTGCCTTTAGCCCGGGCTGCTCGATGCCCTCCTTGATGCGCTCGGCAATAGGCTGGCGTTCGAAGTGCACGATGGTTCCAGGTATCACTCTGCTCGTCATACTCGCATCGTCCTCACCGACGCCGGCTTGTGCTGACGATCGCCGCCAATGTGGATTGGGGCGTTCGACCGGGGTGTAGCTGTTCTTGCAAATCAACACTGATGACGAGCCCTGGTGCGGCCTGCGTTGGACAGGGCGTTAGCGTTCGGGCACCGGTCATGACTTCGGTTCGAAATACGCGACCGCGGCGTCGATGAAGCTTCGCAGCTTGGGGGTTTGGCGCTGATCCGGCGACCAGAGAAGATGCATGGGCCTGGAAGGCGGCCGGTATCGCGTCAGCACGCTGACCAATCGACCGTCGTCGAGCGCGTCGCGAAGCACGTCCCCGGCGGCCAACACGATGCCCGCACCGTCGATGGCCGCCGAGACCAGCGCTGTTCCGTCGTTTGCCTGGAAACGGCAGCGCACGTCGACGGTGTGGGTGCGGCCGTCGCGCTCGAACACCCATCGCCGATCCAGGGGACGCGACCGGTAGGCGTAGGCCAGGCAATCGTGCGCCACCAGATCGGCGGGCTCGACCGGAACGCCCCGCCGGGCGAGATAGGCCGGCGACGCGCCAGCTTCTAGCCGGTATGGCGGCAGGCTTCGCGCGATCAGCCCGGATCCTTCGAGTTCGCCGATGCGGAATGCCACTTCGAAGCCTTCCTCTACCAGGTCCACGAACCGGTCGGTCAGCACGAGGTCGATCTCCACGAGGGGATGAGCGGCGAGATAACCGGTCAGCAGTGGGACGAGGCCGTGCGCGCCAAACGTGACCGGCGCGCTGATCCTCAGCCGCCCGCGTGGCTCCAACTTCACTTGGGCCGCAACCGCGTCCGCCGCCTCCACTTCGGCGAGGATGAGCTTGCATCGCTCGTAGTAGGTCTGCCCGAGTTCGGTCAGGCTCTGGCGGCGCGTGGTGCGCGCCAGCAGCGTTCCACCCAATTGGCCTTCGAGGGCGACGACGTGTTTGGCCACCATCTGCGCCGACATGCCGAGCGCGATGGCGGCGGTCGCAAATGAGCCTGCGTCCGCCGCCTTCACGAAGACACCCATACTGGTCAGCCGGTCAAGCATTCATCCCTCCTGGTTGGGGATGTCGCGAGTGCTTGCTCATTTATCGATCGACAGCAAGCAGCCATCTGCACGTGGTGTGTGGAGGCAAGGGCATGACCGAGATCCGAAGAACCTATGCGTCGGACGCAATAGGCCAACTGCACTATGCCGAACTAGGGGCAGGCAGGCCGTTACTCCTTGTCGGCGAGACGCCGCGCAGCCACCGCTTCTTCGACTCGCTGCTGCCGTTGCTCGCGCCGCGGTTTCACGCGATCGCGGTCGACCTGCCGGGACTTGGCAACTCGCACGGGCTACCCCGACCGATGTCGGTCCCCGCCGTCGCCGCCTGCATGGCCGAGTTCCTCGAAGCGATCGAGGTCGGGCGGGCGCACGTCTTCGGCATGCATACTGGCAACAAGGTGGCCGCAGCACTCGCGGCGGACTGGCCGGAACGGGTGGACCGACTTGTCTTGGCCGGCCAGACGCACAGCCTGTTCCCTGAGATGGAGCGGCGGAATGCCGCTTTGGCGCCGTCTTTCGCGCGTTATGGAGCCGCGGATGGCGAGCCTGTCGAGGGCGCGGCCCTCCGCGAGTGGCTGCGCACCAAGCTGACGCTCGACGCGACGTGGTGGCCGGACGCGCTTGTGACGGGCCGGGAAAACGCGCGTACCATCGCGAACGCCGAGGCGAGGTCGATCGACTTCCTGCTCGGCTGGCGCAGCGCGGTGCCGATCTATCACGCGGTGTTCGCCCATGATCTGGCCAAGGCGGTGTCGCGGATCGAGGCGGAAACACTGGTCCTGGAGTTCACCACGCCCGAGGAGCGCCATTACGGCCTACAAGGCGAGCGCCTGGCCGCCCTGATGAAGCATGCGACGACTCAGACGGTTCCCGTGACATACCTCGCCGCGATGGAGGAACAGACGAGCGAGATCGCAGGCGCGCTGCTCGGCTTCCTAGCTCAGGAGACGAACGATGTCCGGTAGAGACGCGCGGGCACCGGTTGCAGCACCAGGCTATGCGATCGAGCGGATCGTTGACGGGTCTGGCTTCCACACGGTCAACGGAGTGGCGTTCGGCCCCGATGGACGGCTTTACGCGGCAAGCGTGCTGGGCGAGAGCATCTTCGCGCTCGACCTCGCGACCGGCGCGATCGAGACCGTGGTCGGACCGTTCGCGGGCGAGTCCGACGACCTCGTCTTCACGCCGACCGGAGATCTGATCTGGACCGCGCTGCTGGAGGGGACGGTGCGGATGCAAACGGCGGACGGCCGCACGACCGACTTGGCAACCGGTCTCCCCGGCGTCAACTCGATCGCGCTCACGCGCGATGGAAAACGCCTGTTCGTCGGTCAGGTCTTCATGGGCGAAGGGCTGTGGGAGATCGACTTGGCCGGCTTGACGCCACCGCGGTTGGTGGCCGGGCACACCGGCGGACTGAACGCGTTCCAGTTCGGCGCCGACGGGATGATCTACGCGCCCTCCTGGGAGCGTGGGCAGGTGGTGCGCGTCGATCCAGAGAGTGGCCAGACGACCATTCTTGCCGAGGGATTCGGCAAGCCAGGGGCGGTGCGGTTCGACTCGGCGGAGCGGCTCTACGTGCTGGACGACGCGACGGGCGAGCTGTTCGCGCTTGACGAGCAGACGCCGCTTTGGTCGCGGCGGCGAGTGGCACGGCTCGCGACCGGCACCGACAACTTCGCGGTCGGCCCGGGTGACCTGCTCTACGTCAGCAGCATGGTCGACAACAGCATCCACCAGGTCGATCCGGCCAGCGGTGCGGTGCGGGTGGTGGTCGCGGGCGGTCTCGGCTTCCCGCGCGCAATGGCGTTGTCCTCTGGTCCTGAGGGCGAGCGGCTCCATTTGGCCGACAGCTGTGCCTACCGGACGGTAGATCCGCGCACCGGTGCCGTCTCCGACATCGCCCGGGCGGTCGCAACACCGCTTAAATTCCCGACGTCCATCAGCGTCGGCCCGCGTCACATGGTACTCACCAGCGAGGTGTTCGGTGTCGTCCAGCTGTTCGACCTGGATGGCCACTTCGTTCGTGACGTCGGCGGGTTCGACCGGCCTTCCGCCGCGATCGAGCTGGACGATGGCAGCCTGATGTGGCCGAGCCGATCTCAGGGCGGATCGTTCAAGCCTCGGGCGAGGATCGCCGCGAGATGGCCGTAGGACTGCGTGACCCCGCAGCCTTGGCCGACGCCGGCGGCGGAATGGTCTATGTGGCCGAGAGCGGGACGGGCCGGCTTCTGCGGATCGCCGTTGCCGATGGCATGGTGTCGGAGATCGCGCGCGACTTGGGCGCGGTCCGACGCCTTGGCCGTGGGTCTGGACGGCGTGGTCGCGGTGCTCGATCTGGAGGCGGGCTCCGTCACGCTGGTCGATCCCGGCGGAGACCGCACGGAGATCGTGCGCGGCCTGCCCGTCGGATATCTGCGCGCGCCCTATCCCCGCTCCGGCGGCTTGGCCGTCGGTATGGATGGGACCGTCTATGTCGCGGCCGATGTCGAGAACGCGGTCTACCGCATCACCTGCGTTGCGACGCCACGGGAGACGGGACGATGAAGATCGGTATCGTGGGTGTTGGCCCTATCGGCGAGGCGCTTGCCCGACTGGCCGTCGATCGAGGCCATCAGGTGAGGATCGGCTCACGGCGCCCTGCGGCGCTTGCCGACCTGGCCGAGGCAATTGGTTGCGTCGTGGGAGCCCCGGACGAGGCGGCTGCCTTTGGCGAGATCGTGGTCGCAGCCATTCCGCTGGGCGCTAGGACGAGCCTGCCGCGCGCGGCGATCGGCCGGCGGATCGTCATCGACGCGATGAACTACTATCCCGAGCGCGACGGCCAGATTGCCGTTTTGGATGCGCGGAAGACGACAACGAGCGAGCTTGTCGCGGTCACGCTGCCGGATGCGCGGATCGTCAAGGCGTTCAACGCCATCCTCGCACGTGATCTCCCGATCGGCGCCCGGCCACCCACTGCCTCTTGCCGCCGCGCGTTACCGATCGCAGGCGACGATACGCCGGCGAAGGACGCAGTTGCGATGCTGCACGACCAATTTGGCTTCGATGTGATGGACACCGGTGCACTTAGCGATAGCTGGCTGTTCGAACGCGCTAAGCCAGCCTATTGCATTCCGCTCGATGCGGCCGGACTTCGCGCGGCCTTGCAAGCGGCCTCACGTGATGAAGAGCTGCCCGAAGGATCATGGCGCCGGTAACCGGCCACGTCAGCAGCCCCGTCCCGATCTCCTGCCCGCGACCCAGGCCAGCACCGGGGCGGTAAATCTCGGTTAGCCCCTTGCCGCGGTCTCAACGGTGAGCCGATGCTGCGCCGGCTTCATCAAGCTGCCATTGCGAGCGCCCGAAAGAGCTTGGCCGCGCGGCCGTTCAGCCGTCTCCACGCGCGGAATCACGAGTTTGGTTTTGAAGTCGCCTCGTTGAGGTGCGATGGCTAGCACGGGTCGTCTCCGGACAATCTGGGCACAGCGTCCAAGGAAGGTGCGAGCGCGAGGCTGTCCAGTGGAGTTGGTTGGCGGGCAGTCAAGCGCGATGCTGGCTACTGCACCGATCATCTGCCGTTCGTTCAGCCTCGGCGCCTTGCTGCCGATTAAGCTCAGCGTTTCTGAACATTCGACCTTAGCGTATCTGGCGAACAGCCCACGCCTCGCCCGCTACTTCGTTACAGCGGGATCAACCGGCGAGCGAGCCAGATGCTCGGTCATCGTGTCGATGAACACGCGGACCTTGGACGAGAGGCTGCGATGGCTTGGGTAGAGCGCATGCGCCTCGACGCTGCCGCTCGACCATCCGGGCAGCAAGCGGACCAGCGAGCCGTCGGCGATCGCGTCGGCGGCGTGGAAGTCCGGCAGCCATCCGATGCCCGCGCCACCGATTAGCATGGTCCGCAAGACGGCCGGCTCGGGAATGACGGCGATCGGCTCGAACTGCACCTCGATGACACCGCCGGCCCTGGCGTCGAAATGCCGGGACCGTTCCCGATCGTGGTGGGCGATGATCGCGTGGCCGGCGAGATCGCCCGGCTTGGCCGGCACACCCCGCTTGGCAAGATAGGCCGGGCTCGCGCACGGCCAGAGTTCGAACGTCGCCAGCCGCCGCGCGATCAGCTCGGAGTCGGCGAGCGGGCCGATGCGGACGACGACGTCGACGTCCTCGGTCAGCAGGTCGATGGTGCGGTTGTCGACGGTGAGGATGACGCGGACCTCCGGATAGCGCGCGAGGAACACCGGCAGCATCGGGGCCAGCGGCCCGGCGGCGAAGGTGAACGGCGCGCTGACGCGCAGGTCGCCGCGCGGGACGCCCGCCAGCCCGCCGATCGCGTTCTCCGCCTCGCCGACGTCGTCCAGGATGCGGCGCGCATGGCGGTGCAGCAGCAGTCCCGCGTCGGTCAGCCGCAGGTGGCGCGTCGAGCGCTCGACCAACACCGTGCTCACTGCCTCTTCCAATCGGACCAGCGAGCGGCTGACCGACGACTTGGGCATCCGTAACGCGCGCGCCGCCCCCGAAATGCTTCCAAGGTCGGCGATGCGGGCGAACGCGCGCAAGTCGGTCAGGTCGAGCATCGCGCTGCCGTTCCACGCCTGGAACGCGCTGTCCAGCGTTTGCCGACTAATCCGGTTTCGCGAGACGGCTAGATACATCACACCGCAACGGAAAGACCTGATCCATGATCCAGACCATCCTCGTCGCCGGCGCCACCGGCATGCTCGGCAGCCGCATCGCCCACCACATACTGCAGCAGCCCGATACGCGCATCCGCCTGCTCGTGCGCGACGTCGCCAGCAAGCAGGAGCGGCTCGACCCGCTTGCCGCCCAAGGTGCTGAGCTGATCGAAGGCGACCTCGCCGACCAAGCCTCGCTGGACCGTGCCACCCAGGGCATCGACGTGATCGTGTCGGCGGTCCAGGGCGGCCCGGCGGTCATCGTCGACGGCCAGGTCGCATTGGCCCAGGCAGGCAAGCGCAACGGCGTGCGCCGTATCCTGCCGTCCGACTTCGGGCTCGACTTGTTCCACGCCACGCCCGGCGAGCATGCCGCGTTCGACGCGCGCCGCACCGCCGACGAGCGGATCGCGGCGATTGGCCTCGAGCAGGTCAACATCTTGCAAGGCGCGTTCATGGAGCTGTTCCTGCCCGGCATGGGCGCGATCGACCTCGACAAGGGAACGGTCGGCTTCTTCGGCGACGGCGATCGCCCGATCGAGGTGACCAGTGTCGAGGACACCGCGCGCATGACGGCGCGCGTCGCCCTCGACCGTGCCGTCCCGGCGGGCAAGTTCGCCTTTGCGGGCGACCGTATCTCGTTTCGCGAGGCGGGCGAGATTGTGGGGAAGCAGACCGGCCGGACGTTGCAGCCCATCTCGTTCGGCTCGGAGGCGGACCTGCGCGGCGCGATGGCGGCGGCGAGTCCGGAGAAGCGGGTGATGCTCGCCTACCTGCTCTACATGACCAACGGTCAGGCAGCACTCACCGGCCTCCAGAATGACCGCTATCCCGACATCGAGCTGGGCCGCTTTGCCGAGTTCGCCGCCCACAAGCTGCCCGTGGCGATAGCGGCCTGAACACAGTCGCCCCGTATTCAGTCGCGCCCGTTCGTCGGGTGCCACTTACCAAGGAGAGCTCGAATGCCCGACGCGCCGAAGTTCCCGCCGATGGCCGGCGCCACCGGCTTCATTCACCCAATCGACGACGCTCCCGCGTATTGGATGCAAGGCATCCTGTGGACGATGCTCGCGGATGCCGAGGACACCGGCGGTCGCTGGTCGATGATGGAGCAGGTCATGCCCATGGGGGCGGGTCCGCCACCGCATAAGCATGTCTGGTCCGACGAGACGTTCTACATTCTCGACGGGACGATGACATTCCTGGTCAACGACGAGATCAGGACCGCGGGCAAAGGCGCGTTCGTGATGATCGCGCGCAACACGCGCCATGCGTTCCGCGTCGACAGCGACACCGCCCGCATCCTCAACGGCTACACGCCCGCGAGTATGGAGGCGATGATCGCCGAACTCGGCAAGCGAACCGACCAGCGCACGCTGCCGCCGCCGGGGCCGGTCGCGACGGGCGGCTCGATGACTGACGACATGCTCACCCGCTACGGCCTGGTCTGGCTTGCCGAGCCCGATCCGCTGGCGCCGCGCGGCCACCGATCGGAGAGCGACCATGGTTGACGCCACTCCCGACCTGCCCGTTCCCGGCTCGGTCGCCTTCCTCCACAACGTCGACGCCGCGCTGGCCGATTGGTGGCTCGACATCCTGTGGGTCGTCCTGGTCGACGCTGCCGACACCGGCCGGCGCTACTCGCTGATGCACGAGAGGCTGCCCAAGGGATCGGGCGCGCCGCCGCACAAGCACACCTGGCCCGACGAGCATTTCTACCCGCTCGCGTCCTAAGCCGTTCAGGAGAGCCGACATGACCACGAGCATCGTGCTCGCCGGGGCCGGGGGAGACCTCGGTGGCCGGATCGCCCGGGCGCTAGTCGCGCGCGGTGCCGAGGTTCGCGCGCTGGTCCGCCACGACCTCAAGCGGGAAGAGCGTGCTCGGATCGAGGCGCTGGGGGCGACGGCCGTGCCCGCCGATCCCGGCAACGTGGACGACATGGCCGCCGCCTGCGCTGGCGCGGCCTGCGTCGTCTCGGCGCTGAACGGCCTCCGCGACGTGATGATCGACCGTCAGGGCGTGCTGCTCGACGCGGCGGCCAGGGCGGGCGTGCCGCGCTTCATCTCCTCGGACTACTCCGCCGATTTCACCAAGACCCGGCCCGGCCAAAACCGCAATTTTGACCTTCGCCGGGAGTTCATAGTGCGCGCCGACGCGGCTCCGATCAGGGTCACCTCAATTCTCAACGGCGCGTTCCTGGACATGCTGGGCGCGGAAATGCCGATCATCCAGCGTCGCATCCACCGCGTGCTCTACTGGCATGATGAAGATCAGTTGCTCGACTTCACCAGCAAAGATGACATTGCCGCCTACACCGCCGCAGCGGCGCTGGACGAGGGTACGGCTCGCATCCTACGCATCGCCGGCGACAGCGTGACGGTCCGCGACATTGCCGCGACGATGAGCGAGGTCACCGCGAGCGGTATCGCCCCCTGTGGGTGGGCGGCATCGGCTCGCTCGGCGTGATGATCCGGATCGCCAAGATCGTGGCGCCCCAACCTCGCGCGGCGTTCCCGCCCTGGCAGGGAATGCAGTACATGCGCGACCAGTTCAGTGGAAGCGCCAAGCTCGTGCCGCTCGACAACGGCCGGTACGCTGGCCTCAGGTGGACCTCCGCCCGCGAACACCTCGCCAAACTTGGAAAGGCACACGCCTGAACCCCACTGGTTGCCCTGTGTACGATCGCGGTGCTGACGAGCGTCATCGCTCCATCTTGTGACAGCACGATTGTCAATGCATCCGGTTTTCACCCCGCCCACGGGGCCAAACTCGAACTTACTTTACCGCGCCAAGGGTCAGGCCACGTACGACGTGGCGCTGCGTTATCCAACCAAGAATGAGCATCGGCGCAACGGCGATCAACGAGACCGCCGACAGCATGGGCCAGATCAATCCCTCGGAGCTTGAGAAGGTTGCCACGACTGCGGTCAGGGGCGCCCCCTCGGAAGAGGTGAGGACTATACTCCAGAATGACTCGTTCCAACACAGGATCACCGAGAGTAAGACTGTCGACATGATCCCTGGGAGCGCCAGCGGGAGCAGAAGCAGGCGTAAATCCTGGAGCGGCGTCGCACCGTCCATTCGCGAGGATTCCAAGACCTCTTTGGGCACTTCACGAAAGAACGAGAACAACATCCAAATCACGACGGGCATGTTTAAGAGTGAGTTGATGATGACGATGCTCACCTGTGTGTCAAGCAGGCCCATCGCTTTGATAATGAGGTAAATTGGTATCATGATGGTCATTGGAGGAACCATCTTCGTGCACAGCATACCAAGCAGGATATGCTTAGTTCTTCGACTCGGGTAGAAGGCAAGCGCATAGGCGGCCGGCAAGGCAAAAACCAAGCAAACGAGCGTGCCCTCAAAAGAGTCTACGACACTATTGTAGAACGCCCCAAAAATATGGACTCTTCCGTTTATCTCCCTGAACGCGTCCAGTGTCGGCGTAAACAATAGCTTGGGCGGGCTTTGAAGAGCATCGACCTCCGTCTTGAACGCCGTAAGGGCCATCCAGAATATTGGGAAGAACATCGTGCACGCTGCGGTCCAGGCCAGCGCGGCAGCGCCGAGCCTCCTCCGCGCGTTAATGGCCGACCGGCGACGCTGAAACACCGTCATCACGACACCGCCCGATCGCATGGTCAGTCCGGCCACTCAAGACTCACTCGTTTCAGCCACGAGAAAGCGATGCAGCGATCTTTTCCGCCGCCATCATGATTGGCGCGTTGATGTTCGCGGACGGAACCCGGGGCAAGATCGAGCCGTCGACGATCCTCAAACGCTCGAGCAGGTGAACCCGTCCCGCGTTGTCCGTCACTGCCCCATCGTCCGTGCCCATGCGGCACGTGCTGGTCGGGTGGTGCTCCGTGTTGGCCACCGTTCGCAACCAAGTTTCGATGTCGGCATCGGACGCGCTCCGCTCGGGCGTGTCGACCGCGCCCGAGCGATAGCCCGACCAAGCGGGCTGGTGCGCCATGTCGAGCGTCTTGCGAATTCCCTGCACCATCTGATTCACGTCGCGCGGGTCCGTGAGGTAGTTGAAATGAATTGCCGGATGGTCCGACGGGTCGGCAGACCGCAGGGCGATCTTGCCGCGGCTGTACGGGCGCATTTGGCTCACGAAGTATTGGAAGCCATCCGATAGGGTCACTTTGCCCGACTGGAAGTCCGCCAGGAACGGCAGGAACTCATGCTGCATGTTGAAGTAGGGAACGTCCTCGCCGCTCTTGAAGAAAGCGCCAACCTCGAAGAAGTTGGTCGCCCCGAGACCGGTTTTGAACATCATCCATTCTAGCCCGAGCCGAACTCGTCCGATGGTGTTGAGCTGGCCGCGAACCGAGACGCCGGTCGGCGAGGTGAACCGCAGGGGCGCCACCACGTGATCCTGCAGATCGGCCCCGACGCCGGGCAGATGGACGCGCGCCTCGATCCCATGCGCCGCCAGGTGTTCACGGTCGCCCACACCGGACAGCATCAGAATGTGCGGCGATCCCACCGTTCCCGCCGACAGGATGACCTCCCTGCCGGCTCGCAGCTGCTGGCGAACCCCGGCGCGGACGGTCGTGATGCCCGTCGCCGCGTGCCCGTCGAAGTCGATGCGCTCGACGAGGTGTCCGGTCAGCACGGTGAGGTTCGGCCGCTTCGAGGCCGGTCGTAGATAGGCGAGGCTGGTGCTGCATCGCACGCCGTCCCGGATGTTGGCCTGCGTTACATGCGCGCCATCTTGCGACCCGCTGTTGTAGTCGCCCGCATCGCGCAGGCCGTGTTGCTGCGCGGCTTGCAGAAAGGATTGATACAGCGGGTGGTCCGCCTTGCTGCGGGTCACGGTGATCGGGCCGGAGCCGCCGCGCATCGGGTCGCGGCCGCCCTCGAAGCTCTCCATTTTCCGAAAGAAGGGCAGGCATTCGGCGAAGCTCCACCCCTCGACACCCAGGTTCTTCCGGGCGTCGTAGTCCTCCGGGGCACCGCGCACGAACACCATGCCGTTGATCGACGAACTGCCGCCGAGGCCGCGCCCACGCGCCTGCCCGATCCGGCGGCCGTGCAGCTCGGGCTCGGGCTCGCTTTCGAACTTCCAGTTGTAGGTGCTGCTTTCGATGGGAAACGTCAGCGCCGCCGGCATCCGTATCGTGATATGGTTATCGCTCGGCCCCGCCTCGACTAGACAGACCTTGACCGCCGGATCCGCGCTCAGGCGATTGGCGAGGACACAGCCCGCCGAGCCCGCGCCGACGATGATATAGTCGAACTCGTGTCGCGTGCCGGTCATACGCATGCTCCTCACCAATCAAACACTCGGGGTTCGCTCACTTGCCTCGGGTGACGAACTTCGGCCTCCCAAGCGCGGGGTCCGTCGTCGCCGTTTAATGAGCACTCAGTCGGCGGCGCCATACCGGGCTCGGGCCGCCGCCCCCGGTACGTTTGGCAGGGCCGGCACGTCGGCGTCGACGACATAGGTCGAGAGCGCCTGCCAGTCCTTGCGTCCGCTCAGCTTTAGGCGCGCCAGCGCCAGTAGACCCGTCGCGAGCAACACCAAGAAGATGAGGGGCGCGTAGCTGACCGGCGGATCGGGCAACGGCACCAGCGAGTAGTACAGAACCAGAAACAGGGCGACGGTCGAGATGATTGGAAAAGCAACGTGTACGAGCCAGTTCAGCTCGGCGCGCTTGGGACCGAGAAAGAAGCGGGCGACCCCGACATTTCCCATGAGATAGACGAACACGTAGACCATGGTGCCGAGCGTGCCGAGCATGAAGAACGACTGGTCGGGCGCGACAGCCAGGCCGGCCCCGACGCCGACCAGGATCGCCAAGACGGTTTGGGCGATGACCGCGACGTACGGCGTGTGGTGGATTGGATGAATACTGCTTAATCGACTTGGCAACGCCTCGGACCGGGCCATGGCGTACCAGTTGCGCGTGGAGTCGACAGTGCATGCAATGCAGACGGCGATGCCGGAGTTGAGCAGCGCGAGCAGCACCAGGATCCAGCCGCTGCCCCACAGCCGCTGCGCCACTACGAAGGCCGGGTTCTCGGTCGAGGTCGCCAAGTCGTCCAGGTGCTGCGTTCCCCAGCCGATCTGGATGCCCCACGCGCAGAACACGTAGTAGACGCCCAGGATGACGATCGACGCGATGATGGCGCGGGGGATGAGCGAGCGCGGGTTGCGGGCCTCCTCGGCGACTGCCGCAGCACCTTCCCACCCCGTGAAGGCGAAGATGGAAAGTACGACGGCCAGATAGAACCCATGCAGATTGGTGCTGTTGGCCGGGTTCAGCCCGGCGGCAGACAGCCCGCCCGGCCCGGGCGAGAGAAAGCCCGACACCGCCAGCGCAAGCACGATGACCATTTCGATGATGGAGAGGAACGTCAGCATCTTTCCCGAGATCTTGATGCCCCGGTAACCGATGAACCCCACCAGCAGCAGGATTGCGACGGTGGTGATCTCCCACGGCAGATTGATCGCGTAGTGCTGCTTCAACTCGGTCTGCAGCAGGAAGCCGGTGAAGGAGGCCAGGCCGCCCGGGATGATCGCCACGAACCACGAATAGAGCCAGCCGACCATGAAGCCGAAGGACGGGCCGACGGTGGCGCTGACGTATGTGTAGAAGCCGCCGGCCGACGGCAGGTGTCGACCGAGCTGGGCGAGTGAGATGGCGACCACGAGACCGATGGCGAAAGCGGCGATATAGGTCGAGGGCGCGCCCAACCCCGCTTGCTGCGTGTTGTAGCCGATGGTTGTCAGAATGCCGACTGCCGGGGCGATCTGGGCGATGCTCTGCATCAGCACCGTCGTCAGGCCGACGGAGTTGCGGGCCAGTCCTGGTTGCCGCGGCGACGGTTGGTCCTGAGCCATGGATCGACGCTCCCTAATCGTTCAGCGACCGAGCTGCGTGCTCTGGTATCAAACCACCGCTGTGCGCCTCTTTCGCTACATGCACGACTTCGTGCAGTCAAGCGGGCTAAGTCGTGCATGAGACTGTGCACGGATGCGCGAGTGTGCGATGTGTTGCCGGCGGACGAGCTGCGACGACAAGGGAGACGTCAGGCGATGAAATCTTCGGACCGGCGCCGAGCGCTGCTGCGCCGTGTGCAAGAGGCGGGGTACGTCGACGCCTCGGCGCTAGCGCTTGAGTTCGAGGTGGACGGCTCGACGATCCGCCGCGACCTCGCGCAACTGACCAGGGGCGGCCTGATTCGCCGAACCCACGGCGGTGTGCTCCCGGGTGACCCGGGCGCTGTCATCGACATGCCCTACGATGTTCGAGAGCACGAGAATCTTGCCGCCAAGCAGGCGATCGGACGGGCTGCGGCCGACCTCGTGCAGGATGGCCAGACAGTGATCCTGGACAACGGTTCGACAACCCATCAAGTGGCCGTCGAGCTCCACCGCAAACGCAACCTGACCATCATCACTAACGACCTGCTAATTGGCCTGCGTATCGCGGCCCAGGGCGGCAACCGCCTACACATGACTGGCGGGGTGCTGCTTGACGCCGTCTATACGCTGGTCGGACCGGCCGCCGTGGCGGCACTCGACGGGATGCACGCCGACTGGGCGTTTCTCGGTGCCGAGGCAATCGACGCTCAAGCCGGCGTGACCAACATCAACGTGGTTGAGATCCCGGTGAAGCACGCGATGATGGCCGCTGCCGCCAGGACCGTGTTCGTCGCCGACAGCAGCAAGTTCTGCAGGCGTGCGTTTGCCACCGTGTGCCACCTCGACGCCGCGCATTTGATCGTGACTGACAGCAAGCTGCCGCCCGAGGCCCGCGCTGCCTTCGGTCCCAAACTGCGCTGCGTCTGAGCGCCGAAGGCTTTCCACCATACGGTTGCACGAAACCGTGCAAACCAGCATAACAGCGCCCGATGACCGATTTTCTTTCCGCTCGATTGGGATGACCTATGGCACGTCTCGAAAAAACCGGCTTTGAACGGGACATCGAGGACCAACCCGCCGCTCTCGCCCGCTGCGGCGCTGCGGCCCTGCCGGCCAGTATCGCCTCCCTCGACCTCAGCCGGTTCGACCGGATCGTGATGACCGGTATGGGATCGTCGCACTATGCGACGATGCCGCTGGAGCGCGTCCTCATCGGGAAGGGCCACTCGGCGTGGCGCATCCAGACCGGCCAGCTCTTGGACATGCCCGGGCTGATTGCCGGCCGCACGCTGCTGTGGATCACCTCCCAGTCGGGGCGCAGCGGCGAGGTGGTGCTGCTCCTGCAGCGGCTGGCCCGCGGCAAGGAAGTGACCGTGGTGGCGACGACCAACGATCCGGCAAGCCCGCTCGCGGAGCGGGCCGACGTCATGATCGAGCTGTGTTGTGGTCCTGAGGCGACGGTCAGCAGCAAGAGTTATTTGAACACGCTTGCATGGGTGTCACGCGCCGCTGCCGTGATCGAGGGCGGGTCGGACCGGGCCGCGATCGCTGGCATCCTTGAGACCGCCGACAGCCTGCGGCAATGGATCGCCGAACCGTCCACGGCCATCGCTGATGTAGCCCGGCGCGGGCTGGCCGGGCCGAACACCCGCTTCGCGCTGGTGGGCACCGGCGTAGATGCCGTCACCGCGAAGACCGGCGCACTCATCCTGAAGGAGGCCGCCAAGGTCGCGGCGGAAGGCTACGTCGGCGGCGCTTTCCGCCACGGTCCGATGGAGTTGGCCGGACCCGGGCTGACGGTTCTGCTGTTCGGCGACGGTTCTCCCGCTGACACCACCCTTCGCCAGTTGGCCAGGGACCTAGCCGAGACCGGCTCGGTCGTTGTTGTCGTCGCGCCCGCCGGCTACGAGGGCGCGGAGCACGTCGCGATCCCCGCGTCCTCCGATTTCCAACGCTTGGCGCACGCGATGGCGGTCGTGCAGCGGCTCAGCGTGGAGTTGGCTCGCCAGTCCGGGCTGCCTCCTGGGGAGTTCCGCTTCGGGCAGAAGATCACCGCCCAGGTATGAGGCGCCTGGTCGCCGGCGTCGATCTAGGCGGCACCGGTTGCAGGTTTGTCACCTGGGCAGGCGGCCAAGTGGTGACATCGCGGACGTATCCCACCGCGTCCTTCGCGTGCGGCGGCGCCGACGCCAGACTTGCGCGCCTGGTTGGCGCGATTGTCGGTTCGGTGGCAAACGGTGACAGCCTGGAGGCGGTGGGCATTGGCGCGTCAGGCCCCGTCGATACAGGTGCCGGGATGATCCTCAACCCGGACACCCTGCCGATGTTCTCTGGGGTTCCCCTCGTCTCGCAATTGCAAGCGCGCCTGGGTATCCCGGTCGTCATCGACAACGACGCCGTTACGGCGGCCATCGCCGAGCATCGCCTCGGTGCCGGGATGGGTGCCGCTCGCATGCTGATGGTCACGCTCGGCACCGGCATCGGCGTTGCCTTTCTGGCTGGAGGAACACCGTTTCGCGGGCCCGGCGGCGCACATCCGGAAGGTGGCCACTTCCCGATCCACGGTGGCAGCGGCCGATGCTACTGCGGCGCGGAAGGCTGTTGGGAAGTGATGGCCTCGCGTACGGCACTCCAGGCTTCACTGCGGGATCGCCTACCGCCCGATGTCGCACCGGCGGAGATCCTGCCTGCGGCGCTCGTCAAGGCTGACCAGGATCCGGCCGTGGCTGCGGCGTTTGAGAGCTATGGCGGCCATGTCGGCCGTGGCCTGGCCGTGCTGCACACGCTGTACATGCCGGAGGTGACGGTTCTTGGGGGTAGTGCGGCAGCCTATTTATCGCGCTTTGCCGGGGCACTTGAGGTCGCCTTGGCGCGGGCTCCGGGCTTTACGGTGAACTCCGCCATTCGAGACGCGGCGCTTGGGGACCAGGCCGGCGCGATCGGTGGAGCCCTGATTGCGGAGCGGATATTAGGAGACGGTGTCGGGTAAACGTGCATACCCTAGTGGGATATCACCGGCGAGACGCCAGCCGCGTCTATGGTCACCTGACGGACAGACATTCCGAAGGCTTAGACGGTGTTTGGGCCGGCCGGCGCGCCACTCGGCGGCGGCGCCGCTGCATCATTGACACGGTCCAGCAGCTCCGCCCCGTTGTTGCGGACATTGTTGACCGCCCGGCTCATCGGCCAGCGCGTCAGCACGTCATCGGCCGCCGGAGCCCCATGGCATCGCCGTCGACCTCACCCAGCCAGAGCGGCCAGTCCCCCCTCCTCGAGCACGACCGGCATCCGCGCGTGCAAGACCGACATCGGCCGGTTGGCGCTTGTCGTCAGGACCGTAAACGTTGGCAAAGCCTCGCCATCCGGCGCGCGCCAGGTCTCCTACAAGCCGGCCAGAGAAACGGGCACCCCAGCTGCGTGCGCGATGGCGTATGACTGATTGCCGGTCGGAACGGCCTACTATTCGTAGTAGGCGTCGGCGGGCACGATCGCGCGGCGCTTTGCGAGCGCGCGCCGAAACATCCCCGTGGTCGCCACCGTCTCGGACCGGGCGTTGATCGGCTTGGGGCGACCCTCGGGTCCTTGGTGAACGGCGGGACCAGCCCCCACCGCAGCGCGTCGAGCCGCCACTTGCCACTGTCGGCATGCCGGCGGACCACCATCGCGTTCTGGCTCGGCGCCACGTTCCAGTTTGGCCCAGGTTGGGCGGCGCGCCAGTCGTGCAGACCAACGCCCGGATCGCCGCGGGCGGGAGCAAGCTGGCGAAGCGACTGCACATCCGTCAGCACCTTCGCATGACAAAAGCGTGCCGCTTGGGCCATGCGTGGCCGGAGGCGACCAGCGCGGCGATCTACCATGCGACGTATCGCCCCGCCGCTGACCTGCTGGGGCAAGTCCGGGACACAATCAAGGTTGTAGCGTAGGTGCGGGCTCCGCGGGGCTCATATAGTTAAGTTGGCGGGTTGACTCGGCGGGACACGCGGAGTGTTGCCGGCGGACGCTGCCAGCAAGGCTAGGAGGGGTCCGCCGTCAAGGAATGTGGTCCGCAGGTCCGCTGGGGGTCCGCTGAGATTTAAGACTCTCTATTAATTTATGCTAAATCTGCAGTTGGCCCACAGGAAGGGCGGTGGTGGAGCTGAGCGGGATCGAACCGCTGACCTCCTCATTGCGAACGAGGCGCTCTCCCAACTGAGCTACAGCCCCGCCCTTCGCGGAACGCACCATGGTCAGCGCGCGAGGCCGAGTCAACCTCGCGATACGGCCGTGTTGCCGCCCTTCCGGCCCGCCACTACGGTGCGCCGCGTCATTGGAGGCCAGCGCGCTTGATCACCATTATCTACGATCTGCTGCAGGAGGCGCTGACCCTGTACAAATGGGCGGTCATCATCGCCGCCGTGCTGTCCAACCTGGTCGCGTTCGGCGTGGTCGACCGCCACAACCGCATCGTCTGGACCCTGGGCGACTTCTTTTACCGTATCACCGAGCCGGCGTTGCGGCCGATCCGCAACGCGATGCCCCGGTTCGGCGGCGTCGACCTGAGCCCGATCGTGCTGCTGCTGTTGATCTGGGTGGCGCAGATGGTGCTCGGCCGCATCTATGGCGCGCTCGTGATGGGGGATTTGCGCGGCTTACTGCTGTGACCGCGACGGTGCTCGACGGGCGGGCACTCGCGGCCACGCTGCGGGCCGAGATCGCCGCCGAGGTTGCCTCGCTCGCCTATCGGCCCGGCCTGACCGTGATACTGGTCGGCGACCATCCGGCGAGCCAGGTATATGTCCGGAGCAAGGACCGCGCCGCGGTGGCGGCGGGCATTGTAGCGACCACCGTGCCACTGCCGGCCGACACGAGCGAGGCCACGCTGCTGGCGACCGTGGCCGCGCTGAACGCCGACCCGGACGTGGACGGCATCCTGGTCCAGCTGCCGCTGCCGCCGCACATCTCTGCGCGCGCGGTGATCGAGGCGATTGACCCGGCCAAGGACGTCGATGGCTTCCACCCGACCAACGTCGGCCGCCTGCACGACGGCCAGGACACGCTGGTCCCCTGCACTCCGCAAGGCTGCATGCGATTGCTGCGCGCGGCCGGCATCGAATTGGCCGGACGGCGGGCGATCGTGCTCGGGCGGTCGGCGATCGTCGGTAAGCCGATGGCGGCGCTGCTTACGGCGGCCGACGCCATGGTGACGCTGGCCCATTCACGCACGCAAAACCTCGCGGGGGAATGCCGCCGCGCCGAGATCGTGATCGCCGCCGTCGGCCGGCCGGAGCTGGTGACGGCGGATTGGATCGCACCCGGTGCCACCGTGATCGACGTCGGCATCAACCGCGCGGCGGACGGGCGGCTGGTCGGCGACGTCGACTTCGCGGCCGTGGCGGAGGTCGCGGGCGCGATCACCCCGGTGCCGGGCGGGGTCGGGCCGATGACCATCGCCTGCCTGCTCGCCAACACGGTCAAGGCGGCCCGCGCGCGCCGCGGCTAAGATCGACGCCCGATTTGTGGCGGTGACATCTCTCGTGGCGCGGTAAGTTCGAGCCATGCTGTTGTCCCTACCGAGTCCCGAGACGCTGTACTCCGCCCTGCTGGCGCGCGACCCCGCCTATGACGGGCACGCCTATGTCGGCGTCACCACCACCGGCGTGTTCTGCCGGCTGACCTGCCCGGCGCGAAAGCCGAAGTTCGAGAACACGCGATTCTTCGACACAATCCCGGCTTGCCTCGAGGCGGGGTTCCGGCCTTGCCTCCGCTGCCGTCCGCTCGACCGGGTGCGCGAGCGCGAGCCGCTGGTGGCGTTGTTGCTGGACCGGCTCGACCGCGAGCCGGGACGGGTCTGGTCCGAGGATGACATCGCGGCGCTGGCGCTCGATCCGTCGACGGTGCGGCGCGCGTTCAAGCGGCACCTCGGGATGACGTTCCTCGACCTGGCGCGGCTGCGGCGGACCGGGCGCGGCATCGACCGCCTCGCCGAGGGTTCCAGCGTGATCGACGCCCAGCTCGAGGCCGGCTTTGACTCCGGCAGCGGCTTTCGCGAGGCGGTGGCGCGGCTGGTCGGCGACACGCCGGCGGCGTTGCGGGGCCGCGACCTGCTGCGGGCGGATTGGCTCGAGACGCCGATCGGCGCGATGCTGGCCGTGGCTGACGCGCGCGCGCTGCACATGCTGGAGTTCGTCGACCGCGCAGCGTTGCCGGCCGAGCTGACGCGGCTGCGGATCGCCGCGCGGTCGTCGATTGCGTTCGGCCGCCTGCCGCCGATCGACCGGATCGAGGCGGAGCTGACCGCCTATTTCGACGGCCGGTCGGCGCGGTTCGCGACGCCGCTGGCGCTGCACGGCTCAGAGTTCACGCGAAAAGTGTGGGACGCGCTGCTAGAAATCCCGCCGGGGGTCACGCGGTCGTACTCGGAGATCGCGGTGGCCGTCGCGCGGCCGTCGGCGGTGCGGGCGGTGGCGCGGGCGAACGGCGCGAACCAGATCTCGATCGTGATCCCATGCCACCGCGTGATCGGCGCCGACGGCACGCTGACCGGCTACGGCGGCGGCCTGTGGCGCAAGCGGTGGCTGATCCAGCACGAGGCCCGGATGGCGGCCACCGCCGCGCCGGCACCTCAGTCGCGCTGAACCGCCGCGGCCAACGCGACCGCGTCCGCGCCGGCATGCAGCCGCATCGGGCAGGATGGATCGGTCGCCGCGCGCCACACCGCTTCGGCCACGTCCACCGCCCGCGTGACTTCCTGAGCCGGTTGCTGGAGCCGGGCAAAAACCTGCGCCGCCAACTCGGAATATTGCTCCGGGAAGTTCATCCCCATGCGGGCGCGGGCGTTGGTGCCGAACGCGGTGTCGGGGGCCAAGCCCGGAAGCACCAGCCGCACGCGCACGCCAAACGGCTCCAGCTCGAGCGCGAGGCACTCGGTGAACGCGTTCACCGCCGCCTTGCTGGCGGTGTAGACCGAAAGCAGCATCAGCGGTTTTAGCGTCACGGTCGACGTCACGTTGACGACCACGCCCGAGCGCCGCTCCCGGAACTGCGGCAGCACGGCCTTGGTCATGGCGATGGTGCCTAGCGTGTTCGTCTCGAACACCTCGCGGGCCATGTCCATCGTGACACCTTCAAGCGCGTTGAGCAGTCCGACGCCCGCGTTGTTGACTAGGACGTCGATCGGCCCGGCCGCGTCGATGGCGCGCGCGACGCTGTCTGCGTCGGCGACGTCGAGCGGCAGGATGCGGAGCCGGTCGGAACGGGGCAGCACGTCCTCACGGGGCGTGCGCATCGTGGCGAAGACCGTCCAGTCGCGGTCGAGGAAATAGCGCGCCGCCTCGAGTCCGAAACCGGACGAGCAGCCGGTGATGAGGATGGTGTTCACAGAAGCTCCTGCAGAATGACGACAGGATGGTAGGCTGTCCCCGGCCGGACCTGCTACGATCTAGAATCCAAAGTTCATTGGCGTCAGTCCGCAATGTCCGATCCGCTCACCCAGGTCGTCGGCCTGCTCCAGCCGAACGCCTCATTCTCCAAGCTGGTCATCGCCGGCGGCCCCTGGGCGGTGCGGCGATCCGATGAGGGGCGCCCGTTCTACGGCGTGCTGCTCGACGGTTCGTGTCGTCTATCGATGGCCGGACAGGAGCCGATCACGCTCGAGACAGGCGATTTCGTCCTGATACCGGCCGCGTACGATTTCACCACGTCGAGCCTCGATCCGCCGCCGGACGGCACCAAAACTGAACGGGTCGAGATCAGCCTGGGCGTATTCCGGCTCGGCGGCGCCGACGAGCCACCCAACGTCCGCATGCTCGTGGGGCACTGCGCGTTCGGCTCGGACGACGCCCATCTGCTGGTGTCGCTGCTGCCGCGGCTCGTGCACGTTCGCGGACAGGGACGGCTGACCACGCTGGTCGAACTCATCAACGAGGAGTCGCGCGGGGACCGGCCCGGTCGCGCAGTGGTGCTGGCTCGCCTGCTCGAGGTTCTGCTGATCGAGGCGCTCCGCTCCACCGTCGGGCCGGCCGCCTACCCGGGTCTGTTGCGCGGGCTCGCCGACGAACGGCTGGCTGTGGCGCTGCGCCAGATGCACGACCGTCCGCGCCAGGCCTGGACGGTGGTCGAGCTGGCGAGGGGCGCGGCACTCTCGCGGTCCACGTTCTTCGACCGATTCAGGCGCGAGCTGGGCGTGGCGCCGATGGAGTACCTGCTGGGATGGCGCATGGCGCTGGCCAAAGACCTGCTTCGCCGCGAGCGGGTTGGCGTGGCCCAAGTCGCCGAACGCGTGGGCTACAGCTCGGCGAGCACGTTCAGCACCGCCTTCGCCCGCCACGTCGGGAAGCCGCCGACGCGCTATGCGCGCGAGCAGCGAGCGGGGTGAGGCGCGTCACGCGGTCGCCGGAACCGTCACGCCATCACCTCGGCGATGGTCGCCCGCGTGACCCCCGCCGCCGTCCAATGCGCCCGGATCGCGTCCAGTGTCGTTCCCGACTCGAGCGGCATCGCGATGGCGCGGCAGGCGTCGTCGATCACCACCGCCTGGAAGCCGAGCGAGGCTGCGTCCTCGGCCGACCAACCGACGCAAAAATCCGTCGCGAGGCCAGCGAAGAAAATCCGCCGCACCCCCCGCTCGCGCAGCAGCGCCGCAACCCCGGTGCCGGAGCGGCGGTCGTTGTCGAAGAATGCCGAATAGCCGTCCATGTCGGGACGCTGGCCCTTGCGCAGCAGAACCTCGATCCGCCGCGTGTCCAGGTCCGGATGCAGCGCCGCCTCCGCCGAGCCGGCCAGCGCGTGCTCGGGCCACAGCGCCTGCTCGACCCCGGACGGCAGCGTGATCGTGGTGAACGGGGCCAGCCCGTGCGTGGTCGCGAACGAGACGTGGCCGGGCGGATGCCAATCCTGCGTCGCAAACGCCCGCGCAAACGGCCCGTTTAGTAGGGCGTTGATTGCCGGCACCACCGCCGCGCCGTCGGCCACCGGCAAGGCGCCACCGGGCATGAAGGTCGGCTGCACGTCGATCACCGCCAGGATGTCGGAACGCGGATCGATGTTCATGCGGGCCTTTTCGGCTTGACCAGGGGCGGCGGCGTCTTGTCCGGAAACCGGCACGGCTCGGCGGCGACGCAGTGCCAGCACTCCGGCGTCCGCGCCTTGCACACGTAGCGCCCGTGCAGGATTAGCCAGTGGTGCGACTTCAGCACCAGTTCCGGCGGAATACGCGCCATCAGCCCGTCCTCGACCTCGCGCGGCGTCTTGCCCGGGGCGATGCCGGTGCGGTTGCCGAGCCGGAAGACGTGCGTGTCGACTGCCATCGCCGCGTGCCCGAATGCCACGCTCAGCACGACGTTGGCGGTCTTGCGGCCGACGCCGGGCAGCGCCTCGAGCGCGTCGCGATCGTTTGGCACGTGGCCGCCGTGCTGCTCGATCAACGCGCGCGACAGCGCGATCACGTTCTTCGACTTGGCCTGCCACAGCCCGATGACCTTGATGTGCTCGGCCAACCCCGCTTCGCCCAACGCCACCATCGCGGCCGGCGTCGGGGCCACTTGGCGCAGCCCGACCATCGCGCGGTTGACCGAGACGTCGGTCGCCTGCGCGGCCAGCACGACCGACACCAGCAGGCCGTAGGCGTCGTCGAACTCCAGTTCCGTCTGCGGATCGGGCATCGCGCGCGCCAGGGCGTCAAGGAACGCGCGCACCTGCGGCTGCGTCATCGGCGGCGTCTTCTTCTCGCGCGCGGCGGGCGACTTGACAGGACGGACTGGCATCGGCGGCAATGTCGCCCCGGCCATCACGGCTGACAAGCGGTCCGCGCGCTCCATGTCCACGACCAACCACACGGAGATCACGGTGTCCGACGTCGCCGAGCCCGCCGCGTTCGAGGCGGTCATCATCCCGCACCGCTCACTCTCGCGCAAAGGCCTGAACCGGTTTTGCGTCGCGATCGGCTCGATGTGCGGGGTCAACGCCGGGGTGTTCATCTGGATGGGGGCGTGGCCGGTCGGCGGCTTCACCGGGCTCGAACTGCTACTGGCCGCGTTGCTGCTGCGGATCAACGTGTTGGGCGCCCGCGCCCGCGAGGTGGTGCGGCTCGGGCCGGCCGGCTTGGTGATCGACCGCACCGACGCGAAAGGCGTGCGCAGCGGCCGGACGATGCCGGCGATGTGGCTGAGAGTGGTGCTGCAGGAGCGCGCCGGCTCGATCCCCCGCCTGTGGCTGGTGGCCCGTGAGGTGCGCGAGGAGATCGCGCGCACGCTGGGCGAGGACAAGAAGCGCGACCTCGCGGCGGCGCTGGACCAGGCGCTGCACCGCTGGCGCAACCCGGTGTTCGATAATCCGCAATTGCGGGTGGAAACGGCGTAGCGTCTGGCCATGTCCGCCCACGCCAAAGTCGCATCGCGCATGTCCGTCGAGGAGTTCCTGGCCTGGGAACCCGGCGGCTTCAGGTGGCAGTTGGTGGATGGCGAGCCGCGGGCCATGTCCCCGCCCACACGCGGACACGGGGCGTTGCAGGCGGAGTTGTGTCGTGTCATCGGCAACCACCTGGATCGGATCTCAAGTCCGTGTGCGGTGATCGCCGGGCCGGGCGTCATCCCGCACGTGCAAGCCGGCTTCAATTTCCGAATACCCGACCTCGCCGTAAGCTGCGCGGATGTCCGCACAGAGCAGGCGGCGCTGACCACGCCAGTGCTCATCGTAGAAATCCTGTCCGCCAGCAACCACGCCGAGACCTGGGCCAACGTGTGGGCCTACACGACTATCCCGAGCGTGCGGGAAATCCTGGTGCTGCGGTCGCTGTCGATCGGGGCGGACCTGTTGCGGCGCCAAGCCGACGACACGTGGCCGCGTGAGCCGGTCGGCTACACGAACGGCGACCTTGTGCTCGAGAGCATTGGGCTTCGGACGGCGATGGAAGATCTATACCGGAACACGCCGCTCCGATCCTCCGGCTAGACGATACCCGGTTACTCACCACGCCGCGCGGCGCCGGCCAGGCTCTTGGCCATGTCGAGCAATGACCGGCGCATCGCCGGATCGCCGATCCGCTCGAACGCCTCGACCAGTTCGGCGGTGTCGGCTGCCATGACCCGGCTCACCGCCGCCGGGCCGGCGTCGTAGTCGGCCTGCGCGTGCGCGGCAAATCCCGTCGCTCGCCGCGCCGCCTGGGCGGATGGCTCGCCGCCCCGCTCGGCCGCCAACAGCCTCGGGATGTCGTCGTAGAAGAAGCCGACCGGCACGTTCAGCACCACCGAAAGGTCGAACAGCCGCGACGCGCCGACTCGGTTGACGCCGCGCTCGTATTTCTGGATCTGCTGGAAGGTGACGTTGATCGCGTCGCCGAGCTTCTCCTGCGACAACCCCATCTGCGTGCGCCGCAACTTGATGCGGGCACCGACGTGGACGTCCATCGGGCTGGCCCGCCCGGTCCGTTCAGTCGCGGTGTCGCTCATGCTCCAAGGCCTACAGCCAATCGCGTGCGGGTTTAACGGCGATATACCGGCGCAACCGCAGATTGTCAACCAGATCGTTAATTGTTGAGAGAACTCTATTAATCCGGGATGAAGACAAGCTTAACACAATCGCGCTGATCGCCATCAGCAGCGGGACCAGTAGCCCCAGCCGGGCGAACGGAGTCGGCGGCAGGTCCGGCGGCAGGGCGAGCACCAGCGAGCCGGCCCGGTTCATGTCGATCCGCCCCAGTTCGCGCCCGAACGGGTCGTAGCCGGCGCTGATGCCGGTGTTGGCGGCGCGCATAATCGGCAGCCCTTCCTCGACCGCGCGCATCCGGACGGCGGCCAGGTGCTGGCGCGGCCCGGACCAGTCGCCGAACCAGGCGTCGTTGGTGACGTTGACCAACCATCTCGGGCGCTCGGCCGGATCGACGACGTGACCCGGAAAGATCACCTCGTAGCAGATCAGCGGCCCGACCGGCGGCAGCCCGGGCAGGTGCATGGTGCGTGGGCCCGGGCCGCGCGCAAAACCTTCGCCCTGGACCAGCTGGATGCCGACCCTGGCCCATGCCGGCTGGTATTCGCCGAATGGGACGAGGTGCCACTTGTCGTAGATCGCCAGCGGCGGCGGCGGGCCGTCGGCGGTGCGCGGACCGGCCAGCGCGACCAGGCTGTTGTAGGGGCGGTCGGCCTGGTCGAAGCGGACGCTGCCGGCCAGCGTCGTGACACCCGGACCGGCGGCGTCGATCACCGCCGCGCGGGCGCCGGGGTCGCCATCGAGCTGGAACGGGCTGGCCGACTCCGGCCACACCACGACGATCGGCTGGCCCGGAAACCTTGCGCGGGCCTTAGCGGCGGCTGATCGGCTGAGGTCGATGTAGGTGCGGAACGCATCCAGCGCGAAGCGGCGGTCGTGCTTCTCGGCCTGCGAGATGTTGCCCTGCAACAGCGCCACCGCGACGTTCGGCGGTGCTGTTAGCGGGCCGATCCGGACGAGGCCGAAGCCGATCCAGGCCGTCAGCGTCGCGGCGGCGGCAATCCGGCCCACGCGACGAAATACCGGGGCCGCGGCGAGTAGCAGCGTGACAAACGTCAGGCCGGGCGCGCCGATCCAGGCGAGCGGCTGCAGCATGACGTCGCCGACCGGGCCGGGCACCGCCCACACGCTGCCGATCGGGTTCCACGGAAAGCCGGTGAACATGATCCCGCGCAGCAGGTCGGCCAGCACCCAGAACCCCGCCAGCGCCAGCGCGCGCCGCCAGCCGGCCGGGGCGACGACACGGGCGAGGGCACAGGTCAGGCCGACGTACACGCCCAGCGCCGAGGCGAGGATCGGCACCGCGATCGGCACCAGCCACCAGAACCGCGCCACCTCGAACAGGATCGGCTCGGTGATCCAGTACAGCCCGACCGCGTGGTGGCCGAAGCCGAACCAGAACCCGTCGGCGAACGCGCCCCGGCCGCCGCGCCGCAGGTCGAGCAGCATCAGCAGGCCCGGGATCGCCAGCAGCAGCACCGGCACCAGGTTGAACGGCGGCAGCGCCAGCGCCGACACCGCTCCGAGTCCCACCGCGAGCAGTTGCCGTTGTCGCGACGAGCGGCCGGCGAACCAGCGCCGCATCTTCAGCCAATGCCGCATCTAACGGGTGCCGGCGACCACGAGCCGCCCGGCCGGCATGGTCGTCCCGGTCAGCACGGCGACGACGCACTCCGCCGCCATGACACCCATTGTGACCAGCGTGCCGGGCGTGACCCCGGCGACATGTGGCGTCGCCACCACCAGCGGGTGATTCCGGACCCGGTCGGCGAGGTCGGGCGGCTCGGTCGCGAAGACGTCCAGACCGGCGCCGGCCAGTCGTCCGGCATCGAGCGCGGCCAGCAGCGCCGCCTCGTCGACGACGCCGCCGCGCGCGGTGTTGATGACGATCCCGTCCACCGGCAGCAACGCCAGCACCGCTGCATCGACCAGCCCGCGCGTGTCCGGCGTCAGCGGGCAGTGGACACTCAGCACGTCCGACGCCCGCGTGAGCGAGCACAGGTCAAGATGCCGCGCCACCTCAGGCATAGCCACGGCGTCCTGCGGGTCGTGCGCCCCGACCGTCATGCCGAACGTCAGCGCCAGCCGTGCCGTGGCCTGCGCGATCGCGCCGAACCCCAACAGGCCGAGCCGCAACCCGGCGACGTCGAGCGTCCCCCGGTCCGCGTCACGCCAGCCGCCGGCGGCCAAGCGGGCGCCGTACGGCCGCAGCCCTTTGCGGATCGCCAGCAATAGCGCCAACGCGTGCTCGGCCACCGCCTGCGTGTTCGATCCCGGCGCCCGGGTGACCGCAATGCCACGCGCACGCGCCGCGTCGAGGTCCACGTCGTCGACCCCCACGCCATGCCGCGCGATCTCCCGCAGCTGTGGCGAGGCGTCCATCGCGGCGGCCTCGACCCGGCCTTGCCGCGAGATGATGGCGTGCGGCCGCACCGCCGCCGAGCTCGTTGCCACCGTTTCGGCGGTTGGGAACGCGGCGGTGAAGTGCAGCGCGCAACCGGCCGCCTCCAACAGAGCGCGCGCCGGGGCCGCCAGCGTCGGCGCGGTCATCAGCACGTCGAACAAGTCAGTCCAGCTCGCGCCGGTCGCGGTCGTAGTGGCGGATGTACTTGTCGGTCACCAGCTCGGTCTTGACGATGATCGCGACGTCGGTGGTGTTGAACTGGCTGTCGACCACCGCCCCGTCGCCGACGAAGCCGCCCAGCCGCAGATAGCCCTTGATCAACGGCGGCAGGCCCGACAGCACCCGTTTCGCGTCGAACCGCTCGGCCGGGATGCGCGCCATCTCGACGTAGCGGTCGGGCACCGCCCGCAGCCGCAGCGCCGGCGGGGCGAGGTGGTAGTGGTAGAGGTAGGACAGCTCGATCGCCAGCGCGTCGGCGTCGGTGCCGGGCAGGCTGGCGCAGCCGAACATCAGCTCGATCCGGTAGGCGAACACGTAGGCGGCGATGCCGCGCCACAGCAGCTGCATCGCCGCGCGGCCGCGATATTCGGCGGCGACGCAGGACCGGCCCAGCTCCAGCACCTGCCCGTCGAACGCCTCCACCAGATGCAGGTCGTATTCGTCGGCCGAGTAGAACCGACCGGCCTTGGTGGCGGCGGGCTGGCGGATCAGCCGGTAGGTGCCGACGATGCCCTCGGGGCCCGGGCCGATCTCGTGGTCGACCACCAGCAGGTGGTCGGCCACGTCGTCGAACAGGTCGGCGTCGAGGCCGGTGCGGGCGGTCTCCGGGTCGGGGCGGGCGCCCATCTCGTCGTAGAAGATGCGGTAGCGCAGCGCCTGCACCGCCTCGACCTCGGCGGCGGTCGCGGCCAGGCGCACGCCGAGCCGGCCGCCGCGCAGCTCCTCGAACGCGTCGGCCGGGGCGTCGGGGTCGGCGTCGGCCGGTCCGCCGAGCGGCGGCGGGTGCAGGGCGGATCGCTTCATGGACGCCTCGATCTCGGGTGATGGGGCGGCGGTGGGCCGGTGGCCGCTATTTCGGGATGCGGGCCTTGGTGCCGAGGCCGATCTTCTTGGCGAGCGACGAGCGGTGGCGGGCGTAGTTGGGTGCCACCATCGGGTAGTCCGCCGCCAACGCCCAGCGGTCGCGATACTGCTCGGGGGTCATGTCGTACGCGGTCTTGAGGTGCCGCTTGAGCATCTTCAGCTTCTTGCCGTCCTCGAGACAGACGATGTGGTCCGGAAACACCGACTTCTTGATCGGCACGGCGGGCTGCGGCCGGTCGACCGGGGCGGAGTCGCGCCCGACATTGGCCAGTGTGCGATAGACATCCTGAATGAGCGCCGGCAGCGCATCCGGGTTGATCGTGTTGTTGGACACATGAGCCGAGACAATTTGCGCTGTTAGTCCCAAGACATCCGAACCAGACGAGGCATCCGACATCGCGAGAGCTTTCCAACACTAGAGTTGATACTGTTATACTGACGAGGCTGCACGTTTCGCAACATGCGGAGTGGTTGACTTGGACGATATCTCATTCGGTGCTGTAACGACACCGGAACCGGACGCGATGCTCGACATCCGCACCCGGGTGTGTCCGATGACGTTTGTCCGCACCCGGCTGGCGCTGGACCGACTGGCGCCGGGTCAGGTGCTGGCGGTTCGGTTGCGCGGCGAGGAGCCGATCCGCAGCGTGCCGGCCACCGCCGCCGGGCTGGGCCATGCGGTGCTGTCGCTCACGACCGACGCCGATGGCGACGCGACGCTGTTGTTGCGACGCGCCTAGCCGGTCATTCGGGCCGGCTTACTGCGGGCCGAGCAGGCGGCCGATGTAGTCGCGCTCCTCCGGCGGCCGCGACAGGTCGGCGCCACGGCGACGAAGCTCCTGTTGTACGGCGCGGGTGCGGCCGCCCTCGCCGGCGCCGGGTATCTTCGTCTCGCGGCCGTCGCCATATTGCGCGCCCGGCCCAGGCGGCCCGCCGAGTGGGCGGCCGAACGGGTCACGACCACCCGCCTGCGCCTGGTCCCCGAGACCGTAGCCGGAGCCGTCTGGGCCGTCTTCGCCCTCGATCTCGCCCGTGCCGAGCTGGCCTTGGCCGCGTTCTCCGCCCTGGCCCTGCGCGTCCTGCCCATCCTGGCCCTGGCCATTCTGGCCCTGTGCGTCCTGGCCCTGTGCGTCCTGGCCTTGGTCGCCAGGATCCTGGCCATCCTCGCTCTGGCCCTCGTTCTTCGACGGCGGCCCGAACTTCTGGCGCACCTGGTCGCGCATCGATTTGCCACCCTGCTGCAGCGCCTCGATCGCGCGCTGGATGTCGGCCGCGGCCACGCTATCCTGGCCGGCCCACAACGCCGTCGCCCCGTCGCGCATCGCCTGGTCGGCGCGGCCCAGTTCCGGCGGCACTTTGCCAGTCAGCTCGCCATGCGTGCTCATCAGCTCGCCCAGCACCCGGCGCAACGCCGCCTGTATGTTGGCGTCGTTCATGCGGGCGTTCGGCTGCGAGTCGCGGGCGGCCAGCGACGGGTCGCGATAGGCGTCGTTCACGCCGCCGGGCGGGAAGTTCAGCGATCCGCGCGGCGGATCGATGCCGGCCTCACGCCCTTGCGCGTGGTCGAGCAACCCGCCCTCGCGCTTGAGCATGTCACCCATCACCGTCTGGTTGCGGGTGCCCTTCCGCCGCGCCTGGGCGGACCGGGCGCGGGCGCGGGCAGCCTCGTCGCGGTTGGCTTCCCGCAACTCCTGTAGCGCGCGGTCGAGTTCGGCCATGTCGGCCCGCGCCTCGTCCGGCTTGCCGGCGCGCGATGCCTCGCGCAACTTGTCCAGCGCCTTGCGGGCCGGATCCAGGTTGGGCCGCGCCGCCGAGGGGTCGCGGCGCCGCTCCTCGGCCAGCGCCTGCGCGTGCCGTTCCAGCGCGTCTTTCAGAGCCTGCGCGCGCTTTTCCACCTCAGCGCGGTCGGCGTGCGCGGCCAAGCCCTCGCGGAGCGCGGTCTGCGCGCGGGCGAGGGCGGCCGCCGTCCGCGCCGGCCCGCCTTCCTCGAGTTTTAGCGCCAACGTCCAAAGCCCGGCCTGCGCCGTGTCCACCGCCGCGTTCACTGCGGGGGGCGTCGCCCGAAGTCCCGGGATCAGCGCGCGAAGCTGGGCCAACCCGGCCGGCTCCGGCGCCCACGCCGGCGCGTCGTCGGCCAGCGCGTCGAGCTGGTCGGCCACCGGCGCCGGCGGCCCCAGCACCAGCGCGCGCCGGGCGGCGATCAACGCCTTGGCCATCGGGTGACTGAACGCCCGCTCCGGCAGCAGCAGCGGGGCGGGCTCGTCGCGCCCCTCCTTGCCGGCCCCGTCGCGCCCGACCGGGGTCGCCACCACCGGCAACCCGGCCCAGGGATGCGCGGTCAGATCCTCGGTGCGCGAGCCGTGCGCGCTGCGGGCGGAGGCACCCGGCAGCGGCAGCGGCACGACCAGCGGCGGCGCGTCGAGCCGGTCGCGCAGCCGCAGCTCGGCGACCATCGCGGTAACGCCGTAGGCGTGGGTGGCGGTGTATTGGAACCGCACGGCCGGGATGCGCGCGCGGGTCGCGGTTGGCGGCTTCGACCACGCGACGACGGGAGCGGCATCGGCGACCAATGCCACGCGCCAATGCGCCAACGTGCCGCCGCCGAGGCCGACCGTCAGCGCCCCGTCGGCGGTCGGCAGCGCGGTCGCGCGAAAGTTGCCGGGGTCGAGCGGTTCGATCGCAGGGGCGGCCGGTTGCGGCGCGGTCAGCACCGGGGTCGCCGAACCGGTGCCGCCGACCGCGACGTCGACGCGCGAGCCTTCCGGTAGGCTGACCAGAACCTCCTTCGCCCCGTCCGCCGGCGGCAGCGCGAACGGCGGCAGGCCGGTGTAGCCCGGCGGCGTCGCCCAGGCCGTCACCGTCGGCGGTGGCACCGGTGTCGCGCGCGGCAGCATCGGCCAGAGCGCGTGGCCCAACCGCGCCGGCGCGTCGGCACCGGCGATGGCGAGGCAGGCGATCAGCCCGATCACCAGCAATCCCTGCAACGCGAACGGGTCGCGCGCGCCGAGCGACAGGCGCGGCGGCGGCCAGCGCAACCGGTCCACCGCCCGGGTCGCCGCCGCGCGGTGCGCGCGCCACAGCGTCGGGTCGCCCAGGCCGGCCGGGCGGTCGAACAGCGTCGCCAGCGGCCGGTGGGCCAACCCGGCCGCCGCCTCGAGCCGCCGGTCGATCTCGGGCGCCGACGGTGTCCTGATCCGCCGTATCCCGCGCCGCAGCAGCGCCGCCGAACTCAGCACCAGGATCGCGAGCACGGCGGCGTGCAGCAGCGGCGGCAGCTGCTGCGGGCCGTCGAGCAGGGCGGCGCAGACGAAGACGACGAGCAGTGCCGCAACCGGCGAGAACTCCGGCCAGGCGCGCTCGGCGAGCATGCTCCAGCGCGCGAGCCGGCGTTGCCGCGTGAGGCGGGGCAGGTTCACCCCAAAAAGTCCGGAATGCGCTCGGAGGCCCACATCGCCTCGACCGGCTGGCGCGGCCGGATCGTCTCCCACGCGGCACCGTCGACCATCGCGATGGGTGCCAGCGGGCGGGCGTTGTACGTGGCGCTCATCACCGCGCCGTATGCCCCGGCGTCGAGGATTGCAACACGCGCGCCGGCCCGCAAAGAGGGAAGGTGCCGGGCACGCGCAAACGTGTCGCCGGTCTCGCAGACCGGGCCGACCACATCGACCGGGTACGCGGGACCGAGCGCGTCGACCGCCGACAGCGGCACGATCGCGTGCCAGGCGTCGTACATCGCCGGTCGAACCAGGTCGTTCATCGCCGCGTCCAGCACCAGGAAATCGCGGGCGCCGTTCGACTTGGTGACGGCGACGGTGGCCAGCAGCACGCCACAGGGGCCGACCAGCCAGCGCCCCGGCTCAACCATCAGCTGCACGCCAAGGTCGCCGAACGTCGCCCGGATCGCGCCGGCCCACGCCTCGGGCGAGCCGTCTCCCTCGTCGCCATAGCCGATCCCGAGGCCGCCGCCGCAGTCCATCACGGTGACCGGCAATCTCTCGGTACGGAGTGAGATGATCAGTTCGCGAGCCAGCGCGAACGCGGCGCGATACGGCGCGGTCGACATGATCTGGCTGCCGATGTGCAGCGCGATCCCGCGCGGGTCGACGTTGGCCATCGCCGCCGCCCGGCGATACAGCGCCACCAGCACGTCGGCCGCGACGCCGAACTTGTTGTCGAGCCGCCCGGTGGTGATTTTCGCGTGCGTCCCGGCGTCCACGTCGGGGTTCAGCCGCAGCACCACGGGGGCCACCACGCCCAGCCCGCGCGCCACCGTGTCGACGCGGTCCAGTTCCTCGGCGCTTTCCACGTTGACCTGGCCGACGCCTTGCCCGAGCGCGAGTTGCAACTCCGCCGCCGACTTGCCGACGCCGGAGAACACGATGTCGGCCGCCGCCACGCCCGCCGCCCGCGCGCGCAGGAACTCGCCACCGCTGACCACGTCGGCCCCGGCCCCCTCGCGCTGCAGCAGATGCAGGATCGCGAGGTGGTCGTTGGCCTTGAACGCGTAGTGGATGTGCGCGCCCAGCGGCTCCAATGCGTGCGCGAGCCGCCGGTAGCGCTGCCGCAACGTGGCCGCGCCATAAACCCAGACCGGGGTGCCGAGCGCGTCGGCGACCGCGTTCAGCGGCACGCCTTCCAGCAGCAGCCCGTCCATCGCGTGCATGCGGAGGTGCGGCCGTGCGGAGATAAGGTCGGCGACGGTCGGCTCGGTGGCGGTGGGGATCAGCGCGGCGGACATCAGTAGGCCGGGTAGGTGCGGGGGTAGGTGATCTGGTCGGCCGGGCCGGGCGCCGCCGGCGAGCCGCGCTTGCCACAGCCGGCCAGCAGCGCCAACGCCAGCACGGCGACCGCGATCCTCATGCCAGCCGCTCCAGCCACGCCGCCGCCTGGGCGGACACGTTGGCCGGCGCCGTGCCGCCGTAGCTAGTGCGCGAGGCGACCGAGGCGGGCACCGTCAGCACGTCGAACACGCCGTCGGTGATGCCGTCGTGTTCCGCCCGCATCTCGTCCAGCGTCAGCGCCGCCAGGTCGATGCCGCGTGCCTCGGCCCGCGCCACCAGCCGGCCGGTGACGTGGTGGGCGGTGCGGAACGGCAGCCGCAGCTCGCGCACCAGCCAGTCGGCGAGGTCGGTCGCGGTCGCAAAGCCATCGCCGGCGGCGGCCCGCATGCGCGCCGTGTCGGGCGTCAGGTCGCGCACCATGCCGGCGGTCGCGGCCAAGGCCAGCGACCACGCGGCGGTGGCGTCGAACACGCCCTCCTTATCCTCCTGCGTGTCTTTTGCGTACGCCAGCGGCAACCCCTTCATCACGGTCAGCAGCCCGATCAGCGCGCCAAAGATACGCCCGGTCTTGGCGCGGGTCAGTTCGGCCGCGTCCGGATTGCGCTTTTGCGGCATGATCGAGCTGCCGGTGGTGAACGCGTCGGTCAGTGTCACGAATCGGAACGGCGCCGAGCACCAAATGACGATTTCCTCGGCCAGTCGCGAAAGATGCATCGCGCCGATCGCGGCGGCGGCCAGGAACTCCAGCGCAAAATCACGGTCGGACACGGCGTCGAGCGAGTTCGCCGTCGGCCGGTCGAATTTTAGCGCCGCGGTCGTCATCGCCCGGTCGATCGGGAACGAGGTGCCGGCCAGCGCCGCCGAGCCGAGCGGGTTTTCATTCCCCCGCCGCCGCGCGTCCGCGAGCCGCCCCCGGTCGCGCGCCAGCATTTCCACATACGCCAGCAGATGGTGCCCGAACGTGACTGGCTGGGCGGATTGCAGGTGGGTGAAGCCGGGCATCGGGTCGGCCGCGTGCTCGGCCGCCCGGGTCGCCAGCGCCCGCATCGTGTCGGCCAGCTGCGTGTCGAGCCCGTCGATCGCGTCGCGCACCCACAGGCGAAAATCGGTCGCCACCTGGTCGTTGCGGCTGCGAGCCGTGTGCAGGCGGCGGCCGGCGTCGCCCGCGCGCTCGATCAGCCGCGCTTCTATATTCGTGTGGACGTCTTCGAGCGCCGCGTCCCAGCTAAACGCGCCGGCCTCGATCTCGGCCGCGATCGCCTCTAGCCCGGCGTCGATCGCCGCCTCATCTGCGGAAGAGATGATCCCTGTGACCGAAAGCATTTTCGCGTGCGCCCGACTGCCGACGATGTCCTGTCGCCACAGCGCGTGGTCGAAGCCGACCGAGGGGTTGATCCGCGCCATGATTTTGGCCGGGCCGCCGGTGAAGCGGCCTCCCCACTGCAGCTTGCTAATCGGCGTGTCGGGCAACGGGCGGGTGTCTCGCGAATGGCGTTGATCGGGCGGCGCGGCCTGGTCGCCGGTGGGTTGGTGGCCGGCGGAGCCACGCTAGCGGCGGCGCTGCTGATCGGCAAACGCCAGCCCGAGATCGTGCACCTGACCGAGCCGACGGCCGAGCCTCTGCGCGGGATGGCGGCGATGGTCCGCATGCCGCCGCAGCCCGCCCCCGCGATCGCATTCGTCGATGCGACGGGTATCGCGCGGACGCTGGATAGCTATCGCGGCAAGGGGGTCGTGCTGAACGTCTGGGCGACGTGGTGCGGGCCGTGCGTGGCCGAGATGCCCTCGCTGGTGGCGCTGTCGCGGAGTGCCGACGGTTTCGTCGTGTTGCCGCTGTCGATCGATCGCGGCGGGGCGGCCGTGGTCGGGCCTTGGCTGCGACGCCACGACGCTGCGGCGCTACCGGTGCTGATCGACGACAAGCAGGCGGCCATGACCGCCCTCGGCGTGCGCGGCGTGCCGACCACGTTCGTCATCGATCGCGCCGGCCGACTGCGCGGATCGCTGGAGGGCGGCGCCGACTGGTCGACCCCGGACGCGCGCGCCACGGTGCTGGGGCTGATCGGCGCCTAGCTGCAACCGGCGGCGGCCTGGCACGTCAGCTTGCCGGGCAACGGAGCACATACGATGGGCATGGAGTGGTTCAGGCCGGTCGGCCGGGCGTTGAGCGGCCTGCGGGCCGGCACGGCACAACTGGCGTCCGAGGCGTCGTGGCTCCGCCCGGTGCCGGAGTGCGTCACGGTCGGCAGCCCGGTGTTCGGCCACGGCACCGACATCCCGGAACGGTTCACCGCCGACGGCGAGGGCGTCTCGCCGCCGCTGTCGTGGAGCGGCCTGCCGACGCTGACCCGCTCGGTCGTGCTGCTGATCGAGGACGCTGACATCCCGCTGCCGGTGCCGCTGGTGCACGGGCTGTTCCACGGCATTCCGCCGGCGCTGACCGAACTCACCGAGGGCGAACTGCCGGCCACCGTCGGGCGTGGCGAAACTCCCGAGGGTTTTCATGCCGGGCGCAATGGCTATGGCCGCACCGGCTGGATCCCGCCGTCGCCGCCGCCGGGTCACGGGCCGCATCACTACGCGTTCCAGGTGTTCGCGCTCGACACGGTGCCGGTGTTCGACTGGCCGCCGTCGCGCGGCTTCCTGATGCGACGCATCCGCGACCATGTGATCGGGCGGGGGGTGCTGTTCGGGATCTACGAGCGGCCCTGACGCAACGCCTCGTACTCGGCCGGGACGCCGCAGAACACGACGTCCTCGGCGGCGACGACCGCATAATGGACTTTGGTGCCCGCCGCGATCAGGGCGTTGTAGAGTGGGGCCACGTAGAGCTCCGCCGCCGACGGTCTGACCCGTTCCTTCGCCAGTGCGTCGCGGAACTGGCCGACCTGGGCGAAGTGATAGAGGCCGGTGCAGCACAGGTTGGAGATCGGCCGCTTCTCCGCCGTCTCAAGCACCAGCGGCTCCGGCCCGGGGGCGGGTCGAACATATGACCAGTTGGGCCCCGACCCGCGGAACACTTCGAGATAGCCCGCCGAGTCGGTGAAAACCGGGTAGCGAAATCCGGGGCGAAAGGTGTCGATGTTGAAGATCGTGATCGCCGTGTCGGCCGGCACGTCCGCCAGCCCTAGCTCGACGGTCTCGGCCTGTCCCGCCGTCGGCGCATCGAGCAGGTGGACGCGGGCGTGACCGATACCCAGCGCCGCGCATTCGGCGGCGATGAAGTCCGGCGTGCCGGCGATGTCGCGGGCAACGAACAAGAACGGTGCCGTGGCGAAGTAGGCGGAGAAGCTGCCGACCGCGTGGGCGAACACGCTGCGGCCACCCAGATCCAGCATGTATTTCGGCACCGTGTAGCCCGCCTCGGAGAACCGCCGCGAGACGCCCGCCATCGGGATCACGATGGTGGGCGGCCTCAAGCGGCCTTGTCCCGCGCCTGTTCCAGCGCCGCGTACAACCGTAGCGCGTTGGCGATGAAGGCACGTTGCCGGTCGGGCCGGTCGGCGTGCAGCGGCAGCATCGACAGGAACAGCCCGGCGGTGATGGCCCGCACCTCGGCGCTTCCGGCCGAGACGCCGTCGACCACGAACCCGGGCAATGCTTCCTCCAGCATCGCGTGGTGCGGCGCCGTCTCGAACGCGATGGCAAAGTGCCGGCCGTCGTCGGGGGGCGTGGTGTAGCGCCCGGCGATGATCTGGTCGTAGCGGCCGACGATCGAGTGCGCGAGTTTCGCCAAGTCGTAACGCAGGTCGCCGTAGATCGTCGGTTTGCCGGCGATGGTGCCGCGTGGGTCGATGACCCGGACCCGCTGCACCCGGCTGTCGTAGAGGATGTTGCTGAAACAGAAGTCGCCGTGCATCACGCAGGCAGGGCGGCCGCTGCGGAGGTCGACGCGGTCCGAGAGATCGGCCGCGATCCGCATCAGCGACGGCAATGGCCGGCCGTCCAGCCGCAGGCCGGCATCGATGGAAAACCCCGTGGCGTCGGCGAAGTGGCGCAGCCGCTGCTCGGTCTTGGCGAGGATCAGCGCCGCCAGTGCCGCGTCGCCGGAGCCGCGCCCGGAGCCGCCCGGGTCGGTCACGGTCGCGGTCGCGGTGAGAAACTGCCGGCACGATTCCAGCACCCGCATCCAGGCGGTGCGGCCGACCGTGCCGAACACGAACAGCTCCGACAGCGTCGGCAGGTACGCGTATTCGGTCTCGTAGAAGCGTCGCCCCGCCGCGTCGGAACCCTCGCGCAGCAATCGCGCGGCGTAGATCCGGATTTCGGGCGGCACCGCGTCCAGCCAGTGCGCCTCGGCGCGCATCTTTTCGGCGTCCGCACTGGTCTTGCGGGCGATCCGGCCGTCGATCTGCAGCGTGTTGAAACTGCGGGCGCTGCTGACGATTCGGCGGGAGCGGAAGAACGTTTGCACGTGCCCGAAGTCGTACCACGCCGCGACCGGCACCACCGACAGCCGATGCTCGATCCCATACAGCACGATGCCGCGGATGAAGTCGCCGTCGGCGCGGTCGATCGCGCGCGCCAGCGTGGCGCCGTGGGAGAACGCGAACACGCCGCATGCCACCGGCCGGGGCCGTTCGCGCGCGGCCCCCGCCTCGACCGTCTCAAGGCCGACCACCCGGCCGCTTTCGAGTTCGATCTCGGCCCACGCATAGCCTTCGCCCCGTTCGGCGACCGCCAGCCAGTCGGTGGCGGCGACCGGCAACCGGTCCACCAGCGTGTCGCCGTGCAGGATCACCACCGGGCGGTCGGCACCGTCGATCAAGTCCAGCGCAAGCGCCACCGCGTCGCCAAGCGACAGCCCGTCCGGCAACGCCAGCGGTGCCAGACCCAGCGACGCCAGCCGGGCGCGATCAATCGGTGACAGCTCGAAGCTCTCGGGCAGCGCCACGTGCACCGCCCAGTCTACCGGGAACAGCGATCGCTGGTGCTCGTACAGGCGCTGGGTCGCGACCGGCAGGAAGCACGGCGGCAAGTGCCCGAACTCGGCCGCGAGCTCCTGCTCGACGTAGGCGGCGGACATGATCAGCGCCAACGGCGGCTCGGTCACACGGGCGCTGAGCGGTACGACGGTCATGCGATTGAAACCTCCGGTGGCCGGTGTAGTTGACCGCCGCCGGATGACTAGACGCGCGAGAACGTCTTAGGTTGAGTGTGGCCGGATCGGCACTACGCGGCGAGCGGCTCGGCCAGCGGCTCGGCCAGCAGGGCGGCGACCGCGGCACCGAGTTGCGCCACCTCGCCGACGCAGCCGTATTTCAGCCCGCACACGGCGGCCAGCGCGCGGGCGGTCGGCAGGCCCGCCTCCAGCACGCAGGCGCCGGGGTGGGCCAGCATCAGCGCGTTGGCCATCCCCGGCTCGATCACGATCCTCCGCGCGACCCGCATCAGCCGCACCTGCTCGTCGACCGACAAGCTAGGCCAGACCACCGGCACGAACGCGCGCGGCGACAGGGCCTGGTCCAGCAGCGGGTCCGGAGCGGTGGCGCATAGGTGGACGCGGGTTGGCAGCACGCCCATCGCCTCGGCGTCGATCGGCGGCACCGCCTCGCGCATCGCCTCGCCGCAGCGCCGCAGCAGGTTGGGTGGCAGCGCGTCGGCGGCGTCGATCCCGTCCACGACCCACAGCGTCTCGGCGGTCAGCGTCGCGTCAGGTGCCATGGTCAGCGCGGTGTCGGCCAACCCGAGCAGTTCGCCGATGCGGCGCGCCGGACCGGATGGCGGCAGCACGACCCGCGCGGCCGGGTGTCGCTCGCGCACGGTCCGCGCGGCCAGCAGGCGGGGCAGGGCGGCGAGCGACGTGGCGTCGGGCGGGGCGTCGGGCGGGGCGGGGGCCAGGGTCGCGATCACGTCGCCGTCGATCCGGGTCGCGTCGGGTTCGGCGGGACGCCGTTCGCCGCGCGCGTCGATCGCCAGGCCCGCGTGCGGCACCGCGAGCGCGACCGGCACGAGGAGCGTCAGTTCCGGCAAGGCCGGCGCTGCGAAAAACGGTGCGGGGAGGGTCAGCCGCCGCGCCTCGTCGAGCGGCAGGGCGCCGGGTCGCTCGACCACGGGTGCCGCGGTCGGCGCCGGCCGCAGCAGGTCGGCCAGCGCCGCCGCGAGCTGGTCCGGCGTGACGGCGTAGCCGCTGGCCAGGCTCGGCTGCTCGAAAGCCGGCTCGGCGACGTGCTGGCCGACCACGAAGCCGTAGCCGAGCCCGCCGAGTGCCGCCAAGACGTAGTGGGTCGGCTGCACGGATGCCGGGTTGAACAGCTCCAGCACCCGAGTGCCCGGCCGGCAGAACGCGATGTGGGCCAGGCCGCCGGCCGCCTCGCCGACCACGAACTCGGCGCCGCGCAGCAGCCGGACGCGGGTGTCGAGGTCGTAGTCGGCCAGGGTGACGGTTGCGAACCCGTGTTGGCCCAACACCGTCTCGAGCGCGTCGAAGCCGGCCAGCGGCGGCCGCACGCCGGATCGGGCGCGCAGGTAGAGGCGCGTCGGCGTGGGGTGTTCGCCGGGCGGGATCAGCGCCGACAGCGCGTGGGCGGCGTCGACCACCAGGGGCGACGCCGTCCACGGGTCGATCCGGCTCGGCAACCAGAGCTGGCTGCCAGTCGCGACCTGGTCAGGTGCCACGATTGCGACGTCGGCGATGCCGAGCAGTTCGATCGCGCGGGCCTGGATCGAGCCCGGGGCGGAGGCGGGAACGCAGACGGTGATCGCCGCCCCGGACGCGACCAGGCGAGTGGACGCCACCAATCGCGGCAGGCACTCGGCCAAGAACCCCGCGTCCTCGGCCCAGCGCCCGGTATAGCCGGCGAACAGCTTGCGCCCCGGGTGGCTGCGCCGGTCGAGCGGTGTCGCCACCGGCCGCCCGTCCTCGCCCGTCACCAGGGTGACCCCCGTCGCGCGGGAAAAGTCACCGCTGTCGACGCTGTCCGCCACCAGCCGGCCACGCCACAGCGCCAAGCCGCTGTCGCCCAGCAGGCTACCGCCGCCAAGCCGTCCGCATACCACCGCCTGCGTCGCATAGGCGTGCGGACCCGGCTCGTGAAACAGCCGCGCATAGGGCGACAGCGCGGGGTCCACCGCGTCGGCGTGGAGGAATGCCGGCAATGCGACCCGCGCGGCGGGTGCCAGTTGCGGCAGGTCGCCGATGTCGGTCAGGGCCGCCACGTAGAGGCCGGTCGCGACGGTGTCGGGGCTGACCGCGATGGTAAGCTGCGCCGGACGCGGACCCGGCGTGTCGACCGCCGGCTCGACATCCATGCGCTCGACTAGGCCGATCAACGCGTCGACATCGATCGAATGCCCGTCGTCGGCCGCCTCGACAATCCCGAGCCGCTGACCCCGTGCGGCGATGATCCGCTCCAGCAACGCGTCGTGGCGGGCCAGCGCGACGTGGACGCTGCCGATCGGCGCGAACAGCGCGTCGGCGGCAAACGTGCTGCCCTCCGACACGATCACCCGAGCCTCGGCGCAGGCCCGGACGCGATCGGCGAACGACATTTCCGCCGGGAACAAGATTTCAAAACCGAGCGCGCCGAGTCGCTGGCGCAGCACTTCGGCGCCGTCCCCGCCGGTCGCGAGGAACAGTCGCCGAAACGGCGGTTGCCGGGGCGTGTTGCCAAATACCCGGTCCAGCACGGCCTCAACCAGCACATTGAAGGCGGGGTGGAGGTAGTCGTCGACCTGCATCATCGACGGCACGACGACGGCCGGCGCGCGCAATAGCTGGTGCCGCCCTTCGAACCGCACGAGACGCTCGGGCGGCACGAGCACGCCGACCAGCTCGGCCAGCCATTTCGGCGCGTCGGTGTCCAGTGCCACCGCGAGCGGTCGCCCCATGCGCGCGAGATGGTCGACCAACCACAGGCGCGGCAAGATCTCGACCAGCGCCCGACCATAGTCGGCGTTCGGTTGCAGGACGGCGGCGATCGGCTGGCCGACGTCGACGATCTCGGCCGTGGGATCGCCGATCGCCCCATACCAGTCGCCGTACCGGTCGCCGGCCGACCCGTTCGCGCCGTCGAAGGCATCGCGCAGGTGGTTCGAGTGGCAGTCCTCGCGCCAGAACACGCTGTCGCCCCGGGCCGCCCCGCCACGGCCGAGCAGGTGGCCAGGGAGGGCGTAGACCCTGACGGCCGGCACCATCGAGCGATAGTCCGGACCCTCCGTGCGCTCGGTGCCGTCCGGCGCGACCCGGCGAACCGGCCAGGGCGGCGGCGACAGCGTGGCGGCGAACAACTCGAGCCGTTGCGGCGTCGGGCCGGTCGCCAACTCCGACAGGTCGACCAGGCGCTCGAACGGCAGGTCGTGCACAGACATCAGGTAAGGGACATCAGGGCACGGGCATCAGGGCTGCGCCAGCAACGTGGTCACCGCGTCGGCCAGGTCGTCCGGGTCGACCTCGTACGAGAACACCTGATTGGGGTCGGTCGCCTGGCCCGCCGCATCCGGGATCATCGCGCTGTCGACCCGGCCCAGGTAGACGCTCCAGCGGTGGCCGAAATGGAAGCACATGCCGCGCGTCCAGTTCTCGACGAACCGCTCCGGCTGGATCTCCAGGACGCGCGCGCCGGGCGGGCAGAACCCGATGTTGGCCATCGCGGCACCCGACTCCCCGACCACCAGCTCGGCCGACGACATCAGCGCCACCTGCTCCAGGAACGACAGGTGTTCCGGGCGGACGATGGTGAACCCCAGGTCGGCCACCCGCCGTTCCACCGCCTCGCGGTTGCGCAGCCAGCGCCGCCCGACGTCGCCGGCGCGCGACAGCATGATCAGGCGGGGACGATCGGTGCGCGGGATGCCGAGCCGGAAGCGCAAGCCGTCGAATAGCGGCCGGGCGAACGCGGTCGGATAGGACACGTGCATCGACAGCATCGTGCTGGCGATCATGCGACGGAAGATGATCGGTGCCGTGACCGAGACGTAGCCGTCGAGCAGGTCGAGCGCCGCCAGGATCTGGCGCTGCCACTCCCGCAGTTCCTGCCCGACCAGGCGGATGCGGGCGCGCGGGAACATCTGCCGGAACAGCACGGCCGCCGGCAGCCCGTCGTAGAGGAAATGCCCGTAGTTCGGGAAGCCGACGCCGCACACCGGCATCGCGAGGCAGTCGAGCCGCACCGCGCGGGCGTCGAAATCGTCGTTCAGGTGCAAGCGCTCGTCCTGCAGCCGGTAGTGCGGGTCGAAATCGGCCAATCGCTGGGGCGTGCCGATGTTGTCCAGCCCGTCGCGAAACACCCGGCCGCGCTGGTCGATGATCGACATCGAACTGCCGACGAAGCGGGCGTCGTGGAGGAACACGCTGGCGACCTCGCGCGTGGTGGTTTGCCCCAGCGCGTCGTCGGTCATCTCCGGGGACACGCCGGGGCCGAACACGTCGACGCCACGCCGCGTTCCGTGTGGCGTCAACGGCAGCGAACGGCGCGGGTCGTGCAGGAACGCGCTGTCGACCCGGCCATCGCCGACCAGCCGTTCCATCGCCGCCTCCAGCGACCCCTCGCGCGGCAAGTCGCCCCAGCTGAGCTCACCGAGCGGCAGGACGTCGGCCGAGGCGAACAACCGGCTGTCGGGCACGCGGGCGGCGGTATCGTTCAGAGCCAGATCGTTCAGAGCCAGAACCGGGCGGCGAAGTCCTCGTTGCCGCCGTAGTCCGCAGTGCTCTCCAGTTGCAACTCGCTAAATAGTCGGGCCAAGCCGTACGTTTCGAGATCCATGCTCCGGATCTCCCGCAGGTTTGCCGCATAGGTCTCGGTCAACACGGTGCTGTCCGGGTCGAGGTTGGTGATCAGCACCAGCCCGGTCGGCGCCGCGTCGATGACGTGGATCGACAGGTCCGGGCGCAACCGGCGCAGGATCGGCACCACTTTCCAGACGTCGCCGGTCCACCACTCCGGGTGCGCGCCGAGCCGGTGGCGGCGGTCGGACGCCTCGATCCGGTCGGCGACGTAGACGTCGACCGGCACGCAGTCGTGCAGGGCGATGACCGAGTTCGGCTTGCAGTGCCGCTCGACGTTGGCGACGTCGCGCAACAGCGCCTCGGCCAGATGGAGCCCGTCGAGGAAGGCGAGATCCACCGGCCGGCCGAAGATGGCGGTCGGCGAATGGGCCGCGAAGAAGTCGTCGCTGGTCATCTGGTAGAAGCCGCAGAACGGCTTGCGGCCGATCCGTCCGCTGGTCGCAACGAACGCCGGGTCGACCGCGATCGAGGCGCACGCCGCGACCTCCAGGCTCTCGCCGGCGGCGGTGCCGAGCTCAAGGTAGGTCTTGGGCTTGAGCGCCAGATGCAGGCGCTCGATGAAGTTGACGTAGAACTCGCCCGGCAGGTCGGCGACATGGGTTGCTGCCTCGGTGACCGGCTTCAGCGCCCACGACATCCCAGCATACCTCGTTGCGTTTGCCGCTCGTTTATCGGCGATCCGCCGGTGCGACGCAACCGCCCACGCCGGTCAATCGGCCTGCGCCAGCGACCCCGCCGGATGAACGGCTACCGACCGGGCGGCGCGCGGCACCCGGAACGCCAGCGCCTGCAACGCCGGCAGGAACACCAGCGTCAGCACGGTGGCCACGATCAGCCCGCCGATCATGGCGATCGCCATCGGCCCCCAGAACACGTTGAACCCGAGCGGCACGAAGGCGAACGCCGCCGCCAGCGCGGTCAGGACCACCGGGCGGGCACGGCGCACCGTGCTCTCGACGATGGCGTCGCGGCGCGACAGGCCGGCGGCCTCGTCCTGGCGCACCTGGTCGACCAGGATCACCGTGTTGCGCATGATCATGCCGGCCAGCGCGATGACCCCCAGCAGCGCCACGAACCCGAACGGCGCGTCGGTGACCAGCAGGCCGGCGACCGCGCCGATCACGCCGAGCGGCGCGGTCGCGACCACCAGCAGCGTGCGCGGCAGGTTCTGCAGCTGGATCATCAGCAGCAACAGCATCGAGCCCAGCATCAGCGGCAGCACCGCGACCAGCGCCACGTTGGCCTTGGCACTCTCCTCGGCGGCGGCGCCGGTCTCGATCCGCACGCCGTCGGGCAACGCGATCGCATCCAGCCGCGAGCGGGCGGCGGCGGTCACGTCCGGCGCCTGCAACCCGTCCTGGATGTCGCTCTGGACCGTCAGGTAGCTGTCGCGGTTGCGCCGCCACAGGATCGGCTCCTCGCTCGCCGCCTCGATCCGCGCCACCTGGTCGAGCCGCACCGGACCCGCGGGCGTCGCCAGCGTCATCGACCCGAGCCGGCCCAGGTCCAGCCGCTCGGACGGGATCGCGCGCAGCACGACGTCGACCCGCTTGGTGCCGTCGCGGATGGCGGTCGCGACCAGCCCGGTCTCCATCGCGGCCAGCCCGTCGGCGATCGTGGTCGGGTCGAGCCCGAGGGCCGCGATGCGCGGCTGGTCCAACACCAGGTGCACCGAGGCGACCCGCTCGCCCCACGCCAGCTGCGCGTTACGGGCGCCGGGCGTGTCGCGCAACGCCACCAACGCCGTGTCGGCCGCCTGCCGCACGGCGGCGAGGTCTGGGCCGACCACGCGGAACTGCACCGGAAAGCCGACCGGCGGCCCGAGTTCAAGGCTGGCGAGACGCGCAGTGGCCTGTGGCAGCCCGCCGTCGGCCAGGAAGACCCGGAGCCGGTCGCGGACGCGGTTGCGCGCCACCGCGTCGGTCGCGGTCAGGATGATGGTCGCCGCCGCGTCGTTGGGCAGCGCCGGGTTGTAGGTCAGCACGAAGCGCGGCGCGCCGGAACCGATGTAGCTCGTGTACCAGCGCACGTCGGGGTCGTGGGCCAGCTGCGCCTCGACGCGGGCCACCGCCGCTTCGGTCGCCCGATGGCTGGCCCCTTGCCGCAGCTTGACGTCGATCAGCAGCTCGGGCCGGGCGGACGACGGGAAGAACTGCTGGCGCACCGCCCCCATGCCGCCCACCGAGGCCACGAACAGCAGCGCGGTCGCGACCACCACCAGCCGGCGGTGCTCGACGCTCCAGGCAATCACCCGCCGCAGCATGCGATACGGCCGGCTGTCGTAGTGCGCGTGCGGGTGCGGCGCGGCACCCGCCTTGCGCTCCGGCAGCAGCAGCACGCCGAGGTAGGGGGTGAACACCACCGCCACGACCCACGAGATTAGCAACGCCAGCGTCACCACTCAGAAGATGCCGCCCGCGTACTCGCCCGTGCTCGACCGGGCGAGGCCAACCGGCAGGAACGCCGCCGCCGTCACCAGCGTACCGGTCAGCATCGGGAACGCGGTCGACGTCCACGCGAAGCTCGCCGCTCGCATGCGGTCCCAGCCCTGGTCGAGTTTGACCACCATCGTCTCGATCGCGATGATCGCGTCATCCACCAGCAGGCCGAGCGCCAGGATCAGCGCGCCGAGCGAGATGCGCTCCAGCTCGATGCCGATCAGGTCCATTACCAGGAACACCCCGGCCAGCGTCAGCGGCACCGCCAGCGCCACCACGATCCCGGTGCGCCAGCCGAGCGAGACGAACGAGACCACCAGCACGACGCCCAGCGCCACGGCGAACTTCAGCACGAACTCGCCGACCGCCTCGGCCACCACCTGCGGCTGGTCGCTGACCTGGGCGAGCTCGAGCCCGGCCGGCAGGTCGGCGCGGACGCGGGCGGCCTCGGCGCGCAGGTCGTCGCCGAAGCGCAGGCGGTTGGTGCCCTTCTGGGTCGAGACCGCGATCGTCACCGCCTCGTGCCCGTTGTGCCGGATAGTTGCGCGCGGCGGGTCTTCATAGCCGCGCGAGATGGTCGCGATGTCGCCGAGTGGCATGCTGCGCCCGCCGACCGACACCGGAACGGCGGCGAGCGAAGCGACCCCGCTCAACGCGCCGTCGAGGCGGACCGGCACTCGGGTGACGCCGGTCTCGATCAGCCCGGCGCCGACGACGCCGTTGCGCCGCGCGATCGCGGCCTCGATGTCCGCGACGGTGACGCCGAGTGCGGCGAGCCGCGCCTGCGCGAACTCCACGAACAGGGTGCGCGGCACCTCGCCGCCGATCGTGACGCGCTCGGCCCCGGGCACCTGCAGGAAGCGGTCGCGGATCAGCTCCGCCCGCGCCGTCAAGGCGGCGTTGCCGGCCCCTCCCTGCGGCGCGGTCAACGCGAACACCGCGCCGTAGACGTCGGTGTATTCGTCGTCGGCGAACGGGCCCCGCACGCCGGCGGGCATCGACGGGCGCAAATCGTCGAGCTTCTTGCGGGTCTGGTAAAACAACCCCGGCACGTCGGCCGGCGGCGTGTCGTCGCGAAACGTCACCGTGGTCACCGACTGGGTCGGCTGCACGTAGGTCTCCAGGTGGTCGAGGTGGGCCAGGTCCTGCAGCTTGCGCTCGATCCGGTCGGCTACCTGGTCGCGCATCTCGGCCGCCGTGGCGCCCGGCCACTGCGCGGTCACCACCATCAGTTTCAGGGTGAAGTTCGGGTCCTCGTTGCGGCCGAGCCGGGTGTACGACAGGCCGCCGGCGGCGAACAGCAGCACCATGAGGAAGCCGACTAGTTGTTTGATCCCGGAGTTTGCTGGTGCAGTCTTCTCCCGCGAATGGAAGGAAGCGCTATGGGCCAGGTTCTTCACGGCAGCGCCACAACGACGGAGGCGGTCCGTCGAGCG